>Ga0073934_10000231_pt1 | contig 170472 bp, 134 predicted proteins | sample LarsenN4metaG_FD_76834 | JGI IMG/M metagenome (GOLD analysis project Ga0073934, IMG submission 76834) | Hot spring sediment bacterial and archeal communities from British Columbia, Canada, to study Microbial Dark Matter (Phase II) - Larsen... ... | reverse complement strand
GTCATCTGCTTGCCTCCTCGGGGCCACGGCCCACGAGCGCATCAGATCACAAATCGCTCGATCCGTCGATCCTTGGCTTGCAGATGACTCTTTCACGGCAATTAAACCGATCGGCGTTCTAGACGATCGGACCGGCGGCCTTGACCGCCGCGTCGACGTCGTTCTCGAAGGCCTTGAAGTTCTCGACGAACATCTTCGCGAGCTTCGCCGACTGCTCGTCGTACTTCGCGGGATCGGGCCACGTGCTGCGCGGGTCGAGCACGCTGTCGGGCACGCCCGGGCACGAGGTCGGCATGTCGAGATTGAACACCGGGTGCTTCCTGTACTGGACGCGATCGAGCTGCCCCGTCAGCGCCGCGGTGATCATCGCGCGCGTGTAGGCGATCTTCATCCGGCTGCCGACGCCGTACGGACCGCCCGTCCAGCCGGTGTTGACCAGCCAGACGCGCGAGTTGTGGCTGACGATCTTCTCGCCGAGCATCCGCGCGTAGACGTTGGGATTGAGCGGCAGGAACGGCGCGCCGAAGCAGGTGCTGAACGTCGCCTTCGGCTCGGTCACGCCCTTCTCGGTCCCCGCCACCCGCGCGGTGTAGCCCGAGAGGAAGTGATACATCGCGCCCTCGCGGGTCAGACGCGCAATCGGCGGCAGCACGCCGTAGGCATCCGCGGTCAGCATGATGACGTTGGCCGGATGGCCGCCCTTGCCCGACAGCTCCGCGTTGTCGATGAACGTGATCGGATACGAGGCGCGCGTGTTCTCGGTCAGCGAGGCATCGTCGAGGTCGAGCGCGCGGGTGACCGGGTCGACGACGACGTTCTCGAGGATGGTGCCGAAGCGGCGCGTGGTCTCGTAGATCTGCGGCTCGGCCTCCTTCGAGAGCTTGATCACCTTCGCATAGCAGCCGCCCTCGAAGTTGAAGACGCCCGTGTCGCTCCAGCCGTGCTCGTCGTCGCCGATGAGACGCCGGTTCGGATCGCTCGAGAGCGTCGTCTTGCCCGTGCCCGACAGCCCGAAGAAGAGCGCCGTGTCGCCGTCCTTGCCGATGTTGGCCGAGCAGTGCATGGACAGCACGCCCTGGAGGGGCAGCGTGTAGTTGAGGATGGTGAAGATCGATTTCTTGATTTCGCCGGCGTAGTGGGTGCCGCCGATGAGGACGAGCTTCCTGCCGAAGTGGACCAGGATGAAGACGTCGGAGCGGGTGCCGTGCTTTGCGGGGTCGCTCTTGAAGTTCGGCGCATCGATCACCGTGTACTCGGGCCGGTGCGCCGCGCGTTTCTCGGGGTCGTTCTCCGGCAGGAACATGTTCCGCGAGAACAAGTTGTGCCAGGCGAACTCGTTGACCACCCGAATCGGCAGCCGGTACTTCTCGTCGGTGCCCGCCCACGCGTCGAGCACGTACAGATCCTTGTCGCGGAGGTAGGCCATCATGTCCGCGTGGATGGCGTCGAACTTCGCTTCCTCGATCGGACGGTTGACGCTGCCCCAGTGTATGTGCTTCTCGCTCGACGGCTCGCGGACCACGAACTTGTCGTTCGGCGATCGGCCCGTGTGCTGGCCCGTCCTTGCCACGAGCGGCCCTTCGGCCGCCAGGATCCCTTCGCCGCGGCGAAGGGCCTCCTCGTACAACGCGGCCGGGCTCAGGTTCCAGTGGACGCGTCCCGAATGAAGGATGCCTAGTGCTTCGAGACCGTGCGCCCGCTCAACCTGTATTGACATGCTGATCGACTCCCTCCGTGACGGCCGACTCGTGGATGTCAGGTGCTGAGACGAGCGGCACTAGTGACGAAAACCCTGATCGTACTGGTCCTGTCGAGGCCCGTCAACTCGGCCGGGCGACCACCCATTTTCGGGGGTCTTGCCGAGCCGGTTCCGGGGTATAGTGTTGCCAGGAAAAACGTTAGTCTCCGGAGGGCGTAAACAGCCGGCACGGGCTGCCGTATTCCCATGAGAACGCCTCCTCGACGCGTCGCCAAGACCGGGCTCGGATCCCGTTCGGTGTCGTCCGCGGCACCGAAGACGCCGCCCAAAACGGCGGTGCGCCTCCAGCCACCGCCGCCGACGTCCAGGGACTCGGAACTTGCCGCCAGCGTCAAGTCCCTCGTGCTTGCCGGGGATCGCGACGCGGCGCGAGAACGGTTCGCCGAGCTGGTCACCCGACAGCAGCGCCGGGCGGTGCGGATCGCGTACAACTACCTGCGCGACGCCCACGACGCCGACGAGGCCGTTCAGGACGCGTTTCTGAAAGTGTTTACGCACATCGGCAGCTATCGCGAGGAATATCCCTTCGAGGTCTGGTTCACGCGCATCCTCGTGAACGGGTGTCTCGATCTGCGCAAGGCCCGGACACGCCGTCTGCGCTGGGCGCTGCCGATGTCGTCGCAGCCCAGCAACGTCCAGGCCCTGCCTGAGCCCGCCGCCCAGCAGCCGAGCCCCGAGGACCGCCTGATGTCGAGCGAGCGCGCGCGGCAGATCACGTCCGCCGTCGAGCAGCTCCCCGATCGGCAGCGGCTGGTGTTCACGCTCTGCCACATCGCCGAGCACACGACGAGCGAGGTCAGTCAGGCGCTGGGGTTGAGTGAAGCCACCGTGCGCGTGCACCTGTTCCGCGCCGTGCGCAAGCTGCGCAAGCTGCTCGAGCGGCCGCGCACGGAAGCCACCCGCCGCGTGGCGCCGCTGCGTGCCGTCGACCCGGAGACGCCCGCCGTATGAAGCGTGCGCATCTTTCCGACGAACGGCTGATCGAAATCTGTCTGGCCGATCCGCTCGCGCCGGTCGACGAGCCGCACCTGCGCGACTGCGAGCGCTGCGAGCGCCGCCGGCTCGCGCTCGCCTCGACGCTCAGCGACGTGACCTCCCGGGTGCTGAACGAAGCCGACGCCGCATTCCCCGACGAGCGGCTCGCCCGCCAGCACGCGCGCATCATGCTGCAGGTCGAGCAGATTGGCCGGCCGGCGCGCATCATTGCCTTCCCGGCCCCGCCGACGGCGGAGCCGCTGCGTCCCACGGTCCGCCACGGACGGCGCTGGATCGCAGCCACCGGCGCCATCGCCGTTGCGTTCCTCGTCGGCGTGTTCACCGAGCATCTCACCCATCGGATGCCCCCGGCCTCGCGCCGCGTCGAGACGCGCATGGCGGCGGCCGCCACGCCCGACGCCGCGGTGGCGCGGACCGTCGCCGCGTCGATGTCGATGTCCGACGACGAACTGCTGCTCGGCCAGATCGAGGCGGCTGTCTACAGCTCCGGTCCCGCCGCGCTGCGCCCGCTCGACGCGCTCACGCCCCGCGCCTGGGACGTGCAATAAACCGTTGCCCCCGCTGATTTTCCGCCGCGGCCTCGATCGCAAGAACGAGGTGGCCGGCGTGCTTGCGGCCAGCTATCACAGCGATCTCGTCGGCGCGATCAAGGCATCGGACTTCACGTTCGAGTCCGGCCGACTCACCGTCCATCTCGCGCGTGAATTCGGGTTCTGCTACGGCGTCGATCGCGCGGTGGACTACGCCTACCAGGCGCGCCAGCGCTTCCCCGACCGCCCGGTGTTCCTGACCGGCGAGATCATCCACAATCCCCACGTCAATCAGCAGATCCGCGCGCAGGGCGTCCGCTTCCTCACCGATCCCGGCGAGTCGATCGACGCCCTGACCCCCGACGACGTCGTCATCCTGCCTGCCTTCGGCATAACCGTCGAGCTGCTGCGGACGCTCGTCAGCCGCGGGTGCACGCTCGTCGACACCACGTGCGGCTCGGTGCTGAACGTCTGGAAGAACGTGAAACGCTACGCCGAGCAGGGCTTCACGTCGGTCATTCACGGCAAGTACTGGCACGAGGAGACCCGCGCCACCGCCTCGCAGGCCCAGGAGGCCGGCAACGGCCACTACCTCGTCGTCCTCGATCGGGCCGAGGCGGCGCTCGCCTGCGACTACATCCGGGGCCGGGAGTCGCGTGATCGCTTCATGCAAACGTTCGAGCGGGCGGTTTCGCCAGGGTTCGATCCCGACCTGCACCTGACGCGCATCGGCTGCGCCAATCAGACCACGATGCTCAGCTCCGAGTCCCTCGAGATCGGCGAGATGTTCCGGCAGGCCATGCGCGACCGGTATGGCGACGACGAACTGGACACCCGTTTCAAGGCGTTCGACACCATTTGCAGCGCCACCCAGGACCGGCAGGACGCGATCGTCGACCTGCTGGCCAGCCGGCGCCTCGACCTGATGATCGTGCTTGGCGGCTATAACAGCAGTAATACGTGCAATTTGGCGCGGATCTGCGCAGACCGTCTGCCCACCTACCACATCGCCGACCCCGACCGCCTGGTCTCGCCCACCGAGATCCACCACAAGCCGGCCGGGGGAAAGCACGAAGTCGTGAAACACGGGTGGCTGCCCCCCGGACCGGTGGCCGTCGGCCTGACATCCGGGGCGTCAACGCCCGATAATCTGGTCGAACGCGTCATCCGTCGCCTGGAAACCCTTGCCAACGGCGGCGCGGAGGGTGAATCCTGACCTGCGCGCCGTGTTGGGCCCGAACGTCCGGCCGTGTTACGGTATGTAATTGCATCAAATGCAGTAAACGGCCTTTCGTGGCCTGTCGTATGGGCCGGGTAGTGGCTATGACTCCCAGGAACCTGCTGAGGCAGATGCTCGTATTGCTCGCGGTGCTCGCCGCTGCCGCCGTGCCCGCCGCTGGACAGGGCAAGTGGTGGCAGTCGGAGGAGTACAAGCGCGAACTGAATCTGACTCCCGAGCAGAGCAGGAAGCTTGAAGAGGTCTTCCAGGCAGCGGTCCCGACCCTGAAGTCGCTGAAGAAGGCCCTCGATCAGGCGGAGTCGGAATTCGAGCGTCTGCTCGAACGCGGCGACGACGGTTCCGTGATGGACCAGGTGGAGCGCGTGGAGGCAGCACGTGCGGAGTTGAACAAGTCGCACACGATGATGATGCTCCGGATGAAGCGCGTGCTGACGGCGGAGCAGTGGGCGAAGTTCAACGCCATGCACCAGGCGGCTGAGCGCGAACGAATCAGATCGAGCGCGAAGAAATAGCGGCCGATCGACTTTTCCAGAACACAGGATTTAACAGGCTTTACAGAACACCATGAAGAATTCGTGTGCCTTCTTGACGCTGCTGGCGATAGCGCTCGGAACGGCGCCCGCGTTCGCGCAAACGTCCGAGCAGGAGCGGATCGATGCGATTGCGCGGGATGCGGTTCGTCAGTTTGCCGAGGCGCGCAGCGCGGGCGCCGAGCAGACCCGGCCGACCAATCCTCCCCAACCAGGCACACGCGTCGAGCTGACGCTCGACGACGCCGTGAAGCGGGCGCTCGAGCGCAACCTCGATATCGCCGTTGAGCGACTGAATCCCCAGGCCTTCGACTACTCCATCGCCTCGCTGAACGCCAACTTCCGTCCCACGCTCACCTCCAACTTCGGTGTGCGCAACCAGTCGACGTTCGAACGCACGACGACCTCCGGCGCCTCCGGCGCCAACGGCCTGCTGACGACGGAGACGCTGACCAGCAACTACGGCTTCACGCAGAACGTCAAGTGGGGCGGCGGCAGCTTCGCAGTCGCCTGGAACAACAACCGCGTCGAGCAGTCCAGTCTCGTCGTTACCCGCAACCCGGCCCTCAACTCGAACCTGAGCCTGGTCTACGTGCAGCCGCTGCTGCGCAACTTCCGCATCGACGGGACGCGTGCGCAGCTGAGGATCACGCAGCTCAATCAGGAGATCTCGGAGACGCAGCTGCGGGCGACGGTCGTCCGCACGGTGGCCAACACGCGCAACGCGTACTGGGATCTGGTGTACGCCATCCAGGCCGCGGAGGTCGCGGAACGATCGCTCCAGCTGGCGACCAAGCTGGTCGAAGACAACCAGGCGCGCGTCGAAGTCGGCACGCTCGCGCCGCTCGACGTCGTGCAGGCGCAGGCCGAGCAGGCGACGCGCCGTCAGGCGGTGGCCACCGCACAGGCGGCCGTGCGCACGGCTGAGCTCGCGCTCAAGCGGCTGATTGTGAATGGCACCGAGGATCCGCTCTGGGTGGCCACCATCGAGCCCGTCGATCGGCCGACGTATTCGACGGAAACGCTGGACGTGGAAGCCGCCATCCGCCGGGCGCTCGCCTCGCGCACCGACATCGAGGCCTCACGCAAGCAGGTCCAGGCCAACGATGTTGCGATCCAGAACCTGTCCGATCAGCGGCTTCCGGCCCTCGACCTGACGGCCAGCTACGCCGCCGCCGGAATCGGCGGCACGCAGTTCATCCGGCCGACGGGTCAGCTCGCCGGTCAGCCGACGCAGATCATCCCCGGCGGCTTCTCGGACGCGCTGAGCACGCTGTGGCACCAGCGGGCGCCGACCTGGAACTTCGCCCTGAACCTGAGTTATCCGCTCGGGTCGAGCACGGCCGACGCCAACCTCGCCCGCGCGCGCGTGCAGCAGCAGCAGACGATCGCGCAGGCGCGTCAGCTCGAGCTGCAGATTGCGACCGAAGTGACCAACGCGGCGCTGCTCGTCGAGTCGAACCGCGAGCGGCTGCAGGCGGCGCAGGTCGCCCGTGAATTCGCCCAGAAGCGTCTCGAGGCCGAGCAGAGCCGATTCGAGGTCGGCCTCTCGACGAACTTCTTCGTCGTGCAGGCGCAGCGCGACCTGCGCGATGCCGAGAACGCCGAGCTGCGCGCGCTGCTCGACTACCGGCGCGCCCAGGTCGAGTTCGAACGCGTGCAGGAGATCCCGGCGGCCGGCAACGGCCTCTCGGTCACCTCGATCCAGCCTGGCGGCGGCCAGGCGCCGCGCGCCAACGCGGGCGGCGGTGGCGGAGGCAACTTCGGCGGCAACTAGCCGACTCGAGCGGAGGAACGAGACTCATCTCAGCGTCATGCGAAAAATTCTCATTGGTGCGGTGATCGTCGGAGTCGCTCTCGCGGGCGCGCTCTATTACAAAAGCTCGCGGAGCGCGTCGACGACGGAAGCCGCCGGGCCTGGCGCTGAGGGTGGTGGTTTCGGCGGCGGCCGGCGCGGCGGCTTTCCGGGCGGCGGCGGATTCCCGGGCGGCGGTTTCCGCGGCGGCAACTTCGGCCGCGGGCCGATGGTCGTCGAGCTGGCGAGCGCCCGCAAGGCGACCATGAACCAGGAAGTCCGCGTCGTCGGCAACCTGATCGGCGCGGCCACCGTGGCGGTGGCGCCTCGCACGGCGGGACGCCTCCAGGATGTCTACGTGAGGCTCGGCGACCGCGTCACGCGCGGGCAGCGCATCGCCAAGATCGAGGACTACGAGATCGTCGAGCAGGTGAAGCAGGCCGAAGCGGCGCAGGAAGTCGCGGCGGCCACCATCCGCCAGCGCGAGGCCGATCTGCAGCTGGCGCTCACCAACGTCGAGCGGTCGCGCAATCTCTACCAGCGGCAGCTCCTGCCCAAGCAGACGCTCGACGACAACGAGGCCCGCTACCAGGCCGCGGTCGCCCAGATCGATCTTGCCAAGGCGCAGAGCGCGCAGTCGAAGGCGCGGCTCGACGAGCTGCGCATCAATCTCGCCAACACCGTCATCGTCTCTCCCGTCAACGGCTTCGTGGCGAAGCGCTCCGTCGACCCCGGCGCGTTCGTCTCGCAGAACGCGCCGATCGTCGACGTCGTCGACATCAGCAGCGTCCGCCTGGTCGTGAACGTCGTCGAACGCGACCTCAAGGAGCTCAAGGCCGGCGACGTGGCCAGGGTCGAAGTCGATGCGTTTCCCGGCGAGACGTTCCAGGGCCGGATCGCCCGTGTCGCCCCGGTGCTCGACCCCGCCACGCGCACGGCGCCGATTGAAATCGAGATTCCCAACCCCGATTTCCGCCTGAAGCCCGGCATGTACGCCCGCGTCGGGATCACGACCGCCGTCAGGAAGGAGACGCTCGTCGTTCCCGTCGACGCGGTTGCCGACCTCGGCGGGCGCCGCGGCGTGTTCCAGTACGTCAACGGTTTTGCCATCTTCCGGACCGTCCAGGTGGGCACCGAGAACAACGAGTTCGTCGAGATCCTCGGAGGCCTCGTCGAAGGCGACCAGGTGATCACCACCGGCGCACGTGCGCTGCGGGATGGCGATCCCGTGCAGCTCGCCGGCGACGCTCAGACCAATCGCCGCCGCGACGGCGGCCGCGGCGAAAACGGTGAAGGCGCCATGGCCCGCGACTCGGCTTCTCCTGCGATGGGCGGCGCGCGGGGCGATCAGGTTCCGTCGGCGCGCAGCGGCGGCCAGGGCGGCGACGTGCCGGGGCTGCGATTCGGCGGCGGGGGATCGGGCCGCCGGTCGGGCGGCGAGGGTTCGGGCCGTTTCGGCGACGGCAGCGGACGACGTTTCGGCGGCGGACAGGGCCCGGCAGCGGGCGGCTCGTCGCAATAGGGCAAGCGCAGGGCACGTCGTGTGGACGTGCCGCGGTGGTGTCACGCAAGTTCATTCGTAGGGCGTTCACATGAGCATTCCTCGTCTCGCGATTCAGCGTCCGGTCACGATGTTCATGATCAGCGGGGTCATCACGCTGCTCGGGTTCATCTCGCTCACGCGGCTGCCCGTCGATCTGATGCCCGAGTTCGAGCAGCCGACGCTGAACGTGCGCACAAGCTACCCCGGCGTCGGCCCGCTCGAGATCGAAGAGCTGATCACGCGGCCGATCGAGCAGGCGGTCAGCGCGGTGCCCGGCATCGTCCGCGTGAACTCGTCGTCGTCGGAGGGCAACAGCCAGGTGCAGTTGAACTTCGACTGGGGCTCGGACCTGTCGGAAGCCGCCGATGAGGTCCGGACGCGACTGGACCGCATGCGCGGACGCCTTCCCGAGGACGCCGATCCGCCGACCATTTTCAAGTTCGACTCCAACCAGCTGCCGGTGGCGCAGATCGGCATCGAAGGCGACTACGATCCGGTGACGCTGCGCGAGATCGCGGAGAACGAGATCGCGCCGCGCTTCGAGCGCGTCGAGGGCGTGGCGGCGGTCAACGTCAACGGCGGCGTCCGCCGGCAGATTCACGTCAAGCTCTCCAAGGAGAAGATCACCGCCCTCAACCTGTCGGTGCAGAACGTCGTCAACACGCTGCGCAACGAGAACCAGAACACGCCGCTCGGGGAGATCTATCAGGGCAACTCCACCTACCTGGTGCGCAGCCAGGGGCAGTTCCAGAGCCTCGAGGACATCCGCAACGTCGTCGTCCTCACCCGCGACTCGGTGCCGGTGTATCTGCGCGACATCGCCGAGGTGGAGGACACCACCGAGCAGCGCCGCTCGTTCATGCTGATCAACGGCAAGCCCGGCGTGCAGCTCCAGGTGCAGAAGCAGTCGGGCAAGAACACCGTCGCCGTGGCCGCGGCCGTGCGCCGCGAGGTCGAGCGTATCAACAAGGAGGTCCCGGGCATCAGGCTGACGGTGACCCAGGACAACTCGGTCTTCATCCGCCGCGCCATCAACAACGTGCAGGAGCACGCGGTGGTCGGCGGCATCCTCGTCGTCCTGATCATCTTCGCGTTCCTCCGCGACCTGCGCTCGACGCTGATCGTCTGCACCTCGATTCCGGTGTCGGTGATCGGCACCTTCGCGCTGCTCTACTTCGGCGGCTTCACGCTCAACACGATGACCTTCGGCGGCCTGGCGCTGGGCATCGGCATGATCGTCGACGCGGCGATCGTCGTGCTCGAGAACACGCACCGCCACCTGCACATGGGCAAGGACAAGATGACGGCCGCCATCGACGGCAGCGAGGAGGTCTGGTCGGCGATTCTCGCCTCGACGCTGACCCACATCGCCGTGTTCGTGCCGCTGCTCTTCCTGTCCGGCTCCGCCAGCATCCTGTTCACGCAGCTGTCGGTCGTGGTGATGTTCTCGCTGATGATGTCGCTGTTCGTGGCCGTCACCATCGTCCCGGTGCTCTGCTCGCGCTGGCTGAAGACGCCCGACGAGGAATCCCGCGCCACCGGCATCATGGCCCGGTTCTACCGGCTGAGCGAGCGCTTCCTCGAGCGGATGGACGAGGGCTATCGCAAGATCATCCACGTCGCGCTCGACCATCGTCCGACGGTGATTGCCGGCGCGGCCGCCCTGGTCGTGGCGGCGGTGCTGCTCTACCCGCAGGTCGAGAGCGAGCTGATGCCCCAGACCGACGAGGGCGAGGTCAACATCAACGCCGAGCTCGCCGTCGGCACGCGCATCGAGCGCACCGAGGAAGCCCTGCTGAAGCTGCAGGAGATGATCAAGGAATACGTGCCCGAAGCGACCACGATCATCACCCAGGGCGGCGGCGGCGGGAACAACTGGCAGGGCGGCGGCAGCACCCATCGCGGCCAGATCCGCGTGATGCTGGTGCCGCGCGATCAGCGCTCGCGCAGCAACGAGCAGATCGCCATCGCGCTCCGCCGCCAGCTGGCGGGGCTGCCCGGGGTGGTCGTCCGCGCCAATCCCTCCGGCGGCAACAACCAGATCATGCGGTTCCTGAGCGGCGGCGGTGGCGGCGGCTTCGGCGGATCGAGCCGGCTCCAGCTCGAGATCCGCGGCCACGACCTCGACGACGCCCGCCGTCTCGCGCAGGATGCTCGCGCGATGATGGAACAGACGCCCGGCATTGCCGACGTCAATATCGGCCGCGAAGAGGGCCGGCCCGAGATCGCCGTTCGCGTCGATCGTCCGAAGGCGGCAATGCTCGGCATGTCGGTGGCCAGCGTGGCAACCACGATCCAGACCAACGTCGCCGGCACCACCGCGGCGCAGTTCCGCGAGCGCGGCAACGAGTATCCGGTGATCGTCCAGCTCCGCGAAGAGGATCGAGAGGAGATCTCCGACGTCGGCGACGTGCTGCTCAGCACGCCGACCGGTCAGGTCGTCCCGGCCAAGAACGTGCTGCGGCTCGATCGCGAGGCCGGCCCGGTCCAGATCCAGCGCAAGAACATGGAGCGCATCACCACGGTCAACGCCGAGATCGAGGTGCCGCTCAGCCAGGCGGTCGAGGCCGTGCAGGCGCGGCTCGGCCAGCTGCGCGTGCCGCCCGACTTCTCGATCGGCTTCGGCGAGGAGCTCGAAGAGCAGGCGCGCTCGTTCAAGCAGCTGCAGCTGGTGCTGATCCTGGCGGTGCTGCTGGTCTACGCGGTGATGGCGTCGCAGTACGAGTCGCTGCGCGACCCGTTCATCATCATGTTCTCGGTGCCGGTTGCCGCCATCGGCGTGGTGCTCAGCCTGCTCCTCACCGGGACGTCGTTCAGCATGCAGGCCTACATCGGCATCATCATGCTCGCCGGCATTGTCGTCAGCAACGCGATCCTGCTGGTCGACTACATCAACACCCTCCGCCGCCGCGACGGCATGGCGCTGCGCGAGGCGGTCGAGCTCGGCGGACGCACCCGTCTGCGGCCGATCCTCATGACCTCGAACGCCACGATGCTCGGCCTCGTGCCGATGGCCATCGGCGTCGGCGAGGGCGGCGAGCTGCAGGCGCCTCTCGCGCGCGTCGTGATCGGCGGCCTGCTGACCTCGACCATGGTCACGCTGGTGCTGGTGCCGGCCGTCTACACGCTGTTCGAGGAAGGCCTGTCAGGCCTGTTCCGTAAGAGCGTCAAAGTGGAGGAAGCGGTCGGTAGTTGATGATTAGTGGTCGGCGGTTGGTGGTTCGTGAGCCAGGCTATGGCTCGCGACCACCAGCCACTGACTACTCACTCAAGGCACGCAGCAGTTCTTCCACCGTTTTTCCGGTAACGGGATCGCGCCAGTCCGGCGCGATCTCGGCCAGCGGCCCGAGCACGAACCGCCGTTCCCTGAACCGCGGGTGCGGCACGACGAGCGACGGCGGCTCGTCGATGATGGCCTCTCCGTAGAGAATCAAATCCAGATCAAGGGTGCGCGGCGCGCCGGGGAACGGGCGCTCGCGTCCGAGATCGCGCTCGATCGCGAGCAGCGTCTCGAGCAGGCTCTGCGCGCTCAGCGTCGTCTGCCCTGCTGCCGCCGCGTTGAGGAATCTTGGCTGCTCGCCGACGCCGACGGGAGCGGTGTCGTGGAAGGTCGAAACCCGGAGGTTGCTGATAGCGGGGCCGACGCCAAGCGCGGCGATCGCCGCGCGCAGACAGCCTTCGCGATCGCCCAGATTGCTGCCCAGCGCGATCGCGACCGGCGTCACCGCAGCGCCTTCGTCACTCCTGCCAGCGATCGGGCAGGACCGCGCCGATTCTCGCGACGCCGCCTGTGCGCCGGCCGAGCACGTCTTCGAATCCCTGCGCCGCCTGATCGAACAGCCGCTGATGCTCGAGCGATTCGCCGAGGATCACTTTCAGCATGTTGCGATGGCGGGCGTGGCTCAACCCGTCGACGCGTTCGCCCCAGCGGGCGACGAAGGCCGACAGGAACTTGGCGTCGGCGGCGAGGATGTCGCGGTAGGCCTCGGCTTCCGCCGTCCTCGTCTTCGCGGCCGGCGGCTCCGGCGTGGGCAGGGGCAGCGTGTTCTCCGGCAGCGCCGCACCCAGCTCGACCAGCGCACTGCGCAGCCACGAGAGATGCGTCTCCTCGCGGGCGATGACGTACTGGTAGGTGTTGTTGAAATCGTAGTGGCCGACGACCCTGGCCGCGGCCTCGTGACGCTGGATGAGCGCCAGCCGCTCGGCGGCGAAGTCGCTCAGAAACTTCTTCAACTCGTCCTGCTGCACGTCTCTCTTCGCGCCTTCCCTTTACGAGCTCTGCTTCTCTTTGCAGCTGATGCAAGATCGCGTCCACGGAATCGCCGTGAGCCTGGCCTCGGCGATTGGCTCGCCGCAGTCGCGGCAGATGCCGTACGAGCCGTCCTCGATGCGCCGGAGCGCGCCTTCGATCGCCTGCAGGATCTTCGCGTCGGTCTGTTTCAGCTTCAGCTGAATGTGGACTTCGTTGTTGCCGGCGGCCTGGTCGGCCATGTCTCCCTGACGGCCGGAGTTGTTCTCCATGGTCCACTGCAACGGCTTGGACGCACTTCCGCCGAGCAACTCCGAGCGCTTCTTCAGGAGCGCGTCGCGAAACATCTCCACATCCATCGCCTGGACCCCCTGGCCGGCACTTCATGCCCGGGCCAAGCGGTAATTGTACACCAGCCAACTCGGGCGCTACTCGGCTCGCAGCGTGGCCAGCGGCTTGTGCCGCAGGACGTCGAGACTGGCGGCGACGCCGACGGCAGCGACGAACACCGCGGTGACGACGATGCCGCCGAGGGTGAGGGCCGGGGCCGGCTCCCAGGGCAGGTCCAGCGCGTAGCGGGCGACGGCCCAACTGAGGGCCACGGCGCCGATCGCCCCGACCGTGCCGGCGATGGCGCCGAGGACGCCGTATTCGAGGAGCAGCGTGGCGGCGATCAGGCGGCTGCTCGCGCCCAGCGTCTTGAGGATCGCCGCCTCGTAGACGCGCCGGAACTTGGTCATCGAGATCGCGCCGACGAGGATGAGGCTGCCGCTCAGAAGCACCAGCGCGCCGACCACCGTCACGGCCAGCGTGACGTTGTTGACGATGCCCGCGACGGTGTCGAGGACCTCGCGGAGATCGATGACCGAAACGTTGGGATAGCTCGACACGAGCAGCCCCTGCATGCGGGCGCGGGCAGCGGTGTCCCCGGCGCCGCGCACCGCGGCGATGTAGGTGTGCGGCGCCGTATCGAACGGCCCCGGCCTGAACACGATCATGAATCCGCCGGCGCGGAAGTCGCGGAAGTCGACCTCGCGGAAGCTGGTGACGCGCGCCGCTACCGTGCGGCCGAGCACGTCGAAGCGCATCTCGTCGCCGAGCTGGATCTGGAATCGTGAGCGCAGGCTTTCCTCGATGGAGACCTCGGGCATGCCGGGCGACGGGCCTTCACCCCACCACTCGCCGTCGACCAGCTTTTCGTTCGCCTCGAGATGCGAGCGGTAGGTGATGGTGAACTCGCGCGACAACCCGCCCCGGCCGCGCACGTCCTCGTAGCTCTCCAGGTTCACCTCGCGGCCGCGGACGCCGACGATGCGCGCGCGCAGGACCGGGATGAGCCTCGGGGCCGGACCCTCGCCGTTCTCGCGATCGACGAGCGCAGAAACACCCTCGCGCTGGTCCGGCTGCACGTCCATCAGGAACATGTCCGGGGCGTCCTTCCCCATCTGCACGGCGAAGTCGCGCAGCAGGTTGGCCTGGAGCGCGCGGACGCCGAGGATGAAGAACGTGCCGAGTCCGACGGCCAGCAGGATGACGCGCGTCTGATTGCCGGGGCGGGCCACGCGGAGCACGGCCTGGCGCAGCGCGAACGACCGCGCGTAGCGCAGCGGCTGCACGGCGCGGACCAGCGCCGCACCGGCCAGGTGCAGCACGAACGCGATGGCGACGAATCCGCCCGAGAGCACCAGCCCGACGGCGAGCGAGCCGGCCTGCCACGAGGCAACCCCCACCAGCGAGGCACCGACGACGACCGCCACCAGCCACTTGACCCAGTCGAATCGGGGCAGCGACGCCATGTCCTGTCGCAGCAGCAGCGACGGCTTGACGTTGCGAATCTCGAGCAGCGGCACCACCGAGAACAGCACCGAGACGAGCAGGCCGACGGCCAGCCCCTGCACCACGGCGCCCGTGGTCAGGCCGTACTCGACCTGCAGCATCGCGGCGAGGTCGCCGACGAACAGCGGCAGCAGCCTCAGCACGCCGCCGGCGATGGCGACGCCCAGCGCGCTGCCGGCCAGGCCGAGCATGAGCACCTGGGCGAGATACACGCTGAGCACCTGGCGGGTGGTGCTGCCCACGCACTTGAGGATCGCGATGCTGCGAACCTTCTGCTGCACGAACACCCGCGTCACGCTCGAGACGCCGATGCCGCCGAGGATGAGCACCACCAGGCCGACCAGGCTGAGATAGTTCTCCGCCCGCGTCAGGTTCTCGTTCATCCGCCCTTCGTTCTGCCGGTACGAGCGCGCGCGCACGAAGTCGTTGACGAACGCATCCTGCAGCTCGCGCGCGAGCACCGTGCTGGCGTCGCGGCGTCCGGGGGCGGGCGGCGGGCCGGGCACCTGCAGCAGCAGCTCGTACGACGCCCGGCTGCCGAACGTGAGCAGGCCGGTGGACGGCAGATCGGCGAAGTCGATGAACAGACGCGAGCCGAGCGAGAACGAACCGAGATTGCGCCCCGGCTCCTTGTCAATGACGCCGCGGATCTGGAATCGCTGCGTGCCGATCAGCAGATCGTCGCCGACCTTCAGATTGAGCTGGGCGAGCAGCTCGGGACGGACCAGCGCGCCGTGGTTCCGCAGCAGCGCGTGCGAGTACGCGCCCTCGCGCAGCGTCATCGTGCCGTAGAGCGGGTACTCCGGCTGGACGGCGCGCAGTTCGACCATCCGCGTCGTCGTGGCGTCGGTCGGCCTGACCATCGTCGCGATCTCGATGGCCTCCGATACGGTTCCGACGCGGCCGGACTTGCGCGCCCGCTCCACCGTGGCGCGCACTTTCTCGCTGATCGGGCGATCGCTGCGGACGACGACGTCGGCGCCGTTCATCGCCCGCGCTTCCCGCGCCAGGCCCTCGCGGACGCTGTGAATTACCGAGCGAATCGCCACGATCGACGCCACGCCGACGGCGATGCACACGAAGAAGAACAGCAGGCGCTGCCATGACGCGCGAATCTCGCGGAGCGCCATCCGGACAACGAAGCTCATCGCGCGGACCCCACTTGCGTCTTCCCGGCGTTGCGCAGCGCATCGTCGGGAGTGACCGGACGGCCGTCGCGGAGCACGAGCCGGGTGTCGGCCAGCGCCGCCAGATCGGCGTCGTGCGTGACGAGCACCAGCGTCGCTTTCCGGGCGCGCCGCACGTCGAGCAGCAGGTCCATGATGTGGCGCCCGGTCGTCGAATCGAGGTTGCCGGTCGGCTCGTCGGCCAGCACGATCGGCGGATCGTTGGCCAGCGCGCGGGCAATGGCGATGCGCTGTTGCTCGCCGCCGGACAGCTGCGACGGATAGTGATGCGCGCGATCGGTCAGCCCGACTTCCTCGAGCAGCCGGCGGGCGCGCGGCACGGCGTCGCGCCTGCCGGCGATTTCCATCGGGACGAGCACGTTCTCGAACGCGGTCAGCGACGGAACGAGATGAAAGAACTGGAAGACGAAGCCGATCTTCTCGCCGCGCAGCCGCGCCAGGCCGTCCTCGGTGAGGCGCGTGATGTCCACGCCGTCGATCAGGATCTCGCCGGTCGTCGGTGCGTCGAGACCCGCGAGCAGCCCGAGCAGGGTCGACTTCCCGCTGCCCGACGGCCCGACGATGGCGACGAACTGTCCCGACGGGATCGTGTAATCGAGCGGGTGAAGAATCGTCAGCGGATGGCCGCCGCTCTGAACCGTCTTCGACACCCCGCGCAGCTCGATCATCTCGATGCGCTCCGGGCGCCGGGCGATTTCTCGAGCATCGGCTCGAGCACGCCCCACAAGGCCCGTTCGATGATTCGCGAGCCTTCGGCGTTGGGATGGATGCCGTCGGGAAGGTTCAATTCGGGAATGCCGGCGACCCCGTCGAGATAGAACGGCATGTAGACGACGCCGGGAAGACGCGACAGATCGCGAAACGCCTGGCGGAACTCGGCCGTGTAGGCCGGCCCGAAATTCGGCGGCGCCTCCATGCCGGTCAGCAGCACCTTGATGCCGCGCGACTGCGCCCGCGTGATGATCTCGGTCAGGTTGCGCTTCATGCTGGCGACCGGCAATCCGCGCAGGCCGTCGTTCCCGCCCAGCTCGAGCACCAGCACGCGCACGTCGCCTTCGAGCGACCAATCGAGGCGGCTCAGGCCGCCGGCCGACGTATCTCCGGACACGCCCGCGTTCACGACCTCGTATGGATACCCTTCGGCTCGAAGGCGGCTCTGGATGAGAGACGGAACCGATTCCTCCTTGGCGAGGCCGTAGCCGGCCGTGAGACTGTCGCCGAGAAAGACGATGCGCGGACGCGCAACGTGCGGAGGCGCCGTTTCAGGCGCCGCAGCCTCGGGCGACGATCGCACCTCGGCCGGTGGAGCGTCCGGTTGTGCGCATGCCGCGCACACCAGCATCGAGAACCCCAGGATGAACAGCACCACCCGCGTCATGACCGGCGCACTCATTATGTTATAAGACGGAGGTCGCTTCCTCATCGTGACCACCCTCTCCATCGAGCCCGGGCCCCTCGACATTGCCCTCGTCGACACGTATGCGCGGCTCGAGCGGCTGCGCTTTGCCGACGCCCTCTGGCGGAAGCAGCTCGACGTCTGGTCCGACAATCCCGATGTCCAGCAGCTGATTGCCGGACGTCTCGGCTGGCTCGATGCGCTCGACTTCATCACACCGCAGATCCCGCGTCTGCATGCGTTCGCCGAAAGCGTCCGCCGCGACGGATTCACGCACGTGGTGCTGCTCGGTATGGGCGGCTCGAGCCTCGCGCCGGAAGTGCTTCGCCGGATCCTGGCGGCGCCCGATTCGGTTCCGGCGTTCCACGTGCTCGATTCCGTGGATCCCGACGCAGTTCGCGCCGCGATGGCTCACGCCGCCACATCCCTGTTCATCGTCGCCAGCAAGTCGGGCACGACCATCGAGCCGACGACGATGGCGGCTGAAGCGCGGCGGCGCGTGATCGAAGCGGGACACACGCAGTGGGGATCGCGATTCGTGGCGATCACCGATGAAGGCACGCACCTCCATCGCAGCAGCGCCGCCGATGGTTTCCGCGAGGTGTTCGTCAACCCGTCGGATATCGGCGGCCGCTATTCGGCGCTGTCGTTCTTCGGCATGGTGCCGGCCGCGGTGATGGGGCTCGACCTCGATCGCCTGCTGGCCGGCGCGCGCGAGATGGAGCGCGCCTGCCGCGTGACACAGGTCCGCGACAACCCGGGGCTCGCGCTCGGCGCGCTGATGGCCGCCGCCGTCGCGCACCGCAGGGACAAGCTGACGCTGCTGCTGCCCGCGAAGCTGGCGTCGTTCGGCCTCTGGGTGGAGCAGCTCGTTGCCGAGAGCACCGGCAAGCAGCAGACGGGCATCGTCCCGATCACGGGCGAGTCGGGAGAGATGTCCGTCGGCGATGATCGGATCTTCGTTGCGGTCTACTCCGGCAACGATTCGCCCGAACCCTCGCTCGTCGGACGCTGCCGCCAATCCGGCGCGCCGTTTGCGACGATTCAGCTGCAGGATGCCTCCGCGCTCGGCGGCGAGTTCCTGCGCTGGGAAATCGCGACCGCGACGGCCGGCCTGCTGATGAAGATCAACCCGTTCGACGAGCCGAACGTCAGGCAGGCCAAGGAGGCGACGTCGGCGCTGCTCGACGTCTACCAGCGAAGCAGGCGGCTGCCCGTCCCCGAGCCGCACGCCGAGACCGACGGCGTGCGGCTGACGTTGAGCGAAGCCGCGCTCGCAGCGCTGAACGGCGCACCCGCCGCATCGTTCCTGCGCGTTCTCGAACCCGGCGACTACCTGGGACTGCTGGCGTTTCTTCCTCCGGATGACAGCCGTTTCGACCCCGTGCTCCAGGACGCGCGCCGCCGCGCCGGCGAACGCGGCCGGTGCGCGACGATGTTGGGCTACGGCCCGCGGTATCTGCATTCGACGGGGCAGCTGCACAAGGGAGGCGCGAACAACGGCGTCTTCATCATCGTCGTGGCCGAAGCCAGCGACGATCTGCCGATCCCCGACCGGCCGTTTTCGTTCTCTGTGCTGGAGACTGCCCAGGCCGTGGGCGACTTTCAGTCGCTCGATCGCGAAGGGCGCCGCGCGCTCCTGGTGACCCTGCCGCGCCGCGATCCCGATCTGCTGCGCCGCACGATGCACTCGATCGTCGAGGGTTGAGGCGCTCTATTCCCGCCGGACGACGATCGCGGTGACGTTGTCGGTCGCCCCGTGTGCCAACGCTTCATGCACCAGGGTTTCGGCCAGCACCTTCACCGGCTTGCCGCTGGCGAGGATCTGACCGAGCTTCTCGTCGGACACCGATCCGTGCACGCCATCGCTGCACAGGAGCAGCATGTCGCCGGTCACGAACGGACATTTCGCCACGGTGGGCTGCAGCTCGGGCCGAAGGCCGACGACCTTGGTCAGCACGTGGCGCATGGGATGCTGCTCCATCCCGCGCGCATCATCGAGGCCGTTCATCGCCGCCGCGACCCATGAATCGTCGCGCGTGAGCTGCGTCAGCTTGCCGTCGTGCCAGCGGTAGACGCGGCTGTCGCCCGCGTGCGCGTAGATGGCCTCGTCCTCGCGCAGGTAGACGGCGCAGACCGTCGTACCCATGCCCGTATAGTCGGGCTCCTCCCCGGCCACAGCCAGGATGTGGTCGTTGGCGGCCCTCAAGGCTTCGTCGAGGACGCTCAGGCTGGCCGGGGGGCTGTCGTTGAGAAACTCGCCGATGGACTGAACCGCGAGGCTCGAGGCGACTTCACCGGCGTTGTGCCCGCCCATGCCGTCGGCGATGACGAACAGCCCGCGGTCGGTGTCGACGAGGAAGGAATCTTCGTTCGTGGTCCGGCGGCCCGGGTGGGTGACGCCATGGGCCGCCAGCGACATCAGGCACAATTATAACGTTTCAGCGGCTTGTATACTTCGTATACTGCCAGTAGTGCCTACGCCTTCCCTGCATCCGGCCCTGGCTCGTGCCGCCGCCGCGCTCGAACGTGGGCGGGGTGCGGATGCGACGCCGCATCTGACCCCCCTGCTCCGGTCGGGGTCGCTCAATCGGGAAGATGAGCTGACCGTTCGATGCGCGCTGGCCGAGGCCTGGCTCCTCCAGGACGACCTGGCCCAGGCGACGGCAGCGCTGGGCCGTCCGCCGGACGCGGTGCACGACCGCATTTCCGACGCTCAGCTCTCCACGCTGTGGCGTCTGCACGGACGGATTGCCCACGCCAAGGGCGAACAGTCGCGGGCCATCGCGCTGCACTCGCGCGCCCTGAAGCATGCCGAGCTCGCCCACGAGTCGCGTGCGATCGGGCTCGCCCACTACGAGCTGGCGCTCTGCTACAAGCAGGTCGGCGATTCGGGCATCGTCCGCGAGCACCTCACCGAGGCCGCATCCGCGCTGCACGCGGCCGGCGACCGTCGTCATCTCGCGCTGGTGCACTCGCTTTCGGCCGTCCTGCTGGCGCAGGCCGGCCGCGTCGATGAAGCCACCGTGGCGCTGCGCCAGGGCGAGCGCCTCGCGATGGCGATCCCGGCCGACGACGTCCTCGCCGGAATCGTGCACAACCAGGCCAACGTTGCGCTGATGCGTCATCGCCACGATCAGGCGCTCGCGCTGGCCGAGCGCAGCGTGGCGCTCCACGAAACGCTCGGCTCGGGCCATGGGCTCGCCGTCGCGCTGGCTACGCTCGGGCAGATCTACGTGCAGCTCGGCGACCTCGAGCGCGCCGAGCAGATCCTCACGCGCACCCTCGAGGTCCGCAGCCCGATCCAGTTCCACGAGACGACCGGCGCGGTGTTCGACACGCTCGCGCAGATTCATCTGATGCGCGGCTCGTACGAGCGGGCCGGCGATTATCTGCGTCAGGCCAGCGACGCCTACGGCGCGTACGGCACGCAGACGATGCGCTGGTACGAGTGGTCGATCAAGGTCCTGGGCGTCAAGCTCGCGATCCGCCGGCGCGCCTACGACGAAGCGATCGCGATGGCCGACGCGCTGGCGCAGGCGCCCGGCGTGCCGCCGGCCGATGCCATCCAGGCGGACCTCGCCGCATGCGAAGCCATGGTGGCCGCCGGACGCATCGAGGATGCCCAGCGCCGGCTCGAGGCGTGCGAGTCGCGGCTCGATCCCAAGACGACGCCCGCCAACTGGGGAGAGTTCCTGCGCGTGCGCGGCCTGATCCTCGAGCAGGCCGGACGCCCGCATCTGGCGCACCACGACTTCGCGCAGAGCGCCAACATCTTCGAGCTGCTCGGCGAACGGTATCAGGCCGCGTTGAGCCAGCTCGCTCTCGGCCGGATTGCCGCGGCTGCGGGCTCGCGGGCGGCGGCGGAACGCAATCTCGATGCGGCGACCGCGGTGTTCAAGATGCTGGGGGCCGAGCGCGATCTCGACGAAGCACGGGCGGCGCGCGAGATGCTCGAGCGCACGTCCGGGACGCCGCAGGTCACGCCCGTGGCCGACGCCGAAGAGGGCATCGTCAGGCGGCTCGTCGACGCGGCGCTGTTCCCCGAGCTGCTGTCGCGTGAAACGGCGACCGCCATCATCGAGGCCACAGAAGCCGATGCCGTGGTGATCTTCGTGGAATCGCCGGCCGACCTGCGCATCCTCGCCTGCGCCGGGTGCGACAGGACCGTCGCCGCGACGCTGGCGCGCGCCGCGCGCGAAGGCAGCCGCGAATACGGTGACGGCATGCTGCTCCTCGAGCCGCTCGGCAAGGAGCACGACGGTCCGCGGCGCTGCGTCATCGCGGTGCCGCGGAAGCTGGACGAGAGCGCGATGCGCCGGTTCCGCATGTTCGCCCACGTCGCGCGGCAGGGATTCGAGCTGTGCGGGCTGCGCGACCGGCCGGCGCAGACGATCGAGCCCGCCAACGAACGGCCGCTCGAACCGCTCCTGCCCGGCTTCATCTGCGCGAGCGCGGCGATGGCGCGGCTCAGCGAGCAGATCCAGCGCCTCCAGGGGCACAACCTCACGGTGCTCATCACCGGCGAAAGCGGCACCGGCAAGGACCTGGTCGCGCGGGCCATCCACGCCGGCTCGCCGCGGCGCGCCGCGATGTTCCTGCCGTTCAACTGCACGACGACGACGCGCGAGCTGGCCGACAGCCAGTTGTTCGGCCACCGGCGCGGCAGCTTCACCGGCGCGGTCAGCGATCAGCAGGGACTGATTCGCTCGGCGGCCGGCGGCACGCTGCTCCTCGACGAGATCGGCGATCTTCCGCTCGACATCCAGCCGAAGCTCCTGAGATTCCTCGAACAGGGCGAGATCATCCCCGTCGGCGAGACGCGCCCGCAGGCCGTCGACGTGCGCGTGCTCGCGGCAACCAACGCCGATCTCGAACAGCGCGTGAGCGAGGGGAAGTTCCGCGAGGATCTCTACTACCGCCTCAGCGTGATCCGGGTGCACGTGCCGCCGCTGCGCGAGCGGCGCGACGAGATCCCGCACCTGAGCACGTATTTCCTGCGCGACGCGTGCGAGCGGCTGGGCAAGTCGGACGTGCACCTGAGCTCGCAGACGCTGGACCTGTTCGCCCGCTACTGGTGGCCGGGCAACGTCCGTCAGCTCCGAAACGAGATCCAGCGCGCGGTGGCGATGAGCCCGTCCGGCGGCACGATCGAGCCGGAGCACCTGTCGGCCGACCTCACCGCGCCCGCGGAGAGCCCGGCGCGCGATCTGTCAGCGTCCGCCGTCCCCGCCCGGGTGGTGAAGCCCGGCAACCTGGCGGCCGCCATCGAGGAAGTCGAGCGGGGCATGATCTCGACCACGCTGGAACGGACGCGGGGCAACATTTCGGAGACCGCGCGAGTGCTGGGTCTCACGCGCCGCGGGCTCTATCTGAAGATGCGCCGGCTGGGCCTTGACGGGGCCCTGGCCGTGGATATTTAGTAAACACGTATACAGGCCATCTGGATACGAAGTATCCGATTTGCACAAAATAGATATCCGTGGCCTTTCCAGTTAGTCATTTCTGCACAACAACTTACGGCGATCACGCCGAAGACGCTGCACACTGAACGCAGCGGGCCCCCACATTGATAGTCAAAGTTGGCATCTCCACTTCACAGGACCAGGGGGCCATCGTGATCAACACGGGTATCGCGCGTCACAGCTCATCCGAAGGACGGTTTTCGCGGATCGGCAACCGGCGCAAGGTCAGCGTGCCCGCGCGTCTGACATGGCGCGACGCCAGCGGCACGCTGCGCTTCGTGTCGGTGATCATGCGAGACGTGAGCGAGGTGGATGCCTTCGTCGAGTGCCAGGTGCCGGCCTCGATCCCGCTCTATCGGCTGGTGCACTTCCAGGTGGAACGGCCGGCGCGCGACGGCAAGGACCTGCCCGCGGTGCTGCGGGACGGCAAGGTGCTGTCGGCCATCTACCGCGTGGGTCCGTACAAGACGTCGACCGGCACGCCGAGCGGCTACGCGCTGCGTCTGCTGGTGGAGAAGCCGCAGGCCGCGTCCCGGCGCGAACGCCAGCCGCTCGCTGTCGCGAATTAGCGATCAGGGGTTGGTAGTTGGTGGCTGGTGGTGAACCGTTCGTTCGACCACTCCCCACCAACCACTAACCACCAGCCAGCCTTTTGCGCCAATACCGCGCCAGCCCGAACCAGAGATATCTGAAGCCCGCGGCCACGACGTAGGAATCGACCTCCGCATCGGTCATCTTCTGCCGCAGCTGCTGCCGCAGCCACTCCGCAAACCGTTCCGCCTTCTCATCGTCGGTGCCCTCTTCGGCGAGCGAATCGCGCACCACGCCGGCGTTCAACGCGAGGTTGTCGAGCAGGTCGGCCAGGTGCGGCCGCACGCGGGTGATCGGGCCGAAATGCGTGAGGAACAGCGTGGACGGCGACCAGGCGAGCAGACGGTCGACGCTCGTCCGCCACGCCTCGAGATCGATGTCGGGCGGCGGCGTCGGCGGCAGCACATACCCGTCGCGCGCGCAGACGCCCGCCACGTCGCCGACGAAGGCGACGCCCGACGAGGCATCGAAATAGCTGACGTGATGCGACGCGTGGCCCGGCGTATAGGCGACGTCGAACGTCCGCCCGCCGGCCGTGATGCGCTCGCCGCCGGCGAGCGGGACGAGGTTCGCCGCGGGCACGGCGGCGAACTCCCCCCACAGGCGATCCATGTCGGCGCCGTAGAGCCGCCTCGCGCTGTCGAGCAGGCGCTGCGGGTCGATCATGTGCTTCGCGCCGCGCTCGTGCACGAGCACCGTGATGTGCGGGTGCGCGCGGACGATCGTCCCGGCCGCGCCGGCATGATCCAGGTGGATGTGCGTCAGCATCAGGTGCCGCACATCGTCCCAGCCGATGCCCTGCCCCTGCAGCTCCTGCTCGAGCGTGCGCAGACACGACGTCGGACCGGGGTCCACGAGTGCCGCGCCGCCGGGGCCGTGCACCACCGCGGCGGCAATCACATCGGATCGGCCGAGAAATTCCAGGTCGATCCACGACAGGCCATGGCTCAATGTGTTCACTGGATCCGGGGATTATACTGGTCGGTCAAGTATCGATGGGTCAGGCAGATCCTGTACACGTGCTCACAACGGTGGCCCGCCTCGTGGCCGAGGCCGCCAGCCTGCGCGAGATCGTGCCGCGGCTCGCCGTGACGCTGCGGGAGTCGATTCCGTTCGAGCGCCTGCACGTCCTGCGCCTCGATCGCGCCGAGTCGTTCGTGCTGTACGTGGCGCGCGAGAACGGCGCGCTCGAGATCCGCGAGCACCGCGTCGGCGATCCGCCGACCTCGATCGAATCCGATACCGAATCCCGCTCGCGCATCCTGTGCACCGTCCGCCAGGGCGCGCGGGTGCACGGCGCCGTCTGGCTCACCTCGAGCGTCGAGAACGCCTTCGACGCCTCGCACCAGGCGCTGATGGACAGCGTGGTCGACGTCCTCGGCCTGGCCTTCGAGCATACCGCGATCATCGACCGCGACGCCCTGCGCCGCGAGCGGATCGACAGCCTGCGCCGCCTGCTCCACACGATGGCGGGCGCGCTCGACATCCGGTCGGTGTTCACCGAGATCTCGAACGTCGTGCGCGGCGGCCTGCCGCACGACATCATGGCCATCACGGCCTGGGGCAAGGACGGCGCCTCGTTCCGTCTGTACGCGGTGGCCGGCGCGGAAACGGATGAAGAGCTGCTCGCGCCGAAAGCGCTCACCGGCGACGACCGCTCCGCCCTCAATCACGACGCCTACGTCATTCACGATGCCGAAGCCGAGCTGCCCCCCGAAAGCATCCGCGCCCGGATCTTCCGCCGCTTCGGCGTCCGCTCCGCGCTGCGCGTCCCGATGCCGCTCGGCAGCGAAGTCTTCGGCTCGCTGTTCTTCCTCTCGCGGCAGACCGACTCCTTCAGCGAAGACGACATCGACTTCGCGCGCCGGGTGGCCGATCACCTCGCGCTGGCGCTGTCGCACGAGCGGCTGGCCGAGGCGGCGCGCAGCCAGGCCGAGCAGCGCGAGCGTGCGGCGCGCCTCGAGGCCCAGGTCGCCAGGCTGACGCGCGAGCTCGAGGCGCGCACCGGGCAGCGACGGGTCGTCGGCCGCTCGCGGCAGTGGAAGGACGTGCTCGCGCACGCGGCGCGCGTGGCGCAGACCGAGACGACGGTGCTGCTCACGGGGGAATCGGGCACGGGCAAGGAAGTCGTCGCGCGCTTCATCCATCACGCCTCGCGGCGAAGCCTCGGACCCTTTGCCGCGATCAACTGCGCCGCCCTCCCCGACCAGCTGCTCGAATCGGAACTGTTCGGCCACGAGCGCGGCGCGTTCACCGGCGCCGTGTCGGCCAAGCCCGGGCGGATCGAGCAGGCCGCCGGCGGCGTGCTGTTCCTCGACGAAGTCGGCGAGATGGCGCCGACCGTCCAGGCCAAGCTGCTGCGCGTGCTCGAGGAGCGCGAGTTCATGCGCCTCGGCAGCACACGCGTGATCCACGCCGACATTCGCGTCATTGCCGCGACGAACCGCGACCTCCACGCCGCGATGCGGCGCGGCGAGTTCCGCGAGGATCTCTACTACCGCCTCGGCGTCTTCGAGATCACCCTGCCGCCGCTGCGCGAGCGGCTCGAAGACGTGCTCGAGCTCGCCGACGCGTTTCTTGCCGAGATCGGCGAGACGGTGGGCCGTCCGGCGGCAGGGATCTCGCGCGAGGCGCGCGAGCAGCTGCTCGCCTATCCCTGGCCGGGCAACGTGCGCGAGCTGAGGAACGCGATCGAGCGCGCCGTCATCCTCGCTGACGGCGGCATCATCCGCAGCGAGCATCTGCCCGTCGCCGCGCCCCGGCCCGTCCCGGTGAAGACCGACGAGGCGCCGTCGGGTCCGCTGCCCGCCGGCGGCGTGAACCTCGAAGCGATCGAGCGCTCGCTGGTGATGCGGGCCCTGACGCAGGCGCGGCACAACAAGACCCGCGCCGCGAAGCTCCTGGGCCTGACCCGTGCGCAGCTGTACTCGCGCATCGAGAAGTACGGCCTGGCCGAGTCGGAGCCGTCCTGAGCCGGTGTTGTCGCAGCGCACGCGCCACATCGTCTTTGCCGTCGCCGGTCTGCTCACGTTCATCATCCTGGCCGGCGTCACGTATCAAAGCGTGGCCACGGCCCTCGAGCGGCGGCAGTTCCCGTACCCGGGCCGGCTGATCGACGTGGGCGACCATCAGCTGCACCTCCACTGCACGGGCGAAGGCACGCCGACCGTCGTGCTCGAGTCGCCGGCTGCCGGGCTGTCGACGAGCTGGGACTGGGTGCAAAACGATCTCGCGAAGACAACGCGTGTGTGCAGCTACGACCGGGCAGGTCTCGGCTGGAGCGAAGCCGGTGAACGTCCCTATGCGGCGGCGCGCGTGCCCGACGAGCTGCACACGCTGCTCGAGCGTGCCGGCGAACAGGCACCGTTCATCCTTGCCGGGCACGAGCTCGGTGCGTCGTTCGCGCGCATGTTCGCGAGCCGGTATCGGGAAACGACCGCCGCCATCGTGCTCATCGACGATCCGGGCGGCGCGGCGGGGTCCGCATCGCGCCGCGTCCCGCGAATGGTCCGTGCCTGGCCGTGGCTGGCGCGAGTCGGCCTGTTGCGTGTGACGCGTACGCTGTCGCGCCGCGCGGCGGGACTCCCCGCCGAATCAGGCGGCGCGGCGCGCGCCTTCCTCAACCGGCCGGATCATCTGACGCGAGGCGCCCTGGAAGTGGCGCACATGGGTGAGACCGCGCAGGCGGCAGCCGCGGAGACGCTCGACCCCGCGCTGCCGATCGTGGAAGTCAGTGCGAACAGCACCGAACCGCCGGTGCTGCTCGACTCCGCCGATCGCGCGCGCGAGGTCACGCGCGCGATCGAGCAGATGGTGAAGCGAATCCGCCACTGAAGCATGGATGCGCGGGCGCGTCCATGCCCCAGGCTGTGGATGCGGCCGAACTAGGCCTTGATCCGCACGGTGACCGGTGCTGTCAGCCGCGTGCTGACGTCGGCGCCGGGGCCGCGGCGCACTTCCTCGCCGCGCGTGGCCAGCACGACACCGGTGCCCGCGCCGCCGCCGATGGCGGCGCCTTTCGCCGCGCCGCTGCCGCCGCCGAGAATGGCGCCAATTACCGCGCCGGCGCCGGCCCCGATCGCGATCTTCTTCGCGTCTTCCTTCTTGGTCGACTGGGCCTCGTGCGCGATGGTGGCCGTCCGGATGTCGTAGCGCTCCGAGTCGTGCCGCAGGGCGGTGAACCGATAGGCAATGCGGGCCCTGCCCTTCACGCGTCCCGAGCGCTGGACATCGGTGACCGTGCCGATCAGCTCGGTGCCGACCGGCAGGATCGTCTGCCCGTCGATGACCACCGGTGCACGCAGCGTCGCCCGCACGGTATCCTCGACCTTGCTCGTATCCGAAGCCACCGACGACTTCAAGTCGAGCCGCAGGGTCGTGCCCGCCGGCAGCGTCACTTCCTTGTAAACCGGTTCCGGCGGAGCGGCCTTTTCTTCAACCGCAGAGGCCTCGGGATTCACGTCGCCAGCCGGCGTCGCGGAATCGGTCGTGCCCTGGGCGCCGCACGCGGCGCACAGGCAGGCGACGGCTGCTGCGCTCAACCACCTTCGCATGCATCCTCCTCAGAATTTGTCATTCCGGGGGCCAAATCCGTCATTCGAGGACGGTATCTTCGCCCCGAAACGATGAAATATGCCAAAACGTTGCCGAGTGCGGTTTCTCTGTTAACGTGAGGGCATGACCCGTGTGCTGACCATCATCGCCCTCTGGCTCGTCGCAATTGCCTCCCCCGCCCTCGCCCAGCGGCTCTCCGGCACCGTCGTTCCCGACCATTACACCCTCGCCTTCGACCCCGACCTCGACGCGGAGACGTTCCGTGGCCGCGCGACGATCGAGGTGACCGTGACCGAGCCGACGACGAGTATCACATTGCACGCGGCGGAAATCACGTTCGGCGAGGTGACCATCACGGCCGGCGGCCGCACGCAGACCGCCACGGTCACCACCGACGCAAGAACCGAAACGGCCACGTTGACCGTCCCCGAACGTATCGGCGAAGGCCGGGCGACGATACAGATCTCCTACACGGGAATCCTCAACGATCAGCTTCGCGGCTTCTACATCAGCCGCGCCAACGGGCGAAAGTACGCGGTCAGCCAGATGGAGGCCACCGACGCGCGCCGGGCGTTTCCCTCGTTCGATGAACCTCGCTACAAGGCCACGTACGACATCTCGATCACCGTCGCCGAGGGCGACACCGCGATCTCGAACGGCAGGGTTGTCCGCGACACGCCGGGTTCCCGCCCCGGCACGCACACGCTGACCTTCGCCCGCACGCCGAAGATGTCGTCCTATCTGGTCGCCCTGCTCGTCGGCGATTTCGTCTGCCGCGAAGGCGCGTCTGACGGCACGCCGATCCGCGTCTGCTCGACGCCCGACAAGCGCGACCTGACGAGCTTCGCGCTCGAGGCCGCGGAGCAGCAGCTGAAGTTCTACAACGACTACTTCGGCATCCCGTATCCGTTCGGCAAGCTCGACATCGTCGCCGTCCCCGACTTCTCCGCCGGAGCGATGGAGAACATCGGCGCGATCACGTTCCGCGAGCAGCTGCTGCTGGTCGATCCGCAGACGGCCTCGATCGGCGCCCGCAAGAACGTGGCCGGCATCATCTCGCACGAGATCGCCCACCAGTGGTTCGGCAACCTGGTGACGATGAAGTGGTGGGACGACATCTGGCTGAACGAAGGCTTTGCGACGTGGATGGCCAACAAGCCGGTGGCCGCGTGGAAGCCGGAGTGGCGCGTCGATCTCGACGATGTGGCCGATACGCAGACCGCGCTGGGCATCGACGCGCTCAAGTCCACGCGCGCGATTCGGATGAAGGTCGAAACACCCGAGGAGATCAACGAGGTGTTCGACGGCATCGCGTATCAGAAGACCGCCGCCGTCCTGCGCATGATCGAGCGCTACGTCGGCGCCGACGCGTTCCGCAAGGGCGTGGCCTCGTATCTGAAGAGATATTCGTACGGAAATGCCGCCGGCGAGGACTTCTGGAACGAGGTGGCGCGCGTGACCGGCAAGCCCGTGGACCGGATCCTGCGCAGCTTCGTCGACCAGGCCGGCGCGCCCGTGCTGACCGTCCGCGGTTCGTGTACCAGGGGCGCGACCCGGCTGCAGATCACCATGGGGCGGTTCATGGGCACGCCGGGCGCCGCACCGGCGCCGCAGACCTGGACGCTGCCTGTGGCGCTGAAGCTTCCCGACGGCGGATCGCGCTACGAACTGATCGACCGAGCGGAGCGGACGATCACCGTCGCGGGCTGCGGCCCGATCTTCGCCAACGCCGACAGCCGCGGCTACTACTTCACCGACTACACGGCCGACGCGGTCGGCCGGTTCGCGAAGAACCCCGAGAGCCTGCCCGCGGCCGAGCGCATCGGCCTGCTCGGCGACGAGTGGTGGATGATCAGGGCCGGGCGCCACGACGTCGACCTCTATCTCGAGCTCGCCGCCGCGATGGCCGGCGATCCCACGCCCGTCATCGTCAGGGAAATCGACGACCGGCTGGACATCATCGGCACCGACATCGCCGACGAAGCCGAACGCGGACGCTACCAGGCGTGGATTCGGTCGCGCTTCGGGCCGGTGCTCGCATCGCTGGGTCTGCCCGGGCCTGCGTCGGACAGCGACGATCGCCAGTCGCGGCGCGCCACGCTGCTGCACCTGGTGGGCGTGGTCGGCAACGATCCGGCCGTGCAGGCGACGGTGCGCGGGCTGGCGCTGCGCTACATCGCCGATCCCGGCTCGATTTCACCGACGCTGGCGAACAGCGTGCTGCAGGTGGCGGCCGTCGGCGGCGATGCCGCCCTCTACGAGCGCTATCTCGAACAGCTCAAAGCGTCCAGCGACGAGCCCGAACGCTACTACCGCTACTTCAACGCGCTGCCCTGGTTTGCCGACCCCGCCCTCGTCGCGCGGACGCTCGAGTTCGCGGTGTCGTCCGAGGTCCGGTCGCAGGATGCGAGCACGCTGCTCGGCGCGCTGATCCAGCACCCGTGGTCGAGCGATCAGGCGTGGGAGTTCACCAGGGAGCGCTGGCCGGTGCTGCTGAAGACACTGAACATCTTCCAGGCGATCCCGGATCTGGTGAATGCCTTCGGCGCATTCTGCTCCGTCTCGCGAGCCAACGATGTGAAGGACTTCCTGGCGAAGAACGCGGTGCCGGCGGTCGCGCGTGCCGCCCGGCAGGCCACCGAGCGCATCGACAGCTGCGTGGCGCTCGACCTGCGCCAGTCGAAGCCGTTCGCCGCGTGGCTGGCGCGCGTGTCGTAGTGGAACGCCGCCCGCAGGGCGGCGCCTACTGGGGGAAGGTCCTGGGCGGCGTGTCCTGGTAGCCCTCGCCGTCCAGCGATTCGAGGAACGCGACGATCGCGTCGATCTCCGCGTCGCTCAACCCGAGCGGCTTGATCCGGGCCCGGCTCAGATACGGGTTCGAAATGCCGCCCTTGTTGTACAGCTCGACGACCTCGCGCAGGGTGGCAATCGATCCGTCGTGCATGTACGGCGGGTGCTTGCTGACATCGCGAAGCACCGGCGTCTTGAAGGCGCCGCGATCTTCCTCCCGCTTCGTCACCAGGTAGCGGCCTTCGTCCTTGAACGTCTTCGTCTCCGGATCCCAGCCGATGCCCAGGTTGTGAAACAGGCTGTCGCTGAAGCTGCTTCCGGCATGGCACTGCGCGCAGCCGGCCTTGTCGAAGAACAGGTCGTGGCCGCGCTTGGCCGCCGCCGACACGGCGTTCTCCTCACGGTTGAAGCGCCAGCGGTCGTAGGGGGAATTTCCGCTCACGCGCGTGCGCTCGTAATCGGCGATGGCCTGTGCGACGCGCTCCTTGGTGATCTCTTCGGTGCCGAAGGCTTCCTTGAAATACGGCTTGTAGCCCTCCACGCGCGACAGCGCGGCCACCATGCCTTCGTGCGTGTTGCCCATCTCGATGGGGTTGGCAATCGGGCCGAGCGCCTGCTCCTCGAGCGAGGACGCGCGCCCGTCCCAGAAGAAGTGCGGCGCCAGCGTGACGGCGCGGTTGATGAAGGTCGGCGCCTTGCGTCCGCCCTTCTGGCCCTTGATGCCCGTGGAGACGGGCGTCGGCTCCGAGAACGCGTACTCGGGCCTGTGGCAGGTGGCGCAGGCCACCGTGTTATCCGCCGAGAGCCTGGTGTCGTAGAAGAGCCAGCGGCCGAGACGCACGCGAGCGGGAGACGGCGGCTCCACGTCCTCGAAGAACACTTCCATTCCGAGCGGGGGCGGCGCGATCGGCTTGATCGGGTTCTCGACCTCCCAGGGCGGGAGCGGGGATTTTTCCACGCTCGATCCGCACGAGACTGCTCCAACCGCAAGCACGACCGTCGTCACACACCGAAGCCAACTGTTCCTCGTCACTGACCTTCGACCTGTACCCAAAAACCCGGCTTCCTGAACGCGCGATGCAGCGGTCCGGGAGCCGCGCTGAGCCCGATTGTACAACGCGCTCTCGATCCCGCCTGCCAACTTCACCACGATGCGGCCTTCGCGCGACACGGCTCGCGCGCACACCGGAACAGTTCCAGCGGTGATCGATCGCTCCGCAGCACACACGAGGACCGCGAGCGGCGTCGCTCATGCCGCCGGCGACACACAAGACGCGCGACGCGCGTGAGTCTCGGACGCTGCCGCTTCTAAACAACACGCCGCCGCACTCTCGCCGAGTCCGTGAGTTGCAAATAAGAATCACGGCACTCGATGCTGCGCGCGTGCGCTCGCTCGACCACTCCGTGCTGGTGCGACGTACGAACAGCAACCACGCCGGTGCCGCGAAGAATCAGGGAGATGCATGGCTGCAGATGAAGAACGTCCGGGTTGGCGTGTTCCGTCAGGTCGGCCGCGCGCCTGCGCACCGCGCTCAACGTGCTGGTGCTCGCGGCGGTGTTCACCTCGAGCTATTTCGTGCATCGCCGCCGGCGTTCGCAGCCGCCAGTCGATGCACACGCGTCCGAGATCCTGTTCTACGAAAGCGTTGCCGTGCTGCGAAGGTGTCTGCTGGTGTACGCCAATCGTCTGTCAACTTCTCGACAGGCGTGAGCGCATCGTCGCCTTCGATGCGCACCTGCGCGCCCAGCGGGCCGGCGGGCCGTCCTCCAGCCCATCCACAAGAGTGTCAGCGCCGGTCGCACAGCGTAATCGGGTGCAGTCCCGTCGCGCCGCGGCGCGTGCGCGGATCACGGGTTTTTCCGAATGGTTCCACCGATCGACGCCCGGCGCCGCCTTCGGAACACGTTTTGCCGAGGTGCAGCCATCATGGGCTTCGCAGGACTTGGCAGCGAGCTGGCCGTCGACCTGGGCACCGCCAACACCTGTGTCTACGCGCTCGGCAAGGGGGTCGTCGTCGACGAGCCGTCGCTGATTGCGTTCAACACCGCCACCGGCTCGGTCGAAGCGGTCGGGGAAGACGCGCGCGGCATGCTCGGCCGCACTCCGGAGCGGCTTCGGCCCGTCCGGCCGATTCGCGACGGCGTGATCGCCGACTTCGACGCCACCGAGAAAATGCTCGCGCACTTCCTGCGCAAGGCGACGCGGCAGGCCGGCGGCTGGTCGCGGCCGCGCGTGGTGTTCGGCGTGCCGTCGCAAACCACGCCGGTCGAACGGCGCGCCGTCAAGGAGAGCGCGTATCGCGCCAGGGTCGGAGAGGTCTACCTGGTCGACGAGCCGATGGCGGCGGCGCTCGGCGCCGGCCTCCCCGTCACCGAAGCCGCCGGCACGATGATCGTCGACATCGGCGGCGGCACGACCGACATTGCCGTCATCTCGCTCGCCGGCGTCGTGATCAGCCGATCGGTCCGCGTCGCGGGAGACGCGTTCGACGAGGCCATCATCCAGCACGTCAAACGCCGGCACGAGGTCCTCATCGGCGAGCGCACGGCCGAAGCGATCAAGCTGCAGATCGGCTCAGCGACCAAGCTGGACAAGCCGCTCACCATGGAAGTGAAAGGGCGGCATCTCGGGCGCGGCGTGCCGGTCAAGGTCACGGTCTGCGATGCCGAGATCCGCGAGGCGATCTCCGAGCCCCTGAAGACCATCATCACCGCCATCCGCGAGACGCTCGATCAGATTCCGCCGGAGCTGTCGGCCGACATCTTCGACCGCGGCGTGGCGCTGTGCGGCGGCAGCGTGCTCCTCCGCAACCTCGATCGTCGTCTGCGTCAGGAGACGCAGCTGCGCGTGAAGATCGTCGACCAGCCGCTCTCGGCGGTCGTCGTCGGCGCCGGCAAGATGCTCGAGGACCGGAAGCTGCTGAAGCGGCTCGCCGCCTGACCGTTCCTGCAGCCCGGTTCGATCAGGAAGCTTCCAGCCTTCCCGCCCCCGGGGAGTGTCCTGCCCTGGCCGCGGTCCCGCGGCACATCCCGCGGAAAGCCGGCAACACATGCCGCCGCGCGTGGTCCGGGTACTGCATCAGCCTGAGCGATGACCGCACGGTCGTGCTGGCGGTCCCTTCAATGGAGGATCCAGCTATGGCGACCACCGTCGACAACGACAGCGACGCGTATTTTCGGCGAGGCGTGAAGTTCCTGCTGATCCTGGCCGTGGTGTTCCTGCTCAGCCAGCTCGTCGGCCTCGCCGCGATCTATATCGGGAGCCTGTATTCGACGCCGTCCTGGAGCCAGCACAGCGTTCCGCCGCCGAAGCTCTACTGACGACGTATTCTGATCGCGTGCGTGAGTACGACCTGATTGCCGACTGGTACCGGCGGGACCGCACCCAATCCATCGGCGTGGCCGAGTCGCTCGCTGCGGTCGCGTCGCTGCCGCGGGGATCGCGTGTGCTCGATCTCGGCTGCGGCAACGGCTCGCCGATCAGCGAGGCCCTGGCCGGCGCCAGGTACCGCGTCGTCGGCCTCGACAGCTCGGCCGGCATGCTCGCCCGGTTCCGCCGCAATCTTCCCCGCATCCCCGTCGTCCGGGGCGACTGCCGCGTCTGCCCGTTCAGCGACGCCCTCTTCGACGCCGCGATCTCGTGGGGCATGCTGTTTCACCTCACACCGCGCGATCAGTCGATCGCGTTCGCGTCCGTGGCGCGCATCCTGAAACCCGGCGCGCCGTTCCTGTTCACGGCCGCCGAAATCCCCGACATCGCTGCCGACGATCCCGGCATCACGGGGACGTTGAACGGCGTGACGTTCCGCTACTTCGCGGTGCGGGACTATCGGACGCTGATCGCGCCGCACGGCTTCGAGATCGAGAAGGTCTACGGCGACCCGGGGATCGCCACGTACTACTTCGCGCGGCGGCGATGAGCCGCGCCGCGCCGCTGCGCAGGAACATGTCCTTCCAGCCTGGCCGATCCGGCGATTGTGATAGGTGATTCTCGGAAAGCGTGCTAAGGTGCGGATACCTTTCCTGAGCTTCCCGCATGCTGCGGGCTCCTCATCCAAGGCATTCCGCCGGGAGCACGCATGCCGAAGCCTCTTGCTTTCGTCACCGACAGCCGAGATGCGCAGCAGGAGACGCACGAGCTCGTCGTGAGGCTTCACGAGATGTGTGTCGAGTTGGAGCAGTCCGTGGCAGCCACGCGCCGCTGCCTGAACGACGCGCGCGCGCTGTTGGAGTTGGTGGACGAGCAACTGCACGAGGATCGATTGTCAAAGCCGTAGGACGGGGGCTCCCGTCGCGTCGAGCGCAGCGGCGATCGCGATGTTCGACTACTGCGCGGCGCGATCGTGGCGTCCGATCGGGCGCGTCAACGAGTCCTGCCGGGATTGTCCGCCGGGACGTTCGTCGGCCTGCAACGCGGATGGTGCCGGGGGCGGGGATCGAACCCGCACGACTCTTTCGAGTCCCAGGATTTTAAGTCCTGTGCGTCTGCCAGTTTCGCCACCCCGGCGTCCGGTGCTGGACCGAGTGTACGCGTTTACCGCGGTGCGCGCTCGGAACGGCGTCGCCGCGCGGCAGTGACGGCGCCGTGGGGCGTCCACGCACGCGCGGGGATCTACATGGCCTCCTCGAACAGCCTGGCCAGCACCTCGGCATCAGCCGCCCGTGGCGACAGCGTCGTCAGACGCTCCTGCGCCAGCGTGCCGTTCACCAGCGCGGGAATGTCGGCGCTGGTGTAGCCGACGGCGCGCAGATTCATGGGCGCCTTCAACCGATCCATGAACCACGCGATCCGATCGGCGAGCACGCGCCCGGCGTCCTCCTTCCTGCATCGCGACACGTCCGCCCCCAGCGCCTCGGCAGCCGCCAGATGCCGCTCGGGACTGGCCGATGCGGTATAGCGGAACACGGCCGGAGCGTTCACGATCACCGAGAAGCCGTGTGGCACCAGGGCGTGATTCGAGGGGTACCCCGGCGCGCGGTAGGTGCGCACGCCCCCGGCCACGGGATACGCCATGGCATGCGGCAGGTGCACGCCCGCGCTGCCGAACCCCAGACCTGCAAACGAGGCCGCCAGCATCATCTGCGCCCGCGCCTCGTCGTCATCGGGATCGTCGAACGCCCGCACCAGGTGCGCCGCCACCATGCGCATCGCCTGCAGCGCCCACACATCGCTGATCGGATTGCACCCCTGATAGGTCGGCCGCAGCGACGGCCGCGCCGGCCGCGGACGCGCGGTGAACGGTATCACCGTGTACGACTCCACCGCATGGCACAGCACGTCGAGCCCCGCCGATGCCGTCACCGCGGGCGGCAGCGTGCGGGTGTGCTCGGGATCGAGATAGCCCAGCGTCGGCTTGAGCATCCGGCTCGAGATCCCGGTCTTCACGTGCAGGCGCTCGAGATCGAACACCGCAACGCCCGTCGTCTCGCTCCCGGTGCCGGCCGTCGTCGGAATCGCAAACAGCGGACGGAGCGGCCCGAGCACCGCCAGCCCCTTGCCGATCGGCGGGTTGACGTAATCGAGGAAGTCGGCCGGCGGATGCGTCGAGTAGAGGTTGGCCACCTTGGCCGTATCGATCGTCGAGCCGCCGCCCACCGCCACGAACGCGTCGCAGGACTCGCGCTGCGCGACGTCGATCGCATCGCGCATCGACGCGTCGGTCGGCTCGACGCGGGCGTAGTCGTACAGCACGACGCGGATCTTGTGGCGCTCGAGCGTTTCGAGCACCGCCACCAGCGGCGGAAGCTCCGCGACGGTCCGGTCGGTCACCACCATGACGCGGCTGTGGCCGCGCTCGGCCAGATCGGCGCCGATCTCGCGCGTTACACCGGCGCCGTAGCGCACGGCCGACGACGCCATCTCGAATGCGATATCGCGGTCGCTGGACACGCCACGACTGTAGTGATCTCAGTCCGCGGTTGGCAACTCCGCGCTGTCCACGACGATCACCGGTACCGGTCCGCGCACGGACTGGAGCTTCAGCCCGAGCTGCTCCTGCAGCGCGGTCGCCAGCGGCGGCCCCTCCGGGGGCGGCGCTTGATGTGGACGATCGACACGTCCTCGACGCGCGCTCGGGTTGCTTCTTCGAAATGAACCCGTCGGGGCTGATGGCCGGCTCGCTGTTCGGCGTCAACGGGCGACAACCGCGCCTGGGACGGCATCTGGAACGCGCGCGTCCTGCGCCGCGAGATCGGCTGGACCATCGAGATCGAATCCCCTTCCGCACGTCAGCTTCAATCCCGACCGCGATACCTGGGGCATGAACTTCCAGCGCCCCGTACGCCGCACGAACGAGGACAGCATCTGGATGGGATGGGCGCGCACTCAGGGCTGCGCCGGACGACCAACGGAGGCCACGTCACCGGCATCACCCAGGTCACGCAGGGCCACGGCCCTGGCATGACCGCCCGAGGTGGGGCGCACACGCAACAAGGCCAACGCCGGCTTCGAGGGTGCGGGGCCAGACCGCCAACAGACGAGTCGTGGCACTCGACGGCCGCTACGAGCGAGGCCGCTTCTACTCAGGCACCCGCACGCAGACCGTTGCCGGCGTCACGATCCGCGCCCTTCCGGGCTACATCTCCTAGTTGAACGGCGAGCGGAACGACGTCGTCCTCGCGGAAGGACGGTTCTCATCAACCTCTATCGCGTGATTGGCGAGATCCGGTTCACCCCCGTTCGTCGCGCTGGGTCGGCAGGATCCAGCCCGACATGTGAGCGGTGTGAAGGGGTGGCAATCGCGTTTCCGGTGGATCGTCAGGCCCGGAAACAACCTCTACGTGGTCTTACCCGGAACTGGCGGGAGGACGCCGGGCTGGGCCTTCTTGCCGGTCTGAACGGAAGAGCCGTCTCTAAGTTGTTGTATACACAGAGGTTCTAGTCCGTCTTCAGGGAGCTTGACTGGAGTAGACTGATTAGCGGGGACTCACGACGCGTCGCCTTCTCCGCGACAACACCCTCATACCACGTCGTGAATCCCCGCAGGCCACAGCCGGCGGTCGCCCCCGTCGGCTGGCGGCCATCTTGGTTTCCCCCAACTAGACTCGAGCCTCCGCGTTACGACACATCAGTGAATGGTTTCCTTGCCGACCCGCCGAGGGGTCGCTCGCGCCTCCGCGTTCATCACGTTCTGAATCATCGCGGTGAGGTCGCGCTCCGAGATCTTCTTGAACGGGCCGGCCACGATTGCACCCAGCGTCAACTCGATCGCGATCACGACGCCGTCCTCGAACGGATTGACGATCCAGCTGAATCCGCGAAGGGCCACCGGCCGATCGGCAGGGGACTCGGGATTCCTGGCGCGCTCGATCGTCCGCAGCATGCCGACGAGCACGGCGCTCACGTCGCTCTCGGTCCAGCTTTCCGGCTCGCGTCCGACGGGATTGATGACGTACGTCGTCGCGTGATTGTCGCCGCGCAGCCAGACGTCGACGCTGATATCCATCTCTCCGATCACTCTAACTCAAAACGCGCAATTGTCGATCGAGGTCTTCACGATCCGATGTCGGCATCTGGCAGCTGAAGTCACGGCACACATACGCCGTCGCCCGTCCTTCACGCGTCTGCATGGCGCCCAGCCATGGCAGGAGACGGGTGAGACCATCGCGGTTGGCGTCGTACACCGGAACGACCACCGCCGTCGGCAGGTAGCGGCGGCGGACGACGTCGAGCAGGGGCAGGAGATCGGCGGGCTCGTTCCCGACGACGACCACCTGACGCATGCCGGCGTGATACGTGGACAATGCCGCCAGCATCATCGGGACGATGCGGCCCGACTGCGAGGCACGCAAGGCAAAGCTGCCCAGGGTGAGCTCGATCTGGTCTTTTATATCCGGGCCTTGGCGTGCGGAGCCCGGGCTCAGGTGGGACAACGTCAGCAGGTTCAGCACGCCAATCGAGCTCGCTGCCGGTTCGGCACCGTCGTAGTCCTCCTTGAGCCGCAGCAGCACCGATTCATCCTTGCCTGTCGTGCTGAACCATCCGCCTTCGGCGGGATCCCAGAACAGAGCGTCCTGCCGATCCTGGAGCGTCCAGGCCCATTCGAGCCACTTCGGGTCGCCGTCGGCCTGGAACAATTCGAGCAGGCCGAAGATGAGATAGGCGTAGTCCTCGGCGTAGCCTTCGACGCCCGACTCGCCTTGCCGATAGCGCCGCATCAGGATGCCGCGCGAGGGGTCCCAGAGTTTCGCGCGGATGAACTCGGCGGCGCGACGCGCGGCGGACAGGTAGCCGTGTCCCCCGTACAGCACGCGCGCAGCCCGGGCGAAGGCGGCAATCATCAGGCCGTTCCAGGCCGTCAGCACCTTGTCATCGAGGTGGGGGCGCGGTCTCGACGCCCGCCGTTGGCGCAGGGCCTCCCGGCTTCGACGCAGTGACGCCTCCGCCTCCCCGACCGACACTCCCGCCGCCGCCGCAACTCCGTCGATGGGCCGCGCCGTGTAGAGCAGGTTCTTGCCGGCAAACTCGTTCTGCGGATCGAAAGGCGCGTTGCCCGCCGGGCGGACGCCATACCGGGCGATGAAGACCTCTGCATCCGGGCCCAGCACCTCGCGAAGCTCGGCTTCGGTCCAGATGTAGAACGCGCCCTCCATCTTGTGAGGGTCGGGCGACTGCGCCTGCTCGGGAGGCACGCTGTCGGCGTCTTCAGCCGAGTAGAAGCCGCCGGCCTCGTCGGTGAGGTCCCGGCGCACGTAGTCGAGCGTGTCGGCAGCCACGTCCGCGAAGAACGCCTCGCCGGAGAGCTGGGCGGCTTCCAGACAGGCGAGCACCAGCTGCGCCTGGTCGTAGAGCATCTTCTCGAAATGCGGAACGCGCCAGTCGGCGTCGACCGAGTAGCGGTGAAAGCCGCCGCCGATGTGGTCCCGCATGCCACCGAGCGCCATGGCGCGCAGGGTGACGAGCGCCATGTCGCGCGGCTCCGAGGCGCCCGTGCGCGCGTGTTCGCGCATCAGGAAGAGGAGCTCGCTCGGGCGCGGGAACTTCGGCGCCTGGCCGAAGCCGCCGCGGCGGGAATCGAACGCGGCGGCAAACTCCTCGACCGCGCGATCGAGCACCTCGGGAGGCGGGACCGGTCCGCGTGCGGCCTGCGCGCGCAGCTCGCGCAGGCGCCCGGTAATCGCCGCCGCCGACTGCTCCACCTTGCCGCGCTCCTCCCGCCATACGCGGGCGATCTCCTCGAGCACGTCGATGAACCCGGGCCTGCCCCACTTCGAGGTTGGTGGAAAGTAGGTCCCGCCGTAGAACGGCTGCAGATCCGGAGTGAGCCAGACGCTCATCGGCCAGCCTCCCGAGCCCGTGGTGACCTGGACGAACGTCATGTAGACGCGATCGACGTCGGGCCGCTCTTCGCGATCGACTTTGATCGGTACGAAGTCGCGATTGAGAATCTCGGCGACGGCCTCGTTCTCGAAGCTCTCGTGCTCCATCACGTGGCACCAGTGGCACGTGGAGTACCCGACCGAGAGGAAGATCGGCTTGTTCTCGCGGCGGGCGATGGCAAACGCCTCGGGCCCCCACGGATACCAGTCGACGGGATTGTCCTTGTGCTGAAGCAGGTAAGGACTCTGTTCGGACGCGAGACGATTAGCCACGTCTGCGATTATGGACCGCGCGCAGGCGCTTCTTGATCGCCTGAAACTCGCGGCTGTCGCGCCGGCCGCTCCGCTGCCCCGCCAGCCGGGCCGAGATGTCGTCGATGCGCTCCCGCGGCGTGGGATGTGTGCGGAAGAAGGCCTCGACAAGTGAACGGTCGCGTCCCGATGTTCTGCGGAGGATTTCGAACATCTCGACCATCCCGCGGCCGTCCCAGCCCGCCCGCCGCATCAGGCTCAAGCCCAGGCGATCGGCCGCCCGCTCCTCTTCGCGACTGAACCGCAGCGTCGCGCCGTTGGCGAGAAAGGCCGCCGCGACCTGCGCGCCGCCGGCTCCGCCGGCGTTGCCGAGCAGCGATCCCAGGAAGCTCAGGCTCCACTTCGTCATCACCACCGTCGTCAGCCGCGCTGCCGCCTGGCGGCTGGCGATGTGGGCGATTTCGTGCGCCAGCACGCTCACCACCTGCGATTCGTTGTCGGCGTGCTCGAGGACCCCGCGATGAATCCAGATCGGACCGCCGGGCAGCGCCAGCGCGTTGATCTCGCGTGTATCCGCGATCACCACGCTGTAGGGATAGCGCGGTCCCATCGCGGCGCGTGCGAGGCGGCGGGTCAGGCCGCGAACGTATCCGACCGTCTCCGCGTCGGTGAGCTCCGGGATCGTCTTTCGAAGCTGCGCGTTTGCCTCCTTGCCAATGGCGATCTCCTGCTCCACCGTCACGAGCGCGATTGCGCCGGCGCCGGGCACGAGCAGCGCGAAGACGAGCGTGAGAAGCAGCTTCATAGGCGCGGCGACGGGGCGGCCGGCACGTCGTCCGGCCGGCGGCGGCGCAGACGCGCGTACGCCGCGGTGAACTCGACGCCGTACATCAGGATCACGGCCGACACGTAGACCCACAGCAGGAACACGATCACCGTGGCCACCGACCCGTGGATCAACTGCACCCCCGCACTGACGCGGACGTACCAGGCGAAGCCTTGGAACGCCGCCTGCCAGAGCAGGCCGGTCAGCACCGCACCCACCCACACGTCGCGGAACCGCGTCTTGGCGTTGGGAATGAAATAGAACACCAGCCCCACGCCGACGATCAGCAGCAGCGTCGCGAGATTGCGGACGGCGAACGATTGCAGGGCGGTCAGCCACGCGAAGCGGGCCAGCATGGCGCCGAACCAGGTCGCCTGCGCCATCTGTACCAGTGTGACCAGCGCGAGCGCAACCACCATCACGCCACCGGCCGCGACCAGCATCATGAACGAGACGAGACGGTGCTTCCAGAAGCTGCGCTGCTTCTCCACGCCCCACGCCTCGTTGACCGCGTTGGTGATGGCGCTGAAGACGCCGAGCGCCCCCCAGATGAGCGCGAGACCGCCGGCCACGCCGAGCTGCAGACGCGCCTCGCGAAGCGCGTCGAGCTGGCTGGTGACGAAGTCGAGCTGGGTCGGGAAATAGCGGAGCACGAAGTCGAGCACAGCCACGCGATCGGCGTCATCAGCGGTAATGACGCCGAGCAGCGAGATGGCCAGCAGCAGGAACGGAAAGAGCGAGACCAGCGCGTAGTAGGCGATCGAGGCCGCGTGCGTGAGATCGGCGCCGCTGACGAGCTCGACCAGCCCGCGACACGCGGCCAGCCCCGAGAGCCGGAGTTCGGCCCGTGCCCGGCGCACGAGACGTCCGCCGTGCACGGCCGTGCTCAACGGATGGCGGTGCCCGCGCGCCGCGGCGTCCGCTGATCCTTGATGTCGTGCTTCTTCATCTTGCTGTAGAGCGTCGGCCGATACAGCCCGAGAATCTGCGCGGCTTCCTGCTTGTTCCAGTTCGTCCGCTGCAGCGTCTGGAGGATCGCCATCTTCTCGATCTCGGCCAGCGTGCGATGCGGCGGGATCGTGAAGTCCTGCGTCGGCGGCGTTTCCTCCCGGACCGATTCCGGCAGATCGCCCGGCTGGATCTCCCCCGTCTTGCGCACCAGCACGGCGCGCTCGATGGCGTTCTCCAGCTCGCGGACATTGCCCGGCCAGCGGTTGCGAATCAGCAGATGGTACGCCGAGGGCGAGACGCCGCGGACCGACTTCTGATACCGCTGGTTGAACTTCGCCAGAAAGTGATTGCAGAGCAGCGGGATGTCCTCGGTCCGCTCGCGCAGCGGCGGCACGCGCAGCGAGATGGTGTTGATGCGGAAGTAGAGGTCCTCGCGCAGCCGCCCGTCCTTGAGCGCCTGGTCGAGGTCGATGTTCGTCGCGCAGATCAGCCGGAAGTCGACGGTGACGAGCCGGTCGCTCCCGATCGGGCGATACTCCCGCTCCTGGAGCACGCGCAGCAGCTTGGTCTGCAGGTACGTCGGCATCTCACCGATCTCGTCCAGCAGCAACGACCCGCCCTCGGCCAGCTCGAGCAGGCCGACCTTGTCGTTGGAGGCGCCGGTGAACGCGCCCTTCTTGTAGCCGAACAGCTCGCTCTCGATCAGGTCCTTGGGAATCGCGGCACAGTTGATCTTGATGAACGGACCCGATGCGCGATTCGAGTTGTGGTGAATCGCATTGGCGATGAGCTCCTTGCCGGTGCCGTTCTCTCCCTGGATGAGGATGTTGGCGTCGCTCGCCGCCACGCGATCGATGAGATCGAACAGATCCTTCATCACACGGCTCTGTCCGATCACGTTCGAGAAGCTGTACTGTCCGCGCACCTGCTCGCGCAGCTGCTGGTGCTCGGCCCGCTCTTCCGTGCGGTTCGCGGCCTGACGGACCAGGTCGACGAGCCCGTCCTGCGACACGGGCTTCTCGAGGAAGAAGAATGCGCCGGCGCGGCCGGCCTCGACCGCGCGGTGGATGGTGCCAGATCCGCCGATGACGATGGTCTCCGGATGCGGATCGATATCGCGAAGCTGCCTCAGGAGCTGGATGCCGTCGGTATCCGGGAGGCTCAATCCAGCCAGGATGACCTCGGGCCGCCACTGCCTGAAGAGCTCTTCTCCCCCTTCGCCGCTGAGAGCGGCACGAACGTCGTACCCTTCCGCTTCGAGAATCTGCCGGAGCCAGTCAACCGTGGCTGACTCCTGGTCAATAACGATGACGCGCCGACGCCGCTTGCTGTTCTGTAACATCACTGCTCGAAAAGGGGGACGGGCCGTAGGCTACCACAGCGTCCGCAATTCATACACTCAGCCGTTGGGCTGGATGCGAACCAGACAATGTGCAGGAATTACACCGCCTCGGCTCCCGTATAATCCCGGAGTTTCGAACCGCCCGATGGAACTCATCCCCAGTCACGTCCAGACGAACGGCCCGCTCTATCGCGAGAATTACCAGCGGATGACCAAACTCGTGGCTGAGCTTCAGGATAGGCTCGCCCGTGTACGTCTCGGCGGCGGCGAAAAGTATCTGCAGCGCCACCGTGAGCAGGGCAAGCTTCCAGCTCGGGAGCGCGTGGCGGCGCTCCTCGACAGGGACTCGCCCTTCCTCGAGCTGTCGCCACTGGCCGCGTGGGACATGTACGACAACGATGCGCCCTCCGCCGGCATGATCGCCGGCATCGGGCGCGTCTCGGGCCGCGAGGTCCTTATCATCGCCAACGATGCCACCGTCAAGGGCGGCACCTACTATCCCGTGACGGTGAAGAAACACCTGCGGGCGCAGGCGGTGGCGCTCGAGAACCGTCTGCCGTGTATCTACCTGGTCGATTCTGGCGGGGCATTCCTTCCGCTTCAGGCCGACGTGTTTCCCGACCGCGAGCATTTCGGGCGCATCTTCTTCAACCAAGCCCGCATGTCGGCCGAAGGCATCGCCCAGATTGCCGTCGTGATGGGCTCGTGCACGGCGGGCGGGGCCTATGTCCCGGCGATGTCAGACGAGACGGTCATCGTCAAGGGCACAGGGACGATCTTTCTCGGCGGCCCGCCGCTGGTGAAGGCCGCGACGGGCGAAGAGGTCACGGCCGAGGAGCTCGGCGGCGCCGACGTGCACACCCGGCTCTCGGGCGTTGCCGACTATCTCGCGGAGAACGATCATCACGCGCTCGAGATCACGCGGACAATCGTCGCGACGCTCAACCAGGTGAAGACGCTCCCGCCGGACATGACCACCCCGGAGGAGCCCGCCTACGATCCCAGAGAGATCTACGGCATCGTGAACGCCGACGTCCGCAAGCCCTACGACGTGCGCGAGGTGATCGCGCGGCTGGTCGACGGTTCACGCTTCGACGAGTTCAAGCAGCGCTATGCGCCGACGATTGTCACCGGATTCGCGCGGCTGCAGGGGTTTCTCGTCGGCATCGTCGCCAACAACGGCGTGCTCTTCTCCGAGTCCGCCCTCAAGGCGACGCACTTCATCGAGCTGTGCAACATGCGCGGCGTGCCGCTGATCTTCCTGCAGAACGTCACCGGCTTCATGGTCGGCCGTCAGTACGAGCGCGGCGGGATAGCCAGGGACGGCGCCAAGATGGTGCACGCCGTCGCCAACTCGGTCGTGCCCAGGTTCACGGTCGTGATTGGCGGCTCGTTCGGCGCCGGCAACTACGGCATGTGCGGCCGGGCCTACGATCCGCGATTCCTGTGGATGTGGCCGAACGCGCGCATCTCGGTCATGGGCGGCGAACAGGCGGCGGGCGTGCTGACGACGGTCAAGCGCGACCAGCTCGCACGCGAAGGGAAGACGCTCAGCGCCGAGGAGGAAGAGGAAATCCGCCGGCCGATTCTCGAGAAGTACGAGCGCGAGGGATCGCCCTACTACTCGACGGCCCGCCTGTGGGACGATGGGATCCTGGACCCGGTGCAGACGCGCACGGCGCTCGCCCTGGGCATTTCAGCCGCCTATAACGCCCCGATCCCGCCGCCGAAATTCGGCGTGTTCCGCATGTGATGTTCTCCAGAATCCTCATCGCCAATCGGGGCGAGATTGCCGTCCGCGTCATCCGTGCGTGCCGCGAGATGGGCATCGAGTCGGTGGCCGTCTACTCGGACGCCGATGCGCGTGCGCTGCACACCACGCTCGCCGATCGCCGGGTGCGCATCGGTCCGGCCGTGGCGACGGAAAGCTATCTCTCGATTGACGCGATCGTCGGCGCGGCACGGTCGAGCGGCGCGCAGGCGATCCACCCCGGCTACGGGTTCCTGGCGGAGAATCCCCATTTCCCCGCCGCGTGCGACGCGGCAGGCATCACCTTCATCGGGCCGCCGGGTGACGTCATGACCCGCATGGGCTCGAAGATCGCGGCGCGGCGGCTGGCGCAAAACGCCGGGGTGCCGATCGTGCCGGGCGAAGTGCCCGCGGATCAATCCGATGACGCGATTGCCGCGGCTGTCGCACGCATCGGCTTCCCGGCGCTGGTGAAGCCCTCGGCGGGCGGCGGCGGGATCGGGATGAAGGCCATTCGCGACCCGGCCTCGACGGCCGCCGCGATTGCCCAGGCTCGGCGCGAGGCGATTGCGGCGTTCGGCGACGGCACGTTGTACGTCGAGCGTCTGATCGACAGGCCGCGCCACGTCGAGTTCCAGGTGCTCGCCGATCACCACGGCAACGTCATCCATCTGTTCGAGCGCGAGTGCTCGATCCAGCGCCGGCACCAGAAGATCATCGAGGAGACCCCCGCCGTCGTGCTCTCGCCCGCCGTGCGCGCGCGCATGGGCGAGGCCGCCGTCGCGCTGGCGCGCGCCGCCGGGTATCGCAACGCGGGCACGGTAGAGTTCCTGCTCGAAGGCAGCGGCGATGCGGCGCGCTTCTACTTCCTGGAGATGAACACGCGGCTGCAGGTCGAACACCCGGTCACCGAGCTCGTCACCGGCATCGACATCGTCTGCGCGCAGATTGCTATCGCTGCGGGCGAGCCGCTCGCGTGGCGGCAGGACGCCCTGTCGCAGCGCGGCCACGCCATCGAGGCGCGGGTGTACGCCGAGGACCCCGAGCGCGACGACCTGCCGCAAGCCGGTCCGCTGCTCCTCTATCGCCAGCCGTCGATGCCGGGCGTCCGCGTCGACAGCGGGGTCGTGGAAGGCGACGAGGTCAGCGTGCACTACGATCCGCTGCTCGCGAAGCTGATCGCCTGGGGAGAAACGCGCGAGGCGGCGCGGCGCCGTGCGCTCGCCGCGCTGCGCGACTACCCCATCCTTGGCATCCGCACCAACATCCCGCTCCTCATCGAGCTGCTCGAGCATCCGCGCATGATCGCAGGCGCCATCGACACCGGCTTCCTCGAAGCCGCAGGCGCCGCGATTCGCGCCCGTCTCGGACGCGAGACACCAGCCGCGGTCGACGCCGTGGCGCGCGCGGCCCGCAGCGCCGGACCCTCCCGACCTGCAGCCGGCCGCGGCGCCCGTTCACTCGCACCGGCAGCCGTCGCCATCGATCCCTGGACTTCGCTGCGTGGCGCCCGTGTCTGACGTCACGCCGCTCGGCAGCGGCCGCTATCTCGTCGAGCAGAATGGCCAAACCACGATCGCCTACGCGGTCGCATCGGAACGCGGCACATGGGTGTTCCTCGACGGCCGGACGTATATCGTCGGTGCGGAAGCGGCGCTCCGCCCGGGCGCCTCGGCAGCCGACGAACCGGATGCCCTGGCCGCCCCCATGCCTGCGACGGTCGTGCGCATCGACGTCACTGTCGGCCAGCGCGTAACCAGGGGCAGCCTGCTCGTCATGCTGGAGGCGATGAAGATGGAACTGCCCATCCGCGCACCGCGCGACGGGCAGGTGGCGGCCATTCACTGCCGGGTGGGTGAGATCGTCCAGCCCGGCGTACCCTTGCTGGAGCTGCCGTCACGCGCTGAATCCGACCAGACCTAGACGGCCCGCCACGACATGGATCGAGACATCGCAGCGCTGCTCGTCGAGCTGATCGAGAAGGTAGGGCTCCTCCGCCGCGACATGCAGCAGAAGAAGGACCTGGAGAAGTACGAGGCGCGCGTCCGGCGCATCGAGCAGAAGTTCAACGCCCTTGCCGATCGGCTGTCACAGGACGATCCCGAGCTGGCCAGGGCGCTGCGGACGGCGTGGCAGCTTCCGGCCCGCAGCCTCGCCTTCCGCAACGCGGAACATCAGAAGAAAGATGATTAGTTTAGCGGTTGAGTGATTGGGGGGTGGCGGTACCTAGGTTCGTGGTTCCCCCTTTCACGAACCACCAACCTTTCCTAGTCCTTCGGTCCCTGCGTCTGGTTCGAGAGATAGCGCTCGTAGCCCATTTCCTTGATCTGGTGGAGCTGCGCCTCGAGCCAGTCGACGTGCGCTTCCTCGTCCTTGAGCAGGGTCGAGAGCAGTTCGCGCGACTGGTCGTCGCCCTGCTCGCGCGCGATCTGGATGGCCTTGTTGTACATCGCCACGGCGTTGACCTCGAGCTTCAGGTCGGCCTCGAGCTGCGCCTTCACGTTCTGGCCAACGTTGAGCTCCATCGGGGTCATCGTCGGCGTCGCTTCGAGGAAGAGCAGCCGCTCGATCAGGGCTTCGGCGTGCTTCATTTCATCGATCGACTGCTTCTTGATGTAGTCGCCGAGGCCGTGATAACCCCAGTTGTGGCACATCTCCGCGTGCAGGAAGTACTGATTGATCGCCGTGAGCTCCTCGCGCAGAGCGAGATTCAGTTGATCGATGACCTGAGCATTCCCGCGCATTCCGCCGTTCCTCCTTGACTGTGATGTCGATGCCGCGTGCCCACGCCATCGTATGCCGGATAGTGTACCCGCTCAAACACAAAGTGGACGCGGCCGGCAGGTGGCTGTGTTACAGTACCATGTCGGTGCCGGCCAAACCGCTCGACATCACTCTCGAATTCGCCCCGAAGGCGCGTTTCGACGTCGTCGATCTCCGATCGCAATTCGCAGCCGAACACGAAGCCCTCTCGCCGTATCGGAACTGCCTGTACTGGTCGTTCCACACCACGGCCGGATTTCTCGACCGGAGTCTGGCGGCGCGTCTGCGGGCGCAGCACATCCCGACCTACGTCGAGGCGGTGAAAACCTTCTTCCCCGAGGGCGCCGGCTACGAGCACGACCGGCTCGAACGCCGCGGCGATCTGGATTCGGAGCAGCGCGCGGTCGAACCACGCAACGCCGACTCGCATCTCGCGTTCATTGCCGGCGGCCTGCGCACCTGCGTCACGCATCCGAACCGGCCGAACGAGCCGGTCTACTTCGTCGACCTCGACGGGGTGAACGCCGGCCGGCCGCGCAGACGGATGGCCCGGATCATCGGGTTCACCCGCGAGCGCGTCGTCGCCTCCACCCGCGTCGGGGTGCCGGTCTCGGAGCACCCGATCGACTCGGTCAATCTGAAGGACCCGCGGCTCGGGATCTACGCGCAGCTCGCCGAATTCGTGAAAGAGGCCGGCGTTGCCAAGGGCCGCCTGCGGGTCACGCTCGACCCGGCGGAGCGCCATTCGGCGCTCACCGTCAACGAGTACGAGACGCTGCTGATGCGCCACGACCTGGCTGAAGTGCTGCGCAACCCGCTGCGCTTCGTCGCCGAGAAGTCCCGCCACGCGCTGGCCAACCCGCGCGCGGTGCCGAACAAGGCGCTCGGCTACGCCAAGTACGACATGGTGCGCGTGCTCAACCGCGGCCTCGACGCGCTCGGCCTGCGCGGATCAATCGTCGAGAAGGCGATGGCGCGCACCCTGGCGGTTCCCGCTGCCCGTTTCTTCCGCATGCACCGCTCGGTGAGCCTGCTCGTTTCGGAAGGCGGCGACGGTCAGCCGAGCATCATCGAGGGCACCTACCAGAGCCCGATTCTGGTGCAGTGGCAGAACGCGCCGCGTCGTTCGCGCGTGCTCGACGTCGCCATCACAGAAATACGGTAGGTGGTCAATCGTCGGCGTGGTTCGACGCGGGGCCACTCCGAACGACGAACGACGAAGCCGCCTTCCCGCTGCGCGCTCGGAATCACTTGACGACCAACGACTACCCGCCTAACGCGGCAGGCGCTCAGGCATCTCCGCCACTGCGTAGGCCACGACCGCAACGGCCGCGGCCGCCTTCGACACTTCCTCCGGCGCGATGCGCTCGACGGTGTCCGCCGGAGTGTGGTGGATCACGAAGTAGCGTCCCGGATCGCCCAGATAGGCCATCGTCGGCACGTTGCCGGCCTGGGCGATCGGACCGATATCGGCGCCTCCGCCGCCAGCGGTAATAGGCGGAAAGTCGAGCGGCGTGAGCAGGCTGCCGATCTGCTGCATGATGGCGCGCGCCGCCGCCGTGCCTGAAAAGCCGAGCGCGGCCGGTGCAAACACTCCCGAATCCGACTCCAGCGCGAAGACGTGATTGGCCGCGTCGGCCGCATGACGCTCGGCGTACGCCGTCGCCCCGCGGAGTCCGTTCTCCTCGTTGGTGAACAGCACCACGCGCACCGTGCGCCGCGGCCGTATGCCGAGCTCCTTCATCAGCCGCAGCGCCTCCCACACGACGATGCAGCCGACACCGTCGTCGGAGGCGCCGGCGCCAACGTCCCATGAGTCAAGATGCCCGCCGAGCAGGACGATCTCCTGCGGCTTCTCCCGTCCCCGAATCTCGCCCACCACGTTCGCCGACTCGGCGTCGGGCTCCTGCCGCGACTCGAGCGTCAGCCGCATCCGCACCATGCGGCCGCGTGCACTGAGGCGCGCGATGCGGCTGGCGTCTTCGATCGATACCGCGGCGGCGGGAATGGACGGCACTCCCGGGGCATAGGTCACGGCGCCCGTATGCGGCGTCCGCAGGCCGGGCGGGCCTACCGATCGGACCAGCACCGCGACGGCGCCATACTGCGCCGCGGCGCGCGCGCCGCCGGTCCGATACGTCACCGTTTCGGAGTAGCCGGTGTAGGGCACGTTGAAGAGCACGATCCGGTTTTTCGCCTCAGCGCCCTTCGTGCGCAGATCGTCGTAGCTGGTGACGACCAGTACCTCGGCTTCGATCCCGCCCGGCGGCGTCGGCACAGTGCCGCCGAGGCCGAGAATCGGGATCGCATGCCGCGGCGGATCGATGATCTCCGCCTCTTCCCTGCCGCGCACCCAGTGCGGCACGAGGACGCGCTCCGCGCGCACGTTCTCGAGGCCGTCGGCCTTCATTGTCCGCACCGCCCAATCGACGGCGCGAGCGAGGTTCTCCGATCCGCTCAGACGATTTCCGTAGGTGTCACTGAGCTCGGCCAGCCGCTGCCAGGCGAAGTCGTCGGCGGTGGCGGCCTTGATGAGACGCGAGGCGTTGTCGCGAAGCCCGGCGAGCCAGGAATGCGCGGGCACCGGTCCCTGCGCGGAGACGGTGGTCAGGATCGCGCCCGCGACGAGCGCGAGCAAGCCGGTCAACGATCGGCGCATGCAGCGTCAGTTCAGTATCGGCTGAAAGTAGTCGGGGAGACCCGGCTTCGTCTCGCGAAGGATCTCGACGACCGCGCGGCGATCGGCCGGCGAGAGCACACGATACCGCGGCTGCTGCTCCCGCCCCGACAACACTTCCCACATGCGGCTGTACACGGCATCGCGAGCCGCTGCCGGCATGCCGTCAAAAGCCGGCGTGTAGATCATGTAGCTGCACGGATATCGGAACAGCCGGCGGCGCAGGTCGAAGTCGCGCAGCGACCGGCCCTGCTTGTCGCGCGGCCCCATCGAGGCGAACTTTTCCGTGAATCCGGAGCCGCCCTTCACTGGTCCGGCGAGCGGCGCCTCGTCGATGAACAGCAGGTAGTCGACCAGGTCCCGTGCGGCTTCCTGCACGCGCGCTGCGGCATCGGCGCTCGGCGTGGCGGCGAGCAGGCGCGCCTCCCACCCGGTCCGCGTGATGAGGTTCGTCATGTGCGTCTGATGGGCGAGCACGAGCTGCGCGACGACATCGCTGTGCGCCGTCGGATAGCCCTCGAGGTCGAACAGGCCTTCCAGCGACTTCAGGACGCGAGTCGGGTCGGCGAGCTTCAACTTGCCCTTGTCGGCGGGCATCACGGGCACGTTGCCCATGTGCTTCGCGCCGCCGTGATCGCCGGTGACGTACCACCCGCCCCAGCGCTGCTCCATCGGGCTGCCGTGAATCGTGGTGAACCCGTTGGCGTAGGACAGCTCGTCGGGGAGAGGATACATGCTCTGCACGGTCAGCCCGGGCACGCCGAGCGTTTCCCACGAGAGATGGCACGCCAGGCAGTCGTTGTTACGCACCAGCCGCGGCGAGGGCGACTCGGTCTGCGCCAGCTCATAGAAGATGACGCCCTGCGCCGGGTCCTGCGCAGCGACTTCGAGGATCGTTCCGCCGCGCACCCAGCCGACCGACACGGTGTCGTTGAAGTAGATGGCGCGGGGATTCAGCACGTTGATGCGCGGCGCCTGGAAGCTGGTCTGCGAGAACACCAGGGCCTGCGATTCCACCGGCACGTTCAACGCGTCGAGCACGGAGCGGAGATACCCGCTGACAGGGTCGAAGGTCAGCGACACCGTGCCCGCCTGCAGCTTCTCGTTCAGCGCAGCGACGGGGTCCGTCGGGGGGGTCGTCGAATAGCGAATCGCCGCATCGTCGCGCGAGGCGACGAACACGTCACGGCGCTGCGCGCCGACGACGATACCGGCCGCCAGGACGAGGACGCCGGCGACAAATAAACGGCAAAATCGGCTCACCTTTAGTAGGGTACCACGGTGCCCTTTTGGATCGCAGGGCCCGCGCGCGCCGGGGCGGCACTATGATGAGAGCGATGAATCCTGTCACCGTTACGCCGTCCGACGGCGTCGCACTCATCCGCATCGACAACCCTCCCGTCAACGCCCTCAGCCAGGAAGTCATCGACGGCCTCGGCGCCGCCTTCGATACCGTGGCCGCCGACGCCTCGGTCCGCGCCGTGGTCGTCATCTGCGCCGGGCGGACGTTCGTAGCCGGCGCCGACATCAAGGGCCTCGAGCAGGTGGCCTGGGGCGGCGGATCGGGCGCACCGGAGATGCACGACCTGTTCGCGCGCATCGAGAACCTGACCAAGCCGGTGGTCATGGCCATGCACGGCACCGCGCTGGGCGGCGGCCTCGAGCTGGCGATGGCGGGCCACTACCGCGTTGCCGCACCCGATGCACAAATGGGCCAGCCCGAGGTCAATCTCGGCATCATCCCCGGCGCCGAAGGCACGCAGCGGCTGCCGCGTCTGGTCGGGCTCGAGAAGGCAATCGAGATGTGCGTGTCGGGCAAGCCGATCAAGGCCGGAGATGCGCTTGCCGCCGGTCTGATCGACCGGATCATCGAGGGCAATCTGGCGGAAGGCGCGATCGCGTTCGCGCGCGAGAAGATGGCCTCCGCCACCCACCCGAAGACGCGCGAGCGGCACGACAAGCTTCCGCCGCGCGAGGCGGTCCCCGCGATGGTGGCCGCTGGCAAGGAGCTGGCGCGCAAGACGCGGCGCCACATGGAGGCGCCGCTCCGGGTGGTGGATGCGCTCGAAGCGGCGGCCACACTGCCCTTCGATCAGGGCTGCCGGCGCGAGCGCGAGATCTTCTTCGAGATCGGCACGTCCGAGCAGGCGAAGGCGCTCATTCACGCCTTCTTCGTCGAGCGCGGCGTGTCGCGCGTGCCGGGCGTCGGCAAGGACACGCCGGCAGCCACGATCTCCTCGGTCGGCATTGTCGGTGCCGGCACCATGGGCGGCGGCATCGCGATGGCGTGTGCGAATGCCGGCATTCGGGTCCGGCTGGTCGACGCCGCGCAGGATGCCCTCGACAAGGGACTGGCCACCATCCGCAAGAACTACGACGTGTCGGTCTCGCGCGGGCGCTTCACGCAGGCGCAGGTCGACGAGCGGATGGCGTCGATCCGTCCGCAGCTCGATTACGACGGCTTCGGCGACGTCGACCTCATCATCGAGGCGGTGTTCGAGAACATGGCGCTGAAGAAGGCGGTCGTTGCCGCGCTCGATCGTGCGGCGAGGCCGTCGTGCATCATCGCCACCAACACCTCGACGCTCGACATCGACCAGATCGCGGCGGCCACGTCGCGGCCCGACAAGGTACTCGGGCTGCACTTCTTCAGCCCGGCGAACGTGATGCGGCTCGTCGAGATCGTCCGCGGGAAAGCAACGTCGCCGGAAACGCTGGCCACTGCGATGGCGTTCGCCAGGCGACTTGGCAAGGTGGGCGTCGTGGTCGGGAACTGTCCGGGGTTCGTCGGCAACCGGATGATGTTCCCGTACATGTACGAGTGCCAGTTCCTCGTCGAGGACGGCGCGACGCCCGAGCAGGTCGACAAGGCGCTGACCGACTTCGGCATGGCGATGGGGATGTTCGCCGTGGACGACATGGCGGGCCTCGATGTCGCGTGGCGGGTACGGCAGGAGCTGCGCCAGTTCAGCAGGCCGGGCGAGCGCAAGCCGCTCGTCGCCGACACGCTGTGCGAGATGGGCCGTCTCGGCCAGAAGACGGGCAAGGGCTGGTACGCCTACGGCGCCGACCGCAAGCCGGTGCCCGACCCCGAAGTCGTGGCGTTGATCGAGCGAGCCGCCGCGGCCGCCGGCATTCAGCGCCGCCCGATCTCGACCGACGAGATCATCGAGCGGACGATCTACGCGCTCATCAACGAAGGCGCGCGTGTGCTCGAGGAGGGCTACGCGAGCCGCGCCGCCGACATCGACGTGATTTACCTCAACGGCTACGGCTTCCCCGCCTGGCGCGGCGGGCCGATGTTCTACGCCGATCGCGTCGGCCTCGGGAAGATCTACGAGCGCATCTCGACCTTCCACCGCGAGCTTGGCCAGCGGTGGGAGCCGGCGCCGCTGCTGGCGCGGCTGGCAAAGGAAGGCTCCACGTTCAAGGCCTACGACCAGCGCCGCGCGGCCGAGCTGGCCGCCACGACGGCGTGAGATGGGCGCAACGCGCCGCGCACGGCCCGTTCGTATCGCGCCGTCCGACGTGCTCGTGCGCTACGGGGCGGACGGCTCCATCTACATGCGCGCACGCGCGCCGCTCGGGTCCTTTCAGACGCGCCTGACCGACTCGCTCGACCACTGGGCCGTGCATGCCGCCGGCCGCCCGTTCCTCGCGCAGCGCAGCGGCGACGCGTGGCGGACGGTCACCTACAGCGACGCCCTCGCCCGTGTCCGCTGCCTCGCCCGGGCGCTGATCGATCGCCGGCTCTCGCCCGAGCGGCCGATCGTCATTCTCTCGGGCAACAGCATCGAGCACGCGCTGCTCGCGCTGGCGGCGATGTACGCCGGCGTGCCGTACGTGCCGGTGGCGCCCGCCTACTCGCTGCAGGCGACGGAGTTCACCGCGCTGCAGCACATCTTCGATCGGGTCGAGCCGGCGCTGGTGTTCACCGACGACGGCGCCGCCTACGAGCGCGCGCTGCGTGCGGTGATGCCGGCTCGCGCCGAGCTCGTCGTATCGGGCGCCGCCGGCAGCATGCGCGCGACGCCGCTCGCCGAGCTCGAAAGCACGCCGGACACCTCCGAGGTCGACGACGCCAGAGCGCGAGTCACCGGCGACACCATTGCCAAGATCCTGTTCACCTCGGGATCGACCGGGCGGCCGAAAGGCGTGATCAATACGCAGCGGATGCTGTGCGCCAACCAGGAGATGATTCGCTCGGTGCTCCTCTTCCTGGCCGACGAGCCGCCGGTGCTCTGCGACTGGCTGCCGTGGAACCACACCGCCGGCGGCAATCACAACTTCGGGCTGGTGCTGCGCAACGGCGGCACCCTCTACATCGATGAAGGCAGGCCCATGCCGGCGCTCTTCGGCGCGACGCTCCGCAACCTCCGCGAGATCCCGTGCACGGCGCATTTCGCGGTGCCGCGTCTCTTCGAGATGCTGCTGCCCTGCCTGCGCAGCGATGCCGTGCTGCGCGACACCTTCTTCAGCCGGCTGAAGCTGCTGTTCTACGCCGCCGCCGGCCTCGGTCAGCGCTTCTGGGACGAGCTCAGGGATCTCGCCCTCGACGCGTGCGGCGAGGAGATCCTGATCATGACCGGCTTCGGCGCGACCGAGACCGCTCCGTTCGCGTTCACGACCGCCTCGCTCGACTCGTTCGCCGGCATGGTCGGCCTGCCCGCGCCCGGTCTGGAAGTGAAGCTCACCCCGGTCGAATCGAAGCTCGAAGCGCGGGTTCGAGGCCCCAATGTTACGCCGGGCTACTGGCGCGATCCGGCGCTGACCGCGGCCGCCTTCGACGAGGAAGGGTTCTACCGGCTCGGCGATGCGATGACCTGCGTGGACCCGTCCGATCCGGCCAAGGGCCTCGTCTTCGACGGACGGCTGGCCGAGGACTTCAAGCTCTCGACCGGCACGTGGGTCAGCGTCGGACCGCTGCGCGCGAAAGTCCTCGCCCAGGCCGCCGGCCTCGCGCAGGACGTCGTCATTGCCGGCCACGATCGCCAGTACGTGGCAGCGCTGGTCTTTCCGAATCTGGCGCGCTGCCGCGAGCTGGCGGGGCTCGGGCCCGACGCGCCGGCGGAACGCGTGCTCGCCCACCCGGCGGTGCGCGGCCGGTTCACCGATGTGTTCAGCACCCTTGCCGCAGACAGCACGGGCAGCTCGACGTTCGTGGCGCGCGCGATCCTCCTCGAGGAGCCGCCGTCGATGGACGCGCGCGAGGTCACCGACAAGGGCTCCATCAACCAGAAGGCCGTGCTCGCGCGCCGCGCGGCACTGGTCGACGAACTCTACTCCGCGTCGCCGTCCGCGCAGGTGCTGATCGCCCGTCAGCCGGCCGCGGCGACGACCAATCGCTGATATGCCCACACACTCCATCGATGTCGAGCGGCTGGTGGCCTTCGACGTGCACGTGCACCTCGAACACACCGGCGAGCAGACCGAGGCCGACCGCAAGGCGGCCGAGTACTTCAAGGGCGGCGCCCCGCGCGATCCCGCGTCGCTGGCCGAGTACTACCGCTCGCGCCGCATGGCGTGCGTCATCTTTACCGTCGACGAGACGCTCAGCGGCATGCCGCGTCTCTCCAACGACGCCGTGCTCGAGTTCGCGGCGCAGAACCCCGACATCGCGCTGCCGTTCGTCAGCATCAACCCGAACCGCGGCGCCGAGGCGGTCCGCGAGGCGAAGCGGCTGGTCGCAACCGGACAGGTGCGCGGCCTCAAGCTGCACCCGCCGATTCAGGAGTTCTGGCCCAACGACCGCGTCGCCTACCCGCTCTACGAAGTGTTCGCCGACGCGCGTCTCCCGGTGGTCTTCCACACCGGCCACAGCGGTATCGGCACCGGCATGCGCGGCGGCGGCGGCATCCGCCTCAAATACGGCAACCCGATGCCCATCGACGATGTGGCGGTGGATTTCCCCGATATGCCCATCATCCTCGCCCATCCCTCGTTCCCCTGGCAGGACGAAGCCATCTCGATCTGCCTGCACAAGCCGCAGGTCTACATCGATCTGTCCGGCTGGTCGCCGAAATACTTCTCGCCGACGCTGGTGCAGTACGCCAACTCGCTGCTCAAGCACAAGGTGCTGTTCGGCTCGGACTACCCGCTGCTGACGCCCGACCGCTGGTTGGCGGATTTCGAGAAGGCGCCGTTCAAGGACGAGGTGCGGCCGCTGATCCTCAAGGAGAACGCCTTGAAGCTCTTTGGTCTCCGCGGCTGACGGGTACCGGCTTCGGCGCCGCCGATCTGTGGCAGCGGCGCTGCCGGGCCGATAACCCGGAGAGTGAGCGCTGAGCTTTTTTCGCCGCAGTCTGTACACCAGGCGCCCAATCCGAACGCCGGGGGCGCAGACTCTCCGCCCTCCGAGCCGCGGCCGAGGACGACGAAGGAGTTCAAGCGGCTGTACGACGCGACGCGCGAGCTCGACGGCTGGGAGCGGTACAAGGCCCTGATCGACGCCTCGGACGAGGCCTACGACCTCATCGACATCAGCAATCGCGAGGCACGATTTGCACTGATTGTCATGGGGGCGCTCAACGCCCTGCCGCTGCTGCTGCTGACGAAGACCGACGTCATCCTGTCGATGACCCGCGCCGAGCGGATCTGGATGGTGTTGTTTCTGGTCGGCTACGCGCTGCTGCTCCTCTATTTCATCCTGCAGGCCATCGAGGCGCTGCATCCGGGCCGCTTTCGGCCCCAGCTCACCGACTGGCCGAAGGACAGCCCGGATTATCCAATCGGCGTCCGCTACTACGAGGACGTGATCAAGCGCACGGCCACCGAGCAGTGGCACGCCTGGCAGCACGTGCGCCTCTCGCAGCTGAACGCCGAGCTCGCCGTGCAGCTGCACGGTCTGGCACTGAAGAACGAGGCCAAGCATCGCGCCGTCCGGCGACTGTTCAGCGGGCTTCGTGCCATGGCCTTCATGCTCGCCGCGGTGCTCGCGCTGTACCTGATCTTCAGCTGGACGTGAGCCCGATGACCGACCCACGCGCCAGCGCCCTCGCGCTTCTCACGAGGCTCGCGCCGCTCGCTCCCGCCATCGGCCGGCGCGCACGCCGTCGGGCGGCCATTCGCCTGCGGTATGCGGCGGCAGTCGTGCTCGCGTCCGCGATGCCGGCACTGGCCCAGACGCCGGCCCCCTCGCCCCAGGAACAGGACGGCGTGCGCTGGGACGGCAACGTGATCCAGTTCGGGGAAGCAGTGCGGCTGGAGCCGAAGGCGCGGCTGCAGGGCGACCTTCTGCTCTGGAACGATGTGGCGCCGGTCGACGATCACTTCTCGTGGGGCAGCCGCCGCATCGGCATCGGCGGCGAGCTGTTCAATCGCGTCGAGTTCCAGGTCGAGCGCGCGTTCCAGGACGATGACGACGACGACACGGCATGGCGCGACGTGTTCGTCGAGGTGCGTCTGTCTCGCGCGTTCCAGGTGCGCGGCGGCCGGTTCAAGCTGCCGTTCAGCCTCGAGCGCACTACCAGCCGCGACGAGCTCGATTTCCTCGAGCGCGCAACCGCCGTGCGGGCGCTCTCGCCGTCGCGCGACACGGGCGTGATGGTGCACGGCCGCGTCGCCAACCGCATGGTCGAGTACGAGGCCGGCATCTTCCGGACCGCCGACGGGCTGGACGTGGTCGACGATCCGAACTCGTGGAGCGCACTGGGATCGACGCTGGCCGGCCGCATCATGGTCGACCCGATTCGCAACAACGACGGGCGGACCCGGGATCTGCACTTCGGCGTGGCCCTCGTCCGCAACACGATGCCTGAAGGCCTGAACAGCGAAGTCGGCCGCCTGTTCAACGACGATCGCTTCACCGAGCGGATGCACGTGAACGGGCAGCGCACGCGCCTCGGCGCCGAGGCGATGTGGCGCGGACAACGCGTGACCGTCAAGGGCGAGCTGCTCCAGCTCACCGATCAGCGTCTGGGCCAGTCGATCGCCGGAACCGACCTCCCCGACCTGGTGATGCGCGGCGCGTATGTGACGGGCGTCGTCCGTGTGTTCGGGGCGCGCGGCCGCCGCGGCCAGGCGGTCGATATCACGGCCCGGTTCGATCGGCTGTCGTTCACGAGCGCCGACGACAGCGACGAGCCGTTCACCAACCCGCGCGCCGAGCACGTGGCGCCGCTGGCGAAGAACACCTGGACGTTCGGCGCCACGTGGCAGCTGAACCGCTGGGTGCGCCTCCAGAGCAACCTGATTCGCGAGACCCTCGTGGACCCGTTCGACGTACGCGACATCGACACGCAGCCGACGTGGACCGCCGCCATGCGCTTCCAGCTCGCGCTCTGATCACACGCATGCTGACACGACCGCTCTCCGGCCGCCTCTGCATCGGACTCCTGCTGCTCACCGCGGCCGCCGCCGTACGGGCGCAGACGACCGAGGACCTGTTCAACGAGGCCGTGCTCCAGAGGCTGGAGATCACGATGCACTCGCGCGACTGGGACACGCTGCGCGCGAACTTCACCGACAACGACTACTATCCCGCCGACGTCGCGTGGAACGGCATGCGCGTCCGCAACGTCGGCATCCGGTCGCGCGGCCTCGGCAGCCGCAACCCCGTCAAGCCCGGCCTGGAGCTGAACTTCGCCCGCTACAGCTCGCGCGCCAGCTTCCTCGGCCTGCGGGCGCTGGTGCTCGACAACCTGACCACCGATCCGTCGATGATTCGCGAGCGCGCCGCGATGTCGTTCCTGCGCCGCCTCGGCGTTCCCGCCCCCCGCGTCGTGCACGCCGAGGTCTCGATCAACGGCCAGTATGCCGGCGTCTACGGCGTCGTCGAGCCGATCGACAGCGTGTTCCTGCAGCGGTATCTGGGCGAAAGCGCTGGTGTGCTGTACGAGTATCACTGGCTGACGCCGTACTTCGCGACCTTCCCGGGCGAGGACCTCGACACTTACGTGCCGATGTTCGAGCCGCGCACCCAGGAAACACTGTCGACGTTCGACCTGTACGATCCGATCCGCGAGCTGTTCCGCACGATCAACGAGGCGCCGGACTCCGCTTTCCGTGAATCGGTCGGCGCTCGCCTCGATTTCGAGTCCACGCTGCGGCTCATTGCCGGCGAGACGGTGCTCGCCGAGCTGGACGGCATTCTCGGCTACGACGGGATGAACAACTTCTATCTCTATCGGCCGCCCGCGTCGGCGCCGGCGCGGCTCTTCCCGTGGGACGCCGACCATACCTTCGAGGCGCCGGACTATCCGCTGCTCGCCGGTGCGAGGGAGAACGTCCTGATGCGGCGCATGCTGGAGGACCCCGTCCTGCGCGCGCGCTACTTCGATCTCGTGCTCGAAGCCGTGAACGCGGCCTCGTCCGACGGCTGGCTCGAACACGAGCTGACCCGCGATTACCTGCAGATCCGCGAGGCGGCGCACGCCGACCCGCTGAAGCCGTACTCGAACGAGGACTTCGAGGACGCCTTCGCCGAGCTGATGGTCTTTGCCCGATCACGTCCGGACTTCGTCAAGGCGGAGGTAGAACAGAACCGGTAGCTCGGTCGGGTGTGCACCGATACTCCGCGCAAACCGTCGCTCGCGACCTGAGACCGGGCGTCGGGCATCTCGCTCCCGAGGCTCCACGGCACGCCGGAAAGCAGTCGGACGGACCTCCCGCTTTCACCTCGGACGCTGCTCGGCACGCCTCGAATTGCGCCGCTCCGCGAGGCACCTGGCCGCCCGGCCGTACGTCGCGACAGATCAGACCGACCCGCGTGAGTTCCCTTGCACGGACACGCGCCAGCTCCCTTGCACCGACAATCGAAGAGCCGATTGCACCGACGAGCGAAACCCCGATTGCACGACATCAAGGATTCGATTGCATCGGCGGCGCAGACTTATAATCCGGCCATGTTTCGACAGGTTTCGACGATTGCACTTGCTCTGCTCGCCTGTGTGCAACTGACGTCCGCGCAGTACCTCAAGCACCACGACCCGCGGATCCCGCGCCTGCCGGACGGCAGACCGAATCTCGAAGCGCCGGCGCCGCGGCTGCCCGACGGCAAGCCCGACATGAGCGGCATCTGGAACGCCGCCGACGGCCGCTTCCTCACCAACATCGCGCGGCGCGCCGGGTTCGATGCGCCGTTCACACCCGAGGGCGCCGCGATCTTCAAGTACCGCCAGGAAACCGAAGGGCGCGACCGGCCGGCCGGGCGGTGTCTGCCGCACACGGTGCCGACCGCGATGATGGTGCCCAACTATCCGTGGAAGGTCGTGCAGACGCCGGGCCTGATGGTCATCCTCTTCGAGAACTTCACCCAGTGGCGCCAGATCTTCACCGACGGCCGCGACTTCCCCGTCGAACGGCAGCCGACCTGGTTCGGCTACTCGATCGGCCGCTGGGAAGGCGACACCTTCGTCGTCAACGTCACCGGGTTCAACGACAAGGGCTGGATCGACGACGGCGGCCACCCCCGCAGCGAGGCAATGCAGATCACCGAACGCTGGCGGCGCCGCGACTTCGGCCATCTCGACATCGAATTCACCTTCGACGACCCGAAGATGTACACGAGGCCGTGGACGGTCACCGTGCCGTTCGTGCTGCTGCCCGATACCGACATCATCGAGAACATCTGCGAGAACGAGAAGGACGTCGAGCACATCTTCTTCGGCGGGATCAAGCCGAAATAGACGCGCCGGCCGTCATCTCCGTGTCGGAGAGGCGTCGAGAAAGCTGCCGACACGTTCCCGCCGGTTCCGATCGCAAACCGGCCTCGCGGATCTGCTGTACTGCCTCGGAGAGCGGAGGCGAGGCGCCGGGGTCGGCCAAGGTGCTCGAGGCAAGAAGTGGACACGAGGCCATTGCCCTGTCCGACAGCTAACGCGGGCCGGATCGAAGTGCTCGTGACCGACGTCGTCATGCCCGACATCAACGGCCGCGAGGTGTCCGAGCGGCCGCGCCTGAGGCGACCCGATCTGAAGGTGCTCTTCATGAGCGGGCACGCGGACAATGCCGTACTGCGACATGGCGACATTGGCTCGGCTGCGTCCTGCAGAAGCCGTTCGATGCGTGGACCCCGCCGCGAAGGTGCGCGACATCCTCGGTCAACGGGATGAGACAATAGAGCCGGCATGCGGCACGTCATGTGGATAGCCGCGCTCGTCGTCATCGCCGGGCTGATCGCTTCTGCCACGCAGGACGCGACAACGGCCGCGGATCCCGATGAGCTCTATCGGAATCGCGAGCAGCTCGCGAGCGCACAGCGTGCGGCTGCGGTGTGGGAGTCGCGCCTCAACGCCAATCCGAAGGACTTCGAGTCTGCCTGGAAGCTGGCGCGCGCCTGCTACTGGCTGGGCGGACGTGTCGCCGCGAACGAGCGCCGCGCGCAGTACGAGCGCGGCATCGAGGCCGGGCGTCTGGCGTCGGAGCTGCAGCCGGATCGGCCTGAGGGGTACTTCTGGATGGCGGCCAACATGGGCGCGCTGGCCGAGGGCTTCGGCCTGCGCGCCGGTCTCAGGTACCGCGGCCCCATAAAGACGGCGCTCGAAATCGTCCTGAAAATCGATCCCGCCTTCCAGCAGGGATCCGCCGATCGGGCGCTGGGCCGCTGGTATCAGAAGGTGCCCGGCCTGTTCGGCGGCAGCAAGGACAAGGCCGTCGAGCATCTGCAGCGTTCGCTCACCTACGACCCCGAGAGCACCGCGTCGCACTATTTTCTCGCCGAGACCTATCTGGACATGGACCGCAAGGAGCTGGCGCGGCAGGAAGCGCAGAAGGTCCTCGATGCCCCCATCAACCCCGCGTGGGCGCCCGAAGACCGCGAGTTCAAGCAGAAAGCCAACGCTCTCCTGGAACGCCTTCGCCAGGGCGCAATCCGGATCCCCGGAATCCCGTCACCGGCGGTATAGTTCCGGCTCACGAGGTGACCGACATGACTCGATTCACACGTGCGCTGGCATTGACCGCAATCGGCATCGGGCTGCTGCCCGCCACCATCGGCTCTCAGGGCCGGCTCGATCCCAGGGCGGTCGAATTCGTAAGAGCCGAAGACATCAAGTGGGTCCGCAATGCGGCGGGCACCCAGGAGACGGCGACGCTGTTCGGCGATCCGAGCAAGCCGGGCATCTACGTGCAGCGGCTGCGATGGCTCCCGGGAAACATGAGCCGGCCGCACTCGCACCCCAACGATCGCTTCATCGTCGTCCTCGAAGGGACCTGGTGGCTCGGCTCGGGCGACAAGTTCGATCCGGATTCCACGGTGCCGGTGCGGGCGGGAACGTTCGTGGTGCACCATGCGGGTCAGATGCATTACGACGGTGCGAAGGATGAGCCCGCGGTCATTCAGATCGTCGGCATGGGGCCGAGCACGTCGACCCCGGTAAAGAAATAGGAACCGCGCATTGCTTGACGCGGCGTACATGCGGGCGCTACCTTCAGTGGGACGTACGCCCGTCTGCGCCTGATATCAAAGGAGTAGGTCCGATGTACGCACACGCAGGAACGCTCCCGGCCCTCGGCAACCAGACGCTGCTCCATCGGCTCAACACGAGCTGGCACGAGCGGGCGCTGCAGGGGTTTCTCGTGATCGTGCTCGCCCACTGGTGTGAGCACCTGCTGCAGACGCTCCAGATCTACGCCCTGGGGTGGCCGGTCCCCGAGGCGCGCGGCGCCCTCGGCTACCTGTTCCCGTATCTGGTCAGCTCCGAGATCCTGCACTACGGCTACGCGCTGGTGATGCTGGCGGGACTCTGGATGCTGCGGGCCGGATTCACCGGTGCGGCGGACCGCAAGTGGTGGACGATCGCGCTCTCGATTCAGTTCTTCCACCACATCGAGCACTTCCTGCTCCAGGGACAGTACCTGCTGGGACAGAACCTGCTCGACAAGCCGGTGCCGACGAGCATCGTGCAGCTGTGGGTGCCGCGGGTCGAGCTGCACCTCTTCTACAACACGATCGTCTTCATCCCGATGATGGTCGCGATGTACTACCACATGTTCCCGTCGCCGGCCGCGGCCCGGCAGCAGCAGTGCACGTGCGCGTGGCACAACGGGGTGGAACGCGCGGCCTGACGGCGGCGCTCGTCTGCGTCATCGGCTTCGGCATCACCGGCTGCGGACGCACCGCTCCCGCCGCCAGCGTCCACGTGAGCTGGCGGCTCGAACCCTCACCCCCGATCGTGGGCACGCCGATCGTCGCGCATCTCACGCTGCGCGATGCCGACAACCAGCCGGTAAACGGGGCACGGCTCCGGCTCGAGGGCGTCATGTCCCACCCCGGCATGGCGCCGGTGGTTGCCGCCGTGGCCGAACGCGGCAACGGCGACTACGAAGCTCCCCTGCAGTTCACGATGGCCGGCGACTGGATCCTGATCGTCACCGGCGAACTGGCCGACGGCCGCCCGATCGCGCAGCAGATCGAGATCAACGGCGTTCGTCCGGCGTCCTGACGCATGAACATCCTGCGCGTCCCGTTCATCGGCGCATTCCTGCGATGGCGTCACGCGCGGCTCGTCCTGCAGTTGCTGCTGCTCCTCGCCGCCATCGCGGTGGTCCTGCACGGGCTGCTCGGCCCGCAGCTCGCGGCGCGCAATCTGGCCACGGTTCTCACCTCGATCCACTGGCGCGGCTTCCTCATCATCGCCATCGTCGCGGCCGGCAACCTGTTCTGCACGGCCTGCCCGATGGTGCTCGCCCGCGACCTGAGCCGCCGCGCCGTGCATCCCGCGCTGCGGTGGCCGCGTCTCCTGCGCGGAAAGTGGCTCGGCCTCGGCCTCCTCGTGGCCGTGCTGTTCGCCTACGAGCTCTTCGATCTGTGGTCGCAGCCGCGGGCGACGGCCTGGCTCGTGATCGGCTACTTCGCGCTCGCCATCGTCGTCGACACGATGTTCGCCGGCGCCTCGTTCTGCAAGCACGTCTGTCCGATCGGACAGTTCAATTTCACCGCGTCGACGATGTCGCCGGCCGAGCTGCGCATCGTCGATCGCGAGACGTGCCAAACGTGCAGGACGTCGGACTGCATCAAAGGCCGGAGCGATCCGGCGCGACCCGCGACCGTGATCCAGCGCGGCTGCGAGCTGGGTCTCTTCCTGCCCTCGAAGGTGGGCAACATCGACTGCACGATGTGCCTCGACTGCGTGCAGGCCTGCCCGCACGACAACATCGCGCTGGCGGCGCGTACGCCGGGAATCGAGCTGCTGGATCAGGCGCGGCGATCGGGAATCGGCCGGCTCGGACGCCGGGCCGATCTGGCGGCGCTGGCCGTCGTGTTCACGTTTGCGGCGCTGGTCAGCGCCTTTGCCATGACCAGCCCCGCCTACATCGTCGAGCGGCGGCTGGCGGCGGTTCTGGGCGCCACGTCGGAATGGCCAGTGTTGGCCATGCTCTTCATCCTGGGTCTGGTCGTGATTCCGGCGGCCCTGCTGACAGCTGCCAGCGCGATCGCGCGCACCGCGGTCGAGGGGCGGCGATCGATCGCCGCGACGACGATCGCGTACGCCTATGCGCTCATCCCGATCGGGCTCGGCATCTGGGTGGCGCACTATGGGTTTCACCTGCTGACCGGCGTGCTGACGATCGTGCCCGTCGCGCAAAGCGCTGCGATCGATGCTTTCGGGCGCGCGCTGCTCGGCGGCCCGTTCTGGACCTGGGTCGGCGTGCAGCCGGGCGCCGTCTTTCCGCTCCAGCTCGGGTGCATCGTCCTGGGAACAGCGGGATCGCTGGGGCTGGTGCATGCGATCTCGGAGCGCGACGAACCCTCGCGAGCGGTCCTCGCGGCTGCGCCGTGGCACGTGGTCGTGCTCCTGATTGCGATAACGGCGTTGTGGATTCTCTCGCAACCGATGGAACTGCGGACGACGGGCGTGCTCGGATGAGGAAGCGTATTGTCGGACCGGCGCTCGCCATCGTTGCTGCGGCAACGATGGCGACCCGCGCACACTCGGGTCCGCCGTTTCCAATCGTGACCGACGCCAGGCACGGTCCCTACGTCATCTCGATCTGGACCGATCCGGATGCGACCGACGATCGAACGCCGGGCGGTCAGTTCTGGATCGTGCTTGCGCCGGCGGCACGCGGCGTCACGCTGCCGCGCGACACCCGCGCTTCGGTCTCCGTGCGGCCGCTGGGGTCGTCGTCGCACGACGCCGTCCAATCCGCGACCGCCGAGCCCGTGAATGGCGACGTCACGAACCAGTTCGGGGCGGTCGTCATGGAGCGCGAGGGACCGTTCGCCGTTCACGTCGAGGTCACCGGCCCGCTTGGTGCCGCTGCGATCGAGACGATGGTCGAGGCCACGTATGATCTCCGGCCTCCGCCGTACATGCTCATCTGGTATCTGTTCCCGTTCGTCCTGGTCGGCATCCCGTGGGCGCGGCTGCTCATGCGGCGGCGGAGCGCGATGGCTCGCCAACGGACCGCAACGGCCGCCGGGAAGGGCCCGGCCGCTGGAGGGCACGCGCCGTGATCGCGCCGCGCGCTCCCCGCCGATCGCCGACGACGGCGCTGCTGCTGGGGCTGATCGTCACGCTGGCCACCGTCGTCGCCTACTCCTGGTACATCTCGGGGCAGATTTCAGGGCTGCGCCGGCTGCAGACCGAGCTCACCGATCGCAATCGGCGCGACTCGCTGCAGCTCCTGCGCATCCAGAACGACCTGAACCAGCTCGGGCTGGCGATGCGCGACATGCTGGAGGGCGACGAGCCGTATCCGCTGACCGCCTGGTCGTCGCAGTTCGAGCGCATCCGCGCCGATCTGGACGAGGCGATGAAGCGTCAGGGCGACGTTGCGTTCGCGCAGCAGACGCCGGAACAGCGGCAGTACCTCGCCAGCCAGGTCGCGCAGTTCTGGGACGCCGCCGACCGCATCTTCGCGCTCGCGGAGCGCGGCAACGAGGACGAGGCCCGCGCCCAGATCCGGCTGTCGCTGCAGGAGCGACAGGCGTCGCTGAGCACCGCCGTGGCGCGGCTGCTCGTGCAGAACAACGCCGTCGAAGAGCAGACGGCGCAGCAGGTGCAGGAGATCTACGATCGCGTGCAGCGCCAGGTCTACTGGTTTCTCGCGGCAACACTGGCCGCCATTGTCGCGACGAGCCTGTATCTCATCCGCTCGAACCGGCGGCTGTTCACGGTGCTCGCCGCGCTGTCCAACGAGCGGCGGGAACTGGCGCACGGTCTGATCGCCACGCGCGAATCCACGCTGCGCGAGATCGCACGCGAGCTGCACGACGAGTTCGGCCAGCTTCTCACCGCCATCGGCTCGATGCTCGGGCGCGCGGGCAAGCAGGCGCCCGAAGGGTCGGCGCTGCGCGCCGACCTGCGCGAAATTCGCGAGGTGGCCCAGACTGCGCTCGACAACGTGCGCGGGCTGTCGCAGACGCTGCATCCGTCCATCCTCGAGGAGCTCGGCCTCGAGAGCACGATCGACTGGTATCTGTCGACCGTGGAAAAGCAGCTGGGACTTTCCGTGGCCTACGAGCGTTCCGGCGGCTCGGTGCCCATTCCCGAAGGCATCGGCATCCACGTCTACCGGGTGCTGCAGGAGGCGTTGAACAACGTGGCGAAGCACTCCGGCGCCGACCGCGCGATCGTCCGGCTGCGCCTGACGCCCGACAGCCTCGTGCTCGAAGTCGAGGACCAGGGAAAGGGCCTGCCGGCCGGCGGGCCGAACGGCCGGGGCCTGGGGCTGGTGGCCATGCGCGAGCGCGCCGTTCTGGTCGGCGGGACCCTCGACTTCTCGACGCCGGCCGGCGGGGGTACGCTGGTCCGGTTGCAGGTACCATTGCAGCAGTCCCTCGACCGCCACCTCGAGGCGGCGCACACCTGAAATGGCCGATCGCATCACCGTGCTGCTCGTCGACGATCACGCGCTCGTCCGGCGCGGCTTCCGCCGTCTGCTCGAAGACGACCCCGACATCACCGTGGTCGGCGAAGGCAGCAACGGCGAGGAGGCCATCCGGCTGGCGGCCGAGCTGGAGCCGCAGGTGATCGTCATGGACGCCGCCATGCCGGGCACCGGCGGGCTCGAAGCGACGCGGAAGATCCTGGCCAGGCATCCCAGGGCCGCGATCCTGATGCTCAGCATGCACTCGGAGGAAACGCTGGTCCGCCAGGCGCTGAACGCCGGCGCCCGGGGGTACGTGCTGAAGAACGCGCTCGATCTCGATCTCGCCGCGGCGGTAAAGCGCGTCGCGGCCGGCGAGGAAGTGCTCGATCCCGCGCTGGTCAAGCCTGCCCCGCTTCCCGGCGAGCGCAATCGCCGGCTGACGCCGCGCGAGCTCGAAGTGCTGCAGCTGATTTGCGACGGGCTCTCGAACAAGGAGATCGCCGCCAGGCTCGACCTCAGCGCCAACACCGTTGCCGTGCATCGCGCCAACATCATGAACACGCTGGGCGTGCACAAGACCGCGGAGCTCGTCGTGTACGCGCTCCAGAACGGGCTGGTCAATCCGCTGTGAGCCCGGTCGGCCGCCGCGACTTCCTGGCGCACTGCCTGGCGGGTGCCACCGCCGCCGCACTTCCCTTCGAAGTCCTCGCGCAGGCCTCGCCGCCGCTCGGCTTTCAGCTGCTCGACGTCACGGCTGCCGCGGGCGTGCAGTTCCGCCACAACAGCGGCGCCTACGGCGGCAAGCTCCTGCCCGAGACGATGGGGTCGGGCTGCGCCTTCCTCGACTACGACGCCGACGGCTGGCCCGACATCCTGCTCGTCAACGGCATGGACTGGCCGGGGCACGAGCGGCAGCGCTCCACGCTGCGCCTCTATCGCAACAACCGCAACGGCACGTTCACCGACGTGACGCGGGCCGCCGGGCTCGACGTGGAGCTGTACGGCATGGGCGTCGCCGTCGGCGACTTCGACAACGACGGCTTCCCCGACGTGTTCATCACCTGCGTCGGGCAGAACCGGCTGTTCCGCAACACCGGCAAGGGCACGTTCGTGGACGTGACGAGGACCAGCGGCCTCAACGGCCGCACGGCGTTCAGCACGTCGGCGATGTGGGTGGACTTCGATCGCGACGGCTTCCTCGATCTGTTCGTCTGCAACTACGTCAAGTGGACGGCCGAGCGCGACGTGTTCTGCAGCCTGGACGGCAAGCAGAAGTCGTACTGCACGCCGGAAGCCTATCGCGGCGAGACGTGCTGGCTGTTCCGCAATCGCGGCAATGGGACCTTCGAGGACGTCACTGCGACATGCGGCATCTTCGATTCGAGCTCGAAGTCGCTCGGCGTGGCGCTGATTGACGACGATCAGGACGGGTGGCCCGACATCTTCGTCGCCAACGACACGCAGCCGAACAAGCTGTATCGCAATCTGCGCAACGGACGCTTCCGGGAGGTGGCGCTGCGGCTGGGCGTCGCGCTCGGCGACGACGGCAAGGCGCGGGCCGGGATGGGCGTCGATGCGGCGGACTTCGACAACTCCGGCCGTACGGGCCTGGCCATCACCAACTTCGACAACGAGATGGTGGGCCTGTATCGCGCGCACGCCAACGGCCTGTTTCAGGATGTCGCGCGGCAGGCGGGCATCGGCGAGCCGTCGCGCAACCGCCTCGGATTCGGCTGCCTCTTCGCCGACCTCGACCTCGACGGCCGGCTCGATCTGGTGGTGGCCAACGGCCATATCGACGAGACCGTGCGCAACATTCGCGGGAACGTCGGCTACGCGCAGCCGCCGCTGCTCTTCCTGAACCAGGGGAATGCGTCCTTCCGCGAGGTCGCCCGCCAGGCCGGCAGCGCGTTCGCGCAGGCGCGCGTCGGACGCGGCCTCGCCGCCGCCGACTTCGATCGGGATGGCGACGTCGACCTGCTGATGACCACCAACAACGGTCCGGCGGTGCTCTTCCGCAACGATCAGCGGTCGGGCAATCGAAGCATCCGGTTCCGGCTGACCGGGACGACGTCCAATCGTGATGCGATCGGGGCGCAGGTCCGGATTTTCCACGGCGGGACGGCGCAGACGCGGACGGTGCGGAGCGGGTCGAGCTACCTGTCGCAGTCGGAGCTGCCCGTCACCTTCGGGGTCGGTAAGCGCGATCGCATCGAGCGCGCAGTCATAACGTGGCCGAACGGCCGGATCGAGGAATTCCAGGACCTCGCCGCCGGCAGGGCCTACGACTGCATCGAGGGGAAGGGTATTATTCCGGCATGATCATTCGAACCATCGCCGCCGTCGTCGTCGCGTTCGTGCTTTCCGCTGCCGGCGTGTCCGCGCACCACGGGTTCGGCACGTTCGACCTCTCGAAGAGCGTGACCTACACCGGCAAGCTCACGCGCCTCGAATTCATCAACCCGCATTCGTGGCTGTATTTCGAGGTCACCGATGCCAACGGCAAGGTGACCAAGTACCGGTGCGAGATGCGCTCGGCCCACACGCTGCGGCGTTCGGGCTGGAAGGAAGAGCTCTTCCCGATCGGGGAGCAGGTCACGATCGAGGCAGCCCCCGACCGCAACGATCCGCAGTCCTGCTATCTGAACACGATCCTGTTCGCCAACGGCACGCGCATGGACCGCTACGGCCAGTACGTGGCCACGGGCAAGAACAAGGTCGAGGAAGTGCGCGGTCCCCTTTCGCGGCGCGGCGGCACGGTGAAGCTGGCGCCGACCGCGCCGCGCGCGGCGCGCCGCGCCAGTGGCGAACCCAACATCAGCGGCGACTGGGCTCCCGAGCAGGTGGTTATGGTCGATCCCCGCGGCCGCGGCGGCCCGCTCGTTCCCCTGAGCACGATCGCCACGGCCAAGCCGGCTGAAGGTGCTGGCCGCGCTGGTGGCGGCGGCGGCCGGGGGCGCGGTCAGGCCGGGCCGCGTATGTACGGCGGCGTCGAAGTCACGCCGGCGGCCGAGGAAGCTGCCGCGAAGTTCACGGCGAAGGACAATCCGCGCTTCAACTGCCAGACGACCAACATCATCTTCGACTGGACCTTCGACGGTCCCGTCAACCGCATCCAGCAGAACCGCGACAACATCGTCATCTTCTACGGCCAGCTGAACCTGCGCCGCACGATTCACACCAACACCAGGACGCATCCGCCGAACGTCAAGCCGAGCCGCGCCGGCCACTCGTACGGGTACTGGGAAGGCGACACGCTGGTCGTCGATACGACCAACTTCCTGCCCGGATTCCTGAACTTCCCGATCCCGCACAGCGACAAGCTGCACATCGTCGAGCGCTTCACGCTCGATCCGAAGACGATGAAGCTGACGCGTACCTGGACGGCCGAGGATCCGGTGTATCTGAAGGGTGTGGCGAAGGGCCAGGACGTCGTCGAGCCCGCCGACGCACCTTACACCCGCGACGAGTGCAAGGAACAGCAGTTCATCGACTACTCGAAGGAAACCGCGGGACGCTGACCTGCATTCGTGCGCCCGGCGCCGAGGACCAGCTCCTCGGGGCCGGGCGCGTTGCCCGCGCCAGAGCCGTCAGGGCGTCGGCGGCGCGTCCTCGCGGCAGACAGCGTTGTTGTTGTTCGGCACGGCGACCCCCGTGCCGCCGCAGCAATAGACCGTGCACTTCCCCGGCGCCTTATAGAGCTTCCTCGACCGCTTCGCATATCCGGATACATCGTCCGCGCGCCGCCTCGTACGGCTTCGGGCGGCAGGTTGAACATCTTGGCGCACTCGGTCAGATACGGATCTCCAGTCCTCGCTGGTGACCGACACCCAGTGGTCTCGGGGGATGAGATGAGGCTTCGAAGGCTCCGAGGGTTGAACCCCTCGGAACCTGATACTGCTCAATGCTCACTGCCCGGTGCTCAATGCCGAATGCTCGACGTCGCCGAGGAAGCATCGAGCCGTCGATTCGGGCATCCTGACAGCTCAGAACCGGAAGTTCGCGCCGACGCTCGCACGCGAGAAGCTGAACGTCCCTCGATCGAAATCGATGCCGATGATGTTGTCGTCCTCGTCGGCGTTGACGTTGCGGAAGTATCGATAGTCGGCTCTCACACCGAAATTCGTGCCCGCATCCGCGTTGACGCCGAACCCCAGGCTGTAGGCGGCGCTGTTGTTGTCCAGCGCCTCCACGCCGTTCACCTCGAGGCTTCGCCGGAGCAGGCCGAAGCCCGCCGTTGCGAACGGCTGGAAGCCGGGACCTCTCTCGCCCCCGATCGGCACGCCGACGATCACCGACGGCATGAGCGTGAGCACGTAGTTCTTGTCGAGAGAATCGTCCTTGCCGAAGAAACGGTTCGGGTAGCCGAAATCGATCTCGGCGCCGAAGATGCCCCTGGTCATGCCGCCGATCGCAGCACCCCACGTCAGCCGGCTGCCATCATCGAACGCCTCGTTGACCGAGCGTCCGGCATCGCCAAAGAAGTTGCCTCCAACGAACAGGTTCAGGTGCCCCTGTGCCTGCGCTGATGATGCGAACAACAGCGCTGCTGCGGCAATCGGCATGACGTGAATCAGTCGTCTCATTTCCCCTCCAGTCGAGTTCGAACGGTTCAGGTCTTCGGAAAAGACCCGCACTGGTGGGGGCAACTTCCGGGCCACTCGCACGTGCAGAGGGCTGGCCGGTCAATGGTGATTTGCGGGGGACGGTTACGAACTCTTTATGGAGTGAATTCAATCACTCGGATTCTTGACTCTTCCAGCGCGACAGACGCAGTTCATGCACCTGAGCTAGACTGTCGAACCGGCGCTCGTCGCCGCACGAAAGGTTTCGACATGTCGCGTGCAGTACCAGTCCTGCTCTGTCTCCTGTGTGCTCCGATTCCGGCTGCGGCGCAGACGACCAACGCCGGATTCAACGAAGCGCAGTCGGGCTCGATGGCGTCGGTCGTCCAGAACATGCATCGCACGATCCGGCAGAATCTTGCCGACGCCGCCGCCAGCATGCCGGCCGATGAGTACTCCTTCAAGCCCACGCCGCAGATCCGCAGCTTCGGCGAGCTGATCGGACACGTCACCAACGCCAACTTCTTCTTCTGCTCGCAGGCGAAGGGCGAGGCGTCGCCGAGCAAGGAGAACTTCGAGAAAGTGGCCGACAAGGCCGCGCTCGTCAAGGGACTGAACGCCGCGCTGACCTACTGCGACGGCGTGTACAACGGCATCACCGATGCCACGTTCAACGAGCTGATCACGATGGCCGGACCGGCGAAGAAGCAGGCCAGCCGCGGGTCGGTCCTGGTGTTCAACACCGCCCACAACAACGAGCACTACGGCAACATCGTCGTCTACATGCGGCTGAAAGGCCACGTGCCGCCGTCCACGGCACAGGCGCAGAAGAAGTAGGCGGAGGCATCATGCGCGCTCGGACTTCATTCCTCATCGTCGCTGCCCTGACGGGCGCTGTCGCGTTCGCCCGGGCCCAGTCCCAGGCCCCGGTCACCGATCCGATTCCGGCGCCGATCGAAAAGCGCGGGCTGATGGTCGAGATCCGCGACGTCGTCCGCCTGCCGGACACGCGCGGCATGCTGAAGCCGGGTGAGGACGTGAACCCCGCCGGCTGGGCGCGCGTGCAGTTCGTCCGCGACCTGCCCGACGGCCGGCGCTTCGTCAACGACTCGCGCGGACTGCTCTATCTGCTCGACAGGAACAACAAGCCGACGGTCTACCTGAACTTCGCCAGCCTGTTTCCGCATGCCGTCTACAACCGCCTGGAAAGCGGCCTGATCGGGTTCGATTTCCATCCGGAGTTCGCGAAGAACGGTCTCTTCTACACGGTGCACGGCGAGCGCGCGCCGGGCAACCCGGCGAGGCCCGACTTCATTCCGCCAGGCTACACGCTCGAGGACGTCACGCACCACAACGTCATCACCGAGTGGCGGGCGAAGAATCCCGCCGCCGGCACCTTCGAGGGCACGCGGCGCGAGCTGCTGCGCGTGGCGCACGTCGTGATGAACCTCACGCATCCGATGGGGTTCGTCGGGTTCAATCCGACCGCGAAGCCGGGGAGCCCCGACTACGGGCTGCTCTACACGAGCGGCAGCGACCTCGGCTTCAGCAACGGCGGCGGCCCGAACGCCAACAACCCGTCGCAGACGCAGCGGCTCGACTCGGTGATCACCGCCATCCTGCGCTTCGATCCGCGCAGCCCGTCGGAGACCAGGGGCGCCAAAGGCCTGGGCGACTACACCATTCCCATGGCCAACAAGTTCGCGGCCGACAACGATCCCAAGACGCTCGGCGAGATCTACGCCTACGGCTTTCGCAACGCCCACCGCCTCTCCTGGGACATGACCGACGGGACGTTGTTCGCCTGCGACATCGGCATGAACCACATCGAGGAGATCAACATCATCCGCAACGGCGAGAACTACGGGTGGATGAAGCGCGAGGGCTACTGGGAGAACGGCATGATCCGTCCCGGCGGCAGTCTCAGCCAGCTGTTCCCGCTGCCCGCCGACATCCTGAACGGCAGCAAGAAGGACGAGTTCACCTATCCGGTGGCCATCTACGACCACAACGAGGGCCAGGCGATCTCGGGCGGCTTCGCCTATTACGGCAGGATCGAGGCGCTGCGCGGCAAGTTCGTCTTCGGCGACATCCAGCGGGGGCGGCTCTTCGCCTCCGACGTCGCGGCCCTCAAGACGGCCGACGACGGCATTCCGCAGACGACGGCGCCAATCGAGGAGATCCAGCTGTTCACGCGGAATTCGCGCGGCGAGCGCGTCTACGTCACGCTGCGCGATCTCGTGGAGCGGACGATGGGGGCGAGCGTCACGCGCGCCGACCTGCACATCAGCATGAGCCGCGACGGCGAGCTGTTCGTCACGTCACGGCAGGACGGGATGATTCGGATGCTGGTGCCGGAAGGGGGAAGGTAGCGGGAGCCCCCATGCACCGCCCTGTGTCAGAGGCCTCCTAGTATCTCTCTGCTATTGCGCCCCTGCTGACGGCGCCAATACAGTCCGGCCGTGTCCCGGGGCATGCCGACGTCTCCTCCCGCGTTCGCGTGGGACGACTGGTATGCGGCCGTCGGCGGGCGATCGACCAGGATTCCCGAAGCCGCCGATCTGCTGCAGCAGATCTACAACCATCAATATCCGCGCTTCGACGGCGAGGTCGCTGCCGAGCGGCGGACCTTCGCCTCTCCGGCCGAGACGGCGAAGCATCTCAAGGACAAGGCGCTCGAGTTCGGCGCCGACATCGTCGGGATCTGCGAGATCGAGCCGAGCGACGTATACCGCGGCCGGGTGGTTACCGAGAAGTACGCGATTGCCGTCGGGCAGCGCATGCGCTGGCGGGAATTCCAGGTGGTACCCTCGAAGCGCTCGGCAATCGAGTGCCTGCGCGTCTATTTCACACTGGGCGAGACCGTCATCCAGCTCGCCGCGTACATCCGCTCGCTCGGCTACGCCTGCAAGGTTGAACATCCGGTCGGCGACAGCGACCTCCTCCACATCCCGATCGGGATCAAGGCCGGATTCGGCGAGCTCGGACGGCACGGCTCGATCATCCATCCGAAGCTCGGGCCGCTGTTCCGGATGGGCAGCGTGATCACGTCGATCGAACTCGAGACCGATCGGCCGGTCGACGCCGGCATCGCGCAGTTCTGCGATTCGTGTCGTGCCTGCCGGAAGTACTGCCCGCCCGGCGCGATTCCCGACGAGCGCAGTCCCGAAGCCGGCAAGGACCCCCTCGGCTACGACCGTTACGTCGTCGACACCGGGCGGTGTTTTCCGTACTTCGCGAAGTACGCGTACTGCTCCATCTGTCTGCCGGTCTGTGTCTACAACCACAAGGAGTGGGCGCGCGATTTCGAAGGCGGGCAGGCACCGTCGTTCCCGACCGTCATCATGCTGTCGCCGCCGCCGCCCGCCGACCTTCCGGACCCGGACCGGCGGCACACCTACCCGAGAATCCGCCGTTGATGACCTTGCGCGAGCCGTACTTCGGCTTTCGGCTCGCGTCCGCATCGAGCCCATGCTCGAGGTCGTCCGCGACTCGGATGAGCCGGGCGCGCGCGACTTCCGTGATGCGCGCACCATGCGGCTCGGCGCGTGCATCACGTTTTTGATCTGTGATCCGGTTTGATCCGATCACTCGATCAGCTGAGCCCTTATGGAGCGGATGAGCCTCGATCAGCAGATGAGCCGCTGCCCCTGCGGTTTACCCTTTTGAGGGTCAAGCTCGTACAGCGTATGGAAACACGCTACCTAAGCCTGAACGTACTGATGAGTTATTGACGGCGGCACAAGGCGCCTTTGCACGCCAAGTGCGAGCGCGTCGAACACGCGTCCTGCATCGCTCACGTACGACATTCCTCGCCTTTCAGGCAGACTCTTCCGGCACCGCGCGTGTTCGGCCTGAATTCGCGCGTCGCCCGCACTGCTCGGCTTGCACATAGTCGCCCGTCCCGACGACGGGTCGGCATCAGTAATGCAGAGCCGCGTCCGCAGCCCCCCACACAGTCTCAATCGTGGTGCATAGCATGGCCGATACTCTGTACCTCACAGCCAGCACAACTGCCGTACGTTCGCTCTATCGACAGATTGATCGCGCCGCTCGTTCCGACGCGAAGGTGCTCATCACGGGGGAAAGCGGTACTGGCAAGGAAGTCATGGCGCGTCTGATTCATGAACGCAGCCGCCGCCGAACGGCCCCGCTTACGACGATCAACTGCGCCGGCATTCCCGACTCGCTGCTCGAGTCCGAGCTGTTCGGCTACCGCCGAGGCAGCTTCACCGGCGCGGTGCGCGATCGGCGAGGCGTGCTCGAGAAGGCCCATGGCGGAACACTGTTCATGGACGAGGTCGGCGAGATGAGCTTGCGCATGCAGGGACTGCTGCTGCGCTTCGTCGAGACGGGAGAGATACAGCCGCTCGGTAGCGACGCCTCGCAGCGCACGGTGGACGTGCGGCTCATCGCCGCCACCAACCGCCGGCTCGAACAGGACGTCTCGGCGCAGACCTTCCGGCTCGACCTTTACTACCGGCTGAAGGTCATCCACGTGCACATCCCGCCGCTGCGGGAACGGCGGGACGACATCCTGCCCCTGTTCGAGCACTTCATGAACATCTACTGCGAGCGCCACCGCGTCCCCCGGCGCGAGATCACGGCGGAGGCGCGGGAGTGCCTGCGCAGCAGCACCTGGCCGGGCAACATCCGCCAGTTGAAGAACGTCGTCGAGCGGCTGGTCGTCTGCGGCGAGGAGGGCCCGATCACGGTCGACGAGCTGCCGCTCGACATCCACGATCCGACGGCCGAAGCCGCGCCCGACACGCCCGCGCATCCTGCGCGCGTCGACGCGCTGTTCGATCGCATGATCAGCGGCGGCGAGTCGTTCTGGCTGGCCGTGTACAACCCGTTCATGCTTCGCGATCTCACGCGCGACGACGTGCGGTCGATCGTGCACAAGGGCCTGGTCAAGAGCCACGGCAGCTACATGCGCATGTTGCAGACTTTCAACATGCCGCCGGACGACTACAAACGCTTCCTCAACTTCCTCCGGAAGCATCAGTGCCAACTGAATTTTCAGCCGTTCAGATCGGACTCGACGCACACAGCGCGATCGATGTCCGCTCCCCCGCCCGATCTGGCTGAGGCAGAGTAACGCACGATTCGTCGCCCTCCAGGGCGACTCTTTCGAGCAACGGGTGCGCGCCGCGCCGAGCGGCGCGAGGACACCGGGCATTGCGCCGGAAATCGGCCGTTTTTGCGGCGGTGCGTCGCCGCGCGCATCTGGCGGCAACCTTGCACAATGCCCGGGCACCCCAGCGACGAGCGCGATGTGCTCCCCCGATGTCTCCGGCCAGCGGAGAAGAGTTGGAGGCTCATGGCGACTAGCGACAAGCGCGATCGGGAATTGATCGGCAGCAGCCCGCAGATGCGCGCGCTTCGAAACCAGGTTCAGCGGGTTGCCGCCAGCGACGCCAAGGTGCTCATCACCGGCGAGAGCGGCGTCGGCAAGGAACTCGTCGCGCGCGCGCTGCACACCGGCGGCAGCCGCGCCGCGTATCCGTTCATTCCGGTCAACTGCGCCGGACTGCCTGAGACGCTGCTCGAATCGGAGCTGTTCGGGCACGTCAAGGGCAGCTTCACCGGCGCCTTCCGCGATCAGGCCGGCAAGCTCGAGCTCGCCCACATGGGCACGGTGTTCCTCGACGAGCTCGGCGAGATGACGCCGCGGATGCAGTCGCTGCTCCTGCGGTTCCTCGAGACCGGCGAGCTGCAGAAAGTGGGCGCCGATCACATCGACACGAAGGTCAACGTGCGGGTGATCGCCGCGACCAACCGCGACCTGCAGGCGATGGTCCGCCAGGGGACGTTCCGCGAGGATCTCTACTACCGCATCCGCGTCATCCACCTGCACGTGCCGCCGCTGCGCGAGCGCGTCGAAGACATCCCCGAACTGGTCGACCACTTCCTCAAACGGTTCACCGAGGGGACGTCGATGCTGACCCGCGGCATCTCTCCGGAGGCGCTGGCGGTGCTGCTCCGGCATCGATGGCCGGGGAACGTCCGCGAGCTCGAGAACGTGCTCGAACGGCTCGTCGTCACCGGCCAGCACGAGACCATCCAGGTCGACGAGCTGCCGCCCGAAATCATGACGCCGAACGAACCGCCGGTGTCGGCGCTCCAGAGTCACTCGCAGGCCGTGGCCGAGGAGCTGTACCGGCGGCTGACGCAGGAAGGCAAGTGCTTCTGGACGACGGTGTATCCGCTCTACATGCAGCGCGAGATCACGCGCAGCAACGTCCGCGAGCTGGTGCGCAAGGCGCTCGAGGAAACGCGCGGCAGCTACCGCGTCGTCACCCGCATGTTCAACATGCAGGACACCGACTACAAGCGCTTCCTCAACTTCCTGCGCAAGCACGATTGCCAGATTCCCTATCGCAGCTACCGCCTGCAGTCGCTGCAATGAGGCGCTTCATGGCCATTCGCTTCGCCACCGCCGTCGTGGTCACCGTTCTCGCCGGCGCCGTACCGGCATGGAGCGGCCAGTCGGCCGCTCAGGCTCCGGCGGCTGCGCCGTCGAAACAAACGACGGCCGCGCCGGCGCCAGCCGCCACCGCGGCATCGCCGGCCGCCACGGCTGCGCGGTCTCCAGCCGCCGCCGCGACCGCAGCCGCGGCCGCAACCGCGGAAGCCTCCACGGTCGCCGCCCCGCGCCAGCCGCGCGGCTACGTGATCGGTCCCGACGACGTCCTGCAGATCGTGTTCTGGCGCGAGAAGGAGCTGTCGGGCGATGTGGTCGTCCGCCCCGACGGCCGCATCTCGCTCCCGCTGCTCAACGATGTCGTCGCCGCCGGGCGCACGCCGGAGGAGCTGCGCGAAGCCCTCGTCGTGGAAGCCTCGCGCTATCTCGGGAATCCCAATCCGACCGTCGTCGTGAAGGAGATCCGCAGCCGCAAGGTCTACATCACCGGTGCGGTGGAAAAGCCGGGTCCCTACATCGTCACGTCACCGACCACCGTGCTGCAGCTGATTGCGATGGCGGGCGGACTGAAGGAGTACGCCGACAAGCGCAACATCGTCGTGATGCGGACGACCAACGGGAAGCAGCAGGGCTACGTCGTCGACTACCAGGCGCTGCTGCGGCGGGAGAACCTCGAACAGAACTTCCTGCTGATGCCGGGCGACACCGTCCTGGTGCGCTGACGTGCGCGAAGACGGACGATGACGATGACGTCTTCCTCGCCGTTCGGGGCCGGAGCGCGCGCGGCAATCGCGGGTGCGATCGCGGCAGTGTGCGTGCTTGGCGACGTGCGCCCTGCGGCGGCGCAGGAGGCACCCGAACGCCGTCCGATTCGCACGCTGTTCGGCGCTCCCGATCCCCGCGGCGACGGGCCGGGCGGCATCTCGGTGGCCGGCAGCCTGTTCGGCTCCTACGACGACAACCTCCTGCTCGACAGCCGGGGCACCGGGTCGCGGCCGCCGACCGTGCTCCCTCGCGCGCAGCTGCGCGGAGCGTCGACCGGATACGAGTCGTCGATGTTCCTGCGTCTGCCGAGCGAGCAGCCGTCCTTCCGCGCCACCGTGAGCAGCTCCGGACGCTACTTCCCCGAGTTCGGCGAGTACGTGGCCGGCCGGCAGATGGCGGAGGCCTCGTCGTCGGTGGCGGCGGAGCTCGGGCGCCGCTCGAGCCTGCAGTTCACCGGATCGGGGCGCTACTCGCTCAACGCCTCGCCATTCGCCACCGCCGCGTCGCTGTCGGCGTCCGACATCGATCTGCCCGATGCCGCCGACAGCGTGCGTCTGCGGAGCAGCAACGATCTGCGCGGCCTCGTCGAGTTCGAGCACCAGTGGACGCCCCGCAAATCGTGGGCGCTGCTGGCCGGCGCCCATTCGGCCCAGATCGACGGCGGCCCCCGCCATGGCATCTACGACCTCGGCGGGCGTCTGGGCATCACGCTGTCGCAGTACAGCGCGTTCCGCGCCAGCTACACCCGGCAGGACATCCACCGCAGCCCGAACGCCTTCGTCGTCCACCATCTGAATATCGGCGGCGACTACGCGCGGCCGCTGTCGGCGACGCGCCGCACCTTCATCGCGTTCAGCGCCGGCTCGGCGGCGGTCGAGTCGCGCGATCGCCTGAGCCTTCGCGCGATTGGCGACGCCGACTTCTGGCACGAGTTCAAGCAGTCGTGGGCCTGGTCGCTTCGCTACCGGCGCGGCGTCACCTTCATCGACGAAGTCGCCGATCCGCTGCTCTCGGACGGCGTCAGCGCCGAGCTGAGCGGCCTGCTCTCCCCGCGCCTCGATTTCACCAGCTCGGCATCCTTCGCCCGCGGCGTGGTCGGCCTGCAGCGCGGCAACTCCTACGAGATGTACGGCGCGCGATCGCATCTCCGCTACGCGCTGTCGCGCATGACGGCGCTCTACGCCGAGTACCTGCTGTTCCACTACGACTTCGCCGATTCCATTCCGCTCGCCAGCGGACTGCCGTCGGCGTTCAATCGACAGGCCGTGCGTGTGGGCGTGATGCTCAGGGCGCAGGTCGTCGACCTCGGGCGGAGGCAGTAATGCTGCCGGGCCGGGTCTACACGGTCGAAGACATCGCGGCGATGCTGTGGCGCCGGGCCTGGGTGATCGTGCTGTCGGTGCTGCTCGCCGGCGGGGCGACGATGGCGGTGCTCGAGCGGATACCGAACAAGTACCGCGCCGACACGCTGATCCTGGTGACGCCGCAACGCGTGCCGGAGAGCTACGTGCGTTCGACGGTCACGACCCGCATCGAGGATCGGCTGCAGTCGATCAGCCAGCAGCTGCTCAGCCGGACCCGGCTCGAGAAGATCATCCTCGAATTCGATCTCTATCCCGCCGAGCGCCAGCGCATGGCGATGGAAGACGTCGTCGAGAAGATGCGCGGCGACATCCAGGTGCGGATGGACAAGGGCGACACCTTCCGCGTCAGCTACATCGGCGCGACGCCGGCCGCCGCGCAGAAGGTGACGCAGCAGCTGGCGTCGCTCTTCATCGAGGAGAACCTGCGCGACCGCGAGATGCTCGCCGACGCGACCAACGCGTTCCTCGACACCCAGCTCGAAGACGCGCGCCGCCGGCTGGTCGAACAGGAAAAGCAGCTCGAGCAGTACCGCGTGCAGCATGCCGGCGAGCTGCCGTCGCAGCTCCAGTCGAACCTGCAGATCTCGCAGAACCTGCAGTCGCAGCTGCAAAGCCTGGTCGAGTCGATGAACCGGGACCGCGACCGCCGCCTGGTGCTCGAGCGGATGCTGCTCGAAATCGAGTCGGCGCCGCCCGTGCCGGCGAGCGGCGAGGGCTCGCCGCTCGCCCAGCTCGAATCGCTGTACCAGCAGCTCGCCCAGCTCGAGACGCGGCTCAAGCCCAGCCACCCGGACGTGATCCAGACCAGGACCCTGATTCGCGAACTCGAGGCCAAGATCGCGGCCAATCCCGGCGCCGCGTCCGAGGTCGGCACCGTGACCGGCGAATCGGCGCGGCGGCGGCGCATCGAGACGCTCAAGGCCGAGATCCAGACGCTCGATCTGCAGCTGCGCGACAAGGAGGAGCGGCGGCGCGACTACGCCAGCCAGATCGCCGCCTACGAAGCGCGCATCGCGGCGCTGCCCACGCGCGAGTCCGAGCTGGCGGCGCTGACCCGCGACTACGAGACGCTGCGGAAGATGTACACCGACCTGCTCGCCAAGCGGGAGCAGTCGAAGGTCGCGGCCAATCTCGAGCGGCGGCAGATCGGCGAGCAGTTCAACGTGCTCGATCCGGCGCGGCTCCCCGAGCGGCCGTTCAGCCCGAACCGGCCGCTGGTGCTCGCCGCCGGTCTTCTCGGCGGCCTGCTCCTCGGCCTCGGGCTCGCCGGCGTCCTCGAGTATTGCGACCGCTCGTTCCGCAACGACGCCGACGTCCACGGCGCACTGAAGTTGGCAATGCTCGGCGAGATTCCTGTGCTGCGAACGGCGCGCGAGCGGCGGCGCCGGCGCGCGCGCCTCATTGCGCTGTCAGTGGGCACGGGCACGCTGGTGATCGCCGCCGCGGCATTCCTCGCGTGGCGGTTTTCGATTCTGACGATCTAGCTCCCGATGTCAAAGATTCATTCCGCCTACCCGATGACCGCGGCCGACGCGGCCGACATCATCAACCCCGCAGCGGTTGGCGCGCCGCGCGTCGATGTCGACATTCGTACCCACATCACCGCCGGCGAGTGGCTTGGCGACGAGGCCAGCGAGGAGGCGAGCGCCGCGTACTGCCGCGTGGCGGCGCAGCTGCACCAGGCGCAGCAGACGCGGGCGCTGACGACGGTCCTCATCGCCAGCGCGCTTCCCGGCGAGGGGAAATCGCTCACCGCGGCGAATCTGGCGCTGGCGCTGAGCGAGGGCTACGGCAAGCGCGTCGCGCTGATCGACGCCGACCTGCGCCGGCCCACGCTGCACGCGCTGTTCGGCACGCCCGGCAGCCCGGGCCTCAAAGACTGTCTCGCCGGCACGATGCCGGCCTGCCAGATCCGCATCGCCAGGTCGCTCACCCTGCTCCCCGCCGGCAGCCCGGAGACGAATCCGCTCGAGCGGCTCAGCTCGACCCCGCTGCGCACGCTGCTCGCCGACGAGGCCAGCCGCTGCGACTGGGTGCTCATCGACACGCCGCCGCTGGCGGCCTGCCCCGACGCCGGGCTGCTGGCCCAGCTCGCCGACGGCGTGGTGCTCGTCGTGCGCGCCGGCCACACCCAGCTCGCGGACGTGGAATCGGCAATCCGGGCGATCGGCCGCGACCGGATCGTCGGAGTGGTCCTCAACGGATCGGCCTCGCGGACGAGGCCGTACCGCTACCCGTCGCGAAAGGCGTAACCGGATGCTCACGTTCCTGCTGCAGAGCATCAACGCGCGCGCGACGATGCTGATCGGGCTCGAGTCGCTGCTGATCGCCAGCTCCCTGCTCGTCGGCGCGTCGGTGGTGTTCGGTACGCAAGAAGCCTGGTCGATCGTGGGAACGCCCGACGGGTTCCTGCGCGCCGCGCTCGTGGTGCTGGTCTGCCAGGGCTGCCTGTACTACGCCGATCTCTACGACCTGCGCATCATCGCCGACCGCCGCGAGCTGGTGGCGCGCACGTGTCATTCGCTGGCCGCCGCGTCGCTGATCCTCGCGCTGCTCTACACGCTCTTCCCCGACGTCGGCATCGGCCCTGGGGTGATCGTGGCCGCGGTCTTCCTGGTGATGGGGGTGATTCCGGGCTGGCGGATGCTGTTCGAGTCGCTGGTCCGGCGCGTCGCACCGCGCGAGCGTCTGCTCATCGTCGGCACCAATGCGGCCGCGCTCGGACTGGCCACCGAGCTGACCGAACGCCGCTACTCGCTGGGCCTGGAGATCGTGGGATTCGTCATCCCCGGCCGCGCCGCGGCCGGTCAGACGGCCATCCGCGTGCTCGGCAACATCGACGACATCCCCGACATCGTGCAGCAGCACCGCGTCGACCGCGTGGTGGTCAGCCTTGCCGACGCACGCGGCCAGCTGCCGATGGAGCGGCTTCTCGAGATGAAGATGCGCGGGGTGGCGTTCGACTATCTCGCGTCGGTCTACGAGCGCTACACGGGCAAGATTGCGATCGAGAACCTGCGGCCGAGCTGGCTGATCTTCTCCGGCGGATTCCGGGCGACGCGCCGGCTGCTGTTCGTGAAGCGCCTGCTCGACATCGCGTTCTCGCTGATCGCCCTGGTCCTCACCGCGCCGATCATGCTGCTGGTGGCCCTGGCGATCCGGCTCACGTCGCCGGGGCCGGTGCTCTATCACCAGCAGCGCGTCTGCGAAGGCGGACGCGTCTTCACGCTGCACAAGTTCCGCTCGATGCGCGTCGATGCCGAGGCCGATTGCGGCGCGGTCTGGTCGCACGCCGGCGACACGCGCACCACGCCGGTCGGCCGGTTCCTGCGTGCGACGCGGCTCGACGAGCTGCCGCAGTTGTGGAACGTCCTGCGCGGCGAGATGAGCCTGGTGGGTCCTCGCCCGGAGCGGCCGGAGTTCGTGGCCAGGCTCACGGAGCAGATTCCCTACTACGGGCAGCGCCACGTCGTGAAGCCCGGCCTGACGGGATGGGCGCAGGTGCGCTACGCCTACGGCTCGTCGGTCGAGGACGCGATGGAAAAGCTCCAGTACGACCTCTTCTACATCAAGAACCTGTCGCTGGCGCTGGATCTCCTGATCGTGCTGAGCACGTTGAAGACCGTCCTCTCGCGGCGAGGTGTGTGAGTGATCTCTCCGCGCCTGACCGTCGTGCACGTGGTGGCGTCGCTGGACGTCGGCGGCCTCGAGCGCGTCGTCATCGATCTCGTGACGCACGCCGACCGGCAGCGCACGACGCCGTGCGTAGTGTGCCTCGATCGGCCCGGCGCGTGGGCGCCGCGGCTGACGGCAATCGGCATCCCGGTCGACTGCGTGCCCGGCAGCCGGCGCTCGATCCCGGCACGGATCGTCGGTCTCGCGCGTCTCCTTCGCGGCCTCGGCGCCGACATCGTGCATCTCCACAACGTCAAGTCCCACCTGCACGGCGCACTGGCGGCGCGCCTCGCCGGTGTGCCGGTGGTGGTGAGCACCAAGCACGGGCGGAACTACCCGACCACGCCGCTGGCCCGGCTGACCAACCGGCTCGCCTGCGCGATCTGCAGCGACCTGATCGGGGTCTCGACCGATTGCGCCGCGATCTGGCGCGACGTCGAAGCCGCCCGCCCCGGCAAGGTGTCGGTCGTCGTCAACGGGATCGATCCGGCGGCCTTTCCCTGCTCGCCGCGGTCAGGCTCGCCGGCCCGCGCCGTGAGCGTCGCGCGTCTGAGCGCGGTCAAGGATCCGCTCACGCTGCTGCGAGCCACGCGCCGCGTGATCGACGTCGAGCCAGGCTTCCACCTCGATCTCGTCGGCGACGGTCCACTGCGTGCCGAGGTCGAGGCCGAGATCGCCAGACTGGGTCTGGCCGGATCGGTGCGCATGCATGGCGCGCTCGATGACGTGCGGCCGGTGCTGACCGCCGCCGGCTTCTTCGTGCTCTCGTCGCAAAGCGAAGGCGTGTCGATGACGCTCCTCGAAGCGATGGCGACGGGGCTGCCCGTTGTCGCGACCCATGTCGGCGGGACGCCGGAAGTGGTCGTCAACGGCACGACGGGCGTGCTGGTTCCGCCGTCGCGGCCCGACGCCCTTGCCGACGCGATGCTGTGGATGATGCGGCACCCGGACGCGCGGACGCGCATGGGCCTCGCCGGGCGGCGCCGCGTGGAAGAACGGTTCACCATCCGGCGCACGGTGGAGGCCTACGAGCGGATCTATCGCCGGGCGCTTCAGGCGCACCGCCGCCGGCCCGGTGCCGCCGAACCGAGCGCCTTGCGAGGAGCATCGTGAAGATCCTGCTCGTGACAACGGTGTTTCCGTCGCCGCTCCAGCCGGAGAAGGGCGCCTTCAACCACGAGATGGTCAGGGCGCTGGGATCGTCGAGCGAGGTTCGCGTGATCGCGCCGGTTCCGTGGCCCGTCGCGATGCGGGCGCGGAGGCGCGGTGTGACGTGGGACGCGTCGCGGCGTGTCGGCGACGTCGTCGTCAAACACCCGATCTATCGCTACACGCCGTTCGTGCTGCGCAGCGTCTATGGCGCATTCTTCCGCTGGTCGATTCGCGCGGCGGTGCGCGACACGCTCCGCGACTTCTCGCCCGACGTCGTCGCGGGATACTGGGCCCATCCCGACGGACACGCGGCGCTCGCCCTTGCCCGTCGGCTCGGAGTGCCGTCGGTGATCATGGTCGGCGGCAGCGACGTCCTGCTGCTCGGACGTCAGGCGCGCCGCGGCCGTCTCATTCGCCGCGTCCTCGAGGGCGCCGACGCGATCGTGACGGTCAGCGAGGATCTTCGGCGCGCCGTGCTGAGGTGGCCGGTTCCGTCCCACAAGGTGCACGTCGTCGGCCGCGGTGTCGACGTCGCGCGGTTCAGCCCCGGGTCTCGCGACGAAGCCCGGCGGAGGCTGGGCATCGCGCTGGACCGCCCGATGCTGCTGTGGGTCGGGCACATGGTCCCGGTGAAAGGGCTCGACGTGCTGCTCGACGCCTGCGCGATCGCGGCGGCCAGGGCGCCCTTCCACCTCTATCTGGTCGGCGACGGTCCCCTCAAGGCCGACCTCCGGCGCCGCTGCGCGGCGCTCTCGATCGCCGATCGCCTGACGTTTGCCGGCGCGGTGCCCCATGCGTCGCTGCCCGACTGGTACCGCGCCGCGGACTGGACGCTGCTGTCGAGCCGATCGGAGGGGATCCCGAACGTGCTGCTCGAGTCGGCGGCCTGCGGCACGCCGTTCATCGCGCCGCGCATCGGCGGCATTCCCGAAATCGCCGACCCGCTGGTCGATCACATGGTGCCGGCCAACGATCCGTTCGCGCTCGCACACGCCATCTGCCGATCCCTGACCGCCAGCCATCGTCTCGAGCGACGGAGGATGCCGATTTCGCTCGAGGCGGCGGCACAGCGCCTGCAGTCCGTGCTGGCCCTGACCCTCGCGAACGCCGGCCGCGGCGACATCGCCGCACACCCGGTTGCGGGCGTGCGATCGGTGGAGGTGCAGCCGTGACCCTGCATCGCCTGATCGCCGACGACCTGCGCGCCAAGGCGTACTGGAACTACGAGCGCGCCGACTGGAGGGCGCTCGTCAAGACGCTGTTGACCGACGGGACCGTCGCGATGGTGCTGTATCGCGTGATGCAGTGGGCGACGCGCCGGCGCGTGGTTCCGCTCGCCCTGCTCTGCAACAAGCTCAACGCGATCGTGAACAACTGCATCATCGGCCGCGGCGCCGACTTCGGCCCGCGGTTCGTGCTGATTCACGCCACCGGCATCGTCATCAACAGCGAGGTGCGCGGCGGGTCGGACATTCATCTCGAGCACCAGGTCACGATCGGCGCCGACGGGCGTCGCGCCCCCGTGCTCGGCGACGGAGTCTTCGTCGGGGCGGGCGCCAAAATCATCGGCGGCGTGCGCGTCGGCGACCACGTACGCGTGGGGGCCAACGCGGTGGTGGTGCACGACGCCCCCGACTACACGACAGTCGTCGGCGTGCCGGCCAGGGTCGTCCGCCGCCGCGTGCCCGGCACCGCGGAGCGCGCCGACGGCCGGCGGTCGGCGATCGCGATGTAGGGGAACACGACGATGACGATGGTCGAGATCGCGTTCTGGCTGTGTGTCGCGCTGATTGCCTATTCGTACGTCGGGTATCCCGTCGTGATCTGGGCGCTCTCGCGGATCTTCGGCACGGCGCCGGCAAGCCGTCCGCTCCCCGACGACGAGCTGCCCATGGTGTCGCTGCTCATCGCCGCGCACAACGAGGAGGACATCATCGCGCAGCGGATCGCCAACGCGCTGGAGCTCGACTACCCGCCCGACCGCCTGGAGATCGTCATCGCCTCGGACGGCAGCAGCGACAGCACGCCGCGCATCGTCAGCAGCATGGCCGACCCGCGAATCCGGCTGCTGGCCTCGCCGATCCGCCGCGGGAAGGCGGCGGTGCTCAATGCCGCGTTCCGCGCCGTGCGCGGCGACATCGTTCTGCTCTCGGACGCGAACACGTTCACCGATCGCAACGCCGTTCGCCGCATCGTGCGCTGGTTCGCCGATCCGCGCGTCGGCGTCGTCTGCGGCCGCCTGGTACTCACCGACCCGGCTACCGGCCGCAACGTCGACAGCCTGTACTGGCGGTATGAGACATTCCTGAAACGCTGCGAGGGCCGGCTTGGTGCGTTGCTCGGTGCCAACGGCGCGATCTATGCCATCCGGCGATCGCTCTACACCGGCATTCGCAGCGACACCATCGTCGACGACCTCGTGATTCCGCTGATCACCAAGGTGCGCAGCGGCTGCTCGATCGTCTACGACCACGACGCCGTGGCCTGCGAGGAGACGCCGCACGACTTCGGAGACGAGTTCAACCGCCGCTCGCGGATTGGCGCCGGAGGCTTCCAGAGCATGGTGCGCCTCGGCTGGCTGTTGATGCACGGACACGGCTGGGTGGCGTTCAGCTTCATTTCTCACAAGGTCCTGCGCTGGCTCTGCCCGTTCCTGATGATCGGGGCGCTGGCCACCAATATCGCCCTCGCCGGAGAGGCGTTCTATCGCCAGACGCTGATGCTGCAGCTGGCGGGCTACGGGCTGTCGCTGCTCGGACTGGCCACGGGCAGCATGGCGAGCTTCAAGGTCCTGCGTCTCGCGACGATGTTCACCACCATGAACGCCGCCCTGCTGGTGGGGTTCTGGCGGTGGGCGTCGGGCGGCCAGCGCGGCGTGTGGCAGCGGACGGCGAGGTAGATCGTGCTGGCCGAGCTCCGCCACACGTGGTCGGTGTCCGATCGTCCCCTCGCACGCACGGCTCGCGCCCTGCGGCGGCAGGTGTCGACGTTCACGCTGCCGGCCGCCTCCGGCGTGGTCGCACGGCCGGCGCTGTGGGCGTATCGATCGCTGCGCGGACTGTGGTTCTTCCTCTACCGCGTGCTCGTGTGCGAGCCGCTGTTCAAGGCATCGTGCCGCCGCTGCGGGCGCGGCGTCCGCACCGACGTGTTCATCCACTGGATCCAGGGCCGCGGCCATCTCGACGTGGGCGACTACGTGCTGATGGACGGCAAGTGCAGCATCACTTTTGCGTCGCGCTACTCGTCCGCGCCGACGCTCACGATCGGCGATCACACCGGCATCGGCCACGGATGCAGGTTCGTGGTCGGCAAGCGGATCACGATCGGGCGCCACTGCCGCATCGCCGGCGACGTGTGGATGTTCGATTCGTCGGGCCATCCGGTCGACCCCGAGGCACGCCGCGCCGGCAGCGCCGCCTCCGAGGCCGACGTGCGGCCCATCACGATCGGCGACAACGTGTGGATCGGCGGGCGGGCGATCATCCACCCCGGCGTCACCATCGGCGACAACAGCGTGATCTCGGCGGGCGCCGTGGTCATGAACGATGTGCCGGCGGGCGCGGTGGTGGCCGGCAACCCGGCGCGGGCGGTGATGGGGCTGGTGCGTCCTGGAAGCGAACGAACGAGACCGGCAGACCGGCTGGCTGCCGGAAAGGAGACCGTGAATGCATGCTGACGTGATTGCGCCGGACATCCTCGAACGGATCGCGGCGCTGGTAAGCGAGACGGGCCAGATCGGCGCCGTCGGGCTCGACGAGGATTTCTACGACGCCGGCTTCACGTCGCTGCGTGCGCTGGAGCTCCTGCTGCGGCTCGAGAACGAGTGGGACGTCAGCATCCCCGACGACGAGTTCGTGGCCGCGCGGACGGTGCGATCGCTCGGAGCGCTGCTCGCCCGTGTCAAGGACGGTGCGCTGTGCGAGTGAGCGTCCCCCTGGCCGGCCGTGCGCACGAGATGGCGCAGGAGGAGATCCAGAAGCAGGTGGCCTATCTGTCGCCGGAGATCCGCAACGTGCGGTTCGACGCGGAAGGCACCGTGCTCGTGTGCGACGTGCCGGACGCGAAGGCGGAGCGGCTGACGGCCGACGTGCGGGTGCTTGCCGATCGGATGCAGCGCAGCCTTCGCCGTCTGGAGCGCAAGGTGGTGTTTCGCAGCCGGGCCGCCGATCGCCGCACTTTCCGCGGCACCGGCGCTCCCGACGGCCTGCACGTGCTCGGCCGCGGCCAGGTGGCGCTCACCGGGCTGCCGCTGGCGCTGTTCAGCTATTTCGACCGCCTCTTCACCGAGCTCGGCGAGCCATGGCGGGCGCAGCCGGTGCGCACGCCGACGCTGATTCCGACGCAGGTGCTGGCGCGCTGCGACTACTTCCGCTCCTTCCCGCAGAACGTCACCTTTGCCGGCCACCTGCGCGAGGACCTGGAGGTGATCGACGGGTTCAGGGCCCGCCACCACGACCGCGACGATCTCGACGACCGCGCGCTCGCCGACATGACGACCCCGGAAGCCTGTCTCTCTCCGGCGGTCTGCTACCACATCTATCACCTGCACCAGGACCGCGTCATTCCCGCCGCCGGCACGGCGCACGGCGTGTGCGGATCGTGCTTCCGCTACGAGTCGATCAACATCAGCGATCTGCGCCGGCTGTGGGACTTCACGATGCGCGAGATCGTCTTCATGGGGACGCGCGACGACGTCCTGCGGCGGCGTTCGGCCGCGATCCAGCAGGTGGCGGAGCTGCTGGACAGCCACGACCTTGCCGGCGAGATCCGGACGGCGAGCGATCCCTTCTTCGTCGCTCCCGATGCCGCGGCCAAGACGTACTTCCAGCTCAGCTCGGAGACCAAGTACGAGATCTCGCTGCATCTGCCCGGCGACGAGCGCGTCGCCGTGGGGTCCTTCAACTACCACCATGACTTCTTCGGCCGGGCCTTCGGGATCACCGTCGAGGGTGCCGGCCCGATGCACAGCGTGTGCGTCGCGTTCGGCCTCGAGCGCTGGGTGCACGCGTTCCTCGCGCAGCACGGCCACGACCCGCAGCAGTGGCCCGCCCCTCTGCGCCGCGCGCCCGAGCTCGCGGCGGCGATGACGACGCCATGCTGACCGCGCGCGAGGCGGGCCCCGTGCCGGCGGCCGCCGATGTCCGGCAGGCGAATCACGCGCAGGCCCCGGCGGAGGTCGCGGTCGATGTCGGTCAGGTCGATGCCGGCGCGCACGCCGCGGCGGCCGCCGCCCTGCTGCGATGCGCCTGGACGCCGCCGTGTGTGCGCTACTCGGACGACTACGTGCGCTGGCACCTGTCGCATCCCGGCGCGGCACCCGCGGTGGCCGTGATGGCCCGCGACGGAAATCGTCCGGTCGGGTTCGTCGCATTGCTGCCGCGCGGACTGGCGCGAGACGCCGGCACGACGAGCGTCTACGTGCTGTCGTTCTTTGCCGTGCACCCGGAGTATCGCGGCGCCCGGATCGGCTTCGCGCTGGCCGCTCGCGCGGTGGCGCTCGCCGATCGTCCGGTCATCGTGTACACGCAGCCGGGATCACGCTCGGCGCGCGTGCTCGCCCGTGCGGCCGAAGCCCGCGGATGGATTTACCGCCCTCTCGCCGGGCTGCGGACCTACGCCGGTGGATCCGGACCAGGGCATGCTGGCGTCGCGGTGCGGCACGCGACGGTCGAAGAGTACGTGGCCGCCGTGAAAGGGCCCCTCGCTCCGGGTGACGCATGGCGCCTGCCGACGCTGGAGGAAGCCGCGTACTCGTTGACCGATCCACGCGGTGCCTGCCTTGCCGTTGCCGAGCGCGAGGGCGCGACGCGCGGTGCGGCGCTGATCGTCCGCTCGCAGCTCGTGACGGCGGCCGGCAATGAAGACGTGCCGGCGCTCGACTCGGTCCACATCGACGCCGATCACGCCGCCGTGTTGAGCGCGTTCAGGGTGTTCGCGCTGGCATGGAGCGGCGGCGCCCCGGTCGTAACTGCCGCGAACCTGCACGCCGTCCCCGCCGGCGCGATTCGCGAGGCGGGATTCCGCGCGACTCGCTCGTCGTTCGACGCCGCGTTGATTGGCGAGCCGTCCGATCCCTTCGTGAGCGAGACGCGCTCGACGAACCTCGAAGTGGTCTGATCGATGCGACTGCCCCGCCACGCCAATCTCTGGCTGCCCGGACTCGTTCGCTCGTATCAGCGGCGGCCGCGACCGCCTGCGTCCGGGCCGATCGACGTGATGCTGTGCATCGCCGATCACTTCGAGCCGGGGCACGGCAGCCCGGGTCTGGATGTCGAGCGAGCCCGGGTGGACGCGTGGATGGAGCGATTCCCGGCGCTGGCGAAGCGGTTCACGGACGCAGACGGGCATCATCCGCGCCATACCTTCTTCTTCCCCGCCGAGGAGTATCGCCGCGAGCATCTCGATCGGCTTGCGGAGCTCTGTGCCGCCGGCCTCGGAGAGATCGAGATTCACCTGCATCACGATCGCGACACGTCGGCAGGCCTGCGCGCGACGCTGCTGGAGTTCAAGCGGCGTCTCGCGCACGATCACGGGCTGCTGAGCCGCACGCCCGACGGCCAGATCGCCTACGGCTTCATCCACGGCAACTGGGCGCTCGACAACGCACGGCCGGACGGCCGCCACTGCGGCGTCAACGACGAGCTGACCGTGCTGCGCGAGACCGGATGCTTCGCCGATTTCACGCAGCCGGCGGCGCCCGACATCTCCCAGACACGCACGGTCAACTCGGTCTACTACGCGATCGACGATCCCCTCCGTCCCCGATCCCACGATTACGGCATCGACGCGGAGGCGGCGCGCACACCGCCGCGCGACGGGCTCCTTCTCATTCAGGGTCCGATTGCGCTCGACTGGAACCGCCGCGTCTTCGGCATCCTCCCCGGCCTCGATGTCGGCGCGATCGACGGATCTCCCGGCTATGCGCCGCTGCTGCGCCGCTTCCGCGCCTGGGTCGATGCGCGCATCGGCGTGAGGGGACGGCCGGAATGGGTGTTCGTGAAAGTCCATACACACGGCGCGCCCGAGCGCAATGCCACGCAGCTGCTCGGGCCGGCAATGGAAGAGTTTCACGAGGCGATCGGACGAGAGTTCAACGACGGCCGTCGCTATCGGCTGCACTACGTGACCGCACGCGAGATGGTGAATATCGTTCGCGCCGCGGAGGCCGATAAGAAGGGTAATCCCGGCGACTATCGAGACTACATCCTGCCACCCCCCGTTGCGGCAGGCGTGAAGACACTGGCGTCGACCGGCTGAGCTGTAGCACACACGCGACCGACGCGGCCGAAACAGCACGCGCGCGGTCATCCTGCTGAGTTGAAAGGACGGAAGTGTTCATGCAGTCCACGCGACGTCTTCGTACATGCACGCTCGTGCTGATCTGCGCCCTGTTCGGCGTGACGCACCGAATCGGTGAGATGCCGCTCTCGGCCGCCGCATCACCCACCGGGCGCACACCACGGCTGCTGTGGACACCGGAGCGTCAGGACGTCTGGCTGCGGATGAAAGCCGACTACGAGTCGAACCCGCACTCGATGGCGGGCCAGTGGTACGCGATCTTGAAGCGGAACGCCGAATGCGCCTGCAAGTACGGCGACAACGGCATCTGGGCGACGATGATGTACCAGATCACTGGCGACACGAAGTACGTGAAGCTCGCCTGGTCGCGCCTCTCGCAGGGCTTCCTGCGCAGCTCCGGCAGATCGCTCATCGGCAACTACGCGCGCGAATACTCCGCCGAGATGGTGCTGCTCTACGACTGGCTCTATCCCGGCCTCACGCCGAGCCAGCGCAAGGCCTTCGTTGCCAAGCTCAACGAGATGTTCCTGCTGCTCGCCGCCGGCAACCGGCACACCGGCGCGATGCCGATTCGAACCTCGGACTCGGACCAGACCGTCGGCAGCTATTTCGGGTTCGCGTTCCACGCGCTCGCCACGGGCGATCACAACCCCGTCGCCAGCGAGCTGTTCTCGCGCCCGTTCATCGGCGGGCTGTCTGCCACCCGCCCCGGGCGCGACACGCTTCGCGCCGCCATCTACCAGTACGTCACCGAGCTGGCCGCGGGCGGTGAATGGATCGAGAGCTCCGAGTACAACCTCGGGACCGTCCGGCTGCTGGCCATCGGCGCGGAAGGCGTCAGGACCGCGACGGGCGTCGATCATTTTCCCGAGGTGACGAAGTATCTGAGCGACGCCGCGCTCAGACAGGTCTACATGATGACGCCCGACCTGCAATCCTCCGTGCAGTGGGGCGACGAGCAGAATCCGCGCAAGGTCGCCGGGCGCCTCTTCTCATGGCAGGCCACCAACGGCGTGCTCGCGGGCCTGACGCAGCGCGACAGCAACGCCGGTCCCTACGTGCAGCGGCTGGTCTACGAGCTCGCCGAGCAGTACGGCATGCGGGGGTATCTCTCCAGCGAGCCCTCGCCACGCTTCTTTCTCCTCTTCAATCCGTACGCGCGGGCCGCGTCCAGCTTCGAAACGCTGCCGCTGTCGTGGTTCTCACGCGGGCAGGGCATGCTCGTGGTGAGGGACGGCTGGACACCCGACAGCACGCTCGTGGCGATGCATCTGCCCAACAAGCAGCCCACGGTCGATCACCAGGTGAGCTACTTCGGCGACTTCCAGATCTACCGGAAGGGTGAATGGGCCGTGACGCACCCGCTGTCGTACGCGGGTCCGTCGCTTCGCGGCGACGGCACGAACAGCATGGTCATCGGCAGCTTCTCGTCGATGAACCAGTTCAAGCGCGTCGTCGCGCAGGAGCACGGCGCGGGCGGCGCCTACACCTATATCGCGGGGACGACCGGCGGGCAGAAAGCTCCCGAGGGCTCGTACGATCCGCCGCCGACGTTCCTCCACGAGTGGACGCGCAGCCTCGTCTACCTTCCCTCGAAGGACAAGCGCTCGGACACGCTCGTCGTCTACGACCGGACCAACGCCGAGCATCCGATGGAGCTGCCTCGCGTCGAGCGCTACCGCCGCTCGAGCCCCGACGAGCAGACCGCAATCCGCGAGATGCCGGCGCTCAAGCAGTGGGTGATCCACGCGCCGGTCGATCCCGCCGTCTCTTCGCAAGGCCTGTCGTGGATGACGCCCGGCGGGCAGGACGTCGCCGTGACCACGCTGCTTCCCGCACAGCAGCGGCGAATCGTCTACGACGAGCGCACGCTGTGGACTTCGAGGGTCCCCGAGGAAGAGAGGAAGTGGCAGGTGCGGATCCTGCCGTCGGTCGATCGTCAGTGGGATACCTTCCTGAACGTCGTGCAGGTCTTCGACGGCCCGGCCGCGCTGTCCAATCGGCTGCTGCGCAGCGACGACGGCTCGGCTGAAGGCGTGCTCGTACGCCGCGGCGGCCACGACGACACCGTGCTGATGTTCAACGGCGCTCCCGGACCGCGCATCGTGGATACCCGCGAAGGCGCGCGAGTGCTGTTCGGCAGAGACGTGAGCTCGATGTTGAGCACGGTTCACCTCAGGTTTGAGGGCTACGCGGTCCGATGGACCTCCACCACTCCGGCGACGTCCGTCCTGTTGTTCGATCTGGCGCCCTCGGCCAGGTGGCAGGTGCGAATCGACGACGCCGCGCCCGCGGTGCTTCCCGTCAGCGCGCGCGGCGTCGCGTCGCTGCGCGTCTCCGGAGCGGGTGCTCACACGGTGACCGTTGCACCCGCTCGGTAGCGGGCGCAGCGGACACGGGCGGAACGAGCGAGTGCTGGGGAAAGGGGATGGACGATGATGCGATCGCTTCGATTGTGGCTGTCGCTGGCTGCCGCGATCGCCGTGGCGCCCGTGGTTTTCGAGCCGCTCGAAGGACGCGCCGCTGCACAAGGGCCGAGCATCGGCCGCCTCGGCTCGCCCACCGGACGGGAGCCCCGCCTCATCTGGACGCCCGAGCGTCAGGCCGTCTGGTCGCAGATGCGCGCCGACTACGAGGCCAGCCCGCTGGCGCCGCGCACGCTTGGCGGCCAGTACTACAAGCTGATCAAGTCCAACGCCGAGTGCAAGTGCCGGTACGGCGATACAGGGCTCTGGGCCACGCTCATGTTCCAGATCACGGGCGACAAGGGGTATGCCGACCTTGCCTGGGCGACGCTCGAGTCGTCGTTCCTCAAGCTCACCGATCGGCAGCTTGGCGGCAACTACGCGCGAGAGTACGCGTTGGAGAACGTGCTGCTCTACGACTGGCTGTATCCCGCCCTGTCGAGCGCGCAGCGGGCGACGTTCCTCGCCAAGCTGAATCAGTTGTTCACGGTGGCGCTCACCAATTCGTCGAGCCCGAACGCTCCGGTGCGGACCGCAGACTCGGACCAGACCGTCGGCGTCTACTTCGGGCTGGCGTTCCTGTTCGTGGCCACCAGCGATCACAACCCGCTGGCCAGCGAGCTCATTCATCGGCCGTACGTCGGCGGTCTGACCGCGAGCGGCCGCAACCGCTCGACGCTCCGCAACGCCATCCTCGATTACGTCAGCATGGCGGACGGCGGCGAGTGGATCGAGGGCAGCGATTACAGCCTCGGCACCGTGCGGCTGCTGCTGCTCGGCGCCGAGGGTGTGCGGACGGCCACCGGCGTCCAGCACTTCCCCGAGATTGCGGCATGGATTCCGGATGCGGTCCTTCGCCCGCTTCATGTCATCACGCCGGACTTGCGGCAGTCGTACCAATGGGGCGACACCGAGCACCCCAACATCTTCCAGGGCCGGCTGGCCGCCTGGATGACGACGCTCGGCATCCTTGCCGGTGTCGGAGACGCGCGGTCGGCCCCTTACCTGCAATCGCTCGTGAACCGTCTGGTGGCCCGCTACGGCGTGAGCGGCTACCAGTCGGCCGAGCCGACGGCGCGCATGTTCCTCACCTTTGATCCCTACGCCCCCGAGGCGCCCGTCTTCGAGCTCCCGCGCGCCTGGTTCGCTCCGGGACAGGGATTGCTGATGGTGAAGAGCAGCTGGGACGAGAACGGCTCCATGTTCGGCGCCCACATGCCGGCCCAGCAGTCGTATGTCGATCACCAGGTCTCGTATCTGGGCGACTTCCAGCTCTATCGCAACGGCGCCTGGGCGGTGACGCACCCGCTGACCTATGGCGGGCCGGGGCTGCTCGGCGAGGGCGTCAATACGCTGCTGCACTCCGGCTTTGGATCGATGGCCGAGTTCCGCGACGCCGCCGGCGCCGAATGGGATCCCGAAGGCACCTATGCCTACGTGGCCGGCACCACCGGCGGACAGAAGTACGCCAGCGGCTACTATCAGCCGCCGCCGACGTTCCTCCACGAGTGGACGCGAAGTCTCGTCTATCTGCACGGAGGCGGCCCCGTTGCCGACGCCGTCGTCGTCTACGACCGCAGCCACGCGGATCGGCCGCGCGATCTTCCGAGATTCGATCGCTACTCCGCCGCCGATCGCAACACGATCCTGAACGCAGGCGCGTCCCGCGAGTGGATCATCCACATGCCGGTGCCGCCGTCGGCCGGCGGCGACACGATCGCGTGGACGACGCCGAACGGCGAGCCGGTCAGGGTGACAATGCTGCTGCCGCGCGAGCGGACGATGGCGACGGTCGACGAATCGCAGCGATGGGCGCAGTCCAACGTGAGCGCCGAACAGCGGAAGTGGCACGTGCGCATTTCACCGGCCGCCGATCAGCCGTGGCTGACGTTCCTGAACGTCGTGCAGGCGTACGGCGGTGCGGCTCCGGCGGACGTCGACCTGGTGACATCCGCCAACGACCGTGTGGAGGGAGTCGTCGTCCGGCGCGCCGGGGTTCGCGACATGGTGGCCCTCTTCAATGCCGCGCCGAGCCCGCGCATCGAGTCGCTGCCCAACGGGTTGGGCCAGTACAACCCCGCCAATGTGCCCCAGCTGCGCAACGCCAGGCTGCGGTCGTCGGGCTTTACCGTGCAGTGGCAGAGCACGAGCGCGTCCACGCGGGTCATCATCGCCGACCTGGATCCGTCGAGGCCGTGGCGCTACCGGCTGAACGGCGGCGATTCCCGGCCGCTCCAGGTCACGCGCTCCGGACTGGCGGTCGTCGATGCCGCCGGGGCGCGCGTCCACACGATCACTGTGTCGTGATGGGTTGACGTATCTCGCTTCGCAGGTGCCGCTTCAGGTTGTCGAGGCGCTCGCACAGTTCGTCGAGATGACGCCGCCGCAGACGTGCGTCGCTCAACCTCGGTTCGGACGTTCGTGAGATCCGGTACAGTTCCGCCGCGGCAATGGCCGACTTCGCCGCGAGACGAGCGCCGCGGCTTGCAGCATAGAGCGGGATGATCGCCTCCGGCTGATACGGCAGCTCGACGGATGCGCACCAGTCCCGCCACTTGAAATCGAGCACGCCCGCGCCGGCGCTCTTCACCGGAATCCACGGCACGCCGAGCGCATCCGCGACGATGGCGCCGTGCATCGCCTCGGTGATCACGACGCGCGATGTCCTGATTCGATCGACGACTGTCTCCACGTCGTCCCGCGGATCGATGTACCCGAAGCCCAGCCATCGGCAGACTCTCGCCCAGTGATCGTTGGTGTTCCGAAAGTGAGGCATGTATGAGAACCGGTACCGCGGGGCACCGGCTTGTGCCGGGAGCTGCGTCGCGACGAGCAGCGCCGGATCGGTGACGGCGGCGCTCGGCGGGAGCTGGAGCGCGCGCGCCGACAAAGGCCCGCGGACGCAGCAGAACATCCACGACTCGTCGACGTGCGGCAGGCTCGAACCGAAGCCGACGCCCGAGCCGAAGACGATCGTCCGCTTCGCCCTGGGCATCCGGTCGTTCAAGAGCGTGCCGATGCCGGCAAACAGCGTCTCGCCGTCGCTGCTGAGGAACTCGCCCAGGAGCTTCTGCCACAGCCACGGGTTCAGGTCGTCGCCGAAATTGGGGACCCCGTCCGCGCTCTTGAAGTAGAAGAGTCTCAGCACGCGTCCTCTCATCGCGCGGCGCCGGCGACCAGACCGCGGATGTCGGCCCAGGCATGGCGTCCGGCAGGCAGCGCGAACAGCGCGGCAGCGGCCGCGGCGAGCGAGAGCAGCCACATCACACCAAGCGCCACGGGACCGTTCGAAGGTGCGGCCCGTTCGAACGCCGCGCAAACGGCGACCACCATCGTCCCTGCGAAGACACCCGGTCCGACGGCGCGGATGATGCTGCGGGCCCCGACCGGCCCCGATCGCCCCACGAACCACAGCAGCAGCGGCATGCGGACGACGCTCTCACCGGCCGCATAGGACACCGCGACACCTGCCGGCCCCCATTGCACGCCGATCACGATCGCCGCGCACGTCAGCATGGGACCGATGACGCTCCACCACCGCAGATCCCGGCGACGCCCCTGGCTGATGAGGAGCCAGATGCAGGTTGCGGATACCGGCTGCACGAGTCCCGCAATCGCGAGCGGCCGGAAGATGGGGACCACCCCCAGCCACTGCGCCCCGAGGGCGAGCTCGATCAGGCGATGCGCCTCGGCAAAGAGGAAGGCCGTCAGCGGGACGCAGACGATGGCGATCTTTTCCAGCAGGCGGACATAGGCCTGGCGATACCGTGCCGGCTCTCCGTGCAGCCGGCTCAAGGCCGCAATCGCCACCGTCGAGAGCGGCGTGGTCACCTGCTGCAGCGGGAGCAGCAGGAGTTGGTACGCGCGGGTGTAGAGGCCGAGCGCCACGGTGCCCCAGAAGCGGCCGATCAGGAAGTTGTCGAGATTGCGCGCCCAGTAGATGAGGACGTTGACCTGCGTGAGATCGCGGCCGAGCCCGACGATCTCCCCGATGTCGGTCCTGAACGAGGGGTGCGCCGGCCGCCACCCAACCGCCCGCCACACCAGCACCAGCCCTGTCAGCTCGAGCGCGATCGACCCGCCAACCAGCGCCCACGGCCCGGCGTCGGCGAGCGCCAGGCCGACGGTCGTCAGGGCGCCGACGATCGTCGAGGCGATCTCGATGGCGGCGGCCATGCCGAACCTGAAGTCGCGCCGAAGCAGCGCCCCGTGCTGAACGGCAAATCCGCCGATGAGAAACGTGATCGACAGCCCCACTGCCAGCGCCTTGACCTCGGGCTCGCCGTAGAACCATGCCAGCAGCGGTGCAACCGCCATCGTGATCGCCATCGCCAGCGCCCCGAACGCGACGTTCAGCCAGAACAGGCTGTTCAGTTGCGCCGTCGTCAGCTGCGGTGCCTGGATTGTCGCGGTGCCGAGGCCGAGGCTCTTGAACAGGCCGATGAAGCCGGTGACCACGGTCACCATCGCGACCAGGCCGTAGGCGTCCGGCGTCAGCAGCCGCGCCAGCACCACCGTCGCGGCCAGGCGCAGCGCGAGCTGGACGCCCTGCGACGTCACGCTGATCCAGCTCCCTCGAAACACGCGGGAGCCCATCGGGGCGGGCGACGCGGGCTGCACGTCTGCGCCGGGGGTGTTTTCCACGACAGCCGCCATCAGACCAGTTCGATCAGGCCCACTCGCCCGTTCACTTCAACCGCCGCCGCGACGCACTCGTCGCGCGCGATCTCCTCCCACGCCTCACGCATGCGGGCGCCGGGACGTTTGAAGTCGATGTCGTCGAAGGCGATCAGCGCGCCACGCGACGAGCGGGCGCGAAGGATCTCGTGCTGCCGTCTGACGAACTCGTACGTGTGGATGCCGTCGACGAACGCGAGATCGATCGGCCCCGGCACGACCGATGCCACGCACTCTTCGAACGCGCCGCGGGTCAGCGTGAACCGCTTCGAAATCGAGGCGATATTGGCTTCGGCGATATCGGCCCACGCCTCGTTGATCTCGAACGAATACAGATGGCCGTGGGCGGCGGCCTCGAGGCCGCTGCAGAAGTACATCCCGCTCACGCCGAAGGCGGCGCCGAACTCGACGACGATCGAGGGCCGGCGCTGCTGCACCAGCCACGCGTAGAGATTGCCGCAGGCAGACGACGACCTGACGACGTCGGGCGTGCGCGTGCCGCCGGGCTCGCCGTACTCGGGGGCGAGGCGCTGCGGGCCCAGCCGGTCGGTCGCACGCACAACGCGCTGGATCTTCGCGTTGTCCGGCGCCGGAGGAATCCGTTCCGCGAGATGCGCGCCGAGCCAGCCGCTGCGTCTGATCCAGCGCAGTTCCAGCCGCGTCTGCCGTCTGGAGGCCAGGACCGGCAGCGGACCGCGCAGCGCCACGGATCGCTTTGCCTTCAGCGCCGCGCGGCGGATGAGCTTCCGGGTCGACCCGATCACGGTCGGCGACTTCCGCTCGTGGTAGTCGCGCACCGCCTTCCTTACGGCGTCCACCAGATCCGTCCGGCCCAGGCGCTGAAGTCCCGGCACGCTTTCCTCGTAGCAGAGACGCGCGTACTCGGAGCCGATGGTAATGCCTTCGATGTCCCGCGCGCTGACGTCGTTCTCGGCGAAGGCCCCGGCGCGAGGCAGCAGACCCTCGACGAGCAGGTGCAGCTTCGTGCGCACACACTTGTCGCACGTCCCGCAGTTGCGGCCGTCGCTCGACCGCGACGTGCAGACATACATGCGATCGAGTGCCAGCGGCCAATCCCGAAGTTGAGCGATCTTCCCGAGCCTCGACAGCTCCACGCCTTCGTGAGAAATGCGGACGTGCTGGCTGGAATAGAGCGGATCCAGCAGCGGGTGCGATCCCCAGGGCGCCAGATGCGTGGCCGGGTAGGACGAGGCGATGTGAAACATCCGGAAGCGGCGGCCGAGGAAGTGGGCCATGCTGGCGAGGAAGGTGCCGTGATACCGGTGCATCCAGAACGACATGCTGGTGTTCAACCGGCAGAAGTTGCTGCGGATCCCGATGGCGTCGAGGCCCAGGTCGCGGCAGATCTCGGCGTTGATCGCCATGCTGGCCGCGAAGCGCGCGTCGGTCTCCTGACGTGGAATGTCGCCGACGTGCTGGTAGTCGACCACGACCAGCGCAGTGGGATGATCGGGATGACCCGCCGGACGCGACGACGTCAGCGTGCGAATCATGGCCAGCGAGTTCACGCCGCCCGACAGGAATGCGGCAGCCTCGGTCGCCGGCGGCCGGTAGTCGTGAGGCGCTTCAATCACCGGCGCGGGACCGAGATCGGCGAACCAGCGCTGGATAATGGTCGACGCGATCTGCAGGTTGGCGGCAAGCTGCGGGCACACCGGGCCTTCCACGCGAACGCGGCGCTCGCCGGCGGACCACGCCGGCAGCCAGGCGCCGAGGAGAAACCCGCTCGGATCGGGCGCCAGGGGCGTGTGCTCGCCGCTGACGAAGATGCGGTGCACTTCCCTGGCACCGGCTTCGAACCGGACCTCGCACTCGATGTGCGAGTCGTCGATGGTGCGAATCTCGTCGAGAATCATCGCTGTCCTCTGCGTGGCGTACGAAGCTCAGGACACGACGGCCTGAAGCCGGTTCTGCAGGATGGCGGTGACGCGGTCGGCCAGCGTCGACCAGTCGTGGCGGCGCGCGACCGCCCGCCGCGCCAGCCGCGCGTCCTGATCATCGAGCGTCGCCAGCGCCCGGGCGATCGCCCACGACCATTCTTCCACGCAGCCGCCGAACGACAATACGTCGGCGAACTCGCGAAGGTTGGGCAGCGCGGTTGCGACCACCGGATTCCCCGTGGCCAGATACTCGTGCACTTTGACGGGATAGATGAAGTGCGTGTAGCCGTCGATCGCGTACGGCATCAGGCACACGTCGAAGTGCTGCACGTACGCGTGCAGCCACGCCGTCGGCCGGGCGCCGAGGATGTAGACGTTCGGCAGGTGGCGAAGACGCCTTACCGAGTCCTCGACGGCCCGATGAGGCTGCATCGGTCCGACGAACACGAACGACCACCTGGGATGACGCTCCGCCAGCCGCTGCACCAGCGGCCAGTCCATCTGCCGCTTCAGCCATCCCGAGTACCCGATTCGCGGCCGCGGAATGGGTCGCAGGTCGGCGGGCTCGTCGACAGGCGTCGAGTAGCGCACGTAGTCGACGCCGTTGGGCACCTGCGCGGTGTGGGGATTGAAGCCGCCCTTGGCCTGCAGCATGGTGGCCGAGTGGATGAACACCTGTCCGGCCTCTTTCAACAGCCGCAGCTCGTCGGCCGAGATCGGCCCCGGCGACGCCGCAAATGAATACTCGTCGTCGATGTGATAGCAGGACAGATCGTGAGACACCAGGCCGAGCGCGGGCGCGAACTCCGGCCTCCAGATGTAGAGCACGATTCGTCTCGCGCCGGCGCGAAGCAGCGACTTCCGCGCCGCCCGCAGCCGCCACTTCAGGGTGAGTTCGTCCAGCCGGCGCTGGGCGTAGAACCGCGGCAGCCACAGCGGAGCCTCGCACACGCGCAGGCGCGCATCGGGCGGCGCCTCGGTGCCGGCGGGGGCTGTGTCGCGCCGGCGGCGGGGGATCGCGCGCCAATGGTGCGCCGGATTCATCCATGCCACGGTGCACCGCTGCGCAATCCGCGACAGCAGGTGATGCCGTACCTGCCACATGTCGCCCCACCGATCCGGGACCAGAGCGATGATTCCCACCGACGAGGCATCAACCACCGGGTTCGATCCAGCCACGGCTCACTTCCCTCTCGGTCGATCGGATGCCAGCTCCATGTGCGGGCGGCGTTCAGAGAGCGCACCGTCCGCGCCCGGTGCCACGACGCGATCGAGGATGGCCGCCAGGCGTGCGGTCAGACGCCGGCGGTCGAAGGTGTCGATGAACAGGGGATCGATGCGCGGCTCGCGTCGAGCCGCCGCGCGGGCGGCGCACACTGCGCGCTTCACGGCCTCAACGCTGGGCTCGGTCACGACCCAGGCGCAGGTGGCGTAGCGGCGGATGATGTCGGCGTTGTCGCCCGGCGGGACCTCGGCCAGGATCGGAAGACCGGTCGCCAGATACTCGTAGGTCTTCGACGCGACCGACACGTAGTCCGTCACGCCCTCTTCCCAGCCCTGCACGAGGTACAGCAGCGACGCCGTGCGCATCCGCGCGAGCGCGTCCTCGTGGCGCACGCGATCGATCTGCGTGATGCGAACCCGATCGGCGTAGCGATCGAGCACCGCCGACCCCGGGCCGAGCTGCACGAACTCGACGTCCGGATCGTTCAGCTCGGCGAGCGCTTCGAGGAGGCGGGCCGGCGTCCGCGATCTGTAGAAGTCGCCGGCGTGCATGATCGTGAAGCGGCGGCCGTCGCGCGCCGGTTCGGCCGGGTTCAATCGATCGAAGCCGTTCGGCACGCACGTCATCTTGTGGGCGTGGTCCGGATATCGCTCGCGGTAGAGACGCTCGGCGCCGGGCGTGTTGAGGATCAGGGCGTCGCAGACGCGAATTACCCAGCGCTCGAGCCGCGCCAGGATGCGCCGCTGCATCGGGGTGTGAGGCGAATGCGGATTGAGCGCCCACGGATCGCGGAAGTCGAGAACGACCGGCCGCCCGGTGAGCCGCTTGATCAGGCAGGCGCTGAGCGCCGAGCTGAACGGCGAGCAGCTCGCATACACGCAGTCACACGTACGCGCCAGCCACGCACCGCGGAGCGTGCTGAACCACGCCATCTGGATGTCGGGCAGACACCACGTGTAGAGCAATCCGGGTCGAAACGACAGCCGCAGCCACTTGCGGAGGCGTGTGAGGACGCCGGTGAGCAGGGTCAGCAGGCGCTGCAGATCCCATTCGAACGACCGGACGACGTCGACGTCCGGCGGCACGTCCTCGCAGCGAGGCTCCCAGCGGATGCGCGACTGCCGGACGGTGAGCACGATCGGCGTCCATCCGTGCGCGCGCAGCCACCGCGCGAAGCCGACGCTGCGCTGCGTGCCCGCCGACGCGAGCGGCGGGTAGTAGTAGCACAGCATCAGCACGCGCCTGGGGCGGTCCTGCCTCGCCATGCTCACCACGCCCCCATGGTCAGGACCATCGTGTAGACCGTGCCGAGCGTCACCATCGTCAGCGCGACCGCTCGTGCCATGGGGAGGATGAACGGCGGGAGCATGCCGTGGGACGACGCCGGTACGAGCCCATCGAGCGATCCGGCGAGCGCAAGCAGGACGTAGGGGACGACGACGTACTGCCGCGAGAGGAAGAAGGCGCAGACGAGCATTCCGACCGCCGAGGCGATCAGCCCGTTGACGTACGCCGGTGGCAGCCCCGGGGACAGCTCGACGGCCTTGCGGGCTCTCGCGAAGATGCGGAACATCGTGTCCAGCATCGCCACCAGCACGACCGCGCCGAGCAGACCGAGCTCGGCGGCGGTCTGCACGAACGAGTTGTGGGCGACCTTGCGGTGATACTCGGTGAAGCGGCTGTAGCCGACGCCGAACACCGGCTTCGAACGCAGCATCATGAGGCCCTGGCCCCACGCCTCGATGCGGCTCTGCGCGGAGTTCTCCTGCGAATCAATGGCCTGCGCCCGCGCCGGGCCGAGGACGATCAGCGCGCTCACGGCCGCGGCCCCGAAGGCGAGAGCCGGTATCACCTTGAACTGCCGCAGCGCGAACACCATCGCCACCGCGCACATCCCGAGCACCGCGCCGCGCGAGTTGGTGTAGACGATCGCGGCCAGGATCGGCGCGAGGATCAGCATCGCCAGCGCGCGCCGCCAGAACGGCTGCGTCCGGTCGAAGACCGCCCACGCCGCCAGCGGCACGCTCATCACCAGCGTCATGCCCAGGTCGTTGGGATCGTTGAAGATGCCGGTGCCGCGGATCCGGTTCTCGAGCCCCACCGGGCGCACGTCGCCGAGGCCGAGCCCGGTGCGGTACTCCACGATGCCGTTGATCGCGAGCAGCAGGTTCAGCAAGACGAAGACGGCGACGAACCGGCGCACCCGCTGCGGGGTATCGACGGCCGTGCGGACCAGGACGTAGAAGAACACCACCGGCGCGAAGTCCAGAAAACCTCGGAGCGCTCCGCCCAGCCATCCCCACGCCGCATTCGAGATGACGATGGCGCCCCAGAACACGAAGACCCACGCGTCCATGGCCGACACGCTCGGTCTCCGCTGACGCAGCACCAGCGTGGCGACCGTGATCAGCATGGACACGACCGTCAGGCCGTCGACGATCGGAATACCGGCCAGAGCCGGCACGATGTCCGACGGCCTGATGTAGATGACCGAGAGGTAAACGACGGCGGCGAAGAACAGCACGGCCTATGCGGTAGCCCTGGCTGGAGCGGCGCCCGTCCATTCATCGATCGCCGGCCACATGTACTCGGGCCGCGGCACGCCGAAGTGCTCGAGCAGCGTCGGCGCGACCGTGGCGAGCGGCACCGCAACGGGATGCACGGCGTGCGCGCCGCCCGCGCGGCGGATCCACAACATGCCGTCCGGATGGTGCATGCCGCTCTTCACGCCATCGACCTGGTAGAACACGGTGAAGAATCCGGTCTGCTCGGACGTGCCCTCGATCGTGAGCGTCTCTCCCGCGGCCAGGCGCTCATAGATGCGGCAGCCGGCGAAGATGCCTCGTCCGTTGCGCTCGACCGACAAGGCGGGCCGGCCGCGATGGGTGACACGCGAGAGACGCGACGCTGCCGCTTCGGCGGCCTCGGGCGTCTCGAAATACATGTGGAACTGGTGGGCCATGACCGGCGAGACCGTGAACCGATCCCGGATGCCGGCAAACGACGCCAGCCGCGCGACGTCCGTCGGGCGATAGAAGAACTTCCCGCCCTGCTCTTCGAACATCAGGCAGGGCTGCTGGCTGATGGCCGTCGCCATGACGATCGTCGTGCCCGGTTCGGCCAGCGCGTAGACGCGCGCGATCAGCCGGTCCATCTCGCGATAGCCGTAGGCGATGGCGTCCTGATACATCCGGCGCTGCGCCTCGGTGGGCTGCACCGTGAACACCTCAGGATCCATCTCGCGCCAGTACAGGTGCTGGTAATGAGCGGTGCTGTTCAGGAAGAAGGTCGCAAAGTGCGGCCGGAGCCGCCGGTAGTACCGGGCGAAGACGTCGAACTGCAGCTTGTCGAGCAGCGCCGCACGCTTCCACCGCGCGCCGCTGGTCCGCTCCTCGACGAGCTGCCGCGCGATTGCAATAACGCTGCGCGACGACAACCCATGAGCGACCATGAAGCGCACGAAGCGAAGCAGCTCGCGCGCGCCCGCTGCCGGCCGTGCGCTGGTGTGCTCCATCACCTGCCGCTGGACGAAATCGAAGTACGGCGCGAGCTCGGCGGGCTGCGGCCGGATCGTGGTCGTCCACGGATCGGGCAGGAGCGCGCTGCCGTCCGGCGGATCGCCGACGTTCATGCTGCCGCAGATCCACGAGCGGCGGCCGGTCGACGCCAGCAGATCCCAGATGCGCGGCCTGCGGAGCGTGTGGCCCTCGTTCAGACGCTGGAGACCGTGGTCGCTGTAGTTCAGGCCGGTGTGGGCCGTCACCCACTGGATCCACGGGTCGAGATGCGGCGGACGCTCCGAGGCGGTCGTCGTGTAGATCGCCGACTCGCGATAGAGACGCGAAAAGTTCGGCAGGAGCCCTCGCGCCATGAACCGGTGCATGAGCGACGGCGTCAGCTCGTTCAGCTCGAGCACGATCATCCGGGCTTCGGTTGCGGACATGCTGCTCACGCCTCCCTCTCGATGACTCACTGCACGGCGGCGGCGACTTCCCCGCCGGCGAAGGCCTCGGGGAAGGTCGTCAGCTCGACGAGCGGTGCGTAGATGTCGTGATAGCGCGCGACGAGCGTCGGCCACTCGCGATGCCGGACCGTCCACGCCCGCGCCCGCTCCCCGAGGGCCAGACGCAGCTCCGGGCGCTTCAGGAGATCGATGCAGACCCGGGCGAGCGCGGCGGGATTGCCGGCGGGAAACGTCGCGCCGGTCTCGCCGTCAGCCACCAGCTCGCGCATGCCCGGGACATCGCTGACGACGACGGCTCTCCCCATTGCCATTGCCTCGAGCGGCTTGAGCGGCGTCGTCAGCGCCGTGGTGCGCGTCAAGCGCCTCGGGTAGACGACGACGTCGGCCAGTGCGTACGCGCCGGTCACCAAGGCATGCGGCAGCCGTCCCGTGAAGGTGACGTGAGGATCGAGGGCGAACCGCTCGACCAGCGACTGGAGCGACGACTCGATGGCGGTGTTCTCGCCGACCGATCCGCCGACGATGAGCAGATGCGCGTCGGGCACCTCGGCCAGGATCGCCGGCATGGCGTGCACCAGCAGATCCAGTCCCTCGTACGGCTGGAACGTGCCGACGTAGGCGATCACGCGCTTGCCGTCGAGTCCGTGCCGCGCGCGCAGGCTGTTCGGCTGATGCGCTTCCGCGGGCGAGAAGGCGGTGGTGTCGACGCCGTTGCCGACCACGAACACCCGCCGCGGATCCACGGCTCGCGACGTCACGTCCGCTTTCAGCGCCTCGCAAATCGTGACGACCGCGTCGGCCTTGCGGAGGACGAAGGTCTCCAGCCCCCGCGCCAGCCGGTACAGCGGCGAGTTGTAGCCGAACTTGCCGCGATCGACCGACGCGTTCTCCCACAGATCGCGGACTTCGTACACGAACGGCAGGCCGTGATTGCGCGCCGCGCGCAGCGCCGGCAGGCCGACGAGCACCGGCGAGTGCGCGTGCACGACGTGAGGCCGCGACCCGGCGATGACCTGTTCGATGCGCTCCTGCAGCCGCCGCATCAGCGCGCGTTCACGCAGCAGCGGCAGCGGCACGTCGGCGGGCCGGGCGGTCCGGAAGTGGGGCGTGCCGCCGACATCGTCGACGCGGTCCTCGAACGAGCCCGGTTGACGCGGCGACGTGACAACGACCGGATCGAGCTGCTGGCGGCGCTGGTGCTCGATAATCGCGCCGCTGCGGATGCTGTAGCCGCACTGCAGCGGCAGCGAGTTGTGCAGGACGTGCAGAACCCGCGTCACGTCAGCGCCCTCCGCCAAGCGACGCCACGCGCATGGTCAGCTGCGCCGCCACGCGCCGCGCATCGTCGGCGCCCTCGAACGTCGGCGAGATCGCGAGCGCGCGATCGAGCGCGCGGGCCGCTTTCGCCCGCTCGCCGGCGGCGGCATAGGCCAGCCCGAGGTGGTAGTGGTAGATCGGGTTGTCGGGATCCCGCGCCACGCTCTGCTCGAGCGCGTCCTGCGCGTACTGGTACAGGCCCTTCTGGTAGTACACCCAACCGAGGGTGTCGCTGACTTCTGGACTGTCGGGCAGCGCCCGTTTCGCAGCCTGCGCCAGCGTCAGCGCCATGTCGAGATTGCCGCCCTTGGTGGCATACAGCCAGGCCAGGTTGTTCGAGGCGACGGCCGTGCCCCGCGTCTCCTGGACGATCGCCTCGTACAGCCTGCGCGCGTCGTCGACCCGGTTCTGCAGGTGCATGAGCGTGGCCACCATCGTCCGCGCGCCGATCGCGTCGGGACGACGCGCGACCAGACGTTCGAACTCCGCCTGCGCATCGGGGAGACGCTTCTGATTGACGTAGAGGCGGCCCAGCATCTCGTAGGCCGGCAGCTGATCGGGATCGATCTCGATGATCTGCCGCAGGATCCGCTCGGCCTGCGGCTGGTCGTTGGTGGCGAGGCTCAGATGCGCGGCCAGCATCAGGGCCGAGGGATCGCGCGGCGCGGCGGCCAGCCGCGCCTCCACGCGCTGCCGCGCCGTGGCAAGGTCGTTGGCGGCTACATCCGCCCGCACCGCGCCCGAGAGCGCGTCGATCGACCCCGGCTCCAGCTTCAGCGCACGCGCGAACGCGGCGCGGCTCGCCTGCTGATCGCCCTTGAGCTGCGCGAGCTGCCCCATGGCGACATGGACGGCCGCGGACTTCGGCATCGACGCGACGAGGGGTTCCATCACCGCGCTCGCGCCGCGGAGATCGCGGCGCTGCATGAGCGTCTGCGCGACGAGGAGACGGGCGTCGAGGCGGCGCGGCGCATCGGACGCGACCTGCTGCGCGAGATCGAGCGCGCTGTCGGTGCGCCCGCGCGCCAGCTCGACGCGCGCCAGCTGCAGCCGCGTGTCGTTGCCGCGATCGTCGATCCGCAGCGATTCGGACAACGCCTCCGCCGCGGCGTCCATCTCGTAGCGCGCCGCGTGCGCCTCGCCGGCCAGGCGATACGCGAGCGCCGACCGCGGATCGAACTCGAGCGCGCGCCGGCTCTCGGCCAGCGCTTCGTCGAAGCGCCGGTCGCGCAGCAGGAGCTGCGCCTTCACCAGACGCGCGGTCGCGCTGTCGGGGTGCTCCTTTGCGAGCGCGTCGACGATCTGGTAGGCGTCGCCCGTCCTGCCCTGCGCGTGCCGGATCATCGCCAGACGGCCGCCGACTTCCACCGCCGCGCTGTTGTCCGCGGTCAGCCCGGTCAGCACCGCCGCCGCATCGTCCAGCCGGTTGGTGGCGGTGTAGTAGTCGGCCAGCATCACCCCCGCTGCCGGCGTCTTCACCGTCTCGGCCAGCGTCTCGAGGATCGGTTCGGCCTCGGCGGCGCGGTTGAGCGACATGTAGAGCACAGCAAGCGACCGCGCCGCGACCATGTCGCCGGGATCGAGATCGCGCGCCTTCACCAGGCTGGCTTCGGCCTCGGCAAACCGCTCGCGAGCCCAGAAGAAGTTGGCCAGCGCGATCCACGCCGCCGGCGCGCCCGGATCCAGCTCGACGGCCTTGCGGAACGCCTGCTCGGCCTTGTCGAGGTCCCCGCGCGCCATCTGCAGGGTGCCGAGGTTGCTGAAGGCCACCCCGCTGTTCGGCGCGTCGATCAACGCTTTCTCCAGCTTGTCGATGGCGGTATCGATGTTCCTCATGCCCGCCAGGGCGTAGCCCACCATCACCTGTGCGTCGACGTTGCGAGGCTCCTTCTCCAGAACCTTCTCGGCCCTGGCGCGCGCGTCCTCGAAGCGGGACGCGACGAGGAGGTACTGCGCGGCCTTGATCTGCACGTCGGACCGCGCCGGCAGCAGATCGGCGGCGCGCACGAACTCGCGATAGGCGTTCTGCATGTCGCCGATGCGTTCGTAGGTCTCGGCCAGGCGCAGGCGCGCGTCGCCGAATCCGGCATCGGCGCGGAGCGCGCGGCGGTACTCGAGGATCGCCTCGCGGTACTTGCCCGCCTCCACGTAGGCGTTGCCGGCCTCGTAGTAGCGCATCTTGAGCACATTCGGATCGCGCGAGCAGGCGAACGCGGCCGCCAGAGAAACGGCGACGATCGCAACCCGCAGAGAACGTGTGACCATCGATCGACTCCTGTCAGATCACGCGGGAACGTATGTGTCGAGAATGGGAAACATCGACTGCACGAACGACACCAGGCGGCGCGCGGCGGCGCCGGCAGGGGCGTCTGGCTCGATGGGTGTGACGACGCGGACCAGCGCACCATCGGTGCGTCCTCGCCGCGCCGCGTCGAGCATCATGTAGACGCGGCTCACGTACTCGCTGGCAATCACGCGGCCGCGCTCCTGATACCAGTAGAGCGCGAGCAGACGCTCGTCGCCCTTCTGCATCACGACCTGATTGACGACGATGGCGCGCGCGGGTGCGTTCCCGCCCGGCGCGGACGGCACCTGCAGCTCGATCTCGTCGCGGGTGAGAATCTGCCAGCCGGCGCCGGGCAGGCAGTTGAGCGGCGAGTGGATCAGCGAGCCGCTCGTCTGGTTGCCGTAGAAGCCGACGAAGAAGTCGATGGGCGGCTCGGCGTCCTGCCGGTAGATCCGCGTCAGATACTCGTCGGCGCCCAGCACGCGCACGACGCGCGCATCGAAGTCGGGCGTCACGTGGCCGCGCCAGCCGCCGACCTGAATCGGGAACCCGCGCAGCGGCGGCCGCGGCGGCACATACCGTTGCGACGCGGCGGTCTCGACCAGCGCGGCGGTCAGCACGAAGGCCGCGGCGAGCGTGAGCAGACGATGCGTCGACAGCCCGCGCATGCTCATCGCGTCGCCTCGCCGATCATCCGGACCGCCGAACCGCCGGGAGCGATTGCCAGCAGCGCGCGGTGCAGCGCGAACAGCATCAGCAGCGCCGACATGAACACCAGCCAGCCGGCAAAGCCGTGGAAGAATCCGTCGGCGGCCTCCGGCCCGCTGAAGTGCGCGAGCACGCCGGTGCCGGCCACGCGCGCGGCATTGGCCGTGATCGCGATCGGCAGCGTCCCCAGCGCTAGCAGCGTCCGGCGGCCCACGTGGTCGTCGGTGAAATATCCGTAGACCAGCCCCGTCGCCAGCAGCGAGAACAGCGAGCGGATGCCGCTGCAGGCTTCGGCGACTTCGAGCGTCGCGGTCGACAGGAAGATCACGTTGCCCTCACGCAGGACCGGGATGCTCAGGGCGACCAGGGTCTCTTCGGCGACGGCCGAGGCGAGCAGCTGGAGCGGCAGGGCGATCTGGTTGAAGACGATCGCCGGCAGCGGGATCGCCAGGAGCGCCAGTCCGAACACCAACGCCAGCAGGCGCGCCTGCGCCCATCCCATCAGGAACACCACCGATCCGGCGAGCACGCCGATCAGCGACACGCGCGCGAGGAACTGTTCGGCGCCAAGCTGTCCGGCGACGAACAGACAGAGCGACAGCGCCACCACGACGCCGCCCGCCGCGGACGGTCGCTTCTCGAGCGCCGCGATCTGGCGGCGCCGCCGCCAGACGAGGTAGACGCACAGCGGAGCGATCAGGAACCCGTGCGCGTACTCGGGATTGATCCACCACGTCCTGATGAGCCCCGCGATCGTCCCGGCGTAGAGTGCGAGGATGCTCAGCAGTGCCGCCAGCAAGGCGGCGCTGCCCGACAACCCATCCGTTGCCGGCAGCCGAAGCCACCGGCAAGCGGTCCTCCAGCACGCGCGGACCCGTCCGCGATGGGCAACAGGCTGTTCCATATGCACTCGAGCGAGCGGGATGCCTTCGTTGAGAGTCTGCTTCCAGGGCGACACTTGGTGCGCTGGAAGGCGACCCGCCGCGCCGCGCGCGGCGGGCCGACGTCACGCCGACGGATCAGATCGCCGTCGGCTTCCGCCTGATGCGCTGGCGGGCGACATAGCCCGCAGCGGCGAATGCGCTGCCGAGCAGCAGGAGGGAGGTGGGCTCGGGCGTCACGGACGGCGCGAAGGGCGCGAACGACTGGCCGCTCGTAATGATGCCGTTGCCGATCGTCGTCAGCCCCGGCACGTAGTTGGTGGCGTTGGTGCGGATCACCAGGATCCTCGAGACCTCGCCGGGATTGATCCGCGACGAGTTGCGCGTTCCCGGGGCCGTGAAGTTGAAGCCCACCACCACGCCATCGTTGCTGCGCTCCGCCGACAGCGGCACCGCCTGCGCCGAACCGGGCAGGAAGACCGGTAACCCGCCGGGATCCGTGCGATAGAAGACGTCGGTGGCGAACGTCATCGCCGGTATCGCGAACGATTGATCGGTGGTCGTGGCGAGATTGGTCCCCGACATCCCGCTGTTCCCAATCTGATAGTAGAAGTCGAGCGTTCCGCCGGCGTTCATGACGACGGCCGCCCGCAGATTGGCGATCAGCTCACCGCCGAATGTCAGCGGTGTGAGCACGGTGTCGACCAGCGTACCGGCCGGCCCTGCCAGCAGGTCCGGAACGACGGTGGTGCCGGGAATGAGCACCGTCGCCTGCGACGACGCCGTGGGTCCCAGCAGCAATGCTCCGACGCACAGCGCTGTGCGGCAGAGCCTTTTCAGATCCGACTTCATACGTGTCCTCCCCGAAATTCGCACGTGCGATCGCCATGTCGACGCGACACCACAGCAAACGAACTGCCACAGCCGTCGCCAGCGCGGCAGTAGTGAACTGATGAGGAGGACGAGCGGCGCCGGGAAGTGCGGCGCCGAGCTACGGTCGGGAACGAAGTCGAGCTACGGTCGAGTGAAGACGAACAAATGCTGCCAGGGCAGGTCGTCGAACACCCGAGCTTGCTTGAAGCCCTCGTGCTCGACCTCCTGTTTGACCTGAGCCTTGCTCATCTTGTGCTCGCGCAGGATCGGCACGTCGGGATCCTCGGCGCGATATTCGAGCAGCACGAGACGGCCGCCCGGCTTGAGCGCCTCGCGCAGCCGCTGCAGCATCTTCTGCGGTTCGGAGAACTCGTGATAGACGTCGACCATGATCGCCAGATCGATCTCGCCGGCAGGCAGCTTCGGATCGTCGATCGCGCCGAGCACGGGAATGACGTTGGTCAGCCTCGCGCGGGCGACGTTCTTCTTCAGGATCTCGAGCATGCCCGGCTGGATGTCGTTGGCGTAGACCTTCCCCGTCGGCCCGACCTGCCTCGCCAGCCGGATCGTGATGTTGCCCGAGCCCGCACCGACGTCGGCGACCGTCGCGCCCCTGGGGATGCGCAGCAGACGGATGGCGAGATCGGGATCTTCTTCGCGATCGCGCTCCGGACGATCCAGCCACGCAGCGCCCTGCACGCTCATCGTCGGCGCGTAGACGCGGCCGCTGATCGGATGCCTCGCGGGCGGCTGCGCGACGACCGCGGTTGCCAACGCGGCCACGAGGACGGCGGTGATGAGCTCGAGCGGCGCCGCCGCATGTCGGCGGCCAAACGCGAACAGCGCGTCCATTGGCATCTCCCTGGATCGCCCCGCCGGTGCGCGGCGGTGCCGGCGAGGGACGGGAGCATGTTCTCACAAGGCCCGCCGAAACGGTGCGACACCCCGCAAACGTCGCCGTGCCGTCACCTGAAAGGTCACAACCCTGACGCCTTCCCGCCATCCGGCTGACGGTCGATCGCCGAAACACGGGCGAATTCGTGCAGTTCCGCGGCGGCACCACGTTTGCTACCTGCGGGGGTGGCGGTTCTGGCCGGCATACGGTGCGAATCGCTCTCCACTGACCGCCCCGCCCCGGGCCGTATGTGCCCCGGGAAGGCGGTCAGCGCGTGTTCTCGCGCTTCTCCAGCAACAACACACGAATGTCCGGCGGCAGGATGCCGTGCAGGTATTCGCGCGCCGTGCCGCGGACGTGTGCGTCGCCGCTCCGCAGTCCGCGGTAAGCGGCACGCAGCGGCTCCATGGGAAAAACGAACGAGAGCAGCGTAAACACGTGACGCATGTCGGGCGCGGTCCGTGTCAGCTCGGTGCGGACCTGTTCGAGGATGCGGCCGCCGTCGATGTGCACGCCGGGAGTGCTTCGGCGGATGCGAAACACGGACCGTGCACACTGCGCGCGTACGTCCGCCGCGTCATCGTCCAGGCCGAGCAGCAGTCCATCCACCGCTCTTTGCGACGGGCACGCCGACAGCACACAGGCAACGCGCCGGCGCACAGCGGCGGCGCGCGAGGGATCGAGCAGCGCATCGATCAGGGCGCCGGTGTGGGTCTCCGCCGCACGCTGCAGCGCCTCGAGCGCCGGTCCCGCTCCTGTGCGGCTGCCGAGCAGCGCGATCACGTGCGGCAGGATCGTGGCGCTGATCGGATTGCGCGAATCGAGCACACGGGTGATGCGCGTCGCGTCTCCTGACTGGAGTGCGACGATTTGCAGCACTTCGGCGTCGGCGCCGCGCAGGTCGACACGTGCGCTCCGCTTCGCCATCACGTCACCGCCGGGCGCGTTCGAGGTGGCGCTGCGTCGTCTCGAGCGTGAAGGTCAGCGACTCGCGCGGGATGCTCGTGACGAACGGGCCGACAATCCAGCCGAGGCCGAACGGGATGCCGCGCGACAGCGACACGGATTCGCATTGCACGTAGAGACCGCCATCGCGCGCCTGCAGCCGCCAATAGGTGTTCAGCCGCCAGAGATACCCGCCGTCGTTGCCCACCGGCTTCTCGCGCTCGCCGGCACCTCCGGCATTTTCCACTTCCGCGATGCGCGTGCTGCGGATCCATCCCTCCGCGCGATCGGACGCGGGCCTGCGGAATACGGCCTCGTGCTCGCTGTTCACGGTGACCGTGATTACCTTCCTCAGCACGAACCGCAGGAAGAACGTAAAGCGGGGGCCGTCTCGCGAGATCAGCTTCGACGCCGCGACCGTCGGAGCGAAGATGCGCTGATGCGCGTCGTAGTCCTGCAGCAGCGTCAGCGCCTGTTCGATGGAGGCGCCGGACACGAACGCGGTGCCGACCCAGTGATGGATCATGCCGTCGGGCACCTCGATGCCGCGGCCGTTCTCGTCCGTCTCTTCGAGACGCTCGATCGACAGCCCCATGCGGCGGACGGTCTCCACGGCTTCCCGGCGTTTCACATCAGGCAGCCGATCGATCCAGAGAAACGGCCCGACGCCGTTGAGGCGTGCTTCGGTGCGACGGACGTAGCGATCGAACGCATCAACGGTCCGGGCGTGAAGCTCGGCGGCAGCAGCCGGCGCGGCCTGCACGCGCACGGAGGCCGAGGCGGCCAGCCACGCAAACAGCGTGGCCAGCCAGATCAGGGTGTGCGGTCCTTTCACGTTCTGAAAGGTGCGAAACGGCGGAAGGCGGGCTCAGCGCCGCACTTCGACTTCGATCAGCTCGAGCCGGGTGTCTCCGGTGTTGCTGATCTCGTGGCGATCGCCGGGGTCGAAGTAGGCCCACTGTCCGGGCTCGTTGAACTCGAAGGTCATCTCGCCGAGGCCAAGTCCCTTGCCGGGCGTGTCCTGAAGGATGACGACCGGAGCCTTGTGCTGGTGGGGCGCCGTCTTCTCGCCGGGCGCCAGCGCAATGCGGTAGGCGCGAAACCACTTGTTGCTCGAGATCGGCTTGTCGGTGAATCCCGCCTGCGCTTCGGTGACCGACTCGTCGCCGCCGGCCGTTTCGTTCACCACCACCATCGCGCGGAACAGCGTGGGGCCGTCGTTGCGAATGCGGTGGGTGTTCGGCCGCTGCGCGTAGCTGATATCGCTCATGAGCCGCGGACGTCCGCGGACGGCCGGTGCCGCGCCGCGTCCTGGCGCCGGCGTCCCCGCCGTGCCCGCCGGTGCGGGCGGCGCTGTCGTCGGCGGCGCACTTCCCGCACCAGGCGCAGGTCCAGGTCCCGCACCGCGCGCAGGTCCGCGCCCGCGTCGTCCGGCCCCCCACTCCTCTCCGAGGTTCTGGCTGATCGTCGGCGAGTCGGAGGTCGTCAGGTAGTACACCGGCCACTCGTGCGTGTGGAACCACGACACGTCGCCGGGAGGGATCTGCAGATCGAGAATGCGCATCGGCCCGCGCTGGAACACCTGGCGATGATGCGGCTCCTGATGGACCGGCATGATCGGCGTCTGGCCGTTGCCGGCCGCATCGGCCGGCTGCCACGGCGTGGGGCTTTGCCCCGCGAGGGCGACTCCGCAGGCGAGCATGCCGAAGACGGCAAGCGCGCACGACGTCCGCGCCCCCCGCCGCTGCGGCGCCGGGTGCGCTCCATGTGAATCGAACCGCATGGCGCGCATGCTACCACGCCGATTTCCCTGCGAACGGCGTCGTCAGGGGGGGCGGGCAGCGTCGGCGACACTTTTGACTGTGCTTTGAGCGCGACGCCGGCTCCGCTGCCGCCATGCGCCCGCCGATGTGGGCTGCGGGCGCGTCAGCGCCAGGTCGGCGACGCGCTGCTGACCGTGCGCGAGCGGGTCCATGCTTCGCGCAGGCCCGTACGGCAGGCGGAACAGATCCCGTGAGAGAGCCCGCGGTCGTCGATCGGCACATCCACCAGCACTGCCGTGGGCCGGTTGTAGCGCGCACACCACGCGCACACGGTTCGTATCGGGCGGAGCGCGGCGGGATCGATTCTGTGTTTGCGCGGAGCGATGGCGCCGACACGATGTGAACTGGGGAATGCGTCTCGCGGAGGAATCTTGGTCGCCATGAACGTGCTTCTTGCCTGGGGCCGCGCCGGCCGATCACAACAATGAGGGGCATTTTGCCCTGAGGCAAGTCGCGTGCCCTCTTGCGCTCCAGCACGTCCGTAGCGGGCGATCGGCGAATTCCAACGAGAATCGACGCCAACGATGAAGACGTATTGCGCGAGCGCGCGGACGCCGCCATACGAAATGAGTACGCTTTCTCCACGAAGTGGAAGAAGTTGCTACACACCAGCGGCGCGTCTGCGCGTTCACATCTTTGCGCAACGGAGTCGACGCGCGCTGCTCGTCGCGATCAGCACCGCGCGATCAGCACCGCGTGATGAGCGCCGCGCCGCACGGCGCTGCGCAACTAGCGTTGCGTTTGCACCGGGCGATCGGCACGTGCGCTACCCGTAATGATTGCCGCGCACTTCTCCCCGATCATGACGGCCGCTGCATGCGTGGGCGCGTCGACGATCACCGGCATGATCGACGCGTCCGCGACGCGCAGTCCCTCGACGCCGTGCACGCGAAGGTCGGGCCCGACGACAGCGCCGCGATCCGACTCGGGTCCCATTCGGCACGTGCCGGACGCGTGATAGATCGAGTCCGCCTTGGTGCGCACGAAGCGCCGCAGATCCGACGTCGACACCCCAGGCTCGATCTCCTCTCCGCGCAGGCCATCGTAGGCGCGAGTCGCCGCAAAATGCCGCGCCAGACCGACGCCCTCGACGAGCACGTCGACATCGTGCGGATCGCTGAGATAGTTCACCCGAATGCACACTGGCGCCAGCGGATCCGCCGAGGTCAACGTCACCGTGCCGCGCGATCGCGGCTTCAGATGCGACACTGTAATCGTGATGACATCGTCGGGCTGATCGAGGCCCCGTCCGACGATCACCTGCAGGTCGCCCTGCTCGCGTGAGGACGACGTGAACAGGCCGGCTACCACACTCGAGCCCCGCACCGTGGTCCTGCCCTGCCACCGGATCGACAGCTTCAGGTGATCCTGCAGGTTCTGCCCGACGCCCGGCAGATCGGCGACGACGGGGATGCCGTGCGCGCGCAGATCCGCGGCCGGGCCGATCCCCGAGTGCATCAGCAGCCGGGGGCTGTCGATCGCACCGGCACACAGCACGACTTCGCGCCGCGCGATCACCTGCTCGCGTCGCCCGTCGCGGAGATACTCGACCCCGCGCACGCGGCGCCCCTCGATCACCAAACGTGTCGCGCGCACAGGCGAAAGCACCTGCACGTTCGGCCGGCGCATCGCCGGCGCGAGAAACGCCGCTGCCGCGCTGTGCCGCCGCCCGTCCCTGATGTTCTTCGGGAAAAACCCGGCGACACCGTGCGGCTCGGGACCGTTGAAGTCGTGGTGCGGATTTGCCGCGAACCCCAGCTCGGCCGCCGCGCGCAGGAATGCCAGATGGCTCTCGTGCGGATCGTCGCCCTGAACCACCGCGAGCAGGCCGTCGCGCTCGAAGTACGGCAGGACGTCGTCATAGCCCCACCCCGGATTGCCGGGCGCGCGCCAGGCATCGTAGGCCGCTCGGCTCCCGCGGATGTGGACCATCGCGTTGATGGCGCTGGATCCCCCGTGAGCCTTCCCACGCGGAACCGCGATCCGACGGCCGGCGAGCCCTGGCTCGGGCGCGGTGACATAGCCCCAGTCGTACGACGACCCCATCAGCGAGACCCAGCGGCCCGGTGTCCGGACCGCCGGGTCGCCTTCGCCGGATACACCCGCCTCGAGCAGGAGAATCTGCAGCGACGGATCGAGCGAGAGACGTTGAACGAGCGCGCAGCCCGACGAGCCGGCGCCAACGACGACGATGTCGGGTTCAGTCAAGCATCTCCCCAACGGCGCCTTCGAGTGTGATGAAGCTGGACCGGCTGCCGCACAGCTGAAGAGAGCATCCGCGGCGTGGAACGTGCATCTGGGTTCGTCTGTAGTGTCCGGCTTCAGCCGGTTTCAGCCGGACCTCGCCTGGTCGGCCTGCAGGTCCGCCCGAAAGCGGACACTACGAAGCTTATACAGGAAGTCTGTATAGATCGTCCCGTTCAGGTGCCGGGCTGGGGGTGCTGGTGCTCCGAACAGCTCTGACAAGGCGATTCCCGGAAGGTGCACGATGGCGCTTTTCACAGCACGACATAGTGCCAGAAGTCGCCGCGGCCGCAATCACGCGACGCTACCGGCGCCGTTTCAGCAACTTACAGCCTGGGGCGAGCGGACCCCCTGCAGCCGTGGGGGCGCGTCGCCCCCCAACAAAGGGCCCTTGACTCTATCGCCCGAGCGGCCAGAATCATCGCGGGAGAATCATGTGAATTCGAGACTACTCGTGGGTGGATGTCTGGCGGCCTGGTCTGTTGCGGTGATCGCTGCCCAATCCGGGCCGGCGCAGCCGCCCCCGACACCGCCCTCGCCACCGGCCCCCGCCGTCCAGACGCGCCCGGCGCCGCAGCCCGCCACTGTCGCGGCAGCCAACCCCGCGACGACGCTCCCCGGCCTCGATGAGCCAGCCGTCAGAAAGCTCCTCGACACCTATTGCGTCACCTGCCACAACTCGCGAATGAAAACGGGCGGGCTCGTGCTCGAGCACCCGCAGCTGGACCTGGCGAGCTTCGGCGCGAACAGCGAGCTCGGTGAGCGCATCGTCCGCAAGCTGCGCGCCGTGCAGATGCCGCCTACCGATGTCCGTCGTCCCGACCCGGCGACGATGGAGGCGCTGATTCAGTGGATGGAGAAGGAGCTGGATGCGAAGGCGACGACGCATCTGCCGCCACCCGGACTGCATCGGCTGAATCGCACCGAGTACTCCAACGTGATCCGCGACCTGCTCGCGGTCGAAGTGGATGCCACCAAGTTCCTGCCGCCCGATGATTCGACGCGCGGCTTCGACAACATCGCCGCGGCGCTGACGACGTCGCCGGCCCTGATGGAGGCGTACCTGTCGGCAGCTGGCAAGATCAGCCGGCTCGCGGTCGGCCGCGTCAACGCGTCGCGTCAGGACGTCTACGACGTGCCTGCGGATACGGCCCAGAACTATCACATCGAGGGTCTGCCCTTCGGCACGCGCGGCGGCATCCTCATCAAGCATCAGTTCCCCGCTGACGGCGAGTACACGTTCCGCGTGAAAGGCGTCACCGGTTACTTCACCGCCGTGCTCGGCCAGATTACGGGCGAGCAGCTCGAGGTCACCGTCGATGGCGAGCGTGTCTGGCTGTTCGACTGGGACAAGGACATCAAGGGCACGACCGGCATCGGCAAGGCGACGCCGCCTATTCCGATCAGGGCTGGCCTGCACACCGTCGGAGTCACCTTCATTCAGACCAACGATCTTCCCGGGACCGAGTTGAACCGGCCGTTCCTCCGCACGATGAACACGCCCGGCGAGATTCCGGGCTTCCAGTTCTATCCGCACGTCGGTCAGGTGACGATCGAGGGTCCGTTCGCCGCCGCGGGTGCCAGCGACACCGAGAGCCGCCGGAAGATCTTCGTGTGCCAGCCGCCTGCAGGCGCGTCGCTGCGCGTCGAAGAGCGCTGCGCGCGGACGATCATCTCCACGCTGGCCAAGCGCGCGTATCGCCGTCCGACCACCGCTGCGGACATGGATACGCTGATGGAGTTCTACCGCGCCGGCCGCACGGAAGAGGGCACGTTCGACGACGGCATCCAGGCGGCGCTGCAGCGCATCCTGGCCGACCCCGAGTTCGTGTATCGGGGTGAGCCCGAGCCGGCGCAGGCGGCGGTGGGCAAACCGTACCCCATCAGCGATCTCGCGCTCGCCTCGCGCCTGTCCTTCTTCCTCTGGAGCAGCATCCCCGACGACGAGCTGATCGATCTGGCCGCCGCGGGCAGGCTGCGCGCGCCCGGAGTGCTCGAGAACCAGGTGCGCCGCATGCTCGAGGATCCGCGCGCCGCGTCGCTGATCAGGAATTTCACCGGACAGTGGCTGGGCGTGCGGTCGCTCGAGACGAGCGAGCCGATCGTCAACATCTTCCCCGACTTCGACGACAACCTGCGGGCGGCGTTCGAGCGCGAGGTCGAGCTGTTCTTCGCAAGCATCGTCAGCGAGGACCGCAGCATTATCGACCTCCTGACCGCCGACTACACGTTCGTGAACGAGCGGCTGGCCAGGCACTACGGCATCCCCAACATCTACGGCCCGCAGTTCCGCCGCGTCACGCTGTCGCCCGAGCTCCACATGCGCCGCGGTCTGCTCGGGAAGGGCGCGATGCTGACCGCCACATCGTCGGCGGCGCGGACCTCGCCGGTGATCCGCGGCAAATGGTTCCTGACCACGTTCCTGGGCATCGAGCCGCCGCAGCCGCCGCCCGGCGTCGACACGTCGCTGAAGATTGCGGCCACCGACACCGCGGGCAACGTCAGGACGCCTACCATGCGCCAGATTCTCGAGCTGCACCACACGGCGATTGCCTGCGCCACCTGTCACAAGAGCTTCGAGCCGATGGGCCTGGCGCTCGAGAACTTCGACGCCACGGGAGCCTGGCGCACGGAGGACGAGGGGCAGCCGATCGATGCGTCAGGCGTGCTGACGGACGGGACGAAGCTGACCGGTGTGGACAGCCTGCGCGACGCGCTGGTGAGGCACCAGGACCAGTTCGCCCGCGTCGTGACGGAAAAGCTGCTGACCTACGGGCTCGGGCGCGGCGTCGAGCATGGCGACATGCCGCTCGTCCGCTCGATCGTCCGGGACGCAGCAGCATCGAACTACCGCTTCTCCTCGATCATTTTCGGCATCGTCAAGAGCCCGGCGTTCCAGATGAATATGAAGACGGCGGACCATTCCGAGCAGCGCGCAGCTCGCTGAGCAGAGGTCTCATGTTCCTGACCAAGAAGCACATCTCACGGCGGACGGTTCTTCGTGGCGCGGGCGCCACGCTGGCTCTTCCACTCCTCGACGCCATGATCCCGGCGGCCACGCTGCTGGCCCAGACGGAGGCGGCGCCGAAGCCGCGGTTCGTCGGCTTGTTCGTCCCGCACGGCGCGGCCCCGGGATACTGGGTGCCGGACAAGGAAGGCCCGCTGGATGGCCCGCTGCCCTTCATCTGGAAGCCGCTCGAGCCGTTCAAGAAGCACACGGTGATCCTGAGCGGCCTGCACGCGCGCTCGGCCGAGCCGCCGCCCGGCGTCACCGGCGCCGACCACTGGGTCGCGGCGGCGTTCATGTGCGCGAGCAAGCCCAAGAAGACTGCCGGCGCCGACGTCTACAACGGCACGACGATCGATCAGATCATCGCCCAGAAGATCGGGACCGAGTCGCTCATCCCGTCGCTGCAGCTCGCCGTCGAGGATCCCGGCGCGAACTCGAGCAACTGCGGCGAGGGCTACAGCTGCACCTACACGAACACGATCTCGTGGTCGTCGCCGACCTCGCCCCTGCCGATGGAGCTGAATCCGCAGGTGGTGTTCGAGCGCATGTTCGGCGACGGCAGCACGATCGAGGAGCGGGCGGCGCGGCGGAAGCGCGACGCCAGCATCCTCGACTCGCTGACCGGCAGCCTGTCGCGCATGCGCACGAAGGTCAGCGCCAGCGACCGCCGGCGGCTCGATGAGTACACGTCGAACGTGCGCGAGATCGAACGGCGTCTGCAGATCGCGATGAAGGCGTCGACGGTGGCGCCCGAGGATCTCACGCCGACGGGCGTACCCCAGACCTTCGACGAGCACATCAAGATCCAGTTCGATCTGCTCGCCCTCGCCTTCCAGGCCGACATCACACGCGTCGGCACGCTGCTCCTCGCGCGCGACCTGACGGGTCGGACCTATCCCGAGAGCGAAGCGCCGACGTCGGGGTTCCACGGCGTGTCGCATCACGGCGAGAACCCGCGCCAGATCGAGCTGCTCGCGAAGATCAACCAGTACCACGTGAAGATGGTGGCGTATCTGGTCGAGAAGCTGGCGACGAAGCAGGACGGCGACGGCACACTGCTCGATCGCTCGCTGATCCTCTACGGCAGCAACATGGGCAACTCGAACCAGCACGTGCACTACGACGTGCCCCACATCATCGTCGGCGGCGCCAACGGCAAGCTGAAGGGCGGACGCCACCTGGCGTATCCGTCGAAGACCGTCCCCACGGGCAACCTGCTGCTCAGCATCCTGGACCGGTTCGACATTCACCAGGATTCGATCGGCGACAGCACCGGCCGTCTGGAGAACCTGTGATGCGCCGCGCGAGGAAGCACGCCGGGCTGTTCGCGTTCGCGGTCGCCGCCAGCCTGATCGCCCTGGTGGCGACGTCGAACGCCGCCGGAACGAGCGACGTGGCCGACGCCGCGATGCGCGGCGACAAGGCCGCCTTGATGAAGCTCATCGCGTCGAAAGCCGACGTGAACGCGCCGCAGCCCGATGGGGCCACGGCGCTGCACTGGGCCGCCTATCACGGCGACAGAGAGATGGTGGGCCTGCTCGTGCGTGCCGGCGCGAATCCGAAGGCCGCCAATCGCGCCGGCTCTACGCCGCTGTGGCTCGCCTGCATCCGCGGCGACGCCGCGATCATCGCCGCCCTGCTCGAGGCCGGAGCGGACGTCAACGAGCAGCTGCCGCTGGGGCGTACGCCGCTGATGGTGGCGGCGCGCACCGGCAACGTCGACGCGGTCAGGACGCTGCTCGACGCCGGCGCCGACGTGAACGCGAAGGAAACGCAGCGCGGCACGACGGCGCTGATGTGGGCCGCCGACGAAGGCCACGCCGAGGCGGCGCGGCTGCTCATCGAGCGCGGCGCCGACATTGCCGCCCGCTCGAATCCGGCGCCGCGCGGCCGTGGTCCGGCGCTCGGCAAGGCCAACGACCCGCGCAAGGCCGTCGCCGCGCAGGGCGCGGCGCTCGCCGCCGGGAACCCGGTCTCGCAGATCCTCCGCGACGACGGCACGCCGAACAACGCCGGTCGCGGCGGTCGCGGGGGCGGCGCGAATGCGGCTGCCGCTGGTGGCCGGGGCGGTGCGGCAGGCGACAACGATCTCACCGATGACGCAGCCGCTGCCGCAGGCTTCACGCGCACGCGCCAGGCGCCGAATGACGGCGGCGGTCTGACGCCGCTCGTCTACGCCGTCCGCGCCAACGACCTCGAGACCGTCAAGGTCCTCCTTGCCGCCGGCGCCGACATCAACCAGACGACGAACTACGGCTGGAGTCCGCTGCTCGTCGCCACGCAGAATCGCTACTACGAGCTGGGCGCCTACCTGCTCGAACACGGCGCCGATCCCAACATCGCCAACAAGGGCGGCTGGACCCCGCTCTACCTGGCGACCGACAACCGCAACATCGAGAACGGCGACTACCCTGTCCGCCGCGCGGACATGGATCACCTGGACTTCATCAAGCTCCTGCTCGACAAGGGCGCCGACGTCAACGCGCGGATGAAGGACAGCACCGAAACGCGAACCGTGTTCACCAACCAGTGGCTCGACGAAAACGGCGCCACCGCGTTCCTGCGCGCCTCGCAGTCCGGCGATCTCGAGTTGATGAAGCTGCTGCTGTCGAAAGGCGCCGACCCGATGATCAACACGGTGCTGAACGTCAGCCCGCTCCACGTGGCCGCCGGCATCGGGTGGGTCGAGGGTATCACCTACGAATGGTCGCCGCAGGCGACGTTCGAAGCGGTCAAGATGCTCATCGATCTCGGTCTCGACGTGAACCTGCAGGCCGACACCGGCCGCACGGCCATGCACGGCGCCGCCCACAAGGGCCGGACCGACGTCATCCAGCTCCTGTTCGATCACGGCGCGCGGGTCGACGTCAGGGACTATGGCAACACCGACAACCGCGGCGGCAAGCTCGCCGTTCACACCTGGCAGCCGGTGGACTACGCCGACGGCCTGGTGCGCGTCGGCGTGCAGTCGGCCATCGCCCATCCAGAGGCCGGCGAGCTGCTGCGGAAGCTGATGAAACAGGCGGGCTTCGAGCCGCCGCCGACCGGACGCACGCTCGAGTCGATCTGCATCACGGAGGCCTGCGACACGGGGCAATAGACGAACACGGGGTCAGATCTTGATTTTTGCCGCCAGGCCGTCTGTTTCTGCAAAAATCAAGATCTGACCCCGATCTTGAACAGCCGCCGGGCATTCCCGGCGGCTATTTTTTTGCGGTCCCCTTCTCTGATTGCCGCGCGCTCGATCCACCGCGCCGCCGGCTCCATCACCTCATACGGGTAGTCGCACGCGAACAGGATGCGATCCGCGCCGATGGTCAGGATCGCGCCGATGAGCGCCTGGTCGCTGAAGATCCCGCTCGTCGAGACGTAGAAGTTGTCGCACAGGTAGTCCTGCAGGCGGCGCTCGACCCGCTTGTCCGACGGGTTGTATTCGAAGCAGTGCTGGATGCGCCACGAAAAATACGGCAGCGTCTCGCCCAGATGACCGAGAATCACGGTCAGCGAAGGGAAACCTGTCGAAGAGCCCGCTGTAGATCAGCCGCAGCGCGTGCGTCGCGGTCTCGGGCGCGAACCCCCACGTGGCCCCGATCAATTCGCTGTGGCCCTCGTAGATGCGTCGATCGAGCGCCGGTCGCGGATGCAGGTACACCGGTACGCCGAGCGCCGCCGCCGCCTCCCAGAACGGCAGAAACTTCGGGTCGTCGAGATACTCGCCCCGCTGCGGATCGCTCGTCGTCGTGTAGCCGTTGATCATCGCACCCTTGAGGCCCAGGCGCGTCACGGCACGATCGAGTTCGGCGGCTCCTACAGCGGGGTCCTGGAGCGCGATGCTGGCAAATCCGGCGTAGCGCGACGGCTGCGATCGAATCACGTCGGCGAGCCGATCGTTGATTTCGCGCGCGGCGGATGCCGCCTCCGCCGGATCGGCAATGCCCTGTGGGCCTGGAACCGTCTGCGACAGGATCGACACGCGAATGCCGCTGGCGTCCATACCCGCGAGACGATCCCTCCCGACGTCCCGCAGTCGTCCTTCGACGATCGACATCCAGTCGGTGCTGTAGTCCATCGCTGCGACCAGCGACTGCAGGTCTTCACCGGGGCTCGCCGATCGCACCGACGCTCCGAGCAGGTCGACGTGCTCTTCGATCGCGATCTTCTCGAGCGGCGGGCCGTCGGGAGGTTTGCCGATGGCGGGAAGCTGGTAGGTCATGTGACTCGATTCGAATCGTTGCGGCAGCACACCGATCAACGGATGAGCTGCGCGGTAAGAGATTACACGCGCCGCCGCGGTTTCGGACACTCGCCCGACATCACTCCTGCATAAACATTTACTCGCGAAGTGGTAGCATAGGCACGCTATTGGCACCGCGTCCCCGGATCACGAGAAAAATATGGACGCCGCAGCTGTAGGGATTCCAGTCTCTGCGCCGCAACCAACTCAACTGACGTTCGAAGACGGTCTAGGCGAGCGCCGCTACGCGGTCGGCAGCGTCGGCGAGCCGCTCGAAGTGCTGAAACTGAGCTCGGTGCTCAGTTCCGTCTCGTCGTTCGATTTCGCGCTGCGCGAGCGGACGGCGCGGCTGGCTGGATTCCGTCACGACGCCTACGGCCGGGTGCGTTCGATCGATCTCGATCGCCGGACGTCTGCGCTGCTCGTCACCTCGGATTACGTCAAGGGCATCCGGCTGTCGACGCTGCTCGCCGAGACGCAGAAGCGTGCGATCCCGCTCGAGTTCAACGCCGTCCGCGCCCTGATCCGCCAGCTCGTGACGGCGGCAGCGGCGCTTCACCAGGCGGCGCCCGACGTCGGCAACGGCGCGATTGCTCCCGAACGCATCGTCCTCACGTCGACCGGCCGCGTGACGATCGTCGAGTACGTGCTCGGCGCCGCGCTCGAACAACTGGGGTACACGCGGGCACGCTACTGGCGCGAGCTGGCCGTGGCACTGCCCGGCACGATCGGCACACCGCTCTTCGATCCGCGCACCGACGTGACGCAGGTGGGCGCGGTCGCCCTGGCGCTGATTCTCGGCCGCCCGCTCACCCCGGAGGACTATCCCGATCGGCTCGTCGATCTCATTCAGACCGCCACGATGCGAACCGCGACGGGCGCTGCCGAGCCGCTGCCCGCCAGCGTACGCGACTGGCTGACGCAGACGCTGCAGCTCGATCAATGGGAGTCGTTCGCCTCGCCCAGCGACGCGCGCGCGGAGATCGAGGATGCGTTCGGACCGGAAAACCCGATCGGCGAATCCGCCGCACTGCAGTTGTTCCTGGCCCGCTATGCGGCCGCCGATCTTCCGCCCGAACCCGATCTCGGACCACGGCTCGAGGCGATGAAGGCCTTCCTGGCGCGCTATCCGTCGCGGCGCGCCCCGGCAAAGACGGGCGACACGCCCGAGGAATCGGCCGAGACGACCTCGCCGGCCGCCGATCGCACAGCGCCGCCGACTCTCGATCGGCCCCCTTCACCCTCTGCGGATCGCACACCGCCGCTGGCCGCTGTGGATCGCACATCACCACCGACCGCCGTCGATCGGCCGGCCCCGCCGGCAGCGATTGTCGAACCCCAGCCACCGCGAGCACCGTTCCCCTCGGAGACGCCGGCCCGCGACGTTCCCAAGGCTCCCGAACCCGCCAGGCATGAACCGACGGTGTTCGTCTCGTCTCCGGCCGCTGAAGTGGAGTCGAGCGCGCCGGACGTCGCCGCCACGATCACCAGCCATATCCCGGAGCGGCGCGCCGCGACGTTCGTGCGCGGCACGTATCGTCTGCCTGTTCTCGCGGCTGCGGCCGGTCTGCTCCTGCTGATCGGCGCGCTCGGGTTGTGGCTCTACTTCCGCGGCGCCGACGGGGCTGCCACCGGCACACTGTCGGTCACGACAACACCGCCTGGCATTCCGGTGTTCGTCGACGATGCCCCGCACGGGGTCACGCCGCTTGGCGTCGAGCTGTCGGCCGGCGAGCACATCGTCGAGCTGCGAAGCGACAGGGAAAGCCGGCGCATTCCGATCACCGTCACGGCCGGCGGACAGGTGACCCAGTACTTCGAGTTTGCGAGCGGCGGCGCAGGGCCCTCCACCACGACGGGCGGCGAGCTGCTCGTACGCACCGATCCGCTCGGTGCGTCGGTCACGGTCGACGGGAAGTACGTCGGCCGATCGCCGGTGAGCGTCCCCGATCTTGCACCGGGCACGCACACGGTCGTGCTGCAGAACGACAGCGGGACGCAGACCGAACGCGTGATCATCGAGAACGGCCGGACCGCATCGCTCGTCGTGTCGATGGGGGCGAACAAGGGGGCTGCGGCGGGCTGGATACGCCTTGAAGTTCCCACCGACGTTCAGGTGTTCGAGAACGGCCGCCTGATCGGCAGCAGCGACTTCGATCGCATCATGCTGCCAGTCGGCCGGCACGAGCTGGAGCTGGTGAACTCCGCGCTCGGCTACCGCGATCGCCGCACGGTGCAGGTGACGGCGGGACAGACGACGGCGGTGAGGCCCGAGTGGCCGCGCGGGTCAATGGCGATCAACGCCGTGCCCTGGGCGGAAGTCTTCGTCGACGGCAACCGCGTGGGCGAAACGCCCCTCGGCAACGTCCCGGCGTTGATCGGCCCGCACGAGATTCTCTTCCGTCATCCGGAGCTTGGGGAACGCCGGGTGTCGGTCACGGTGACCACCGGCGAGCCGTTGAAGGTAGGAGTCGATCTGAGGTCGAAATGACGCGAGGCACGCGACCGGTTGTAGCCATCTGGACGCTGGCGATCATCCTGGCTGCGTCAGCGCCCGGTTCTGCCCAGGAGACCTTGGCCGAGGCCCGTCAGCTCTATGCGTCCGCCGACTACCGCGGCGCGCTGACGATGTTGAACGCGCTGCTGGCGGCGAGTCCATCGCCGCAGGAACGGCAGTTGATCGAGCTGTATCGCACCCTCTGTCTCGTCGCGATCGGCAACACCGAAGAAGCCAACAAGGCCATCGAGGCGATGGTCTCCCGCGATCCGCTGTACCGTCCGAACATGGAAGAAGTGCCGCCGCGTCTGCGCGCGGTGTTCAGCGAGACGCGCAGACGGCTGCTGCCGGGGCTGATCCAGGAGCGCTACGTCAACGCCAAGGCGGCGTTCGATCGCGGCGACATGAAGGTGGCGGCCGATGGCTTCACCCAGGTGCTGATGGCGCTGGCCGACCCCGACATCGAGGCCGCAGCCAAGCAGCCGCCGCTCTCCGACCTGCGCGTGCTCGCTTCCGGATTCAACGATCTGACCGTGCGTGCGCTGACGCCGCCGCCCGTCCCGGTCGCGCCGCTCACCGTCCAGGCGCCGCCACCACCCCCCCCGGCACCCGCACCCCGTGAACCCGTTATCTACACCGCCGACGACAGCAACGTCACCGCACCGGAAACCGTCCGCCAGGAGCTGCCGCCCTATCCGGGGCGTGTCAACTTCGAGCGCGAGGGTGTGATCGAAGTGATCATCGACGCCAATGGCACCGTCGAGTCCGCATCGATGCTCGAGTCCGTCGACCCGCTCTACGACCGCGTCCTGCTGAACGCCGCCAGGGAGTGGACCTATCGTCCGGCACGCCTCGGTGGATCGCCGGTCAAGTACAGAAAGCGAATCCAGGTCACGGTGAACCGCACTCGGGAATAGCCTCCCGGCGTCGAGGCCCCCGGACGTCGGATACTATACGAACCCTCACTTCCCTCAGGGGTGAAGTCATGGGACTGGTTCGACGCACCTTCGGCCTGTTCGCCATCCTCGTGCTGCTGGCGCTCGCCTTCGCCGGCGGCTGGATCGTCGGATTTATCCGCCTGGGCGCCGCCTACGACACGGCCTCGCTCACGGACGCCGAGCGCCAGTTCGCCGAGCGCATGCGCGACGTCCGCCTCATCGGCACCTTCACCGTCTTCGGCGGGGAGGCGCGGGGCGATGACGGCGGCGGCGGGCCGCGCAGCGACGCCTACGAGATCAGGAGCGTCGAGAAGGTCGGCGAGAACCTGTGGCGCTTCAACGCCAGCATGCAGTGCTGCGGCGTAACCGGCGAGATCCCGATCGTGATTCCGATGCACTTCGTCGGCGACACGCCGATGATCATGATGACCGACACGGCGCTTCCGGGCATCGGCACGTTCACCGTCCGCCTGTTCTTCCATGGCGACGCCTACACCGGCACGTGGCAGCACGGCAAGGTGGGCGGCCACATGTCGGGACGGATCGAGAAGCGGACAGCCGCCGCCACCTCCACCCAGTGACACCCGTTCGACACGCCCGCGCCCCACTCCATCCGAGCCGGGCGGCCCTGCTAGAATTGGCGCCATGTCTTCGATCACCCGCGCCGCAAGATCCCTGCTGATCCTCGCCGGCGCCGCGGCAGTCTTCGTCGTCACCGTGCACGCACAGTCGCCGGGCGAGCCGTCGCCGGGCGTGCCGCCCAGCGAAGCCAACCATTTCATCGAGACGCCGAAGGGCTGGGTCCATCCACGGACGCCCTGGGGCGATCCGGATCTGACCGGCATCTGGCCGATCTCTCACGGCCTGAATCTGGTCCGCCAGTGTCCACGCGCCGGAGGCCCGGGCGGGCGCGGCGGTGCACCCGCCGGAGCGACGGCGCCTGGAACGCCGCCGTGCGATCCCGACAACATCCCGCTGTTCAAGAGCGAGGCGCAGTACGCGGCCGAAGTCGAACGCGCGCTCGGTGTCCGCAAGACCGGCGACAACGCCACGCAGGCGCTCGCCCGCGGCGACTTCGGCGCCGCGCTTCAGGGCGGCGTGGTCGATCCGACGTTCCCCGAACGGCAGACCTCGATGATCGTCGATCCGCCGAACGGCAAGCTGCCGGAGCTCACACCGGAGGGCAGGCGCCGCTCGGCGCTGATGAAGAGCAGCTGGGCGCTTCCCGGCGAAAAGCAGGTCTGGGACCACTGGGAGGACTTCGACAGCTGGGATCGCTGCATCACCCGGGGCATGCCGTCGTCGATGATGCCGTATCGCTACAACAACGGGATCCAGATCTTCCAGGCGCCCGGCCTGGTGGTGCTCAGCCTGGAGATGATTCACGAGGATCGCATCATCTACACCGATGGCCGTCCTGCGCTCAACCCGGCCCACAAGCACTACATGGGCGAACCGCGCGGCCGGTGGGAGGGCAATACGCTGGTGGTGGAGACGACCAACTACAAGGAAGGGCCGTCGGCTACCAACATCGGCGTGTTCGGATCGCCTCCGGGCAACCGCTTCCCGGTAAGCGATCGGATGAAGACCACGGAGCGGTTCACCAGGCTGAACGACCGGACGATCCTCTACGAGATGACGATCGAAGATCCGGTAATCATGGTGCGGCCCTACACGGTCCGCTACCCGCTTCGCCTGAACAACGACTACGAGTGGTGGGAGTACAACTGCCACGAAGGCAACCGGACGATTCGCGACTACATCAACGCCTCGCGCGCCGAGCGCGCGAAAGCGCAATCGGAGAACGGCGCCGGCCGGTAGCGCATATGCGATACGCCATCCTCACACTCGCGACGGCCGCGGCGGCCGTTGCCGCCTTCAGCGTGACCACACCGGCTGCCGTTCCCGATCCGGTGACCATCGAGTCGGGCCGGCTGTCGGGCGTGCCCTTGAAGTCGGGTGTCCGCGTCTTCAAGGGCATCCCCTTCGGCGCGCCTCCTGTCGGCGAGCTGCGCTGGAAGGAGCCTCAGCCCGTGCCGAAATGGGACGGCGTTCGCAAGGCCGACCAGTTCGGGAACGTCTGCGTGCAGCCGTCGCAGCCCAACCGCACGCCTAATAACGTCACCGTCGATCTGCCCGACTCGCCGAAGACGAGCGAGGACTGCCTGTATCTCAACGTATGGACGTCGGCGCCGAATGCCCGCGCCCGTCAGCCGGTGATGGTGTGGATCTTCGGCGGCGCCTACAGCGAAGGCGGCGGTTCGAGCCCGCACAACGACGGCGAAGCCCTGGCCCGCAGGGGCGTCGTCATGGTGACGTTCAACTACCGGCTGGGTCCGTTCGGCTTCTTCACGCATCCCGAGCTGAGCAGGGAATCCGGCCGCAACGCGTCGGGGAACCAGGCGCTCGCCGACGCCATCGCGGTGCTGCGCTGGGTGAAGACCAACATCGCCGCGTTCGGCGGCGATCCGGACAACGTGACGATCTTCGGCGAATCGGCCGGCGCCGCGATGGTCGGCGGTCTCACCGGCTCGCCCGTCTCCAGAGGACTGTTCCATCGCGCCATCGCGCAAAGCGGCGGGTGGATGGGCCTCGGCATGGGCCCGATGGTGACCAGGGCCCAGGCGGAGCGGGCGCAACTCCCCGGTGCGGGGCGCGGTGGGCGCGGCCGCGGTGACGCGGCGCAATCCACGACTCCTCCATCACCGCCGCCGTCGCTGCCGCCGCTCGCCGAGCTGCGTGCGCGCTCCACCGAGGAGGTGGTCAAGACGCTGCGCGGCTCCGGCATGATCATCGACGGCTACATCATCCCTGAGGATCTCTCGCTGACGTTCGCCGCCGGCAGACAGAATCCCGTCGACGTGATTGCTGGATCGAACAAGGACGAGCACACGTCCCTTGGCGGCAACGTGGCGTTCCGCGACACGATGATGTGGGCGATGCGGCTGTTCAACGAACGGCAGACGGCAATCGGCAGGCGCGCGTACTGGTACTACTTCACGCACGCAGGACCGATCGAGCCGGGCGCACGCGATCTCGGGGCGACGCACGCCGCGGAGATCGTCTACGCGCTGAACAACCTGTGGGCGCCGCGCGTGTTCCCCGACTCGACCTCGCCGAAGCTGGCGATGGCATCGGAAAAGGATCGCGCGATGGCCGAACAGATGTCGTCGTACTGGGTGAACTTCGCGCGCACCGGCGACCCCAACGGCAGGGGGCTGCCCACCTGGCCGCGGTTCAAGGACCGCAACGCTCCGCCCCACATTCTCGGACCTGCCGCGGAGCCGCCGGGCCCCGACGTGCTGAACGCCTACGACGCGAAGTACGCCGAGCTGCTCGAGACCCTTCAGTCCGCATCGAACTGACCGCGAGCCAGCGGTCGTGGGCAGCCTGACCTGACCCACGGCCGCTGGCCCCCTTCAGCGGCCCTCTCCGGTAACGAAGCGGTAATATCTGTGGCGCATCCTCTGCCCACGTGAACATCGATCCCTTCCTGCTCTGGCTGGAATCGACCGCGCTCAGTCAGTGGGTCGTCGGCTCCCCCTCACTGCTGGCGTTCCCCGGCATCCTCTCCCTGCACGCCATCGGGATGGGATTCGCGGTCGGCATCTGCCTGGCGCTCGATTTGCGCATTCTCGGCGTCGCGCCCGGCGTGCAGATCGCCCACATGCGGCGCTTCGTTCCGGTCGTCTGGCTCGGATTCTGGCTGAACGCGATCTCGGGCGTGCTGCTCGTGATCGGCTACCCCACCAAGGCGCTGACCAACCCGGTGTTCTATCTGAAGCTGCTGCTGATCGCGGCTGGGCTCGGGCTGTTCGTGCGCATCGGACGCCGCGTGTTCACGGACGCCGGTGATGCGGCCGCCGACTCGGTGTTCGTCCGCCATCTGGCCATCGCCTCGCTGGTGTGCTGGACGGGCGCGATCGCCGCCGGCCGGCTCCTGGCCTATACCTACACCCGCCTGACGGCCCTCGACTGATGCTGCGCGAACTCCAGGTCTGGCTCGTCGGCAGCATCGTCGCGCACTCGCCCGTGGCGGAGATGATGCAGACGGCCTGGGCGTGGCCGATCGTCGAGAGCATCCACTTCCTCGGCCTGTGTCTGCTGATCGGCTGCATCGGCACGTTCGATCTGCGGCTGCTCGGCGTCGCGAAGCGCATCCCCATTGCCGCGATGCACAGGCTCGTTCCGTGGGGCCTTCTGGGGTTCGGGATCAACGTGGCGAGCGGGCTGCTCTTCGTGCTGACGGAACCGGATCAGTACATCTACAACTCCTCGTTCCATCTCAAGCTGCTGTTCGTCGCCGTTGCCGGCCTCAACGCCAGTCTGTTCTATCTGACCAGCTACCGCCGAGTGTTCGGCGCGAACACGCCGCTCGACGCACCCCTTCGCGCGAAGGTGATCGCCGCGATCTCGCTCACGGCGTGGGTCGGCGTGATCGTCTGCGGACGGCTGATCACGTTCTATCGCCCCGGGCCGTGCGACCCGGCGGAGTACAGCGTCCTCCTGGACTGCCAGCCGCGGAGGGCCCGCTGAACGATCTGCGCTGACGCCCGCTACCGGCGGCCCCCCGTGCGGGCTCGATGATGAAGGCCGTCCGACCGCCGCCGTCTCTAGAAGCGAGCCAGATAGGACGCCTTGAAGAACAACGCCCGCGCCGTGGCCCGGTACGGATCCGGGTCGACGCGCTCCCAGAGCGAGCCGTAGCCGGCGTGCACGACCGTGCCGGGCACCAGTTCGTACGAGGCCAGGAAGTCTCCGAGCACCCGCCGCCGCGAGCTGTCGTACTGCGTGATCGCCCGCAGCAGGAACTGGCGGCTGAACTGATACGTGTTGCGCAGATTGACGATGTGGACGTCGAAGACCTTTTCGCCGGTCTCGCGCCGCTCGAAGTGGACGAAGGTGTAGCTCAGATTGTGATTCAAATTCGCGTTCGGCTGCAGCTCCACGCGTGCGTTCATCGAACGCCTCGTGCCCTGAAACGGCGCCGCCGGATCGTAGAACACCGCCGGGCCGGCATTGATGTTGCCGCCGACGAACAGCCAGCGTGTCACCTGGGCGCCGCCGTCCGCGAAGTAGCGGCCGATCTCGAAGCGGCGCTGCGCGAAAGTTTCGTGGCCGCGCATGACGTCGAGGCGCAGGTAGCCCTGACGCGTGAAGTTGAAGCGGATCGCGGGGATCACCCAGAGCTCGGTGCCGCCCTGCAGGCGATCGTTGGTAGCGGCGACCCACAGGAACGGGTTGACGCGCTTGATCCACGCGAACCGCCCGCCCGGATAGAAGCTGAGGCTCTGATACTGCCAGCCGCGTGTGATGCCGACCCGGTTGATGAACGCCGTGTCCATCCGGAAGCCGCGGTCGTAGTGCTCCACCTGCCCGGAGATGCCGACCCGCCGCGTCTCGTACGAGTACGACAACTGGCCGCCGTTGCCGCTCGATCGCGTCCCCTCCACGTCCGCCGAGTCGGTCAGGATCACGTTGCCGTTCCAGCGGAAGTTCTGCCCGTGTTTCAGCGAGACGTCGGCCGCAATCACGCGATTGTGGTCGCGGCGGAATTCGGTGTCGGCGACGAGCACACCGGCGAACTGCCCGTCGCCGAAGTTGCGGACGCCGCGGGCGATTCCGAACAGCTTTGGCGCCTCCGGGTCGACCGACTCGTCGGGCGCCACGAGCGTAGCGAACGTGTAGGGCCCCGCCGTCCCGGTCAGCTTCGCGCCGACCACCGGGTCGACGATCCGCCGCGTGTGCACCGCGGTACGCATCGTCGCGTCGCCGCCGGTGCCGGCGAGGTTGAACAGCCCGAGCCCTTCCATGAAGAACGGCCGCTTCTCGCTGAAGAACACCGGGAAGCGGTTGTTGACCTCCACTTCGAAGGCGTCGCTTTCCACCTGGCTGAAATCCGGGTTCACCGTCGCGTCGAGCGTCACCGTCGACGTCACGCCGTACTTCACGCTGGCGCCGAAGTCCCGGCGATTGTTCGGACTCCGCCAGTCGCCTCCCGCCGCGCGCGTCTCGTTGCGCGAGAACGTGGCGCTGGGGATCACCTCGAGCAGCAGCGGCTGGTGCAGCTCGCCGAACGCGACGGGCGCATGAGACTCGAACACCCACGCACCGGGCTTCATCTCCGGCCACGACCACGACACGCCCAGCCGGCTGCTGCGCCGGAAGAAGAGCATCCCCATGCGCACGTCGGGTCCGCCGCGGAAACGGATGCTCTGCAGCGGCAGCCGGATCTCCACGGTGTAGCCACCGCGGTCGACCTTCCCCGCGCTCTGCCACAGCCAGTCGACGGCGGTATCCTCGTTTCGACTCTGCAGCGCATCCATCTGGACGCCGCTCGGATTGACGAACATGTGATAGGCGATCTGCCCGGCGCGGCTGGAATCGACGCTGACGCCGACCCAGTCGTCGTTCCAGACGTTGTCGCGCCGGCTGATCGTCGTCCGGATGCGATCGGGCTCGGCATCGAAGCAGCGGAACGCAAAGTAGATCGCTTCGTTGTCGAACGCGATCCAGACGTCGGTATGCTGCTGCTCGGGCTCGCCGCGCAGCGGGTTGTACGACATCCACGTGCCCAGCCCGAGCGGCGCGCCCGACCACACCTCATCGTCCAGGATCCCGTCGATCCTCGGCGGCGTCGTCGCACGGCGGGCGCTCAGCTCGGCAGGCACAATCGGCGGCGCCGTCGACTGGGCGATCGCCTCGCGCGCGGCGCCCAGACACACCACCACAAGCACGCATCGCCACGCGCGCCTCGAGCGCGGTCCGGTTATCACGCACTCTTTGACGGTGCTCGAGGGCGCGGGGTTGTGTTCCCGGCTGAGACCGCAGGGGGGTGTCCTGGGGGATTGAAACGCAGGGGCCGCGGAGACCGCAGGGGTATTTCCTGGCCGGATGGAAACGCGGGGGCCGCAGGGACCGCAGGGTTCCTGAAGTGGTTGAAACGCAGGGGCCGCGGAGACCGCAGGGGTATTCCTGGCCGGATGGAAACGCGGGGGCCACAGGGACCGCAGGGTTCCTGAAGTGGTTGAAACGCAGGGGCCGCGGAGACCGCAGGGTATTCCTGGCCGGATGGAAACGCGGGGGCCGCAGGGACCGCGGGGGTTCCTGGAGTGGTTGAAACGCGGGGACCGCGGAGCGCGCAGAGGTTATTTCCTGCAATTTCCGGTGCGGCGTCGATTTCAATTACTGCAACACGTCGGATCTGCGCGTTGAGAGTTCCTGAGAAAACGCGGTGGTGCGGAGCGCGGCACGGCATCCGCATCACTTGTGCGCATGACACAGAGACTCTCTGCTCAGGAAATCAACGGCATCACCTCGACGATTGTGGAGTGTGCCATTCGTATTCACCGTACGGTCGGACCCGGAATCCTCGAGAGGGCCTACTTCGGCTGCGTGTGTTACGAGCTTGTGTCTGCGGGGCTGAAGATTCACACCGACAAGGAGATCCCCCTCGTCTATCGGGGAGTGCGCATCGACTGCGCCTATCGCGCTGATCTGATTGTGGAAGACGCAGTGATTGTCGAGGTGAAAGCCATCGAGGCACTGGCCCCGATTCACGCCAGACAGCTGCTCACCTATCTGCGTCTGGCGCAGTGTCCGGTAGGCCTGCTTCTGAACTTCGGAGCCCAGACGATGAAAGAGGGGATCAGGCGCGTAGTAAACAATTTCGTGGAGTGACGCTGCCGGTCAAATCTCCGCGCACCCCGCGGCCCCCGCGTTTCCCAAGAGTCAAGATCCCTGCGCACCCCGCGGTCCCTGCGTTTCCAAAAAGAGGCAAGATCCCTGCGCACCCCGCGGCCCCCGCGTTTCCAACAAGAGTCAAGATCCCTGCGCGCCCCGCGGTCCCTGCGTTTCAGAAAACCCTCAGCACCCTCAGACCGCCCTCAACTCCGCCACGTTCCCATCGCGGTCTCTAAACCGGAGGACGTCCGGCTCGTCCGGCGCCTCCGCGATCTCGGCCCCGAGCCGGCGGAGACCGTCGGTCACCGCCCCGCGGTCGAAGGCGGCCACCTTCACCGCGAAGTGGGCGATCTTCGGCTTCTCTCCGGACGGCACCTGCTGCAGCCCGATCCGCGTATCGCCGATGTGGAACCACACGCGATCGGGATTCTTCGTGCGCGCCGCTTCCATGCCGTACAGGATCCGATAGAACCGCGTCCCCCTGTCGAGATCGGCGACGTGGAGGAGCACGTGATCGACGCCTCGGGGAACGACCAGGCCCTTGTTGGGTTCGACGAGATCCGACGGGACGGCCGCGGTGACCAGCGTGTCAGGAGCGGGCAGGAACTGGATCTCGATGCCGTCGGGATCCTTGAAGAGCCCGCCGAAGCCGCCGCGCATCTCGATCTTGCCGAGGCCTGCTTCCGCGACGGCGTCCGCCAGCGCGGCGGAGATGGCGTCGCTGTTCTGCCGGTAGTCGAAGATCGACGTGCAGAAGTGGCCGATGTAGGTGCCACGTCCGCGCGAATCGCCGATCGCGAGATAGCCGACCTGGCGGTTGGCCGGCAGATCCCCGAACAGCACGAAGTAGCGGAAGCCGCCCTGGAACGGCTGCGCGTGCAGCTTCGTGTTGAACACCCCCATGTAGAACCGCGCCGTGGCGGCGACGTCGGGCACGATCACGTCGAGGTGATCCACCTTGGGGGTGTTGATCGGCAGCAGCGGGCTCTGCTGCTGCCGGGCCAGGACCCGCGGCGCGAGCCAGGGGAGGGATGCCGCCGACCCGAGGCCGGCGATGAACGTACGGCGCGAAACGCTGCGGCTCGACATGGCGTCAGATGGTCAGCATGCCCGTGCTGTCGCCGAACTTCTCGGCCTCGACCCCGAGCACGTCGAGCAGCGCAAGCAGCAGGTTGGACATGCGGGTGTCCTTCTCGAACACGAGATGGCGGCCGCCCTTCAGCCGGCCGGAGGCGCCGCCTGCCAGCACGATCGGGAGCGGGCTGAAGTTGTGCTGATTCCCGTCGCTGAGCGAGCTGCCGTAGAGGACGACCGAGTGATCGAGCAGCGTGCCGTCGCCGTCGGGCGTCTCCTGCAGACGCTCGACGAGATAGGCGAACTTGCTCACGTGATAGGTGTTGAGCTGCGCGAAGCGATCCATGTTCCCGCGATCGTTCGAGTGATGCGACAGGTTGTGGAACGGATCGCGGATGCTGGTTTCCGGGTACACGGCCGTACTGAGCTCGCGCGCGAACATCAGCGTCGACACGCGGGTGATCTCCGCCTGGAACGCGATCACCTGCAGGTCCATCAACAGCTTGAGGTGTTCCTGGAAGGTCGGCGGCACACCGGCCGGCACCTCGGGGATCGTGAGGTCGTCGGGCACGCTCGCTTCCGCGCGCTGGATGCGGCGCTCGATCTCGCGCACGTCTTCGAGATACTGCGCCAGCCGGCGGCGGTCGCCGGGCGGAAGATCCTTGTTGAGCGACGCCACCTGCCCCATCACCGAATCGAGCAGGCTCCGCGATTCCGCGCGGCGCGCGCGGCGTTCGGCGTCGGTGGCGCCGGTGCCGAACAGCTTCTCGAAGACGAGCCGCGGGTTGTTCTCCATCGGCAGCGGCGAGGTCGGCGACTGCCAGGAGATCGAGTTGCGGTAGGCGCAGCTGAACGAGGCCTCGCAGGCCAGCACCGCTTCCTCGATGCTGAGCTCGAGCGACGGGAGCGGCGTGTCCTGTCCGATGTGCCGCGCCGCGACCTGATCGGCCGACGTGCCCAGATAGGCCTGCGGCCCACGCTCCGGCACCGAGCCGGTCAGGAACACCGCCGCGGCGCGCGTATGGTTGGCGCCCGCCGACACGTCGGCGCCGCCGGCGCCGGCCACATACGGGTGCGCGAGGCCGCTGACGATGTTGATGCGCTCGCGGAACGGCTCCAGCGGCTTCAGGATCTCGGTGAACTCGAAGCCCGTGCCTTCCGTCGCCGGCGTCCACTTGTCCATCGTCGCGCCGTGCGGCACGTAGATGCAGGCGAACCGGTTGCGCGGGGTGGCCGCCGTCAGCCGCAGCGGCGTCTGCGCCGGAATCATCGAATCCAGCAGCGGCAGCGCCAGGGACACGCCCATGCCGCGCAGGATGGTCCGTCGTGAAAGGTGTCGCTTGGTGATGAATGTCATTGGCGATGACTCCGTCCGGCTGACGTGAACACTACGGTTGCGCCTTCGTGCGCATCTGGAACGGTGTGCTCCTGACGATGCCGAGCACCAGCGAGGAGAAGCGATACCTGTCGCGCGCCGCGTCGCGGATGATGGCGCGCACGGCGGGCATGTCGCGATACTCCACGGCACGCCCCGTCGCATAGGTCAGCAGCTTTTCGGTGGCGACCGTGGCGAACACCTCGGACCGCTCGAGCAGCGCGCGGCGCAGCGCCTGCGGCCCGTCGAGCCTGGTCCCGTCGACGAGCTGCGCGGTGGCATCGATCGGCGTCCTGCCGTCGACCGTGCGCCACTTGCCGACGTGATCGAAGTTCTCGAGCGTCAGGCCGATCGGGTCCATCACGTTGTGGCACGCCGCGCACACCGGGTTGGCGCGGTGCAGCTCGAGACGCTGGCGCAGCGAGGTGATCTTGACCTGTTCGGCGTCCTTCTCGAGGTTGGTCTCGACGCCGGGCGGCGGCTGCGGCGGCGGCGTGCCGAGCAGGTTCTCGAGCACCCACTTGCCGCGGACGACCGGCGACGTGCGGTTGGCGGCGGACGTCACGGTGAGCACGCTGCCGTGCCCGAGCAGCCCGCGGCGCGGATCGCCGGGCCCGAGCTGCACGCGGCGCACACGGCTGCCGCGGATGCCCTGCATCCCGTAATGCTTCGCCAGACGCTCGTCGACGAAGGTGAAGTCGGCGTCGAGCAGATCGATGATCGGCCGGTCCTCGCGGACGATGGCCCGGAAGAGCAGCTCGGTTTCCTGCTGGAACGACCGCCGCAGGTTCTCGTCGAAGTCCGGCGAGTCGGGTCTCACGTTCTTCAGCTCGCGCAGGAACAGCCACTGGCCGGCGAAGTTGGCGACCAGCGCATCGGCGCGCGGATCGGCGAGCATGCGGCGGACCTGCCGCTCCAGCGCGGCGGGATCCCGCAGCTGCCCGCGCACCGCCGCATCCCTCAGCTCATCGTCGGGAATGCTGCTCCACAGGAAGAACGACAGCCGCGACGCGAGCTCGAGATCGCCCAGCCGGTACACCGCGCCGGGCGCGACGTCGTCGGGCTCGCGTTCGAAGCGGAAGAGGAAGTTGGGATCGACGAGCACCCGCGCCACGGCGCGTTGAATGCCCGTGTCGAACGTGCCGCTGCTCCGCCCCGCGCGGTAGAAGTCGAGCAGCGTGCTCATCTCCGGTCCTGACGGCGCCACCGGCCGGCGATAGGCACGCGCGGCGAGCGTGTTCAGGATCTTCGCGGCGCAGGCCTCCTCGTCGGATGCCGTCTGCGGCGTGCAGACGAACAGCCGCCGCCGGCTGGGCGTGTCCCCGGGGCCGTGTGGGCTGAAGGGTCCGGCAATGGTGAGCTGCGCGATGCCGGGGACGCGGGTCGGGGCGTCGTACACGCCGTCGGCGCCGTCGACGTGCGACTTCTTGACGAGCGCGACCGCGATCGTGTGCGGTCCGGCCTGGATCGGCAGGCGGATCTGCGTCTTGCCCTGGAGGTCCACCGGCTGCCCGTCGATCGTCAGGTCGATGTCCTGCGCGCGCGCGGTGACGACCGCACCGATGCCGCCCGAACGGCCGGGACCGATCTGCAGGTCGTATTCGGCGTCGAGCGGAAACGTGTGCCGGACGATCATCCCGCCGCGCGTCCCGAGCGGCAGACCATCGAAGTGGTCCTCCTGCGACAGGCTGCCCGCAGCCCGATACGTGACGCGATCGAGCCCGATGCCGGGATCGCCGACCGCCAGTCTGCTGATCTTGGCCGCGGCCGTCGCGTAGCCCTCGATCAGCGCCGGCGATACGCCGAGCACGTCGGCGATGTTGTCGAAGCCGGCCGCCGAATCGTCCGGCGGCAGCAGCGACGCAGCATCCACCTCGAGGGCCAGCAGGTCGCGGATGGCGTTGCTGTATTCGGTCCGGTTGAGGCGATGCAGGGCTGGCGTTCCCGCAAACGGCCTGGCCGCCGCCGCGCGATCGATCTGGTTCTGCAGCGCGGTCACGAAGCCGTCGATGACGGCGCGCGCCGGGCGCGGCGCCCCCGATGGCGGCATCATGCCGGTCTGCAGCTTGCGGATCACCTTCTCCCACGTCTCGGCGTGGCGATCCGGCCGGGCGAGCTCCGCGGGATCGAGCGCCAGACCGCCCGACTTCACGCGCGGGTTGTGGCAGGTCACGCAGTACTGGTTCAGCAGCGCGGCTGACGGCTCGTCGGCTCGTGCCGCCGGGGTCTGCGATGCCGCCGGCGCCTGGCTGACACCCGTCACCGAGGCCGCAGTGACGATGAACGCGATGAACGCGGCGAAGAGCGTGTGCCTCATCTCACCGTGCTCCCGCGGTTGACGAGGATTCCGCCAGCAGCTTCTTGATCAACGCCATCGTCGAGGGCTTCGCCACCGGTGAGTTGGTGGCGAGGAACACGCCTCCCGCCCATGTCAGCGGGTCGCGGCCTTCCTTGTCCTTGACATCCAGCCGCGCGCCATGGCGGAACAGCAGCTCGATGATGTCGTCGGATCCACGATTGGCGGCGCCGTGAACGGCACCGAGGCCCATCGCGTTCACGGCATTGACGTCGGCCCCGAGCTCGAGACAGAGCTTGACCGCCTCGAGGTACATCGCCGGCGATTCGCTGTAGGTCTGCCCCACTACCCAGTTCACGCCTGCCGCGGCCATCAGCGCGGTCGTGCCGTTGAAGGTGGGGATGTCGGGATCGGCGCCCTTGGACAGCAGCAGCTTCATCACCGGGACGTCGGCCGAGGGCGCGGCGCGCACGAACGCCGTCTGCCCGGTGAAATCGACCCAGGCCAGCGATCCGAGCGGCATCATGAAACGGCGCTGCGGCGGATACTCCTTCACGCGCGCATTGACGTCCGCGCCTTTGGCAATCAGCGCCTCGATGAGCTCGAGCACAGGACCGCGATCGACGCCGTTCTGGAGCGTGCGGCTGTCGAGATCGAGGTTGCGCATGTCGACGGCCGACCAGAGCGGCGTGCGGCCCCACCAGTCGGCGGCGTTCGGATCGGCGCCGCGATCGAGCAGCAGCCTGGCGACGGCGGTGTGCCTGTTGGTGATCGCCATCACGAGCGGCGTGATGCCGTTGGCTTCCGTCGCGTTGACATCGGCTCCGGCGTCGAGCAGGAGCCGTGCGGCCTCGAGCCGGCCCTCGCGCGCGGCGAACGAGAGCGCCGTCATTCCGCCCGGTGTCGGCGGCTGCTCACCCTGCGGCGGCACGCCGCCGCGGACGATGCCGACGCCGTGCGATCCGCCGCCTGCGCCGGGCGGGCGCACGGCGGGACGGGGCCCGACCCGCGTCTTCAGATCGACCTGAGCGCCGCGTGCGAGCAGCGCGGCGACGATGTCGGGCCGATCCTCCCGGACCGCCCACATCAGCGCGGTGTGTCCCACCTGCGGTTCCGCCGTGTCGACCCTGGCGCCGGCATCGAGCAGCGCGTTCACCGCGTCGAGACGGCCGGATCGCACCGCCGCCATCAGCACGGTGTCGCCGGTGATGTCGGTGCCGTTGGGGTCCGCGCCGGCGGCCAGCAGCCGGCGAATCATCGCGGCGTTGCCCTGATCGGCGGCAATGTAAAGGGGCGTCACGCCGTGCCGGCTCGCGATCGTGACCTTCGCACCAGCGCGGATCAGCTTGTCCGTCGTCTCCAGGTCGTCGGCGCGCACGGCCCAGTGCAGCGCCGTCGTGCCATCGACGGCCGTGGCATTGACGTCGGCCTTCTCCTGAATGAGCGCGGCGATGGTCCCGGTGTCGCCAGCCCGCGCCGCGCGCACGAGCAACGGATCTTCCGCACCCTGCACAGCGGCGCCGGAGACAAGGACGGACACGAGCGCGCCCGAACACCAGAGGAGTGCCTTCACAGCGCCAACTTTAACCCAGTGAAGGGAATGCGGGCGGCAAAAGTGCGTCAAATGGGTTTTCGTCTTTGGTCTTTGGTCTCAGGTCTTTGGTTTGGTCTACGGCCTTTGGCTTTGGTCTGCCGTGACGAATCAACCAGAGCCCAGACTAATCCAGTTGCTCCCGCACCAGCGGTACCACCTTCGTTCCATACAGCTCGATGCTCGTCATCAGCTTGTCGTGCGGCAGCGTGCCGTTGGCGTACTTCATGTCGAAGCGGGTCAGGCCAAGGGTCTTGATGGTGCGGACGATCTTGGCGGCGACGGTTTCGGGTGATCCGACGAAGAGCGCGCCGTTGGGGCCGGCCTCGCGCTCGAAGTGCGCGCGGCCGATCGGCGCCCAGCCGCGCTCGGCGCCGATGCGGTTCATCAGGCCTTCGTAGTGAGGCCAGATCTCTTCCTTGGCCTGTTCGTCGGTGGCCGCGACGTGGCCGGGCGAGTGGACGCCGATCGGCAGCATCGGTTTGCCGAATCGCTGCAGCATCTGCTTGTAGAGATCGGTGTAGCCGGTGAAGCGCTGCGGATTGCCGCCGATGATCGCCAGCATCAACGGGAACCCGTAATGCGCGGCGCGCACGACGGACTCGGGGCTGCCGCCCACGGCAACCCAGGTGTGAATTGTCCCGCTCTCGCTGGGCGGATAGACCTCCTGATTCTTCAGCGGCGCGCGCAGGCGGCCGGACCACGTCACGGGCCCGCCCTTCACCAGCTCCGCCCAGAGCTGCAGCTTCTCCTCGAACAGCTCCTCGTACTGGGCCAGGTCGTACCCGAAGAGCGGGAACGACTCGGTGAAGGAGCCGCGGCCGACGATGACCTCGGCGCGGCCGTTCGACAGGGCATTGAGCGTCGAGAAGCGCTCGAACACGCGAACCGGATCGTCCGTGCTGAGCACGGTCACCGACGACCCGAGGTGGATCTGGCGCGTGCGCGAGGCAATCGCCGCCAGCACGACTTCAGGCGCCGAGATCGAGAAATCGCGGCGATGGTGTTCGCCGACGCCGAAGAGCGCCAGGCCCAGTTGATCGGCCAGCACGGCTTCTTCGACCACGTCGCGCAGCACCTGGCCCTGCGCGAGGAGGCGGCCGTCAGGGCCGACGGTGACATCGCCAAAAGTATCCAACCCGAGCTCTATCGCCTGTGCCATGATCCCCCGGTAAAATCCCCATCCTTATTCTCCCTGCATCGGGCCGCGGGCGGCACCGGCGTTGCTCTGGGAATCGCTGAGGCCCCCGGGGTTCCGATTGCTGGCGGCACGGTTGTTCGCTAGGTTATGGCAAAGGGCGCACGCTATGAGCACATCAACTCGTCCTGCCATCGGCCCTGCCGGCATCGCGCAGGGTCTGTCCCACGACAAGCCCGCAGCGTCGACTCGCCGCGTCACCGTGGTGGACCGTTGGCTCGCGGCGCATCTCCAGCGTGTGGTTGCACCGGCGGCGGTCCGGCTGGAGCTGTGGGACGGAAGCTCCCCGTACCGTGAGGCCCGGCCGCCGCTCGGTACGCTCGTCATCCACGACCGCCGTACGCTCATTGGGCTCGCCGTCCATCCCGACCTGTATTTCGGCGAGTCGTACATGTTCGGGCGCCTCGACGTGCGCGGCCCGTTCGAGCCGGTCATCGAAGCGCTGACAGGGCTGACGCAGCCGGGCCTGTCCTGGCGGCAGCGGCTCGCGCTCACGCTGCCGAACACGCTCTCGGCCTCGCGGCGCAACGTCCACAGCCACTACGACCTCGGCAACGACTTCTATCAGCTCTGGCTCGATCGCGACCTCGTCTACACGTGCGCGTACTACGCCACCCCGGACATGTCGCTGGACGAGGCCCAGACGGCAAAGCTCGATCTGGTGTGCCGGAAACTGCGGCTGCGGCCGGGCGAGCGCGTCGTGGAAACCGGATGCGGCTGGGGCGCATTGGCCATCCACATGGCGCGGCAGTACGGCGTGCACGTCCGCGCGTTCAACATCTCGCGCGAGCAGTTGTCGTTCGCGCGCGAGCGCGCCGCCCGCGAAGGCCTCGCCAGCCGCGTCGAATTCATCGACGACGATTACCGCAACGTCACGGGTCAGTACGACGCGTTCGTATCCGTCGGCATGCTGGAGCACGTGGGGCGGCATCACCTGAAGACGGTGGCCGGCATCCTGCGCCGCACGATCAAGCCGGACGGCGGCCGCGGCCTCCTGCACTTCATCGGCCGTGACGTCCGCTGTCCGCTGAATGCGTGGATTCGCCGGCGCATCTTCCCGGGCGGATACACGCCGACAATCGCGGAAGTGGCCGCCTACACGCTCGGACCGGCCGGGATGTCGATCCTCGACATCGAGAACCTGCGCCTGCACTACGCGCGCACGCTGGCGCACTGGAGCGAACGCTTCGCCAGGGTGAAGGACCGCGTCCGGCAGATGTACGGCGAAGAGTTCCAGCGCGCGTGGGAGCTGTATCTGGCCGGGGCCCAGGCCGCGTTCGCCACGGGATGGATGCAGCTCTTTCAGATCGTGTTCGCGCCTCGCGGGTCCGCGCCGCCGTCGTGGACGCGATCCGATCCGTACGAGGCGCCGCGGGCGGCAGAATGATTCGCTGCGACGCGCTGGTCGTCGGCGGCGGTCCCGGAGGCTCCACCTGCGCGCGGCTGCTCCAGCAGCACGGCTGGAACGTCGTCGTCGCCGACCGGGCGCGGTTTCCCCGCGACAAGGTGTGCGCGGGATGGATCACGCCCGAGGTGTTTCCTCTCCTCGATCTCGAGCCCGAGGAATATCGCAGTACAGGACTGACCTTCCAGCCGATCGACGCATTCCGGACCGGCGTGATGGGCAGTCCGCTCGTCGAGACGTCGTACCCGCGCACGGTGAGCCACGCAATCCGCCGCTGCGAGTTCGACGAGTTCCTGCTGCGCCGCTCGGGCGCACGCATCCTTGACGGGTGCGCGGTGAATACGCTGCGGCGAACCGGCGGCACATGGGTGGTCAACGACACGATCGAAACGCCGCTCGTCGTCGGCGCCGGCGGACACTTCTGTCCTGTCGCCCGCATGATGCGTGCGATGGAGGGCAACGACGGGGACGCCACCGCCGTTGTCGCGAAAGAGGCCGAGTTCCGCCTCGACGGCCGGCGCACGAACGTGAAGCCCGGCGTCCCCGAGCTGTTCTTCTGCCGCGACCTGGACGGCTATGCGTGGTGCGTCAGGAAAGGCGACTACCTCAACGTCGGAATCGGCAGGCGCGGATCACGTGACTTCAACGAGCATGTCCGGCAGTTCGCCGCGTTTCTCGAACACAGCGGCGCGCTGCCCGATGCCTCGCAGCTCGAGTGGCACGGTCACGCGTATCTGGCCGGCGGCGCCGGTGCGCGGCCGATCGTCGGAGACGGCGTGCTGCTCGTCGGCGACGCGGCGGGACTCGCCTACCCTGAAAGCGGCGAAGGCATTCGCCCCGCGATCGAGTCGGGCCGGCTGGCGGCGCGCGTCCTGATCGCGGCGGGCGGCCGGACCTCGCGCACGGATCTGCAGCCTTACGCCGACGAAATGACGCGGCTGCATCCGCCGGCCGCACCTGCTTCCCCGCTGCTCCGTCCGGCTGTGGTGGCCGCCGGGCGCGTGCTGCTCCGCTCCCGAGCGTTCACCCGCTACGTCGTCCTCGACCGTTGGTTTCTCCGCCGCGCGGCCTGATCGCGCGCACCTGGTCCTTCGTTTGCTCCTGCACGCGGCGGAGGAGTCGTCATGCTGCACCTGGCTCGAAAGGTCGCCGGGATCACGATCCGCGGAACCGACGGCGACATCGGCACGCTCGAGGACTTCTACTTCGAGGAATCGGGCTGGAACGTCCGCTACCTGCTCGTGGACACGCACGACGGCCGGCGCGTACTGCTGCCGCCGACGGCGGTCAAGGGCGCCTGGGGACGCAGCGGCATGCGCGTCAACCTGGGCCGCGAGGAGCTTCGCAACGACACCGCCCTCGACGAGTCGGCCGTTGCGTCCGCCGAGGAGCGCCTCGACAGCATCAGGAAGACCAGCGGCTACCACATCCGCGCGCGGAACGGCGAAATCGGCCACGTCGACGACTTCCTGATCGGCCAGGACAGCTGGCGCATCCGCTATCTGCTGGTCGACACCAGCAACTGGATCGGCGGACGATCGGTCATCGTCTCGTCGGACGTCGTCGAGCGAGTCGACCAGGCCGGCGGCGAAATTCACGTGGCCGCCGATCGCGATGCCATCGCCAACGCTCCTGCGCTGGAGACGATCGAACAGGTGCTGTCGCTCAGCGAGACCGGCCCGCCGTTCACGATCATCTAGGACGTCATCCAGCCGCCGTCAGACCTGGGCCTCGAGCAGCGACGCCACCGACTCGAGCGTCTTCGTCCACAGGCCCCGTCTCTGCCATGCGTCGAGATCGACGCGCGTGCACGCGCGCATGTCGTCGTGGAACGTTCGTTCCATCGCCGCCGCGAGCCCGGCGTCCCGGATGCACACGCTGGTCTCCTCGTTGTGCGCGAAGGATCGGTTGTCGAAGTTGGTGGTCCCGATGCTCACCCACAGGCCGTCGATCACCATCGTCTTCTGGTGCATGAACGTCCGGTCGTACTCGAGGATCTGGACGCCGGCGCGCAGCAGAGACCCGTACAGGCGGCGGGAGTTCAGGCGCGCCAGCCGCGAGTCGTTGTGGCGGCCGGCCACCATGATCCGAACGTCCACCCCGCGGCGGCGCGCCTCGACCAGCGTATCGATTGCCGCCTCATCCGGAACGAAATAGGGATTGGCGATGTAGATGGAACGGCGCGCGCAGATGATCGGCAGATAGTGCATCAGTCGCACCGCCGACGCGCCGGACTCGGGCGAGCTCATCACCGTCTGCACCGCGAGATCCCCTTCGCGCCGCTGCTCGGGATAGTACGTCTCGCCCGACAGCAGCTCGCCGGTGGTCTGCTGCCAGTTCTGCGCGAAGCCGGTCTGCAGCGGCGTGACCGCGGGACCGGCAATGCGTATCTGCGTGTCGCGCCAGTGCTCCGGCGACTGCGCGTGTCCGCTCCACACGTCGGCAATGCCAGCGCCGCCGGTGAATCCGACGCGCCCGTCGACGATGAGCGACTTGCGGTGCGTGCGATGGTTGAACCGGCCGATCGTGTACCAGTGGATCCGGTTGTACCAGGCGAGCTGGCAGCCGCCCTGCTCGAGCGTTTCGAGGATCTCCGACCCGATGGTGGACGATCCGACCGCGTCGAGGAGGATCTTCACCGGAATCCCCTCGCGCGCCTTGCCGGCCAGCGCCCCGGCGAACGTGCGGCCGATCTCTCCCGCCCAGTAGATGTAGGCCTCGATGGTGATCGAGCGCTGCGCGCGGCCGATCTCCTGCAGCATCGCCGGATACAGCTCGTCGCCGTTGTAGAGGACGTCGATCCGGTTGCCGGGAAGCGTCGGCACGCCGGTCGCGCCGGTAATCGTCTGGAGGAACTCGTCCGAATCGACCGCGAACTCATGGTCGAGACCGTATTGGGGCGACGACTCGACCGGCGCCACCAGATAGCTCACGAACGCCATCGCGCCCGTCCCGAACGCCCATCCCCATCGGTCGTCGTACGCCGTGACGACGGCGACCACGAACCACGGCCACCAGGACCACAGCAGCCGCCGGACGCGGGTCCATAGCGAAGGCCTTCCCCTGGCTTGTTGATAGCGCGGGTCGAGGGCTATCCCGCGGCGCCATCGGCGCGGGACCTGATGAGCCAGCCGCACAGCCTCTGCCATGCGGCGTCCACTAGCACGTTCAGGGCCAGATCCGCCCCACGTAGCCGTGCGAGACGGGCACGCGTCTTCCCGCGGCAAGCGCCGCCGCCTCCGCCAGCACGGCGGCATCGGCATTGGCGAGCGTGCGCAGCATGTCGCCCTCCATCGCCACGAGCGGTATCCCGTTGCGGTAGACGATGCGGCTGCTCGCGGAGGCGCGAATGCGCTCGCCGAGCGTGACGATACCGGTGAGGTTCAGCGCGTCCGCGCCGCTGATCGCCACCAGCGCATCGTCCGGACCCGAGCGGCGCAGCTCGCGAAGGCGATCGACGGCGTCGGGCAGCGCATACTGTTCGCCCGACATCCCGCTGACGAATCGTCCGCCGCGGATGTCGCCGCGCGCCTCGAGCGTGCGGTAGACGCGGACGAGCTCGCGCCATGTCACGCCGACCGCCTCGCGTGCGAGCAGGCGGCGGAAGACGACGCCGTAGCGGGACAGCAGCGTCCAGGCCGCGGCGGTTACCGCCGCGTCGCGCCTCGCATCCGCGGCATGGCCGCTGACACTGCGCCGGCCGGCGGCGGACGTTTCTGGAATCGGCGTTCTCACGATCACCGACCATCGACCTGCGGCATCGACGCTGGCGCGCCGGTCGGCCGAGGACGATGCGATCGCGCGGAGCCCGGCGAACCCGTCGGAGGCGATCATGCCTTCGGCGACCAGCTCGCCCAGCGCGTCGCGGCATTCCGCTTCGCTGAGGCCGCATGCCGCGCGCAGCTCGTGCGCGAACGACGCGCCGCGGGAGTGGAGATGCGCGAGGATCCGCCGCGCCGCGTCGGTGATGTCGGGCCGCGCCGGTGGCGAGGCGTGCTCGGTCGATCGGAGCGTCAGCCAATGATCGGCGTTGCGGCGCAGGAAGAGCGCGATCGGCGTCGCACCGACGACCTGTGTCGGACCGCTCGACAAACGCGCCCACCCGACCTCGCCGGTCAGGCAGAGGGTATCGAGCAGCGACGAATCGTAGCGTTCGAGGCGGACCGGCAGCACGTCGCGCTCCCAGGCCCGTGCCGGCAGCTCGAGTCCATCCAGCTGCGCGATCACGGCGCGGAGACCCTCGACGCCCGACAGGCGATCGCCGTTGCCGACGTGCTGCCACGCGAACAGGAAGCGCATGAACTCCGTGGGGCTCACCGGCGCGATCTCGGCGCGCAGCCGGTTCAAGGTGTAGCGATGGATTCGCGCCAGCAGCCGGCGCTCGCACCATTCGAGCTGGCGCGCGCTCGTGAACGCGCCGCGCAGCACCACGCCCTCCGATTCGAGCGCCAGCAGCGCCTCATCGATCGCAGCGGTGGACACCGCCATGGCAGCAGCAAGCGCCGCGGCGGTCGTCGGGCCGAGAATGGCGAGGCGGCCGCGCAGCAGCTCGACGAGAGCGGCGTCCGCCGTCCACGTTCTTGCCGCACGCGAGGGCGGCGCCTCGATGGGCGGATCGAGCCGGCTGCCGGGGTGCACGGCCAGCCACTCGGGCAGCCGTTCGGCGGCGATCCAGATCGGCCGCGACAATGCCTCGGTCCCCGGCAGCGCGACGCGTGCGGCGCGCCGGGCCTTCGCCAGCTCGGCAAACCAGGCGTGGTCGCCTTCGTCCTCGAACAGAAACCCGCACGTGAGCAACGCGTCGTGGCACTCGTCGGCATCGCGCGGGTCCGGACGCACCTCGTCGCGCACGCGCTCGATTGCGGCCGCGTCGAGCGCGCCGATGTCGCCGGCGTTTCCCGACCGGCGTGTCTGCACGGCCTGCGTCCGGCGCTCCTCGAGCGGCGCATCGTCGATGAAGGCGTAGGGCCGGGCGTTCAGGATGTCGTGGCAGAACGCCGACGGCTCCGGCGTGTCGCGCGACACACAGGTCAGTTCCCCGCGATGGATGCGCTCGAGCACGCGCTGCAGCTGCGGCAGATCCATGGCCTCTTCGAGACAGTCGCGCACCGTCTGGTTCACCAGCGGGTGATCGGGGATCTGGCGATCGCCGGGGATGTTCTCGAGGCACGCCGCGGCATCCGGGAACACCGCCGCCATCAGGTCGTCGGCCTGCATCCGCTGCACCTGCGGCGGGACCTTGCGGCCGCCGCGGTTGCGCGGCACGGCCAGCGAGATCGTGGCATTCCAGCGCCACCTGGTCTGGAACACCGGAGCGTCGAGGAACGCCTGCACGAGGATGTCGCGCACCGTTGCCGGGTGCAGATACCGGAATACGTCGGCCAACGGGAACGAGTGCTGCGGACCGAGCGAGAGCAGCACCGCATCTTCCGTCGCCGCCGCCTGCAGCTCGAAGTTGAACTGGCGGCAGAAACGCTTGCGCAGTGCCAGCGCCCAGGCGCGGTTGACGCGGCTGCCGAAGGGCGCGTGCAGCACGAGCTGCATGCCTCCCGCTTCGTCGAAGAAGCGTTCGACGACGAGCGTCGATTGCGTGGGGACGGCGCCGAGCACGCGGCGTCCCTCGGCGATGAAGTCGACGATCTGCTGCGCCGCCTCGCGCCCGATCCCGCACTCGCGGACGACCCAGTCCATCGCGTCCCCGTCCAGACGGGCGTCGATGCCCGCGCGGAGCTCGGACACGGCGTGCGACAGCTCGTCGCTGCGCGCCGGCGCTTCACCGAACCAGAACGGAATCGTCGGCGGCGCTCCCTGCGCATCCCGGACGCGCACCGTGCCCGGCAGCACCTGCGTGATCTGCCACGACGCGTTCCCGAGCTGGAAGATGTCGCCCGCCATGCTCTCGATCGCGAAATCCTCGTTCACCGCTCCGACGAACGTGTCTTCGGGCTCGAGCACGACGCGGTAGTCGGCGACTTCCGGGATCGCGCCGCCCGACACGAGCGCCAGCAGCCGCGACCCGCGCCGGCCGCGCAGCATGCGATTGACCTCGTCGCGGTGGACGAGCGCCGCCCGTCGTCCGCGCGAGGTTGCGAACCCGTCGGCCAGCATCTGCACCACGGCATCGAAGTCGGCGCGCGTCAGCGCGCGGTACGGCCACGCTCGCCGCGCCATCGCGAACAGCCCGTCCTCGCTGCAGGCACCGCACGACGATTCGGCCGTGATCTGCTGGGCCAGCACATCGAGCGGCGCGTCGTGGGCCACGATGGCGTCCAGCTCGCCGCTGCGCACGGCGCGCAGCAGCGCCGCGCACTCGACCAGGTCGTCGAGCGACTCCGGGAACAGCCGGCCCTTCGGGACGCCCGCGATCGTGTGCCCGGAGCGGCCGACTCGCTGCAGCAGCGTCGCAATCCGGTGGGGCGAGCCGATCTGGCACACCAGGTCGACATGCCCGATATCGATGCCAAGCTCCAGCGATGCCGTCGCCACCAGCGCCTTCAGCGTGCCGTTCTTCAGCCGCTGCTCGGCATCGAGCCGCCGCTCCTTCGACAGGCTGCCGTGATGCGTGGTGACCGACGCCTCGCCGAGGCGATCGGCCAGGTGGCGCGCCACCCGCTCGGCCAGCCGCCTGGTGTTCACGAACACGAGCGTCGTCTTGTGCCCGCCGATCAGGGCGGCGAGCCGGTCGTAATACTCCTCCCACACCTCGTGCGCCATGACGGCGGTCAGCGGCGATGGCGGCACCTCGATCGCCAGGTCCATCTCGCGGCGGTGGCCTTCGTCGATGACGATGCAGCCGCCGCGGCTGTGGTCGTTGCCGACCAGGAATCGCGCCACCTCGTCGATTGGCTTCTGCGTCGCCGACAGGCCGATGCGCTGCAGGCGCCGCGGCGCGCTCTCGGGCGGCGCGCACAGCGCCTCGAGGCGCTCGAGCGACAGCGCCAGATGCGCACCCCGGCGTGTGCCGATCACCGCGTGTATCTCGTCGACGATGACCGTCCTGACGCTGCGCAGCATCTCCCGGCTGCGCTCGGCCGTCAGCAGCAGATACAGCGATTCGGGCGTGGTGACCAGAATGTGCGGCGGCGTCTTCAGCATCGCCGCGCGCTCCGACGAGCTGGTGTCGCCGGTCCGCACGGCGGCGGTCAGGCGCGGGATCTCGACGCCCGACGCTTCGCCGAGCCTGCGGATGCCGCGGCGAGGCTCGGCGAGGTTCCTGTGGATGTCGGCGCTCAGCGCCTTGAGCGGCGACACATAGACCACGCGCACCTCGTCCGGAAGCGGCGACGCACTGCCCTCGCGGACCAGGTCGTCGATGGCGGTCAGAAATGCCGCGAGCGTCTTGCCGGAGCCGGTGGGTGCGGCGATAAGCGTGTGGCGGCCCGCCCGGATCGCGTCCCAGCCGCGGCGCTGCGCCGGCGTCGGCTGACCGATCGAGTCGAGGAACCACCGGGAAACGAGGGGGTGAAAGCCGGGCAGCATGGACGATCTCGGGAGGTTGCCGGATCATATCGCGTTCGATCCGACGCACGCCCGATCGGGAATTCGAGAGCCGGGCGCCCGCTGCTCCGGCCTCGATCCCGGCTCAGCGGACGAGGGCATGGAGCGGGCAGAATAGACGGATGCTCTTCCTCGCCATCGTTGCCATCGGCGCATTCGTGGGCTCGCACTTCGCGCCGTTTCCGCTGCTCCTCGACGTCACCGACGACACCGTCTGGCGCATGCCGCGCACGGGAACGCCCACCGTGTATCTCACCTTCGACGATGGTCCCAATCCGGACGCGACGCCCGCGCTCCTCGATGTGCTCGCCCGCCACCGGGTGCAGGCGACTTTCTTCGTCATCGACAAGCACATCACGCGCGACACGATCCCGATCGTCCGCCGCGCCTTCGAGGAGGGCCACGCGGTAGCGATTCACTGGCACTCGCGCGATCTGATGTTCAAGGGACCGACCTACGTGGCGAGCACGATTCAGGAAGCCGCCGCGCGCATCGAGGTAACGACCGGCTACCAGGCCTGCCGCGCATTTCGTCCGCACGCGGGCCACCGGAGCATTCCGATGCTGATGGGCGCCGCGAAGGCCGGCTTCCTCGTCGTGGGCTGGGGCTGGATGGCGTTCGACTTCAACTGGTTCCGTGCGCGCACGGCCGACGACCTCGTGCCGCGGCTGGCCAACGGCGCCGACGACGGCGAAATCATCGTGATCCACGACGGGCACCACAAGAATCCCCGCGCCGACCGGCGCTACGCGGTGGAGACGGTCGACCGGCTGATCCCCGAGCTGAGGACGCGGGGGTTCGCGTTCGGGACGATCTGTCCCTGACTGGGAGGGCGCGGGGGTTTTCGAAACGCGGGGACCGCAGGGCGCGCGGAGGGTTCGACTCTTTTCGAAACGCAGGGACCGCAGGGCGCGCGGAGAGCGGGACTTCGTTCGAAACGCCGGGGCCGCAGAGCACGCGGGTTCGACTCTTTTCGAAACGCAGGGGTCGCGGGGCGCGCGGAGAGCAGGACTCCGGTTCGAAACGCCGGGGCCGCGGAGCACGCGCAGGGTTCGACTCGTTCGAAACGCAGGGAGCGCAGGGCGCGCGGAGAGCAGGACTCCGGTTCGAAACGCCGGGGCCGCGGAGCACGCGCAGGGTTCGATTCTTATCGAAACGCAGGGATCGCGGGGCGCGCGGAGAGCAGGACTTCGTTCGAAACGCCGGGGCCGCGGAGCACGCAGGGAATCCGACTCTTTCGGAACGCAGGGCCCGCGGAGGGCGCGGAGAGCAGGACTCCGTTCGCGTCAGGGCCGCAGAGGGCGCGGAAGGTTCGAATCTTCAGAACGAGGACGCGCTGAATGTACCAGGAAACTATCTCTGCGGCCTCAGCGGCCCCCGCGTTTCAATTCGGACCAGGAAATCCCCCGCGCTCTCAGCGCTCCCCGCGTTTCCAAAAGAGTCAAGATCTCTGCGCCCCCCGCGGCCCCCGCGTTTCAATCGGACCAGGAAATCCCCCGCGCTCCCAGCGCCCCCCGCGTTTCCAAAAGAGTCAAGATCTCTGCGCCCCCGCGGCCCCCGCGTTTCAATCGGACCAGGAAATCCCCCGCGCTCCCAGCGGCCCCCGCGTTTCCAAAAGAGTCAAGATCTCTGCGCCCCCCGCGGCCCCCGCGTTTCCACAAAGAGTCGAGATCTCTGCGCCCCCGCGGCCCGCGCCCTCGACTCAGAACCCCACCCGGAACCCGAAGTCCGTCTGCCACCCGGGCCGCGGCCCGTCGAGCGCGCGAATCACCGCGAACTCGAACGGCAGTCCGCCGGCGTTCAACCGGATACCGCCGCCGAGGCTGCTGATCCCGTGCATCCGCCGCGGACCGCCGGCCGCCGGCTTCCCCCACACCAACCCGCCGTCGACGAACAGGAATCCATCGGCGGGCAGGCGGCCGTAGTCGATCTGCCCTGAGAACATCCCCCAGAGCGGGAACCGTACTTCGATGTTGCTCACGAGCAGGCGGCTGCCGAGCAGCTCCTCGCCGCACACGCGCGTCGGGTCGGGCGGACAGTAGCGCAGGTCGATGCGATGCCCGCGCACGAAGGACGTCGACCCGAGGAAGCTCGACATCAGGCGGGGATCGTCGCCGTCCGGGCCGTAGCGGCCCGAGTGCAGCACTCGCACGGCAATCGAATACGGCCGGATCGCCATCATGTAGCGGCGATAGTCGGCCAGCACGCGCGTGTAGGAGAGATCGCCGATGGCCGGCGCCACCTCGAAGCGATAGCGCGACCCCATCAGCGGACCGGTCAGGCCGAACACGGTCGTGTCGTGGACGAGCGCGGCGCCCACTTCGCCGACCGTCGTGGGTTCGCCTCCCGACGTGCTCAGGCGTTCCGTCGCGAGCACGCGGCCGGTCGTCGCCGAAGAAATCTGCGAGCGCACCTCGCGGTGGTACATCGCGTGGCGGATTCCGGCGGTCACCTCCAGACGAAGCCCGCGATTGAACGGATACGCCACCAGTCCGGCGAGCCGCAGCTGCATCCGCTGCAGGTAGTCGTTCTGCATCAGGAACGCCGGCTGTCCTTCGTGCTCGATCTCGTCGTAGCGGCGATAGCGGCGGATTCCGGGCTCGAGCTCGGCGACGGCGCCCCAGTTCAGGCGCCGCTCCTGATTCAGGAAGCGGAACTCGAACGCCGCATCGCGCAGCCGGTTGCCCACCTGCAGGGCGGCGCCGAGGCGCCGCTCGCCCAGCATGTCGCCGAACATGAGGGCGCCGCCGGCCCGCACGAACGTGCCGAAGGGCCCGCCGCCCGAGCTCAAGTACGGCTGGGCGATGTTCTCGAGCGACAGACGCGACGTGTATTCCCGCTCGCCCATCGTCGACGGATCGGGCAGACCTGTCTGCAGGTCGCCCCTGACACGATCGACGAGCCCCCGCGACGCGATCTCGTCGTCCGGTGCGGGACGCGGTGGCGCCGGCGGAAGCGTCGTACGAGCGGTCGCGGTGCCCGCATCGAGGGTCACGAGCTGCGGACGCCCGCGCTCGAACAGCGTGTAGGCAATGACAGGCGCGGCGGCGGCGACCGACAGCGCCGGGCTCGTGGGCGTGACGCCGGCGACGCCGGTATGCACGCTGGTCAGCTGTTCGACGGCCGGCGCGGCCCGCTCCTCCCCGGCAAGAGCGACGCGGTACACGTTCGTGACGCCCTCGCCGTCGCCAATGAAGAAGATCGCATCGTCATCGAGCGACCACTGGGGGTTGAGCTGTGCATGGAGCGCGCCGACCTCGACCCGTTCGATTGCCCCGGTCTCGATGTCGAGGAGCGCCAGCTGCGGCCGCCCGAATCGCAGCGCGTCGAGATCGCTGCTGAAGCGCTCGGTGACGAACGTCAGCCTCCGGCCGTCGTGCGACCACGACGGCTGCAGGTCGGCTGTGGGATCGTCCGTCAACTGCCGGAGTCTGCCGGCCTTCAGGTCGAAGACGAAGAGGTCGGTGAACCCGCCGGTCAGCGCGGAAAAGGCGATCGAGTGGCCATCCGGCGACCACGTCGGCGTGAGAATCTGTCCGAGCTGCTCGAAGACCAGCTCCCGGTTTTCCTCTCCCTCCCGCATCGGCACGAGCATCAGCGTGGCCGTTCCCTGGCGGACTGCCGGGAACGCGAACCAGTCTCCCTCGGGACTCCACGCGCCCGCCGAGCGCAGCGCCTGGAGGCTGTCGTATCGGGCGCTGGCCGCGGTCGTCGCCAGCTTCCGGATCACGCGTCCGCTCTTCACGTCGGCCAGGAAGAGATCGAGCGACAGCTTGTCGCGTTCCGAGAAGAACACGGCGCGCGTCCCGTCCGGGCTGAGCGACGGCCCGAGCTGCATCCCGTCGCGGCTCCACGGCTCGGGGCGATCGGTGCCGCGCGGGGCGCCATACTCCCGGAACACGCTGCGGCGCCACTCCACGTACAAGGTGTCGAGATCGACGCCCGTCGCGTACCGCATCCGGTCGGCGACCTTGCGATGCTTCTTGTCCGGCTTCAGCGCCCTCTCGACGATCGCATCGCCGAAGCGGTTGCCGAGATACGACCAGAACGCGTGGCCGTACTGATACGGCGAGAGCTGCCGCGCGGCGTCGCTCTGCTCGAGCGGCAGCCGGTCGGATCGCACGGCGTCGCGCAGCCAGAGCCCCGACTCGGCGTCGCTCGATCCGCGCGCCAGGTACTCGGCCATTCCCTCGATGAACCACAGCGGCTGCGTCGTTCCGCCGCCGTACCGGCGGGCGATATCGAACTGGAAGGCATGCACCAGCTCGTGACCGAGCACGCGATCGGTCTCCGCCATCGTCGGGGCGAACGGCATGACAATACGCCGCTTCATCGACTCGGTCACGCCGCCGATGGAATCCGGCATGATGCCGGAGACGACGTTCGTCTGGGCGAATTCGGCCTGGCTCCCGTAGATCACCAGCGGCTGCCGGCGATCGAGCTGATGATTGAGCACCCGCGAGATTCGCGCATACCAGCGCTCGGCGAGCTGCGCCGCGATGCGCGCCGCGCGCCCCTCACGCTCGTAATAGAAGATGTCGAAGTGCTCCGTGGTCAGGATGCGGAAGTCGAAGTCCTTGTACTCGACCTTGTTGCGACCGAAGTACTGCCCGAGGGCCGGCGATGCGAACGCCGGAATCGCGAGCGACAGAAAAAGGAGAGACCGACGAAGCACACCTATCCCGGGAACCTGGTGCTTGCGCATGGGGTACTACAGGCGAACCAGACGAACGGACGAACGAGGTGAACGGAGACGAGACGGCAGGACGCCGCTCGCTTCGTCGGTTTCTAACCTAGTTGTGGGGGCGAGTCAAGCAGGAGTGCGGGGCTGAGAGGGAAGAAGGCGGGAACGCGAGGTGCGGAACGGCTGCTCCGCACCTCGAAACAAGGCTCACCACCGGAACGTGACTCCGACGGACCCGCGCCAGAAATCGAAATCGCTCAGCCCGATGTCGAACTCCTCGTCCTCCGAGTCGTCTTCGAGCGCGCGGAAGTAGCGGAGGTCGCCGCGGATGCCGACGTTGTCCGTGAACTGGCCGTTCACGCCGCCGCCGACGTTGACGCCGAGGTCGTTCCTCGTGACGTCATCGAAGAAGTCGCCGACGCTGCTGACGTTGCTGCGGATGAGCCCGAGCCCGGCCGAGCCGTACGGGCGCACGCCGCGGCCCGGAGGTGCGCTGATGAGCAGGTTGCCCATGAACGTCGTCACGTTGCTGTCACCGAAGACGAAGTTGCCGGGCCCGGCGGTGTCCTCGAAGAAATTCGGCGACCAGCCAAAGTCGAACTCGAAGCCGACAATGCTCGGGTTCCAGCCGATGGTCGCGCCGATATCAACCCGCCGTTCGACGTCATCCTCGAAGTCGGCGCCCTCCTGGTCGAAGTTGGCATTGCCACCGAAGTTGGCGCCGACGAACGGCGTGAAGAACCAGCTCTGCGCGCGTGCGGTCCCCGGCACCAGCATCAGTGCAAATGCGCTGATTATGAGTAGTCTGGCAAGTTGCATCGTGTTCCTCCGTGGGCTCGCACAAGAGCCCCTGACTCCTGCGCAGGTGTGGTGCAAGCGGAATGCCTTGCAGGCCAGCGCGGCCGTACGATCGGCCGCGCCGCAGCAATCTCATTTCTTCAGGCGAGATGAGCTCCGCTTTTGCAGACGTCGTGCACAGCATCGACCGGAAGGTGCTCGAAGACCTCGGCCGTTGCTGTGCAGCGCGAGTCGCTCGCTCTGCGTCCGCCCGTCGGGTGGTCTGGTGCGGAACTTGGAGTTCAGTCCAACTGTGATGGCGGAGGATTGAAATAGAGCACTTGGTTTCCCAGCGGCAAGGTCGTGAATACACCGGCTGATCGGTGTCAGAGCCGGCGCAAAGCGCGCATCGGATCCAGGCGCGAGCTGCGCACGGCCGGAACATAGCCGGCCGCAAGACCGACGAACATCAGCAGCACCACCGCGCCGGCAAACGCGACCGGATCGAATGGACTGACGCCGGCGAGGAACGTGCGGAACATCGGTGTCACACCGATCGACGCCAGCGCGCCAAGGACGATGCCCGCGATGACGACGTCGAATGCCCGGCGGAGCATCTCGCGGCGGATGCGCGGGCGGGACGCGCCCACCGCCATGCGGATCCCGACCTCCGCGGTTCGCGATGCCGCGGCGTATGCCATCACGCTGTAAAGGCCGATCATCGCCAGCAACAGTCCGACCGTCCCCATCGCCCCGAGAATCGTCGTGCCCAGCCGGCGCATGCTCATTTCCAGGCTGGTCGCGCCGCGCAGCGTCTGCACGCTTACCGGCACACGCGCATCGACGTCGTCGATGGCGGCCGCCACGGCCGCGACTGCCGCATCGGGCGCTGCGGCGCGCGCGTGGACGATGAGCGCCCTCGGCCGCTGCGCGAACGGGTAGTAGATCACCGACTGCGGCGCTTCGCCGATCGTTCCGATCCGGTGGTCGGCGACAATGCCAATCACTTCCGCGTCGGCCTCGTCTTCGGTCTGGACGTGCTCGCCAATCGGATCCCGGCCCGGGAAATACGTCCTGGCAAAGGTCTCGTTGACAACGGCGACCGCGGCGCTGCCAGCCCGGTGTGTGGCGTCGAACTCGCGGCCTCTCACCACCCGGATTCCCAGCGTGTGAAAGAATCCGGGGCCGACGCTGTAGGTCGATGGACGTGTGCCGGGGATGTCGGTGCGTCCGGCGGGATGGAAGCTCCTCAGCAGGGAATCACCGCCGAGCGGAGTGAAATCGGCCACGCTGACCTGCGTCACGCCAGGCACTTGTGCGATGCGCTCGATGAGCCGCTCGGCAAACGCGGCCCGATCGGCGCCGGGGTACTGCTGTCGGTCGAGCCCGAATCGCGCGACGACGCCGTGATCCAGATCGAAGCCCAAATCGGTCCGGCCGATCTGCATCTGACTGCGGACGAACAAGAGCGTCGTGACCACGAGGCACAACGACATGGCCAGTTGGCCCACGACGAGCCCCTGCCGCATGCGTCCGCGCGGCGTCACACCTTCCGTGTTCTGACGCAGGTCGTTGATGATGCTCGGGCCGGTGGCCCGGAGCGCGGGCAGCACGCCGCAGATCAGCGTGACGAGCACGACAAACGGAATCGCATACGGGACGATCCGGCCGTCGAGCGCCATCACGTCTCGCAGCGGCGCCATTGCCGGCGGCAGGGGCATCCAGGCGGCAAACGATGCCATCGACAGGCCGACGAGTCCGCCGGCCAGCACCAGCACGAGGCTCTCGACGAGCATCGACTGAACCACGCGTGCGCGGCCGGCGCCAATCGCGGCACGCACCGCGATCTCGCGGCGGCGCTCCGTGGCCCTGGCCATCAGCAGGCCGGCCACGTTCACACGGGCGATGAGCAGCACGAGCGCGCCGGTCAGGATCGACAACGTGCGCAACGCGCGGTAGCCCGCTTCCGAACCGCGGAATTGAATGGCCTGCGCCGGGAACACCCGCGACGGCCGGTTCGTGTGCAGGCGATCGGGATACGCGCGTTCGAGCGATGCGACGAACGACGTCACTGCGGACTGCGCCTGCGCCGCGGTCGTCTCCGGCCGCAGGCGGCCGAGCACCGCGAGGCTGGGTGTGCCGCGTTCCGCGACCGACGGCAGCGTCAACGGGCTCACCGGGACGTAGATCGACGGACCAACCCACCCGAACACCGCACGATAGTCCTCGGGCAGGACGCCGACGACCGTGAACGGTTCGCCGCCGAGGGTCAGCGTCTCGCCGATAGCATCCCGGTCGCCGCGCAGGCGGCTCCGCCAGGACGCCGCGGTCACCACCGCGAGCCGCGGGTTGCGCTCGGGCGCGGCCTCGGCGGCCGTGAACGTGCGTCCGATTTGCGCACGGATGCCGAGCACATCGAAAGAATTGGCGGTGACGACCAGCAAGCCGGTCGGCGTCAGGCGGCCGGCGGCGCCCATGTTCAGATTGCCGGCGCGGAATCCGGCGACGTCGCTGAAGATGCCGGACTCGCGGAGATCCGTGTAGTCGGGATATGAAAACTGATTCGCGTACCCCGGCTCGACACCCACCACCCGCTCGGGTTCGATCATCGTCGGCCGATGACCGTACACGGTGCTGAGGACCATGAAAAGCAGCGTGTTGAGGCCGATGCCGACACCCAACGACAGCGCACAGACAATGACGAGCCCCGGGCTGCGCCGCAGACTCCGTACGGCGTGGCGCACATCCCGCCAGCACGCGTCGAGCCACGGCGCGATCCGCACGGCGCGCGCATCTTCGCGGGCCACGCTGGCATTGCCCATCAAGCGCCGCGCCGCGCGTTGCGCATCGGAAGGCGAGAGGCCGTCCAGGCGCAGGTCGTGCTCGGTCATCTCGCGATGGAACCGCAGTTCCTCCTCGAGCTCGCTCGCGGCACGCCGCGCGCGAAGCCAGTACGCCACTCGCCGCAGGAATGCGGTCATCGCCGGCTCACGCTTCCAGCACGCGCTGAATGGCCAGCATCATCTGGTCGAAACCCTTGCGCTCCACGGCAAGGCGTTTTCGTCCGGCCGCCGTCAGCGAGTAGTAGCGGGCGCGGCGATTGTTCTCGGACACGCCCCATTCGCCGGTGATCCAGCCGTTGACCAGCAGCCGCTGCAACGCGGGATACAGCGAGCTCTCGCCCACCTGGAGGACGTCCTGCGACGTCACCCGGAGGTGCCGGGCGATCCCGTAGCCGTGCATCGAGCCGCGCTGCAGGGTGCGCAGGATCAGGAGGTCCAGCGTGCCCGGCAGAATTTCCAGTGCCTGATTGGTTGCTCCCATCGTCTATCGATGGAGAGTATGGCGCGTGTGCCCGGCCGCGTCAACTCCCATCGATGGACGATGGGTGCGGCGCTGTCTTGCGGCCGGAGCAACGCGAATGCTACGCTGCGCGACCATGGAGCCTTCCCTGATTCGTCGAACGATCGCCATCCTGTCTCTGTCTGCCCTCTGTACCGTCGTCCTGACCGCCAGCGCCCGTCCCGCCGCCGCCCAGGCCAAGGGATCGGCCGACGCGATGGCGGCCAAGCGGGTCGACCCGAAGTGGAAAGTTCCGCGTACCCCGTGGGGGCACCCGGATCTCGAAGGCATCTGGACGACCGACGACATGCGCGGCGTCCCGCTGTCGCGGCCCGCGCAGTACGGCACGCGGACGCATCTGACCGACGAGGAGTTCGCCGAGCGCGCCAGACAGCGGCAGCGGGCGCGCGAAATCGACGACGCCCGGACGGGCACCTTCCGCAACGAGGAAGGCTCGCGCGACTTCAGCTACACGTCGATGGTCATCGATCCGCCCGACGGCCGGGTGCCGGCCCTGACCCCGGCGGGACAGGCGCGCCGCAAGGCGACCCCGCAGGGTTCGTTCGGCGTCGGCCCCTGGAACTGGGTCGAGGACTTCTCGCTCTACGATCGCTGCATCACCCGCGGCGCGGTCGGCTCCTTCATGCCCGCCGTCTACGGCAACGGCGCCCGGATCCTGCAGACGCCCGACGCCGTGGTCATCAGCTACGAGATGGTGCACGACACGCGCGTCATCCCGCTCGACAACCGCCCGCCGCTCTCCGACAACGTCAAGCTCCTCATGGGCGACGCGCGCGGCCACTGGGAGGGCGACACGCTCGTCGTCGAAACGCGCAACTTCACCGATCGGACCTCGATCGGCGGCGCCCGGCACAGCGAAAAGCTGCGCCTGACGGAGCGCTTCACCCGCGTCGACCCGGACATGATCGACTACGAGATCCACGTCGACGATCCCGACACCTTCGTCCGTCCGTGGACGATGCGGATGACGATCACGACGCAGCCGGGGTATCAGATCTACGAATACGCCTGCCACGAGGGCAACGCTGCGCTGCGCAACACGCTGAGCGCCGAGCGTGCCTACGAGAAGGCGGTTGAAGAAGCCAGGGCCAAGGGCCTGCCGCCGCCCGAGCGGGTGTTCGAGCGCGTCAACGGTCCGGATCGCGCGCGTTGAGAACACGCGCGCGTTAAGAACACGGCGGGTTGAAGGCACCCGTGCGCAATCTCGCGCGCGGGAACCCGAGCCCGCGTCCATTCTTCGTCACTGACGGGCAGCCTTTACACGCCGACCTCGACCACACTCCCCGTCCACACACGAAATCAGGCCGTCGCATGACGGCCTGACAGTTGCACACCGCCCCGACGCTCTCCGACTCAACCACTTCTGAAACACGCCTGGCGGGGCGCGGTACGCACCACGAGACACGTGTGTACCGCGGGGCCTGGCGGGGAGACGACCATGGCCAAGGACAATCAGCGTGAAACCACGTCCCGTTTCACACGGCGCGGCTTTCTGGGTGGAATCGGCGCCGGCGCGATCGGCGCGGCGGGCGCGATCGCCACTCCGGAAGACGCGATCGCGCAGCAATTCGTAAGGCCCCCCACTGACACCCGTTCGGATCGTTTCAGCCGTCTGTTCGACAGACTCCCGCCGTTCGCCCCGCCCAGTCTGCGCGTGCAGAGCGCGCTACGGGAGATGGGGGCGAAGGGCGGTCTGATGGACGCCAAGGATCCACTGAGCGCCGGCCCCGTCCAGCTCATCGCCGATCCGGCGCTGAGCGTGAACAATCCCGACAACCCGACGGCCACGGCCGGCGTCACGTTCCTCGGCCAGTTCCTCGATCACGACATGACGTTCGACGCCTCGTCGCGTCTGGGCGTGCCGACGCGTCCCGAGCGCTCGGTCAATTCACGGACACCGAGCTTCGACCTCGACTCGCTCTACGGGCGCGGCCCGACGGCCGACACGCACCTCTACGATCCCGCGGACCGCGCGAAGCTGAAGATCGAGAAGACCAGCGAGGGCGGCTTCGAGGACGTGCCGCGAACGTCGAGCGGCGCGGCGATCATTCCCGACCCGCGCAACGACGAGCACCTCATCATCAGCGGCATGCAGGCGGCGTTCATCTGCTTCCACAACAAGGTGGTCGACATGCTCCGCGCGCAGGGCGATGACCAGCGCCTGCGCCACGTCGACCTCGATGATGCCGAGGATGCCGAGAGCGTGGCGACGCTCGAAGCCTTCGACGACTTCCGCGAGAGCACTCGGCTTCGGAACGTCTTCGTGGAAGCGCGCCGGCTGGTGACCTGGCACTACCAGTGGATCATCCTGCACGAGTTCCTGCCGACGATCGTCGGCGCGCGGCTGGTCAACGAGATCCTGGCGCGCGGCCGGCGGTTCTACCGGCCCCGGCAGGGCGAGGCGAGCATCCCGGTCGAGTTCCAGATGGCCTATCGCTTCGGCCACAGCATCGTCCGGCCGTCGTACCGCGCCAACCTCGCCGGCGACGGCGGCCAGCCGTTCTTCGGGTTCATCTTCGATCCCGCCGGCGAGGGCCAGCTCGATCCGGTCGATCTGCGCGGCGGCTGCCGCGCGGCGCGGCGCTTCGTCGGATGGCAGACGTTCTTCAACTTCGGCGGCGCTCTGTCGGCGGACGTGCGGAACAACAAGCTCATCGACACGAAAATCTCGACGCCGCTGTTCAATCTCCCGCTCCACGCGATTGCCAGCGGCGATCCGCCGACGTCGCTGCCGCAGCGCAACCTGCTGCGCCACCTGACGTGGTCGCTTCCCTCGGGCCAGGACATCGCGCGCGCGATGGCCATCCGTCCGCTGGCGCCGGGGCAGCTGAGCGAGCTGGCGGCCTTCGGCGCCGGCTTCGAACGGAGCACACCGCTCTGGTACTACATCCTCAAAGAGGCAGAGCTGGCCGGCGGCACGCAGCTGGCGGGGGTCGGCGCACGGCTCGTGGCCGAAGTGTTCATCGGCCTGCTGCAGGAGGACCGCAACTCGTACCTGGCGCGGAATCCGCGCTGGCGGCCGACGCTGCCCGGCCGGGCGCGCGGCACGTTCACGATGGTCGATCTGCTGACGTTCGCCGGCGTCGATCCGGCGTCGCGGCAGCAGTAACGGCCGAAGTCCGACACGTCACCGTCGCAACCGCCGAGGCCAACCCTTCACGGTTCCGCTCATCGCGAGCCAAGGTTGGCCCTCGGTGCGATCCGCAACTGATATACGCTTCGGGCCCCGCGGGGACACGTCTCGTCAACGATCGATCTGCGGAGGCGGCCATGCGACTGTACGTTTCGCGTCTGCTCATGATGGCAGGCGTGCTTCTCCTTCCCGCGTCCGCCTTCGCGCAGGCGGCCATTGCCGGTACCACCAGGGACGCCTCGGGTGCGGTCCTCCCCGGCGTCACCGTCGAAGCCTCCAGTCGGCGCTCATTCGGTTCGTGAAGATCGGTGCGCAGATCGATTTCTAACCGCCTGCACCTGATCCAGAATGTCTCTCGCACTCATCAGGAGGAGGGCCGCCCGGGGGCGGCCCTCGAGGAGAGGGAGATGACACGATCGTTTTCGTTGATCGCCGGCGGCGCGGCGCTGGTGATCGGAATGGCCGTGGGAGCGCTGCTGGCGCAGGCTCCCGCCCAGCCCGGGTCGCAGCCCTACTTCGTCGGGAACCGGCTCGGCCTGCCGATCAACCCGGCGCCGGACGGCAAGTTCGAGCCGATGTCGAAGAACGTCAAGGTCTACGGCGCGATCTACTCCGCCGAGAGCTGCTCGTACGATCCGACCCGCGGCGTCATCGTCGTCCCGAACCGCGGCGTCGCGCAGAACGTCCAGACCAACAACGCCTGGATCTCGTTCATCAACCACGACGGCTCCGTCCACACGGCGCGCTGGATCGGCGTGCAGAATCCGGGGGACCAGCGCACCGGCATGACGCCGCCGCTGGTGCTCAACGAGCCGCTCGGGAGCGACATCGCCAACGGCATCCTCTATCTCGCCGACCGCGACGGCGGCACCGGTCCGACCGACCCGGCCGTCTCGGTGATCCGCAAGTTCAACATGCAGACCGGCGCGCCGGCGGGCGAGATCAAGGTCGAGAAGTCGACGGGCTTCAACGACATCGAGGTCGCCGACGACGGCACGATTTACGCGACGCAGACCGGCACCGGGGGACAGAACCCCGATCCCTCGACCTGGCAGGTGTGGAAGATCACGCCGAGCGGACAGGCGTCCATCTTCGTGCAGGGCGCGCCGCTCCGTCAGCCGAACGGCATCGCCTTCGACGAAAAGGGCAACATCGTCGTCGTCAACATCGGCAACGCCGAAGTGCTCACCTTCGATCAGAGCGGGAAGCTGATCAAGACCGAGATGGCGGCGCAGCCGGGCAACGACGGCCTCGTGATCATGAAGGACGGCACGAAGTACGTGAGCAGCGTGACGCAGGGCGGCGTCTCGCGCATCCGCCCGGGCCGGTCCGCCGAGCTCATCGCGCAGAACATCCCGAATCCGGCGTCGATGTGCTGGGATTCGGGCGCGAATCAGCTGGTGATCCCGATGAACGCCAACAACGGGCTGGCGTTCATTTCGCTTCGCTAGATTGGTTCGTGGTTAGTGGTTGGTGGTTGGTGGTCGGCTTCCCGGTCTCGGTTCGCGGCCTCTCGCCGCGTCGTTTGCGGCAGGCCCCGCGAGGCCGCAGATCCCTGAAACCAGCCACCCCCGACGTTCCAATTCCCGATCGGCTCGATTGGGAGTTGGAGCTCGGGAGCGTCCGCAGAGGGATCGCGGACGCCGGACGATCAGGCCGCGCGCCGCGATGCATCGCGGCCCTGCAGATGCCGTAAGAGCGCGACGAGCGCGGCTTCGTCCTCGCGCAGACCGGTGCACGCCCTCGGCTTCCTGCTGAAGATCGTCGCCATCGTGCCGTCGCGGTAGGCGTCGACGACCCCGGGATGCACGTACGACTTGCGGCACACCGCGGGCGTATTCCCGAGCAGGCCGGCCACGGCTTCAATCGCCACGTTCACGTTGCGTTCGGTCTCGCGCTTCGCTCCCGGCGGCGGCACCCGGCGCAGCGCGCTCGCCGCCAGCACCGTCCCCGCCCACGTGCGGAAGTCCTTCGCGGTGAAGTCCTGCCCCGTGATCTCCTTGAGATAGCCGTTGATGTCGCCGGAATCGACGACCTGCGGCTCGCCGTCAGCGTCGAGGTATCGAAACAGCTCCTGGCCCGGCAGGTCGCGGCACTGCTTGACGATGCGGGCGAGACGACGGTCGTTGACGCTGACCGAGTGGCGCACGCCGCTCTTGCCGCGGAACTGGAAGCGCAGCGTGCCACCTTCGACGCGCACGTGCCGCGAGCGCAGCGTGGTCAGGCCGAACGACCGGTTCTGGCGCGCGTACTCCTCGTTGCCGACGCGAATCAGGCTCTTCTCGAGCAGCTGCACGATCGTGGCGAGCACCTTGGTGCGCGGCAGCCCCGGCTGTTCCAGATCGGTGTCCGTGCGCCGGCGGATCACCGGCAGCACCTCGGCAAACGCCTGCAGGCGATCGAACTTCGTCTCGTCGCGATGCGCGCGCCACGCCGCGTGATAGCGATATTGCTTGCGGCCCTTGGCATCGCGGCCGGTGGCCTGGATGTGTCCGCGCGGATCGGGACAGATCCACACGTTCGTCCAGGCTGGAGGAACCGCGAGCGCGCGGATGCGGTCGAGGACGGCCGGATTGCGAATCGTCTTTCCGTCGGCGCCGACGTAGACGAAGCCGTCGCCGCAGCGGCGGCGCTCGATGCCGGGCTGATCGTCGCGCACGTAGCGGAGCCCGGCCGTGGCCGCTGCGGCAAGCGGACAGGTATCGGGCGGACCGGCAGTCCGGCGGCGGCGAAGCGAACGGAACATGCGAACGCGGCGCACGAGAGCCGGAGTGTGCAAAAGGGCCGCCGTCCAAAATCCGCACAGGTTTTCGCGAGTCGGCGCTATCATCAGCGTCGGATTTCTGACGGGTGACCGGAGATTCTGGAGAACACGATGACCAAGGGATCGCTTGCAGGAATGCTCGCCGTTGCCATCGGATGCACGGCGGTGATCGTCGACGCGCAAGGCGGGCGCGGCGGCGGGCGCGGGGCGGGGGCCGCACCGGCGGCGAAAGGGACGATCGAACGTATCGTCGTTCACGGTAAGTCGCTCGAAGGCAATCTCGAAAGCGACTCGCCCGATCGCGACGTCACGGTGTATCTGCCCCCGGGCTATGCCAGCGATCAGAGCCGGCGCTTCCCCGTCGTCTATCTGCTCCATGGGTACGGCGGACGCGAAGACACGTTCACGTCGCGGCTCGCGAATCTCCAGGAGAGCGGCGACCGGCTGGCGGCCGCGCAGGGATTCAGCAGCGCGATCGTCGTCACGCCGAGCGCCTACACGCTGCACAAAGGCAGCATGTACTCGAGCTCGCCGACGACCGGCGACTGGGAGAAGTTCATCGCCGAGGATCTCGTCGCCTACATGGACAAGAACTACCGGACGCTGCCCAGCCGGTTGAGCCGCGGCCTCGCGGGCCATTCGATGGGCGGATACGGGGCGCTGAAGATCGGGATGAAGCGACCCGACGTGTTCGGCTCGCTCTACATCATGAGCGCGTGCTGCCTGGCGGCCAATCGCAACCCGCAGCCGGAGGCGATCAAGGCTGCCGAGGCGATCAGGACGCGCGAGCAGGCCGAGGAGGCCGCCCGGGCGCCGGGGTTCGGTCCGTCGGTGCTCCTGGCATCGGCCGCGGCGTGGTCGCCGAACCCGAAGAATCCGCCGCTCTTCCTCGACCTGCCGGTGAAAGACGGCAAGGTGCGGCCCGAGATCGTCGAAAAGTGGGCGGCCAACGCGCCCCTCGAAATGCTCGACAAGCACGTGGCCAACCTGCACCGGTATTACGCGATTGCCATCGAAATCGGGACGAAGGACTCGCTGCTGGCGCAGAACCAGCAGCTCCACGCAGCGCTGCAGAAGCGGCGCATTCCCCACTATTACGAGGAGTACGACGGCGATCACACCAACAAGGTGCGCGAGCGGATCGAGCGCAACGTGCTGCCGTTCTTCTCGCGGAACCTGGTGGCGCCGTCCAATCCGACCAACCCGCAAATCGAGCCCTAGTTTGGGTTAGAGTTATCCCGCCATGACGACTACACGCCGCGACTTCGTCAGACTTGCCGGCACGGCCACGGCCGCCGCCCTGCTCTCCTCGCCCGCCTTCGGCGCAAACGAACCGGCGCTGGGGCTGATCTTCCCGCCGCGGAACTATCCGATTCCGCCCGATGCGAAGCGCCTCTATCCGACCGGGGTCGAGTTCCTCGGCGATGGCGTCGGCCTGCCGGGGGGTATGACGATCCAGGGGTATGAGGAAGCGATTCCACGCGTAGTCCCGGTAGCCGAGGCGCTCGCCAGACGCGGCGCCAAGGTGATCTCGGTGTTCGGGTCGTCGCTGACCTTCTACAAGGGACGGCAGTTCCACGAGGAGCTGATGCAGCGCGTGACCAGGGCGACCGGCGTTCCGTCGACGACGCAGAGCAACGGCCTGCTCGACGGCCTGCGCACCGTGGGCGCGAAGCGCGTGGCGCTGGCTACGGCCTACACCGACGAGGTGACGGATCGGCTGAGAATTTTCCTCGAGGAGTACGGCTTCGAGGTGACCTCCGCCAAGGGCCTCGGCGTCATCTCGGTTCCCGAAGGCCTGAACACGCAGCCGATCCTGCACAAGCTCGGGGTCGAATCGTACGCGGCGTCGCGCAAGGCCGACGCGCTGGTCATGTCCTGCGGCGCGCTGCGCACGCTCGACGTCATCGTCCCGCTCGAAAAGGAGATCGGCGCTCCCGTGGTGTCGTCCACGCCGCACGGCCTGATGAACGGCGTGCGGATGCTGGGCCTGAACCCGCGCGTGCAGGGCTTCGGCATGGTGCTGGCGCGCGCGTAACCACCGCGCGCGGCCTGTCGCGAAGAACACGGGAGTAAGATCGACCTCGGGGTGTGTTCATGGCCAGGTTCGTTCTGCTTCTCGTCGTCGCCGGCATCGCCGCGTGCTCGCGTCGCGCCGAAGAACCGGCGGCGTCCGCCGCGTCGGGTACCACTTCCCCCACCCAGGCCGCACGCCGCGATCCCACGCTTCTAACCGTGAAACCCTTGCCGTAAGATCGGCTGGCGACGATCTTCCGCTATGGCGCCGCCATCCGTTCAGCGGATCGACAAGTTCGACGTGCTCCGCCGGATCGGCCGCGGCGGGATGGGCAGCGTGTACCTGGCGCGCGACCCCGACATCGATCGCCTGGTCGCCATCAAGCTCCT
>Ga0073934_10000229_pt1 | contig 171494 bp, 177 predicted proteins | sample LarsenN4metaG_FD_76834 | JGI IMG/M metagenome (GOLD analysis project Ga0073934, IMG submission 76834) | Hot spring sediment bacterial and archeal communities from British Columbia, Canada, to study Microbial Dark Matter (Phase II) - Larsen... ... | reverse complement strand
GCTCGATCGAGACGCGCGCATAGCGCTGGCGCATGTGGCGCGCGGCGACGTCTCGCCCTGCAAACAGCACCGCAGCGATCCACGACAGCATCGCGACCGCCCAGAGCGCGAGCCTTCGGCGGTGGTGCTGTGTGGTGAGGAAGCGATGTGGTGTTTGCATGCGGGCATTATGACTCAGGTGTTTGTGCGTCGGATTCGATTTTGGAGATGCGTTATCTTTCAAGGCCTTGCTTGCGTTTGGCGCCGGATTGGCGGGGGCTCTCTTGTTGTATCTCGGTCGAGCGCGCGGTCCTGCGTCCGCCGCTTTGAAGCCACGTCGAGCACTTACCGCGATAGGAGTGCTGGGCAGGGCCTCCTGATCCCGGATCGCAGCCCGGCTCCCGCCTTCGCTCTGCGAGCTACGGCGGGCAGGCAAGGCCGGGCCTGCGTCCGGGAAGCGGAGACACTAACGTGAAGGGAACAGGCCTAGTTGGACGCCGACAGTAGCTACTCCGGCAACGACGAAGGCAGCGCCGAACAGCCTCAGCACCCAGATCGAGTTTTCATCCCAGCCAGATTTTGTTCGTGAAGCCGCCTTCGATCCAGTCTTCGCGTTGAGCCCTGGTTCGGAACAAGAGGTTGAATTCAAAGATCAGGAAAAAGCCTGCGAGCCCCCAACTCATAATGGCAGATATGATCTCTGGGGTCATGGGTTTGCGCTCATCCGCTCCGCGCCAATTCTGCCGCTTCTTCATAGCCGAACAGACTCAGCGCCAGACGAATCGCGGCGCCGCGTTCTGATTTGAGTTCGGGATCGCGTTCGATGGCTAGCCGTGCCTCCTTGTCGGCCGACCCTAGCAAATCAGCGTGCGCTTCGGGTGACACTAATCGGAACGGCGGCAAGCCGCTTTGCTGCGTCCCGAGCATGTCGCCGGCGCCGCGTAGGCGGAAGTCGATTTCGGCGATGGCGAAGCCGTCGTCGTTGCGGCGCAGGGAGTCGAGGCGTTCTTTCGCCGTTTCACCCAAGGGCGGCTTCCAGAGGAGGACGCAGGAGCCGCGTTTGTCGCCGCGGCCGACGCGGCCGCGGAGCTGGTGGAGTTGCGCCAGGCCGAAGCGTTCGGCGTGTTCGATCACCATGATGGTGGCTTCGGGCACGTTGACGCCGACTTCGATCACTGTCGTGGCGACGAGCAGGAAGGCATCGCCTGTGCGGAAGCGCTCCATGGCGGCTTCGCGTGCGGTTGGCGGCATCTTGCCGTGCACGATTTCGACGCCTTTGCCGAAATAGGTCTTCAATTCTTCGAAGCGGTCTTCGACGGCGGCGAGATCGACGGCTTCGCTTTCTTCGATGAGCGGACAGACCCAGTAAGCGCGCTCGCCTTTTCTGCGCGCATCGTCGATGGCCTTCATTACGTCGTCGGCGCGGCTGATGGGCATGGCGGCGGTGGCGATGGGTTGGCGGCCGGGTGGTTTTTCGTCGAGCACGGAGAGATCCATGTCGCCGTGGATCGAGAGCGCGAGCGTGCGCGGGATGGGCGTGGCGCTCATGACGAGGACGTGCGGGGCATAGCCCTTCGCGACCATGCGCATGCGGTCGGAGACGCCGAAGCGGTGCTGCTCGTCGATGACGATGAGGCCGAGATCGTGAAAGGCGACCTGTTCCTGGAACAGCGCGTGCGTGCCGATGACCACGCTGAGCTCGCCGGAGGCGAGGCGGGCGAGGATGTCTTTGCGCGCCGCGCCCTTGTCGCGGCCGGTGAGCACGGCCATGGAAATGCCGGCGGCGGCGAGCAGCGGCTCGAGCGTGGCGCCGTGCTGGCGGGCGAGGATATCCGTCGGCGCCATGAGCGCGCTTTGCAGGCCGGCTTCGGCGGCGCGCGCCATGGCGAGCGCGGCGACGAGCGTCTTGCCGGAGCCGACGTCGCCCTGCAGCAAGCGCAGCATCGGCGCGGGCTCGGCCATGTCGGCGTAGATTTCTTTGATCGCGCGCTGCTGCGCGCCGGTAGGCGCGTAGGGAAGAGATGCAATTAGCTTGTTGGCGAGTTTGCCGTCGCCGGTGACGGCGCGGCCCGGCTCCTTGCGACGCAAAGCCCGGCGCAGCCGCAGCGCGCATTGGCGCGCGAACAGTTCGTCGTAGGCGAGGCGTGTGCGGAAGGGGCTCTGGGGCAGCACGTCTTCCGGCGCGGCGGGGCGATGGATGTGTTCGAGCGCAGTGCGGAAGTCGGGCCAGTCGTGCGCCTTCACCGTGGTGGCTTCGAGCCATTCGGGCGCATCGGGCACTGTGTCGAGCGCGCCGAGGATGGCGCGCGCGAGCGTGCGGCCGGGGAGGCCTTGCGTCAGCGGATAGACAGGCTCTACCGACGGCGGCGCTTCACCCTTGGTCGGATCCACGACGTAGTCGGGATGCACGATCTGCCGGAGGCCCTCGTAGAACGACACCTTGCCGCTGACGAGCCGCTTCTGGCCGACAGGCCACATGCGCGTCAGCATGTCTTCCGAGCCGCGGAAATAGGCGACGGTCAGGAAGCCTGTCTCGTCGCGTAGGCGCACGCGGTGCGGCAGAACTTTCATGCCGATCTTGCGCGCGGGCATGTGGCCGTCGACTTCGGCCTCGATGGTGACGATGTCGCCGTCGTTGGCTTCGGCGATGGGCACGCTGAGGCGCCGGTCGATCGCGGCGTGCGGCGGCAGGAACACGAGATCTCGCACCAGCCGGCCGCCGGCGACCTTGAGGATGAGGTCCATCATCTCGCGCTTGGCGCCCTTCGGCGCGCGCGCCGGCGTCAGCATGGCGTCGAGGACGGGTTGCGCGTCGCTCATCGTGGCTGCATTGACGCAAGCCCTACCTCCCCCTCGATGGGGGAGGTGTCGCGCGCGTAGCGCGCGACGGAGGGGGTGAGGCCCGGAGCGCCCAAGGGATCGCCTCCTGAGGCGAGTCCCCGAGCTTCGCGCGAACACCCCCTCCGTCGTCCGCCTTCGCTGAAGCTGCGGCGGACGACAGCTCCCCCATCGAGGGGGAGCGGGGGGGCAGTCGCGCCGGCTGTGAAATTTCTGACCGGCTCATTCATCGCGCTGACACCATCTCCCATATGGGTTATAGCGCGGCCCCTTTTGCTTTGGGCCACCCCGTTTCCATGGATGACCGCCGCAAGAAGCTGAGATTCCGCGCGTGGCGGCGGGGATTCCGGGAGATCGATCTCATCATGGGCGGATTCGCCGACCGGCGGCTCGCCGATCTGGACGAGGCGGGGTTGGATGCGTTCGAGCGGCTGCTCGAGGCGCCCGACCAGGACGTCTATCTGTGGATTACCGAAGAGGCGGCTGCGCCGCCTGAGTATGACACGCCAACCCTCGCGCTCATTCGCGCGTTCCGTTTCGAGTTGCCGAACAAGGACTGATGAGAGATCCAGCTTTACCCCAACGCCTGATTGAGACGCTGGCGAAGTCGAAAGACGCGCTCGTCGTGACGGGCGCGCCGGAAGGCGTGGACGCCGCGGGGCTGGCGGAAGCGGCGCGGCTGCGCGGGGGCGTGACGCTGTTCGTGGCGCGCGACGAAACGCGGGCGGCGGCGTTCGAGGCGGCGGCAAAGTTCTTCGCGCCGTCTCTTGCGACGCTGCGTCTGCCGGCGTGGGATACGCTGCCGTACGACCGCATTTCGCCGGCGCCAGCCGTGGCGGCCCAGCGCTGCGCGGCGCTGGCGCAGTTGGCGCGGCGCCTGGAGCGCGATCCGCCGCTGCTGGTGATCGCGACGGCGTCGGCGGTGGCGCAGCGCGTGCCGCCGCGCGCGCGCATGGGCGAGGCGACGCTGCCAGTGGAGGCGGGCGCGGAAACCTCGATGCAGGTGCTGGAGGGATACTTCGGCATCAATGGATATGCGCGCGCTTCGACCGTACGCGGGCCCGGCGAGTTCGCGGTGCGCGGCGGGATCATCGATGTGTTTCCACCGGGCGCGGCCGAGCCGATGCGGTTCGACTTTTTCGGCGACGTGCTGGAGACGATCCGCAGCTTCGATCCCGAGACGCAGATCTCGAAAGGCAAGCTGAAGAGTGCGCTGCTGACGCCGGTGAGTGAAGTGCTGCTGGACGAGTTTGCCGTGCTGCAATTCCGGCGGCGGTTTGGGCAGGCGTACGGCACGGTGAGCGACGCGCTCTATGACAGCATCAGCGCGCGCGTGCGCCGGCAGGGGATGGAGCAGTGGCTGCCGTTCTTCTACGAGCGGCTGGAGACCGTGTTCGATTATGCGGGCGAAGAGGCGCTGATCGCGTTCGATGCGCTGGCGGAGGAGGCGATCCGCGAGCGGGTGGAGACGGCGCGCGATCACTACGATGCGCGCAAGACCGCGCCCGTGCCGCGCGGCGGGACGCCGTTCCGCGCGCCGGAGCCGGAGCTGCTCTATCTCAGCGATGAGGCGCTGGCGGAGACGGTCGGCGCCCGGCCGGTGCGGCGCTTCACGCACTTCGACACGGACGCGAAGAAGCAGCTCAGTCTTGGCGCGCGCGTTGGGCGCGATTTCGCGCCGGAGCGGCAAGCGGACGCGAACGTGTTCGATGCAGCGGCCAAGCACATCGAGACGCTGACCAGGGCGAAGAAGCGCGTGGTGATCGCGGCCTGGTCGGATGGGTCGGCGGAGCGCCTGGCGGGCGTGCTGACGGACCACGGCGTGGAAGCGGTGGTGCGCGTCCGCGCCTGGAGCGAGGCGACCGCGCTGCCGAGGGGCGCGCACGCGCTGGCGGTGCTGCCGCTGGAGCACGGCTTCGAGAGCGATACGCTCGTCTTCATCGCCGAGCAGGACATTCTCGGCGATCGCCTGGCGCGGCCGAGGAAGCGCCGGCGCGCGTCGGCGGTGATCGCCGAAGCCGCGGCGATGAGCGCGGGCGATCTTGTCGTGCACCAGGACCATGGCGTGGGGCGTTACGAGGGCTTGAAGACGCTCGATGTCGCCGGCGCGCCGCACGATTGCTTGGATCTCACCTACGCCGGTGGCGACAAGCTCTACCTGCCGGTCGAGAACATCGAATTGGTGACGCGCTATGGCGCCGAGGGCGCCGAGGCGCAGCTCGATCGGCTGGGCGGCGTCGCCTGGCAGAGCCGCAAGGCGAAGGCCAAGCAGCGCTTGCGCATGATGGCGGAAGAGCTGCTGCGGATTGCGGCGCAGCGCGCGACGAAGACTGCGGAAGTGGTCTCGCCGCCCGAGGGGCTGTGGGACGAGTTCTGCGCGCGCTTTCCCTACGAGGAGACGGACGATCAGCTGGCGGCGATCGACGATGTGGTGACCGATCTCGCCGCCGGGCGGCCGATGGATCGGCTGATTTGCGGCGATGTCGGCTTCGGCAAGACGGAAGTGGCGCTGCGCGCGGCGTTCCTGGTGGCGATGAGCGGCAAGCAGGTGGCGGTGCTGGCGCCGACGACGCTCCTGTCGCGCCAGCATTTCCGCACCTTCAGCGAACGCTTCCGGGGCCTACCGGTGCGCGTGCGGCAGCTGTCGAGGCTGGTTGGCGCGAAGGAGGCGGCGGAGACGAAGGCGGGCGTGGCGGACGGGACGGTGGAGATCGTCATCGGCACGCATGCGCTCCTGTCGAAGACGATCAAGTTCGCCGATCTAGGGCTGATGATCATCGACGAGGAGCAGCACTTTGGCGTCAAGCACAAAGAGCGCTTGAAGGAGATGCGCGCCGACGTGCATGCGCTGACGCTCTCGGCGACGCCGATCCCGCGCACGCTGCAGCTGGCGCTCGCCGGCATCCGCGAGATGAGCCTCATCACGACGCCGCCGATCGACCGTATGGCGGTGCGCACCTACGTGATGCCGTTCGATACGTTGACGACGCGCGAGGCGCTGCTGCGCGAGAAGTATCGCGGCGGGCAGAGCTTCTTCGTCACGCCGCGCATCAGCGATCTGGACGAGGCTTCGGAGTTTTTGCGCCGCAATGTGCCGGAAGTGACGTTCGCTGTGGCCCACGGGCAGATGGCGGCCGGCCAGCTCGATGAGATCATGACGAGCTTCTATGACGGGACGTACGATGTGCTGCTTTCCACCTCCATTGTGGAGTCCGGGCTCGATATTCCGCGCGCCAACACGCTGATTGTTTATCGCGGCGACATGTTCGGGCTGGCGCAGCTCTATCAGCTGCGCGGGCGCGTGGGGCGCTCGAAGGTGCGCGCGTATGCGTATCTCACCACGGCGGCCGAGCAGGCGCTCACGGAGGGCGCCGAGAAGCGGCTGAAGGTGCTGTCCTCGCTCGACAGCCTGGGCGCCGGCTTCACGCTGGCGAGCCACGACCTCGACATGCGCGGCGGCGGCAATCTGTTGGGCGAGGAGCAATCCGGGCACATCCGCGAAGTGGGCGTCGAGCTCTATCAGGCGATGCTGGAGGAAGCCGTGCAGTCGCTGCGCGAAGGGCGTGACGAGGAGGCGGTGAGCGAGAAATCGTGGTCGCCGCAGATCAATGTCGGCGCCTCGGTGCTGATCCCGGAGGATTATGTCGCCGACTTGAATGTGCGGCTTTCGCTCTATCGCCGGCTTGCCGATCTCGACACCGATCAGGAGCGCGAAGCGTTCGCGGCGGAATTGATCGACCGCTTCGGCCCGTTGCCGGAGGAAGCCAATCAGCTGATCGCGGTGGCGGCGCTCAAGGCGCTGTGCCGGCGGTGCTTGATCTCCAAACTGGATGCGGGGCCGAAGGGCGCGGTGCTGACGTTCCGCGACGCCGGCTTCCCCGATCCGCTGGCGCTGGTGCGCTTCGTCACCGAGCGCCCGGACGATTTCAAGATGCGCCCCGACGGCAAGCTTGTCGTGCAAGGCGGCTGGCCCGAAGCCGCGCAGCGGCTGAAGGCGCTGCGCAGCGTGCTGGAAGCGCTGGCGCGGATTGCGGAGCGCAAGGCGGCTTGAGGCTGGCGCGCGCGAGGGGCGTGTGCCACTCCTTTTCCCATGCGACTCATCCTCGACACGGATGTTGTAGTACGCGCCCTCAGAAGCCCGGCGAGCGCCTCTGCGGCCTTGCGCTGCCGCGTGATATCTTGGTGGAATTGGAGCAAGACGATGGCTGAAGACGGCGCCATCCACCTTCGTAAGGAACTGAGCGACGCGCTGGCGGCGGAAGCTGAGCGCACGGGCGTGAGTGTGGATATGCTCGCCGAGGAAGCGATCGCGCGTCATCTCGAAGCCCGCAAGACGCTCGCGCATTTTGCGGCGCTCAAGGCCGGCGCCGATTGGGACCTGCTGGATCGGGTTCTCTCGCGCCAAGGCGGCGAGCACCCGCCGGAAGAGGATCGCGTGCCGACACGGCGGTAGTCGGCCTCAGACGACGGCTTCCCCGATCCGCTCGCACTGGTGCGCTTCGTCACCGAGCGCCCTGACGATTTCAAGATGCGCCCGGATGGCAAGCTCGTCGTGCAAGGCGGTTGGCCCGAAGCGCCGCAGCGCCTCAAGGCGCTGCGGAGTGTGCTGGAAGCGCTGGCGCGCATCGCGGAGCGCAAGGCGGCTTAGTCGCCAAGGCAGTGCTTCAATAACACTCGACCCAAACGGCGGCGTAGCGTTCGCCCTCACCGAGTGGCGGAAGCCTAAAGTTTGCCTGGCCGCTCAACGCCGCGAGGTCATCGGGGGTAACCTCATAAAGAACCGTTCCCCAGTCGAGCTGCTTATGGGGCCTCTCATCCAGCCAGGAGGGCGCCCCTGTCCAGTGCCTAAACTTTGTCTCTTGGGTCGCACGTACATGACTGCGCCAGTGTTCATCTAAACTCGCAGCTTCAACCCCCATCGGGAGAATGCCGATGTAGTGGACCATCATCACCATGCATCAAGGCTAGTCGCACGGTGCAGCCGCGTCGAGTTCTCCCTTTGCTTCTAGTTCGCCGTCCTCGACACGGGATCCGCATCCAACGCCCGCAGTGCTTTAGCCAGCAGGCCCGCGCCGCTTTCGCCGGGTTGCAGCTCCACGGCGCTTTGTTCGAACACGAGCGGGCCCGCACCGCCTTCGCCCGAGGCGAAGGCGGTGCACTCCGCCACCGCGGCGATGCGTTCGGCGGTGCGGCGGGCGCCGGCGAGCGGCGTCGCGGGCAGAGCGACGGCGATGAAGTCTTCGCCGAGCGCGACGCCGGTGTCGCCGTCGCGCATGAGGCGGGCGGCGAGGCTGGCGATTTCGGTGAAGCCGCGTTTCCAGACGTCCGGCGACGGTTCGCGCGCGCCGTGCGCGGGCAAGACACGCAGCGCGCAGAGCGAAAGCGGGCGGCCGCTTTCGTGGTGATCCTTGGCGAGGCGCGCCAAGTGCGCGTCGAACGGGTCGCGGCGGAAGAGGCCGGTGCGCGGATCGCCCATGAGATCGCGCAGCGCGCGGATGTCGTGCTCGGCGGCGCGGCGGCGGCGTTCGCGGCGCACGGCTTCGAACAGCCAGCCGAGGCTCGGCCCGCACGGCGCGTTCGCTTCCGCGACGGCTGAGGCGCCGCGCTCGATCGCCGCGGCGGCGGTGGCGGCGTCGCCGGGCTTGGTCATGACCATCGTCGGCATGTGATAGAGCGAGGCGTTGCGCCGGAGCGCGGCGCAGAGCGACACGGCCGTGCTGGCGTCGTTGATGCCGTTGAGCACGACGGCGTCGAACGGCTCGTCGTGCAAGTGATCGAAGCCGGCGAAGGACGAGAACGCGGCGGCGACGAGGCCGTCGTGCTGCGAAAGCATATGCTCGAGCGCGAGGAACATGACACTGGGCGCGCCGATATAGAGCGCTTTGAGTTTGTGCGGCTTGAGCGGGCTTGGCTCTGCGACGCCCAGCGTGGCCGCCGTCGCGGCGCGGCGCGCGCGCTCTTCTTCGGCGACGGCGACGCGGATTGAGGCTTCGACTTGCGCAGCGAGCAGCTTCGAAGGCGCGTCGAGCGCGATCGCGCCGGCGAACACATCCGTCGGCGCGAGCCCGAGCGCGGGCGGGGCGTTGTGCTTGAGGCCAATGAGGCGCGCGAGCGGCGGGGGATCGGCGTGCAGCGATGCGGCGGCGAGGCGCGCAACAGAATCGGTATCCGCGTCTATCGCGGAAAAGATCGCGACGTCTTCGCCGTCGGGCGCAGGGCGATAGGGGCCGGGCAGGGCGGTCGCCGCGACTCCGGCGTCGGCGAGCTGCGCCTGCGCGTCGCGCGCGCTCCGCGCGTCATGTGCCCGCACCACTACGCGCAAAGGTTAACGCTCCGGCGCCCCGCCCCTCGCGGAGACTGGTTGCAACTATCGCCCGTTCGCGCGACGAAGCAAATCAACAGAGTTAACGAGTCGGATGATGGCGTCTGGGCCGCTCAATGGCGTGAAGGTGGTGGAGTTCGCCGGCATAGGGCCCGGGCCGTTCTGCTGCATGCTGCTCTCGGACATGGGCGCCGACGTGGTGCGCATCGACCGCAAGGGCGGCCGCGCGCTGGCGAAGGACGTGACCGCGCGTGGGCGCCGTTCGGTGGCGCTGGATTTCAAGGACGCAAACGACGTCGCCGTGGCGCTGGCGCTGATCGAGAAGGCCGACGTGGTGGTGGAAGGCTTCCGGCCCGGCGTGATGGAGCGCTTGGGGCTGGGGCCGGGTGAAGCGCTCGCGCGCAATCCGAAACTGATTTACGGGCGCATGACGGGATGGGGGCAGACGGGGCCGCTCGCGCACGCGGCGGGGCACGACCTCAACTACATCGCCCTCTCCGGCGCGCTTCACGCGATGGGACGCAAAGGCGCCCCCCCTGCTCCGCCGCTCAATCTCGTCGGCGATTATGGGGGAGGGGCGCTCTATCTGGCGCTTGGCGTGTGCGCGGCGCTCTACGAAGCGCAGCGATCGGGCAAGGGGCAAGTGGTCGATGCGGCGATCACTGACGGGACCGCGTCGCTGATGGGCGTGATGTACGGCCTGCGCGCATCGGGCATCTGGAGCGACGAGCGCGACGCCAATCTGCTCGACGGCGGCGCGCCGTTCTACGACGTGTACGAAACGGCGGACGGCAAGTACGTCGCCCTCGGTTCGCTCGAGCCGCAATTCTACGCGCTGCTGCTGGAGAAGCTCGGGCTGAAGGACGATCCGTTGTTCGCGGCGCAGATGGACCGCAGCCAGTGGTCGGCGATGAGCGGGAAGATCGCCGCCGCGATCAGGACGAAAACACGCGATGAATGGACGGCGATGATGGAAGGCACGGACGTATGCTTCGCGCCGGTGCTGACCATGGGCGAAGCGCCGCAGCACGCGCACAACGCGGCGCGGGGGACGTTCACGGAGGTCGCCGGCGTCATCCAGCCCGCGCCAGCGCCGCGCTTCTCGCGCACGCCTGGCGCCATCCAGGGGCCGGCCGCGCCCCCCGGCGCGGACACGGAAAAAGTGCTCGCCGACTGGGGCGTTTCACTGCGTCCAAGCTGATTAACCCATTCAGCGCGGGTTCAACCGGGCGGGTGTTTTATCATTCCCGGCTCTGGGCGATTTTCGTCCCTCGCTCGTACCGGGGCCAGGTTTTCGGCCCACCTAAGGGTCGAGGCAGAAGCGCCGGCCGCCGGCTCAGCGGCCGGCGCAACTGCGTTTGGCCGACCTGAAACTTGAATTTCCGCGGGCCGGCTTCAGGCCGAGTGGGTACCGGTCGGCCGCCCGGAAGCCGGCCATCTTAAAATTACGCGCATTTCGAGCGCCGAACCGGTTTCCACTTCGGCTAAATGCGCGTGGCATGTTGCGCCGCAGCGCGCCCGTCCGTAACAGGGCTGCCCAAGAGGCTATCCCATGGTCAAGAAGGTCTACCCGGACGCCAAGTCCGCGCTCGAAGGCATGACCTTCGACGGCATGACGGTGATGAGCGGCGGCTTTGGGCTGTGCGGCATTCCCGAGAACCTGATCATTGCGCTGCGCGATACGGGCGTGAAGGACATCACGGTGATCTCCAACAATGCCGGCGTCGACGGCTGGGGGCTCGGGCTGCTGCTGGAGACGAAGCAGATCAAGAAAATGGTTTCGAGCTATGTCGGGGAGAACAAAGAGTTCGCGCGCCAGTTCTTGGCTGGCGAATTGGAGCTCGAGTTCAACCCGCAGGGCACGTTGGCCGAGCGCTGCCGGGCCGGGGGCGCGGGGATCGCCGGCTTCTACACAAAGACCGGCGTCGGCACGCTAGTGGCCGAGGGCAAGGAGACGAAAGTCTTTGGCGGCGAGACGTATGTGCTGGAAACCGGCTTGGTTGCCGATCTCTCCATCGTGAAGGCCTGGAAGGGCGATCGCGAAGGCAACCTCATCTACCGCAAGACCGCCCGCAACTTTAATCCGATGATGGCGACGGCCGGCAAAAAATGCGTGGCGGAAGTCGAGATCCTGGTGCCGACCGGCGACCTCGATCCGGACGCTATCCACACGCCGGGCATCTACGTGGACCGCATCGTCAAGGGCTCGTTCGAAAAACGCATCGAGCAGCGTACGGTGCGGCAGCGGGAGAATGCATAATGCCGTGGTCCCGCGATCAGCTTGCGCAGCGCGCCGCCAAGGAATTGCGCGACGGGTTTTACGTCAATCTGGGCATCGGCATTCCGACGCTGGTGGCGAATTACATCCGGCCGGGCATGGAGGTGACGCTGCAGTCCGAGAACGGGATGCTGGGCATGGGGCCCTTCCCATATGAGGGAGAGGAAGACCCCGATCTCATCAACGCCGGCAAGCAGACCATCACCGAGCTGGAGAAGACGTCGTATTTCTCCTCGTCCGATTCCTTCGCGATGATCCGCGGCGGGCATATCGATCTCTCCATTCTCGGCGCCATGGAGGTCACCGACCGGGGCGATCTCGCCAACTGGATGGTGCCCGGCAAGATGGTCAAGGGCATGGGCGGGGCGATGGACCTGGTCGCCGGCGTCAAGCGCGTGGTCGTGGTGATGGAGCACACGGCCAAGGACGGATCGCCCAAGCTCCTGAAGAAGTGCACGCTGCCGCTGACGGGCGTGAACGTGGTGGACCTCGTCATCACCGATCTCGGCGTGTTCGAGATCGACAAACACGGTTCTGAGCCGATGAAGCTGATCGAATTGGCCGATGGCGTGAGCGTCGAGGAGATCACCGCGAAGACGGAAGCGCCGTTTGTCGTGGCGCTGGGCTGAGCTGCAAAGTATTCACACGTTGCCGCCGGAGGGATGGCCGAGTGGTTTAAGGTACCGGTCTTGAAAACCGGCGTGGGTGCAAGCCCACCGTGGGTTCGAATCCCACTCCCTCCGCCACCATGCTGATTGCCTCGTGATCAACAGAGAGCGCGGATAGAACGCTCAGGTGCGGTTGGCGACGGTCTTGCCAGCCAGTCTCTCGACCAATCGGCGAAGCTCCGCAGGAGTGGTCTGACCGGCCACGACCTCGTAGTAGCCTATGCCGGCGCGCCGCAGCGCTTCTTTCTTGACGGCGTCACGTGCAGCGGCGGCGCTTCGATGGTGGCCCTTTCCCTGATACTCGATCGCGTAGCGAGGCATGCAGTCGGCGTCCACCAAAAGCAGATCGACGCGTTTGGAGTTGATGCAGCCGTAGGCTTTGCGATCGCTGCAGCGCAGGATTTCGCCCAGCGAAACCTGCGCCATGACGTGCCACGTCGCGTTGCAGGCCATCACCGCCCGATTCAACTCATCGAAGACGCGCGCTTCGCCCTTGTTGAGGATTCGCCTAACCTCGAAGTCGGCGCCCATGACGATGCGCAGCTGATCGGCAGCGACTGCTTGTTTTTGCTCGGGCGCATCGGGTCGTTCCGGTTCGAAGGCGACTACGTTGTTGCGTTTCCAGCTGTTGGAGTTCCGCCAGGGCCGAGGTCGGCCGCGTAACAACACCCCGCTGATGGTGATGCCGAAGACCGCGCCGACAAGGGCGGCGACGAAAAACTGCAGCGTTGGGACGAACGCATCGAGGTCCGACGGCATTTCAGACGACTTAAGTCATCAGTGCTTGCAGTCCCTTTAAGCGGTCGCCCGCCGCACTGGTGAACGCGCGTTATTGGTGAAGCTGAAAAAAGGATAAAAGCTTACTTAGCTTCAACGCGGCGCCTGTATCTGTGGCGGCTCGAATTGTGGGGTCGTCTCTTGTTGCTTCGCACCGCGCCGCGCGTTCTTGCGCTTTCGTGTTTTGGGCTCATTGTTTTGGCTGGCGCCGCCAGCGCTGAGCGCGCGCCGATCGTGTACGCCGGGCAGGGGAGTGCGCCGACGCAGACCGCTTCCGCCGCCGATCGTCTCGAAGGCGGCAGCGACAATTCCTACGGCTATGGCGCGCAAGCGCGCGCGCGCGAAGGCGCGGTGATCGACCTGCGCCGGCCATCCTCGGGCGAGCCGCGCGTGACGGCCGTCGCCGAGCAACAGCCGGTTCCGCTCTGGGCCGACGAAACACGGCCAGCGGCCGCCGCGCAGGGCGGGGAGGGGGCGCCGGCCTGGCTCGAACGGGAGCGTGTCGGCCCGCCCTACGAGGCCAACGGGCGGTGGTACGTGCCTACGCCGGAGCCCGGATACTCACAGACCGGCGTCGCCTCCTGGTACGGCCCGCAGTTCCACGGCCAGCGCACGGCCAGCGGGGAGGTGTTCGACCAGGATGCGCTGACGGCGGCGCACCCCACGTTGCCGATCCCCAGCCTGGTGCAGGTGACGAACCTGGAGAACGGGCGCGAGGTGATCCTCCGGGTCAACGACCGCGGGCCATTCGTGGGCGAGCGGCTGATCGACCTGTCGCGCGGCGCCGCCGAGGTGCTGGGCTTCGAGCAGGCGGGCCACGCCCGCGTTCACGTGCGCTACCTTGGCCCTGCGCCGCGACGGGTTAACGGCGAGCCTACCCTCGCCTCGCCCCCCTCGCCGGCCGCTGCAGCGCCGCCGGCGGTCGACCAGGAGGGGCCGCGCTCCCTGCTTCCGCCCTCCTCCCGCGCCACTGAGACCGAGCTGGCGGGCGCCCCGGTCGCGCGGTATCGCGCGCCGGCGCAATACGCCGTCGGCCCGGTGGCTGGCAGCTATTACGTCCAGGTCGGCGCCTTTTCCGATCTCAGCAACGCCCACCGTGTCCGGGACCAAGTCGCGGCGGCGGGGCCGGTGGTTGTGGATGTCCGCAGCAGCGCATCCGGCGCGGAGTTGTTCCGCGTGCGCGTCGGTCCTTGGAACAGCGCCGAGGAGGCTGAGGGCGCGCGGCGTCGGCTCGCGGCGATGGGCTATGGCGAGGCCATTCTCGCTGCGCGCTGAGCGGCGGTTGACGCAAAACCGCCGCGCCGGTTTGCTGCAAGCGTTCGTGCGCGGTCGGCGCAAACGATTCGGCGGATCATGAAGCTTGCTCGCGCGCTCTGCGCGCTCATCCTCGTTGCAACCATCGCGGCGCCGCTCGACGCGGACGCGCAGCGGCGGCGCAGTCAGCGCGCGGCCGCGCCCCCGCCGCCGCCCGCGGTGGCGCAGCACGTCACCATCATGGATGGGGCGACGGGCGCGATCCTCGCTTGCGAGAACTGCAACGAGCCGATCCCGCCGGCGTCCATGGCCAAGCTGATGACGATCCTCGTCGTGCTCGAACAGCTTCAAGCAGGCCGCATCAGCTACAACACCCACTTCCGCGTGAGCGAATACGCTTGGCGCGAACACGGCGCGCCGTCCACAGGCTCGCACATGTTCTTGCCGCTCAACTCCTACGTTGCGGTCGCCGATCTGGTGCAAGGCGCGGTCGTGGTGTCGGCCAACGACGCGTGCGTGGTGCTGGCCGAAGGCATCGCCGGATCGGAGACGGCGTTCGTCGAGATGATGAATCGCCGCGCACGGGAGCTCGGGCTGACGACAGCGCGCTTTCGCAATGTGACGGGCGTGGACGATCCTGAGCAGCGCATCAGTTCAGCGGATCTCGCGCGGCTCGCTCGGCATCTGATCCAGCACTTTCCCGAGTTTTACGAGGTCTATTCACGTCGCGAGTTCACGTTCAACCGGCGCACGCAACAAAACCGCAATCCGCTGCTCGGGGCGTTTCCTGGGGCCGACGGCGTGAAGACGGGCCATACCGCCGAATCCGGCTATGGCTTGATCGGCTCTGCAGAGATGAACGGTCAGCGCCGCATCATCGTGTTCAACGGCCTGCCGACGATGGCGGCCCGCAACACCGAAGCACAGCGGCTGATGCGGTCGGCGTTCGACGACTACGCCCTGCGCACCATCGCCGAAGCGGGCGAGCAGGTGGGTGAGGCGCGCGTACGGCTCGGTTCGCGGCGCACGGTGCCGCTGGTGACGCAAAACGAAATCCGGATCGGCGGGCCGCGCGGGGCGCAGCAGAATCTCACCGCCCACGTCGTCTACGACGGGCCGCTCAGTCCGCCCATTCGCGAAGGCGATGTGGTGGCGCGCCTGGTGGTCGAGGGACCGGGTTTCGAGCGCCAAGAGTTTCCCCTGGCCGCCGGCCGGCGTGTGGGACGCGCGAATTGGTTCGCGCGCGCCTGGGAAGGCTTGCGCCTGACCTTCTTCGGCCCTTCATAGGGTCATGGCGCTCGGCGCGAAACCAGGCAGGTTCGTCACGCTCGAAGGCGGCGAGGGCGTCGGCAAATCGACGCTGGCGCGCGGACTGACCGACGCTCTGCGTGCGAAGGGACGCGATGTCGTACTGACGCGCGAACCGGGCGGCGCGCCGGGCGCGGACGCCATACGCAAGCTGCTGGTCGAGGGCGACGCCGACCGCTGGAGCGCGATGGAAGAAGCGCTGCTGTTCGCTGCGGCGCGGTTCAATCATCTGAGCCACACGATCCGGCCGGCGCTGGCGCGCGGCGCCTGGGTGGTGTGCGACCGCTACTTCGACTCAACGCGCGCCTATCAGGTGGCCGCCGGCGGATTGAAGGCGAAGACACTCGACGCGCTGAATGATTTGATCGACGCGCCGGCGCCCGATCTCACGCTCGTGCTCGATCTCGATCCGGCGCGGGGCCTGCAGCGTTCGCGCGGCGAACACGCCGGCGAGGATCGGTTCGAGAAGAAGGACGCGGCGTTTCATGCACGCGTGCGCGAGGAATTCCTGGAGATTGCGCGCCGCGAGCCGCACCGATGCGTCCTCATCGATGCGGGCCAGCCGGCGGAGGCCGTGCTGAAACAGGCGTTGGGCGCCATCGCGGAGCGGCTGTCGTGAGCCTGAAGGCAGACAAGCCCGCGCCCGAAACTGACAAGGAGCCGCAGGCCCCGCATCCGCGCGAAACGTATTCCTATGTCGGCCATGACGCGCAGGAGCAGGCGCTGGCGGATGGGCTGCAGAGCGGGCGCATGCATCATGCGTGGCTGATCGCCGGCGCAAAGGGACTGGGCAAGGCGACGCTTGCGTATCGCTTCGCGCGCGCAGCGCTGGGCGCCACGCGCATCGGGCCAAGGCCGCTCGATGTCGATTCTGAAGATCGGGTCGCGCGGCGGGTCGCCGCGCTTTCTCACCCGGATCTGTTCGTGCTGCGGCGCGGCTTGAACGAGCGCGGCCGGCCGCGGCGCGAGATCACCGTGGACGATGCGCGCGAGCTGGGGCGCTTCTTCTCGCTCGCGCCGTCCGAAGGCGGCATGCGCGTGGCGATCATCGATGCGGTGGACGACCTCAACACGAACTCTGCGAACGCGATCCTGAAGACGCTGGAAGAGCCGCCGGCGCGTTCGGTGCTGCTGCTGGTGTGCCACGCGCCGGGCGCGATCCTGCCGACAATCCGTTCCCGGTGCCGGCGTCTCGCGCTGCGGCCGCTGAGCGACGACCAGATGCGTATACTGCTCAGCGAAGAGGATCGGGTTCTATTGCCGCTGGCGCGAGGACGACCCGGAAGAGTAATCGCGCTGAAGGCACAAGGTGGAACAGCCCTGGCCGCGCTAATTGCGGTTGGTCAGAGATCGCTCCTTCAAGGAGGCGCTCAGTCGGTCTTGACCGAGCTTTACGACAAACTGAGCGGTGAGCCGTTCGAGCGGCTCGCGGGCGTCCTGGAGTTGGCGGAAGAGTGGACCCGCACCGCGGGCGTAGAGCAGGGCGGTGAGCAATGGGCCGAGGCGTGGTCGGCGCTGGAGGCGCTGCGCGACGAGGCCGAAGGGCTCGACATGGATCCGCGGCACGCGTTGGCGCGGGCGGTGGGAATTCTGGATCGCGCTGCCGCCGCGAGGACGCGATGAACGTTGTGTCCTTCGTGCATCCTTCGTGTCTTTGTGGTGAAAAGAAAAACACAAAGACACGAAGAAGGCACAAAGATCACAGAGGCGCAGCGCCATGCTGATCGACAGCCACGTGAACCTGCATCATTCCGCGTTCGCGGACGATCGCGAGGCGGTGATCGCGCGCGCGCGTGATGTAGGCGTCGCGCGCATGATCACCATCTGCGACAAGATCGAGAACTTCGCCGACGTCATCGCTATCGCCGAAGCGCATGACGACATTTATGCCAGCGTCGGCGCGCATCCGCATTATGCCAAGGATCATCTGGGTTTGACGGCCGAGACGCTTATCGAACTGGGGCGGCACGAGAAGGTGGTTGGGGTAGGGGAAACGGGTCTCGATCAGCACTACAAGTTCAGCCCCTTCGAGGACCAAGTGCGCGTGTTTCGCGCACACGCGGAGGCTGCGCGCAAGCTCGGCAAAGTGCTGATCATTCACACCCGTGAAGCCGACGAGGCGATGGCGGAGGTGTTGGAGGAGGAGGCGGGGAAGGGGCCCCTCTCCATCCTCATGCACTGCTACACGAGCGGTATGGAATTGGCGCAGCGCGCGCTCAAAATTGGCGCGTACTTTTCGTTCTCCGGCATCATCACGTTCAAGAACGCCGACGACGTGCGCGCCGTCGCGAGGGACGTGCCGTTGGATCGCGTCATCGTCGAGACCGATTGCCCCTACTTGGCCCCTGTCCCGCATCGCGGCCAGCGCTGCGAGCCGATGCACGTGCGCGAGGTGCAAAGCGCGTTCGCGAAGCTGAGAGGGCTATCAGAGGAGGAGGCGAGCGCCCTGCTCGCTGACAACTTCTTCCGGCTGTTTCCGACCATCGCGAGGCCGGCATGAGGCGCAGCGCTTTACAGGTTGGAACGCGCGGCCTCCGGCCGCGCATGCGTCGCCGGAGGCGCCGCGCTCCATGTGTTAGGGGCCCGAGCTGATGCCCACGCTCCGCGTCACCGTGCTCGGCTGTGGCTCGTCCGGCGGCGTGCCGCGCGCGACTGGCGACTGGGGCGCGTGCGATCCGAACGAGCCGAAGAACCGGCGCACGCGCTGCGGGCTGCTGCTGCAGCAATGGAGCGGGGCGCGGAGCGGCGCGGAAGAGGCGACCACTGTGCTGATCGACACGCCGCCGGAGCTGCGCCAGCAGCTGGCGGCGGCCAATGCGCGTCGCCTCGACGGCGTCGTGCTCAGCCACGACCACGCCGATCAGACCCACGGCTTCGACGATGTGCGGGCCTTTTTCCTTAAGCAGCGCGCGATGATCCCGGTGTGGCTGGACGAGCCCACGCGTGAGACGTTCATGCGCCGCTTCGGCTACACCTTCGTCAGCGGGCCGGGCTATCCGGCGATTGCGCGCGTCGCCGGCGATATCTCGCCGCTCGTGCCGATCCGCGTCAGCGGACCAGGCGGCGCGATGGAACTGCTGCCGCTCGAACAGGACCACGGCTTCTCGCGCTCGCTCGGCTTCCGCGTCGGGCCGGTGGCGTATTCGAACGATCTCGTGGCGATGCCGGAAGCGAACTTCGCGCACCTCGACGGCCTGTCGCTCTGGATCGTTGACGCGCTGCGCGATCGCCCGCATCCGACGCATGCACACGTGGAGCGCACGTTGGAGTGGATCAGGCGCGTGCGGCCGCAGTTCACGCTGCTGACCAACATGCACATCGACCTGGACTACGCGGCGCTGAAGGCGAGGCTGCCGGCGGGTGTTGAGCCAGCCTATGATGGATGGGCAGCCGACTTTCCGATCTGAGTCGTCGTATCGCTTCCCATAATCTATCTTATGCGAGAACTACATGTCGGGCCAAGCTACTGATAAGCCGAGAGAAAACGGTGCTGGACGCCTCGCCCGGAACGCTGCCGCGACCCAGGCCGTAATCGACGTGATGGCGCGTCTTCGGGACCGCGAGCACGGTTGCCCGTGGGATGTCGAGCAGACCTTCCGCACCATCGCGCCGTACACGATCGAGGAAGCCTACGAGGTCGCGGATGCGATCCAGCGCGACGATCTGAAGGCGCTCAAGGAAGAGCTGGGCGACCTTCTCTTCCAGGTCGCATTCCACGCGCGCATAGCCGAGGAGCAAGGCGCGTTCGATTTCGCCGACGTCGCCCAAGCGCTCGCCGACAAGATGATCGAACGCCATCCGCACGTGTTCGCCGATAAGATCGAGCGCACGGCGGAAGAGCAGACCCAGGCCTGGGAGGCGCTGAAGGCCGAGAGGCGCGCGGCCTCCGGCGCCTCGCTCCTGGACGACGTCGCGATGGCCCTCCCCGCCCTCATGCGCGCCGAAAAGCTCACCAAGCGCGCCGCGCGCATCAACTTCGATTGGCCGACGCCCGACGAGGTGCTGGAGAAGCTCGAAGAAGAACTCGCCGAGCTGCACGACGCGCGCCTCAGGGAAGACCACGAAGCGCTCACCGAAGAAATGGGCGACATCCTCTTCGTGATGGCCAACCTCGCCCGCAAGCTGAAAGTCGACCCCGAAGAAGCCCTCCGCCGCGCCAACACCAAGTTCACGCGGCGGTTTCAGTACATCGAGCGCAAACTGGCGGAAGCTGGGCGCACTGGGCCGCAGCCGCTGGATGAGATGGAAGCGCTGTGGCTGGAGGCGAAGCGGGCGGAGAAGTGACCACGCCAAGCCACTTCCGTTCTCACAGCGAACGGGCCTCAGTCCGATGTGCCACTTCACGCGCTCGGCGTGCGTGGGCTTTTCGGCATCCTGTGCTTCTCGTGCCAGGCCTTGTTGATCATCATCTCAACGTTGAATGCAGAATTGAGCACCCCTCTATCCCACAGATTTCATCGCTCAAGCGCAGTAGATTCAAGCGCTTATGAAAAAGAGACGCCGTTTTATCCATTGGGTTGCTTGTTCGCGTATCATGCCTTCGTCTCTCGCACGGGAGGTTCACTGGCTAGCCGAGCCGAGCGGACGCGAGGGACGCGGTCGAGCGTGAGAGAGCCGGCGTGCGGAGGTAGTAGACCCGCATAAGCGCCGGGGTCCGGGACCATGGCAGGCCCGCACGCCGTCGGGGACTTGGGGTTCACCTGCGCAAACAGCGCTAACCCAGGCCCGCCGCACAACGATCGCAACGGGGCGCGCGAAGCGCGCGGCGAAGTTCAGAAATGAGCTTCGCAACCCACAAACTAAACAGAGCGCGGATCGCGCGCCCCGTCCTCCCTCTGGGAGTGAGTAGCGAATAGCGAATAGCGAATAGAGCGGGTCGCGCCGCTCGCGAAGGCTGCGCGTCTTGTTAGATCCAACAACGCTTGAGTTCGCGACTGCTCCAACCAAGCCGGAGATTCAGCCGATCCCCGCGACGTTCGTAAGCCTCGATGTTTCCGTCGACTGGGTCTACGACATTCAGTCGCTGCACATGTCCATCATCTGGCGCGCCGACAATGACAATGCCGAGCCGATCCTCTGGATGGAAGTAAAGTCGCCAATCCTGCCAGTCGTCTTGCTCTACTCTGATCGTGATAGCTCGCGGCTCGCCGCACCCTAAGTCGGGGGATTCGTTGAAGTCTTTCACCGACTCGCGAACGACACCCCACGCACCTTCAAAGGTCCGTGCTATCGCGAGTTCGGCGTCGGTCAATGCATATGCAGGCGAACTCGCCGTCAGCAACGCAAGGAGCGCAGCAAATGTCGTCCGCATCACCGCTTCAGCGCCCCAAACGGCACGACTTTGTTCTCCACGTCGTGGCCGATGTCGGCGCGCCCCAAATACGGAATGTCCGCCTTCGCGCACCAGTAGCGGACGATCTCTTCTTCGGTGGCGCCGAACGGCTTGTCGTTCGGCGTGATCTCGGTGACGCGGCCGAGCTTGATGCCTTTGACGCGCCGCACGTTGGCGGAGGAGGTGATGTGGAAGAGGTTGCGGTCGATGACGTAGAGATACTCCCCCACCTCTTCCAGCATCAGCACGTGATCGGCGAAATCGGGCTCCAAGTTTGTGCCGACGATCGAGGCGAGGATGGCGATGTTGAACGCGGCGCTCTTGCCCTCGAACATGACGCCGAGTTCGAGCGCCTCGGGGGAGCGCTCGATCAGCCAGGAGAGCGCCCTTCTGATCGCCGCCTCGCCCCCTGCCCGGGTCAGGTCCACCGGCATCGGCCCGTGCGCGAGGTTGGCGAAACCGCGCTTGTAAAGCCCGGCCAGGATCACCCCGGCGTCGCTGTAGCCGAGATACGTCTTGGCGCGCGCCGCTTCGGCGAGCTGCGCGATAGCCGCTTCCGCGATGCGGCAGGCGCCGTAGCCGCCGCGCGCGAACCAAAGCACGTCGAAAGACGGATCGTTGGCGACCTCGACGAACGCCTTGAGCCGCGCCTCGTCGTCGCCGGCGAAGTGGCCGGCGCTGAGAAAACATTGCGGGTGGACAACAATTTCGGGCGCCCGGTCGAGGAAGCTATCGGCGGCGAAAGCCTTGAGGCGCGCGGCCAGCTCCTGATCGATGCGGTTCGAGGGCGCGACGACGCCGATGCGGAGCGGAGGCGGCATGCTGTGTTCACATCCTTGCCGCGGCGCGGCGTTTCGTCATAACCGCCGCCGATGACTCAGGCAAAATCATACTTCATGAGCGGCATCGGCGGCTCGGGCATGCTGCCGCTGGCGCTCATCCTGCGCGGCAAGGGCTACGCGGTGGCCGGCTCCGACCGTTCGCTGGATCAGGGCCGTTTGTCGGCGAAGTTCGAGTACCTCAAGGCTCACGGCATCGCCCTCTTCCCGCAGGACGGCTCGGGCGTCGTGAGCGCCGACCAGATTTTCGTGCGCTCTGCGGCTGTGGAAGACACCGTGCCGGACGTCGTGGCCGCGAAGCGCGCAGGCGCTGAAGATTTGAAGCGCCCGCAGCTCTTGGCGCAACTGTTCAACGCCGCGCCCGTGCGCATCGGTGTCGCCGGCACCAGCGGCAAGTCCACGACTACGGCGATGATCGCCTGGATTCTGCATCAGCAAGGCCGCGATCCCACCGTGATGAACGGCGCCGTGATGAAGAACTTCGCCGGCCGCGAAGCGCCGTTTGCTTCGGCGCTCGTGGGCACGGGCGACGTGTTCGTGTCCGAAGTGGACGAGAGCGACGGCTCGATCGCCATGTACCAGCCAACCATCGCGGTGGTGAACAACATCGCGCTCGACCACAAGACAATGGACGAGCTGCGGCACCTCTTCCGCGGCTTCGTCGCCAAGGCCGAGATTGCGGTGCTCAACCTCGATAACGAGGAGACCGCGGGTCTCGTGCTCAGCGCAAAGACGCGCGTGCGCACGTACTCGCTGCGCTCGGGTCTGGCCGACATCCACTGCGTCAGAATCAAGTCGGCGCCGGACGGCGTGACCTTCGAAGTACTGGAGCGAGAGTCGCGCGAGAGCGCGGTGGTGGAACTCGGCGTTCCTGGCGAACACAACGTTTCGAACGCGTTGGCCGCGATCTCTGCGGTGCGCGCCTATGGGCTGTCGCTGAAGGATGCGGCCAAAGCGCTGGAGGGCTTTGCCGGCATTCGCCGGCGGCTGGAAGTCGTCGGCGCAGCCGGCGGCGTAACGGTGATCGACGACTTCGCGCACAACCCGGACAAGATCACCGCCACGCTGGCGACGCTGCACGCCTTTCCCGGCCGTTTGCTGATCATGTTCCAGCCGCACGGCTACGGCCCGCTGCGGCTGATGCGCGAGCAGTTCGTGGATTGCTTTGCCCGCAACATGGCGGACGACGATGTGCTGATCATGCCCGACCCTGTCTATTACGGCGGCACCACCGACCGCAGCGTCACCAGCGAACACATCGCCGCCGGCGTACGGGCGCGAGGACGCGAAGCGCTGGCCTTCGCCGCACGCGGCGCGTGCGGCGACAAGCTGATCGAACTCGCCGAACCCGGCGACCGCATCGTGGTGATGGGCGCGCGGGACGATACGCTGAGCGTGTTCGCGGCGGAATTGGTGGAGCGTTTGGCGCTGAGATAGTTTCTCCGCTTCCCGGCCGAATGCCCCGCGAAGGCGGGGCTGAGAGCCGGGACCCAGTGCAGACGCGCGGCGCTACGACCCCTGGGTCCCGGATCGCAGCCCGGCTCAAGGCCGGGCATGCGTCCGGGAAGCGGAGAACCCTATTCCGCAGCTGGCCGCATCTCTTCCGGCAGCGGCTCGAGCGGGGCGAAACGCGCGGCGTCTTCCACCAGCAGCTCAGCGCGCAGCGTGTGGTGGCCCTGTTCGTCGGTGCTTTCGTCGAGGATTTTGCCGGCGGCGGCGATCTGCGCGCGGACGCGGCCGGAATCGTCGGGCGGCAAGGTGAGGGTGATGACGCGCGTGGCGGAAAACGCGGCGCGGTCGATGGCCGAGAGCAGGGCGCCCATGCCCTCCCCCGTCCCCGCCGAAATCGCAACCGGGGGCAGGGTGGTCTGCCCCCCCTTCTCGGCCGCCTCCGCGCGGCGCAAGCGCGCTGCGCGCGTGGAGGCGTCGAGCAAGTCTATCTTGTTCCACACCTCCAGCACCGGCGGCATGGATCGCCCGGCGCCGGTCTCGAGCTGCGCCAGCACGGCGAGCACGTCGGTCTTCTGCTTGTCGCTGTCCTCATGCGCGATGTCGCGCACGTGCAGAAGCAAATCCGCTTCGGTGACGGCCTCGAGCGTGGCGCGGAAAGCGGCCACGAGTTCTGTCGGCAGATCGGAGATGAAGCCGACCGTGTCGCTCATGATCACGGCACGATTGCTCGGCAGCTTCACTTGCCGCGCCGTCGGATCGAGCGTGGCGAAGAGCATGTCTTTCGCCAACACGCCAGCCTGCGTCAGACGATTGAACAGCGTGGATTTGCCCGCGTTGGTGTAGCCGACGAGCACGACGGCCGGCAGCCCCGCGCGCGCGCGCGCACGTCGCTGCAGGCCGCGCGTGCGGCGCACGTCTTCGAGTTCGCGTTTCAGCTTGACGATCCGGTCGGCGATTATGCGGCGGTCGAGTTCGATCTGCGTTTCGCCCGGGCCGCCGGTTTTGCCGAGACCGCCGCGCTGGCGTTCCAAGTGCGTCCACGTGCGCACGAGGCGCGAGCGTTCGTATTCCTGGCGCGCCAGCTCGACTTGCAGACGGCCTTCTTTCGTCTGCGCGCGCAGGCCGAAGATTTCGAGGATGAGCCCGGTGCGGTCGATGACCTTGGCCTGCGTGTCGGTTTCGAGATTGCGCTGCTGCGTCGGCGAGAGCGCGCCGTCGACAACGATGACGCCAGCGCCGAGCTCTTCGCTCTGCTCTTTGAGGCGCTCAACGCGGCCCGAGCCGAAGAACGTGCGCGGACTGATCTGCCGAAGCGGCGCCGCCTCCGCCGCCGCGACGTCGAGCCCGAGCGCTTGCGCAAGGCCGACGGCCTCAAGCAGCCGCGCTTCGCCCTCGCGCGCACCATCGACAGCGCCCGCCATGGGGCGCAGCACGATGGTGCGGTTCAGATCTTTGGGCGCCGGCTCAGGCGTCGGCTTCATCTACGGCCTTGTCGATCTCATACAATTGCACGGGCGCGCCCGGCATAATGGTGGAGATAGCGTGCTTGTAGACGAGTTGTACCTGCCCATCCCGGCGCAGCAGCACGCAGAAATTGTCAAACCAGGTGACGACGCCCTGGAGCTTCACGCCATTGACCAGGAAGATGGTGAGGGGCGTCTTGGCCTTGCGGACGGCGTTGAGGAACGTGTCCTGCAAATTCTGTTTCTTTTCCATGGGATCCCCCATGCCTGAGTTTTATAGCGCCGCGACTCCGCGCGGCTGGTTCCCGAGCTATAGGCGAAAGCGGCGCCGGGGTCCAATCGTCACAAAGGCCTTAGCCTAAACTGCGGGTTGGGCGCCCAAATAAGCGGCGCGCAGCGCCTGCGTGACAGGCCCGGGGCGCCCGTCGCCGATTAGGACATCGTCGACGGCGATCACGGCCAGGGCGGCGTTGCTTGCATGAGTGATGAAGGCTTCGCGCGCCCGCTTGGCCTCCGCTGCCGTGAACGGCGCTTCGATCACCTGCATCTGGCGAGCGCGCGCGAGTTGCAGGATCGCTGCGCGTGTCACGCCATGCAGAAGATCATGCGAAAGTGGACGCGTGCGCAGGGCGCCGTTGTTGTCGACGATCCAGGCGCTGGAAGACGTCCCCTCGGTCACGAAACCTTGGGCGTCGACGAACCACGCTTCGAACGCGCCAGCTTCTTTCGCGGCTTGGCGCGCCAGGAGGTTGGGGAGCAAGTTCACCGACTTGATGTCACGACGCGCCCAGCGCGTTTCAGGTGTGGTGATGACCTTCACCCCCTGCTCTGCACGTTTGGCGAGCAAGGCGCGATCGAGTTTCTTTGCCGTGACAATGAGCGTTGGCTTCACGGCCGGCGATGGAAAGACGTGATCGCGTGCGCTGGTTGCGCCTCGGCTGACTTGCACATACGCGATCCCGTCGGCCACATGGTTGCGGCGCGTGGTTTCGCGAATGACGACCCAGAGCGCGGCCTCGCTCATTGGCAAGGCGATGCGCAGCTCGTTAAGCGAGCGCATCAGGCGCGCCATGTGCGCATCGGCGTCGAAGATGCGGCCGGCGCGCACGGGCCAGACTTCGTAGACCGCGTCGCCGAGCTGGAAGCCGCGGTCCTGGATCGAGACGCGCGCCGCGCTCAGCGGCGCGTAGGCGCCGTTGACGTACGCGACGCCTCTCATTCAGCCTCGTGCCCGTTGCGGCCCGGCGCCTCGACGCCGAGCGACTTCAACTTCCTGTGCAGTGCGGAGCGCTCCATGCCGATGAAGGCTGCGGTGCGGGAGATGTTGCCGCCGAAGCGCGTGATCTGCACGTTGAGATATTCCCGCTCGAAGCGCTCGCGCGCGTCACGCAGCGGCAAGCCGATCACTTCCTGCAGGCCGTCGTGCTTGGAGAAGCCGGCCTGCGGCCAAGCCTCGGGCGGCAACGCATCGATTGTCACCGGTACGGAAGGATCGCCAGTGGCGAGGATGAGGATGCGTTCGATAACATTGCGCAGCTGGCGCACATTGCCTGGCCAATCGGCTGCCTGCAGAGCGGCGAGCGCGTCTTCGCCGAGTTGGCGCGGCGGCACGCCGGACATGCCGGCAAGACGACCGACGAAATAGCCGGCCAATTCGGGAATATCCTCGCGTCGTTCGGCCAAGCTGGGCGCCCTCAGCGGCACGACGTTCAGACGATGGAAGAGATCTTCGCGGAAACGGTGGGCTTCGATGTCATCGCGCAGGTCGCGCGAGGTCGATGAGACCACGCGCACGTTGACTTGGACGTCGTTGGCGCCGCCAAGCCGTCGGAAGCGCTGCTCGACCAGAACCCGCAGGATCTTCGACTGCGTCTCAACCGGCATATCGCCGACTTCGTCGAGAAAGAGCGTGCCGCCATGCGCCTGCTCAAAGACGCCGATCTTCTTCGGGCGTCCGTCCGGGCCTTCCTCGCCGAAGATCTCGCTCTCCATGCGCTCGGGCGCGATCGAGGCGGCGTTGATGGCGACGAACGCGCCGACCGAGCGCGGGCTGCGCTCATGCAGAAGGCGCGCGATCAGCTCCTTGCCGGATCCCGCGGGCCCCGCGATCAGCACGCGCGAATTGGTCTGCGCCACACGTTCGATGGCGGCGCGCAGCGCGGCCATTGCTGGGGAGGAACCGATCAGATCGTCGCTGAAGGCCGATCGCGCTTTCAGCGCTGTGTTCTCGCGCTTGAGGCGCGTGGCTTCCAGCGCCCGCTGCACAACCAGCAGCAAGCGCTCGGCGGTGAAGGGCTTCTCGACAAAATCGTAAGCGCCCTTGCGGATGGAGGCGACGGCCGTCTCGATCGTTCCGTGGCCGGAGATGACCACGACCGGCGTGTCGGGATCGATTTCCTTGAATGTACTGAGGAGATCGAGGCCGTCCATGCGGCTGCCCTGCAGCCAGATGTCGAGCACGACGAGCGAGGGCTTCCTGCGGCTGAATGCGTCTAGCGCTTCGTCGCTGTCGCGCGCGCTGCGCACTTGGTGGCCGTCGTCTTCGAGAATGCCGGAGACGAGGTCGCGGATGTCTGCTTCGTCGTCGATGACGAGAATGTCTGAGGCCATGTTAGGAGGCTCCTGCGCCGTGTTCTTCGGGTTGGTCGATGGAGTCTTCGGCCCGCTTTGGCAGGACGAAGCGAACGATCGCCCCGGGCCCAGGCCCCGGCGCATCGTCCAATTCTATCAGCCCCCCGTGGTCTTCGACGATGCGCGCGACGATGGCGAGGCCCAGCCCGGCCCCTTTGCTGCGCGTCGTCACATAAGGTTCGATCAGCCGGTGGCGGTCCTTCTCCGGAAAGCCGAGGCCGTTGTCGATCACTTCGAACTGAACGCCGTATTCGAGATCGCGTAGGCGCAGCAGCACGAAGCCTTCCTTTGGCTCGCCGTCGCGCGCACGCCGCGCCTGCACGCTTTCAGCGGCGTTCTTGATCAGATTCAGCAGCGCCTGCGAGATCAACCGCTCGTCGACCACCAGGCCGATCGGCTTGTCGACGCCTTCGACTTCAACGCGCATGTCCGCGAACGCGAGTCGCTGACCGAAGACGACGCCGCGGGCGATCTCGCTCATGTCGGCAAAGGACATCTTCGGCGTCGGCATACGGGCGAACGAAGAGAATTCGTCGACCATGCGACCGATATCGGAAACTTGGCGCAGTATGGTGTCTGTGCACTTGAGGAACGTGTCCTGGTCGGAAGTGATCTCCGAGGCATATTTGCGTCGTAGGCGTTCGGCGGAGAGTTGAATTGGCGTCAGCGGATTTTTGATTTCATGCGCGATACGCCGCGCGACGTCCTTCCACGCTTCCTGGCGCTGGGCCGAAATGAGCTTGGTCATGTCGTCGAAGGTAAGCACCAGCCCCCCTTCCGCCTCGGGGCTCATGCGCACGCTCAGGTTCACTGTCCCGCCTTCGCGCACGAGATCGACGCGTTGGGGCGGGGTCTCGCCGGCTGGCGAGGGCTGGTTCAACAGTTCGGCGAATTCCGGCGCGACGTCGATAAGGCGACGATTGACCAAGTGCGCGTGATCCATCCCGAGCAGCTGCGCCGCCGAACTATTGATCGCCGTGATGCGCCCGTCACGGTCGAGGCCCAAGACGCCGGCGCTGACTCCGCCGAGCACGGCTTCGATGAAGCTGCGCCGCGTTTCGGCGTCCTCCTGCGCCGTCACCAAATCACGTCGCTGCGCGTCGAGTTGGGCAGTCATGCGGTTGAAGGCGGCGGCAAGTGCGTCGATCTCATCGCGCTCCTCCCCTACCGCGACGCGCGCCTTCAAATCGCCGGAAGCGACGCGGCGCGCCGCGCCGACGAGACGGCCGATCGGCTCGGCGATGCGCGTGGCGCTTGTGAGCCCCACCCACCCCGCCGCCAACAGCACGATCAGCGCCGTGGAAATATAGGCCATCGTGAAAAGGCCACGGAGAGCGCGCCGCTGGCGCTGTGACTGACGATAGTCGGAGACGGCCTCGTCAAACGCCAATAGCCGCTGCATCAAACGCGGCTCGATGGGCCGCGCGACAAGCAAGTAGGCGTTGGTGTAGGCCGTCAGCCGATAGAGGCCGAGCAGCCGGTTATGCTCGGCGTCAAACGCGACGTTGACCTCGCCTGCGTCGGCGGCGGCGAAGCCTTGTTCGGACGGGCGGCGATATTCCCCGGCGCCGCCTTGCTCCACCGCGCTCGCCAGGACAGCGCCGTCGCGCGAGATCACATGAGCGGACTCGAACCCTCGCCCTTCGGCCTGCGCCTGCAGGAAGGCGAGATAGCGGGCGGAATCTTCGGTCAGGCCGCGGCGCGCGAGGTTGAGGTCTTGCGCCATCACTTCGATTTCGGCGCCCATGTCGCCGCTGGCGAGGTCGACATAGGCGCGTCCGACGTCAGCGGCGTTTTCGATCGTGCTTTCGACCCGCTGACTGAACCACCGCTCAACGCCTTGGCTGAAGGTCAGCCCCAAGAAGGCGGCGACGACGATCGCCGGCGCCAAGGCGGCGAGGCTGAACAGGGTGACGAAGCGCACATGCAGCCGGGCGCCAGTCGCGGCCGAACGCCATGCCCGCGCCACCCGCACGAGACGATGCGCCAGAATGCCCGCGCACGCGGCGCAAACCACGATGCTGGCGATCAACATTGCGCTGATCGCGGTGTTGGCTTCGCCAGTCAGTCCTTCGCCGATCAGCAACGCGATCGTTGCGGCCGCGGTGAGCAGGGCCGCCAGGGCAAGACCGCCGAGGAAGATCGCCGAGCTGCGGCTCTGCGGCTGGTCGCTCAAGACTGCGGCGTCCGCCGTGTCGCCGGCGGCGAGGGGTAGCACCATGGCCGGGGTCCCATGTTGCCAAAGGGCAACATGGGTGTTGAACCAGGATCACGCTGTCGTCAATCGTCGCGGCCAGTTCGGAGGCCAAGCGACTGCAACTTCTTGCGTAAGGTATTGCGGTTGATGCCGAGCACAGCGGCGGCGCGAATCTGATTGCCCCGTGTGGCCTGAAGCGTCTGGGCGAGTAGCGGGCGCTCGACCTCCGCCAGGAAGCGATCGTAAAGGCCCGCGGCCGGCAGTCCAGGACTGGCTGCAGCAAACTCCATGGCAAGCCGTTTCGACAAAGCCGCGTCGAAATCCTCGTTCGCGCGGTCCGGCTCCGCCACCATCGTCATTCCAAGCTCTTCGCCGATCTCGCGCGCGGTGATGACGGGCGCGGGCGACAGCGCCGCGGCGCGGCGCAAGAGGTTTTCAAGCTCGCGAACATTGCCAGGGAAGCTGTGCGCCTTCAGCCGTTCGATCGCGGCGCCGTCGATCGACTTTTCCGGCAGCCCTTCGCGCTTGGCCCGTACAAGAAAGGCGCGCGCGAGATCGCCGACGTCATCCAGCCGCTCGCGCAGTGGCGGCAAGCGGATCGTCACGACATTCAGCCGATAGAACAAATCTTGCCGAAACGCCCCCTGGCGCGCGAGCGAGGCGAGACTACGCTGCGCGGCGACGATGAGGCGCACATCGGGCCGCTCGTTCTGGTCCTCCGAATGCAGCAAGCCGGCGAGGCGCGTTTGTGCTTCACTCGGTAGCTCGTCGAGGTCTTCGAGAAACAGCGTGCCGCCGCGCGCTTGCGTGAATTTGCCGCTCGCGCCGAACAGATCCTGATCCACTTGCCGCGCATCCAGACCGGCAAGGCTCACCGCCACGAAGGGGCAGTGGGCGCGCCGGCTGTGATCATGCAGAGCGCGCGCAACGCGCTCCTTCCCGGCGCCGCTCTCGCCTTCGATCAGCACTGTGAGATCTGTGCCGGCGACGCGCGCCACCACGCGATACACGTCCTGCATCGCCGGTGAGCGGCCGATCAGCGGCAGGTCCTCATCCTTTTGCGCTTTCCACGCCTGCGCGCGCGTCTTTGCATCCGGTCCGCCAGCGAGCGCCCTGCGCACCGCAGCCATCAGGTCGTCCAGGTCGAAAGGCTTGGGCACGTAATCATACGCGCCGGCGCCCGCGGCTGAGAGTGCGGTGGCGACAGTCGATTGCGCGCTCATGACGATAACCGGCAGCGTCGGCCGCGCCGCGCGCAGGCTCGGCAGTGCGTCGAAGACGCAGTCCTCGCCCATGTAGACGTCGCTCAGGACGAGATCGCCCTCGCCCTCGCGCACCCATTTGGCCAGCGTCGCGACATTGCCCGTCGCGCGCACGGCGTATCCCTCTTTGCTCAGCGCCTGCGATAATACAAAGCGCAGCGAGGCGTCGTCGTCGGCGAGAAGGATGCGTGCGCTCATGGCGTCTCTTCCGGATCGATCGGCAGCAGGACTTTGAACGCGGTGCGGCCCGGCGCGCTGTCGACTTCGATGCGCCCGTCGTGGCGCGCGACGATATCGGCCGCAACCGTAAGGCCGAGCCCCATGCCGCCCGGCTTCGTTGTCGCGAACGCTTCGAAGAGGCGGTCGGCGACATCGGGATGAAGGCCTGGTCCATTGTCGACGATCTGCACTTCCAGCTGCGCGCGCGCCGCGCTGCCCGCGGCAGAGCGAAATCTCACGCCGGGCCGATAGGATGTGATGAGCGCGATCTCGCCGTCGGGATTGCCGGCCACGGCTTCGGCGGCGTTCTTGGCGATGTTCAGGAAGGCCTGGATCAGTTGATCCATGTCGCCGCGCACGGGCGGCAAGCTCGGATCGTAGCGCTCCCGGATCATCACATCCGGCGCGCTCGATCCGATCAGCTTGCGCACGCGCTCCAGCGCTTCGTGGATGTTGAACGGGTCGAATTTCGGCGGCTCGAAGGATCCGAACGGATCGATGCGATCCGTGAGCCGGCGGATGCGATCGACCTCGTCGCAGATGAGTTTCGCCAGCGCTGCGGATTCAGCATCGTCGCTGCGCGAAATCAGTTGCGCGGCGGCGCGGATGCCCGCGAGCGGATTGCGGACTTCATGCGCAAGCGTGCGCGCCGCGGAGTGGCCCGTCGCCGGCGGCGCACCGCGTGCGCGCGGGGGGCGCGTCAGCACGAGCGCGATATAGCCGTTCTCCCCCACCGGCCCGGCCGCCACGGTCGCACGCCCAAGCGCAAAGCCGGGGCCCACGAGCGCCACGTCTGTTTCGGCGATTCCGCCAGTCCCGCCGAGCGCGCGACGCGCCAGGGCGACCAGCGGCGCATCGGGCCCGAAGATTTCATCGAGTCGGCGGCCAAGCAGACCGCGGCCGACGCCGGCGAGGAGTTCGGCGGCGGCCGCGTTCACAAAGCGGATGCGTTCGCCCGCGTCGATGCCGATGACCGGCGCCGGCAGCGCCTCCAGCCAACGCTCCGCGTCGGGCGCAGGCGCGCGCGACGCGAGCGGCCGCAGGATGGGCTCGCTCATGCAGCCGCATCCCGCGCGGGAAGAGAGACAGGCAGCGGGTTTTGGTTCAAATCGGCCATGAGCGCCCCGTCGCGGGACAGAGCTTAGGGCGCCTAAAAACCGGGCGCCAAGGAATTTATGCTGCGATGCAACATCGACGAACCGGAGCTGCCCTGAAATGAGGCTTGGAGCAGTGATTGTGGCGGCCGGGCGCGGCGCCCGCGCACGCGGCGAGATTCCCAAGCAGTACATGAACTTGGCGGGCCGGCCGGTGCTGCGCTGGTCGGTAGACGCGCTGGCGCGCGCGGGCGTCGAGCAGACCGTGATCGCGATAGCGCCGGAGCACGCCAAATTCGGTCGCGCCGCTACAGAGGGAGCGCTGGGCGTGCGAATCGTCAGCGGCGGCGTAACTCGCACGGCGTCGGTGCGGGCTGGCCTTGCCGCGGTTGACGGCGCGGACGTCATCCTCGTGCACGACGCCGCGCGGCCCGGGCTGACGCCCGAAATCGTGCGCGCCTTGGTCGGGGCGATTCAAGCCGGAGCGGCTGGCGCTGCGCCGGCGTTGCCGATCGCGGATTCGCTTCGACGCATGGATCGGCGGGGCAACGTCACAGGCGAAATCGAGCGTGAGGGGCTGATGCGGGTGCAGACGCCCCAGGCGTTTCGCGCCGCCGTCCTGCGCGAGGCCTATGCGGCGCTTCCTGTGGATGCGTCGGCGAGCGACGATCTCGCGGTGGTGCGCGCGCATGGCGGCGCGTGCGTCTTGATCCCTGGCGATGCGCGCCTGATGAAGATCACCTACCCCGAGGATCTCGCGCTTATGGAACGCATGTTCGGCAGCCAGAGCGTCACGTGCGTGGGGACAGGCTTCGACGCGCATCGCTTTGGCTCCGGCGATCATGTGACTCTGTGCGGGGTGCGCATTGCTCACGAGAAAGGCCTCCTCGGCCATTCGGACGCCGACGCCGGCTGGCACGCGCTTGTGGACGCCATTCTCGGCGCGCTCGGCGAAGGCGATATCGGCGCCCACTTCCCGCCCAGCGACCCGCAATGGAAGGGCGCAAGCTCCGAACGCTTCTTACGCCACGCCGCAAAGCTTGCGGCCAACGCGGGCGCGCGGATCGTGCATGTCGATGTGACGCTCGTATGCGAACGGCCAAAGATCGGACCGCATCGCGAAGCGATGCGGTCGCGCACCGCGGAAGTGCTGGGCTTGCCGGTCTCACGTGTCAGCGTGAAAGCGACAACCACGGAGAGGATGGGATTCCTTGGCCGTGAGGAAGGCCTTGCATCACAGGCTACGGCGACGCTGGAGCGTCCGGCTTAGCTTCTTCGGCGTGCGCTTGATCCTCGCCGCGGCAACGCGGCACGTACGGATAGAGCCGGCACTCTTCCTGTCCGGTCAGATTCTCCCAAAGCGCGCGCGGCACGTTGATGTAGTCGTCGGTCCAGCCGCGGCCCGGCGGCGCCTGGAACACCTGCCAATCGTCACTGGGCAATGCCAAGCGGTTCAGCACCTCCGGCGAGTGTGCGACGATCATGGCGCTCGCGGCCAAGCCTCCATAGAAGCCGACATAAGGCTGATCGAATTGGTCGCTGACGCGCTGAAGCGTCGGCACGTTGAGATCGCGCGCGACGCGCGCGGCCTCCGAGACCAGCGCAAGGTTGCGATTGGAGAGGTGCAACACCACAATTCCGGTCGGGCGGGTCTTGCGCAGGTAAAGCGCGAGCGCCTCGCGCGTCAGCAAGTGCGCCGGAATAGCGTCGGACGAGAACGCATCGACGACAACCACGTCGTAGGAGGCGTCCGGTTCTTCCGCGATCTGCAGGCGCGCATCGCCGAGTTCGACGCGCGCATCGGGCTGACACATCGGCACGTACGTGAAATCGCCGCCTTGGCGCGCCGCAAGGCGCACGACGGCCGGGTCGATTTCGAAGATCGTCAGGCGATCGTCCGGCCGCATCAGACACGCGGTCGATCCAGTGCCAAGGCCAATGAGCGCAAGGTCCGCCGGCTCGTTAGTGCTGAGGCCGGCGAGGATCGCTTCGCCGAGCGCGGTGCGCGGATGGTAGTAGGTGAGCGGCTGGCGGGCGAGCTGCGGCGCCGCGAGCTGGGCGCCGTGTATTGTGGTGCCGTGCATCAGGATGCGCAGCGGCGGCGCGCTCGGATCGTCGCGGCGCTCGATCACACGCGTGCGCAGCACGCCGAAGAAGCTGCGCTCCTGGGTGATGATGCGGACACCGCGCACGTCGTCGATCATGATGATCCCGAACGTGATGAGGACGATAGCGGCCAAGACGAACGGCCGCATGCGATTGAGGAACAGGGCCAGAGCGCAGAACAGGACGCCCATCTGACTCAACATGTTCGAGTCCACGCGCGCGCCGGCAAGGACGAGCAGCAGCAGCAGCACCGTCGAGGGGATCGTCACGCCCAACGCGAAATCAGCAACACGCCGCTCGTCGCGCCGTCGCTGCACCGTGACGTGCACCGAAAACAGCAGCACCAGGAAGCTCGACGCCATCAGTAAATAGTTCCAGGGCTGACGCGTCTCGAGCCGCGTGCTCCCCTCCACCACCTCGCGCACGAACACGGCGCCGAGATTGAAAGCGATCCAGATCACCAGCAGCGCATGCAGCGCGGCTATGCCGAGGAAGGCGTAGCGGAATGGCGCCGGTCGGCTCTCATCGCCCCAACCGGCCGCCACCATCGCAGCCGCGGCGCCTAGGGCGCCAAGCACGATCACTGCATCGAGCGAGGCCAGTCGCATCAGCAGTGCTGCGAGCGCGAGCATGGCGACGGCGCTCATCAGGGATGCGTCGCTAAGCCGGGGCATGTCGCTTGGGCCGCGCGGGCGGAAGAGGCACACGGCCGCGAGCGCGAGGGGATATTCGTACACGTTGTTGAAGATGAGCGGCGCGACGAGCGCGGCGAAGGCGCCGCCGAGCACGCCGCCCAGCGAAACGAGAAGATAGAACTCCGTGAGCCGATCGGCGCTGGGGCGCGTGCGCGCGAGCGCCAGATGACATACGAGCGCACTGAAGAAGAAGCCGCCGAGAATGCCGCCAACGGAGGCGACCCAGTTGCCGGACGAATAGTAGGAGATCACCATCAGCGCGAGCGCGAACGGATGGATCAGCAGCGTCGCCGGCTCGAGCTTTTCGCTGCCGCGCGCAAAGGCGAGCACGAACGTGGCGAGATAGAGCGCGAGCGGCGCGACCCACAGCATCGGCGCGGAGGCCACGTCGGTGGTGATGTGCAACGTCACAGCCAGCGTCAGCGCGGACGGCACGGCGGCAGCAGCGACCCAATAGCCGCGCTGGCGCCATGTGGGCGGCCCGGTGACATGCTCCAGCGGCTTCGGCGCTTCGCCACGCGATGCGATGGCGAGGCCCGCGGACAGCACGATCATCGCCACGACAAGCACGTAGCCCGCGGTCCACGCGGCGCTCTGCGCCTGGGCGCCGAGCAGCGGCTCGATGATGATCGGGTACGCCAGCAGTCCGCCGAAGCTGCCGAGGTTGCTCGCAGCATAGAGGTAGTACGGATCGTGCGCATCGCTGCGCCCCGTGCGCGCGTACCAGGCTTGCAGCAGCGGCGCTGTTGCGGACGCGGCGGCGAACGGCGCGCCGACCGAGAGCGCGAGCACGCCAACGAGCCAAAGCGCAGGACTATCCGAGTTTGGCGGACCGAGCAGACCCGTGACGTGAATGGGCAGGACCAGCCAAGCGATGACCAGCACCGCCATATGCACGAGCGCCTGCACGCGTAGATCCTTCACGCGCTGCAGCAGGTGCGCGTAGAGATAGCCAGCCAGCAGCGCCGCCTGGAAGAACGCCATCGACGTGTTCCAGACCTGCGGGCTGCCCCCCAGGAGCGGCGTCACCATGCGTGCGAACAGCGGCTGCAGCACGAAAATGAGCGCCGCGCTGGAGAAAAGCGTCAGCGCGTACACGGGCGCGGCGGCGCGGCGCGCGATGGCTTGCATGCTCCCTCCCCTTTGAGGCGACCGCTTCTGCCAGCGGGGGCGAGTCCTGGGAATGGACATTTTCAGCGCGCCCGCTCAGGCTGCATTTGAGCTGCGAAACGTGTGGGCGACCGGAGCCGTGAGCGTATGGCGGTGAGCAAGACCAAGGCGGCGCGTGCGCTGATCGCTGCGGCGAAGGCGCGTCAGTTCACGCTCGCCACCGCAGAAAGCTGCACGGGCGGGCTCATCGCCGCCGCGATCAGCGCAATCCCCGGGGCCTCGGCGGCGCTCGAGCGCGGCTTCGTGACCTATTCCAACGAAGCGAAGACCGAGATGCTCGGCGTGCCGGCCGAGCTGATCCAACGCAGAGGCGCGGTGAGCCAAGAAGTCGCGCTGGCGATGGTCGACGGCGCCTTGAAGCACAGCCGGGCCGATATCGCCGTCGCCGTCACCGGCATCGCCGGGCCCGAGGGCGGCAGCGCCGAAAAGCCGGTCGGACTCGTCCATATCGCCGCCGCCAAACGCGGCGGCGCGCGACTGCATGAGGAGCATCGCTTCGGCGATGTCGGGCGCGCGAAGGTGCAAGCCGAAAGCGTCATCGCCGCGCTCGCGCTGATGCAGCGGCTGCTGGATAAATGACGATGTGAGCCTGTGGTTGACTAAAAGGCTGAGTGAACTCTATCAATTTGCTCGGGGAGGCAGTTATGCGTGCTCTTGCGGTTGCTCTAGCGTGCCTGGGATCAGCATGCGCCACGGTGGTTACGACAGCTGAAAACAAAGGGACGACTGAGGCCCAGGAACGACGGGAGAGGAATTACGAACTCGGTATCGAACGCACGGCGGTTGTCGGCGACCCGATAGTGCGTGTGCGTGCTTACGTGGAGCAGATATCGCGCTATCCCGCTTTCGAAGTGCCGGAGGCGTTTCGGCTTTCCGGTGGCCCTGTCACATTGAGGTTCATGGCCGGCGAGCGGCTGCCCATCATCGGCGAGCGAACCACTGATGGTGTAACGTATTCTGTAGCTCAAAAGGATGGGTACTACGGCATTCAGGTCGCGCCCGATGGAAGCATCGGAACGGGAGTCATTAACGGCCTCGGCACCGATGCGCAGGTCGTAATGGTATATACATTCAGCGCAAATCCGGCGGTGAGACTACGCCGAGCGGATGCCGAGGAGGTTCGCCGAACTCCAACGGGTGAGAACTTTGAGATCGTTTTCAACGGAATTGATGGCTCCGCGATGCGCTTTCAGTACCGAGAGTACACGGCTAACGATATGGCGCGCCCTGCTTTCTTTCAGGACCTCTCATACCCATTGAGCAGCCGAGTCATTCGATTCCGGAGTATGGTAATTGATGTTGCGGCGATAGATGCCCAGCAGATCAGCTATACCGTTCAAACCGAATAGCTCAGCCTAGCCTGCGCTTTGCCTCGCGCTCGAACGCGCCCATGATGCGCGACGCGAGCTTGTCCTTGTTGGCGGCGACCAGCGCGTTAAGCACGGGGTTGTTGAACTGGTACGAGATCGTGAAGCGCACGCGTGCGCCCTGCTCGTGCGGTTCGAAACGCCAGGAATTGTCAAGCGCGTGGAAGGGCCCGTGCACCAGCGCCACATCCACCTCCCCTTTCGCCGGCTCGCAGCGCACGGTGGTGGCAAAGCGCTCGGTGATGTTCTTCCAGCCGACGATCGCCTCCGCGACGCCCTCCCAGCCGCCTTCGGGACGCGGCTCTTCATTCGTCACGCGCAAACTCTGCAGCCACGGAATGAACTCAGGATATTCGCGCACATCGCCGACGAGACGGCAAAGATCGGCCGGCGGGTACGGCAGGATGCGTTCGGCTTTGATCGTGGTGCGCGCCATCGGCGGTCAGGGATCGACAAATCCTTCGTCCCAGGAGCGGGACGGGTCCCCATTGCGTAGATCGATTCCGAAGTCGACGCGGCCTTTGAGCGCGAGCAGCACCACGACCCAGCCGGCGTGCACCTCGCTCCATTCGTGCTCCGGGACGTCTTCGGCGGTAAGGGTCAGCACCGAGCCAGCTCCATCGGCGGCGATCTCGAAGCGCGTGCGCGCGCCGAAATAGATCAGCTCGAAGCGCGAGGGCGGCTGTGCGGCCACGATGCGGCTCGTTTCCTGCATCCCATTCGGAAATCGGAAGTGAATTGCGCCGTCGCGCTCGTCGGCTTCCAGCGCCCAGAAGCCGCGCCTGCCTTCATCGGTCGCGAGCGTCGCATAAACGCGTTCGGGCGATGACTTGAGCGAGAGCTTCCAGCGGATCGGCGGCGTGCTCACGCGCCTTGCGCCAGGCGCGCGGCCTTTAGGCGCGCGAAGTCTTCGCCGGCGTGATGCGAGGAGCGCGTCAAGGGCGAAGCGGAGACCATCAGGAAGCCCTTGGCATAGGCGATCGTCTCCAGCGCCTTGAACTCCTCCGGCGTCCAGAAGCGGTCGATGGCGGCGTGCTTCTTGGTGGGCTGCAGATATTGGCCGACGGTCAGGAAATCGACGCCGGCGACGCGCAGGTCGTCCATCACTTGCAGCACTTCGTCCTTGCTCTCGCCCAGGCCCACCATGAGGCCGGACTTCGTGAACGCACTGGGATCGCGCTGCTTCACGGAATCGAGCAGGCGCAGCGACTGATAGTAGCGCGCGCCCGGGCGGATGGAGTGATAGAGCCGCGGCACGGTTTCGAGATTGTGGTTGAACACGTCGGGCTTGGCGTCGATCACGCGTTCGGCCGCGCCTGGCTTGCGCAGGAAGTCCGGCGTCAGCACTTCGATCGTCGTCTCCGGCGTCGCGCGACGGATCGCGGCGATCGTTTGTACGAAGTGGTCGGCGCCGCCGTCGTCCAGATCGTCACGGTCCACGCTGGTCACGACGACGTGCTTGAGGCCCATCTCCGCGGTGGCATAGGCCACGTTCTCAGGTTCGCTCGGGTCGAGCGGCAGCGGCTTGCCGGTGGCGACGTTGCAGAAGCTGCAGGCGCGCGTGCAGATGCCGCCGAGGATCATGAAGGTCGCGTGCTTGGCGCTCCAGCATTCGCCGATGTTGGGGCAGCTCGCCTCTTCGCAGACCGTATGGAGCTTCAGTTCGCGCACCAGCTCCTTCGTCTGGTGGTAGCCTGGGCTGGTGGGCGCCTTCACGCGGATCCAGTCGGGCTTGCGCGGGCTAGGCGCGTCGGGCCTGCCCTGCTTTTCGGGGTGGCGTGGGCGGCTTTCCCCTCCCGCGCGCAAATCGATCAGTGTTGTCACCGGGCCAACATGAGCCTCCCCGCCGTTTGCCGCAACGCCCGCGGCGGATTCCTCCGTTGCGTGAGCGAAGCATTAATGCGCCACGGCTTGCCCGGCCCAATTTGCGCCGCTAGGTTCTGTTACAGCCCTGAAACAATAATCACGGGGTCGGCGTCCACGGCCTGCTGAACCGGGCGCCCGAGGCGGGAAAACGGAGGCAGCAGGTTCATGTCGCACCGACCGTTCGAGCTGGCGCGCACCCGCGTCACCTTGTTCGAAGCTTTGCTCCGGGCGCGCGACGCCAAGGGCGGCAAGTTCAAGATTCTCGAGGACCACGAGCGCCGCGTCCTCACATACGACGACATCATCCGAGCCGCCTTCGCGCTCGGCGGCAAGCTCGACACGCTGGTCAAGAAGCGCGAGACGGCGGGGATCATGTTGCCGACGGGCATCGGCTGCACGGTGACGTTCTTTGCGCTGCACGCGATCGGCCGCACGCCGGCGATGCTGAACTTCACGGCGGGCGCGATGAATTTGCGCTCGGCGTGCGAAGCGGCCAACGTGAAGAAGATCCTGACATCGCGCGTCTTCATCAAGAAGGCCGGCCTCGAAGAGCTCGAGGAACAACTCTCCAAGTTCGCGAAGCTCATCTATCTGGAGGACGTCCGCAAATCGATCGACTTCGGCGACAAGCTGATCGCGCTCATGAAGGCGAGTTTCCCGCGCGTGTTCGCGGCGAAGGCCAATCCGGACGATACGGGCGTCATCCTGTTTACATCTGGCTCGTACGGTACGCCGAAGGGCGCGGTGTTGAGCCACGCCAATATCGTCGCCAATGTCGAGCAGGCGCATTCGCACGTGCCGTTCGAGCCGCACTGGTCGTTCTTCTCGCCGCTGCCGATGTTCCACTGCTTCGGGCTGACAGGCGGGGTGATGCTGCCGATCTTCACGGGGCACAAGGCGTTCCTCTTCCCCTCCCCGCTGCAGGTGAAAGAGATTCCGAAACTGGTGCGCGACACGGGGGCGAACGTGTTCCTCGCCACCGACACGTTCGCGATGCAATACGCGCGCAACGCCGCCGACGGCGACATGTCCTCGCTGGAACTCATGGTCTGCGGCGCCGAGCGCGTGAAGGAGGAGACGCGCGAGGTCTACAAGAAGCGCTTCGATGTCGAGATCGTCGAAGGCTATGGCGCGACAGAAGCTTCGCCCGTGATTGCCGTGAATACGCCGGCGACGAACCGGCACGGGACAGTGGGCCAATTCATGCCGGGCATGGAATGGCGGCTCGAACCGGTGCCGGGCATCGAGGGCGGGCAGAAGCTGTTCGTGCGCGGTCCGAACGTGATGCGCGGCTATCTCGATCCTACCAAGCCGTTCGGCATCGATTTGCTGCCGCAAGGCTGGCACGACACGGGCGATGTGGTGGATGTGGACGAGGACGGCTTCATCCGCATCCTCGGGCGCGTGAAGCGCTTTGCGAAGGTCGGCGGCGAGATGGTGTCGCTGAACGCGGTCGAAGGCTACGCGGCGCACGTTTGGCCGAATGGCACGCACGCCGCGGTGGCGCTGCCGGATTCGCGCAAGGGCGAGCGGATTATCCTGTTCACCGACCACGAAGGCGCGACGTCGGAAGAGCTGCTGGCGTGGTGTAAGGCGAACGGCGCGAGCGAGCTGGCCGTGCCGAAGCGGATCGTCACGATCGATGAGATTCCCGTGCTCGGCAGCGGCAAGACGGACTACGTCGTGCTCCAGCGCATGGCGGCGGAGCGCTTCGCGGAGCAGAAGGCGGCTTAGCGCTGGCGAGCGCCGCTATCGATTGTCATCGTGCCGGACGAGCAAGTGATGGTCACGCCCCCCTCCTGGAGCGGCAGTCGCGCGATGGTGCGATCAGTGCTCTCTTCAACTAGCATGGGTTGCACACCAACCGCGTTGCCTGTGTCAAAGATCAGCGCCAGACAATCTTTGAACGGGACGGGGCGTGTGATCACGCCGTCGGCTCCCGTGCTGAACAGGTCTGGCGACACATCAGCAGCTCCTGCGCTCACTTGCGGCGCCGGCACTGGCGCAGACTCGCTGCGTCCGCGTAACGCGACTTCTGGCCGGCTGCCTGTTTGCTTAAAGAAGTCCATTCCGTCTGCCTGAAGAACCGTCCAGACGCCAAGCGCCGCGACCGCGCCTAGCGCGACAGCCCAGCCCCAGCGCGGCGGCTCGCTTTCATCGCGCGTCGGTTCGGGCCAATTGCTCTGGCTCATACGTGCAGCACTCGCCCATATGCATCGAGCACCGCTTCGTGCATCATTTCTGACAGCGTCGGGTGCGGGAAGATTGTTTCCATCAGTTCGTGCTCAGTGACCTCGGCGTTCATGGCGACGACGTAGCCTTGGATAAGCTCCGTCACTTCGGCGCCGATCATGTGCGCGCCGAGGAGTTCGCCGGTCTTGGCATCGAAGATCACTTTGACGAGGCCCTGGTCTTCGCCGAGCGCGACGGCTTTGCCGTTGCCGACGAACGGGAAGCGTCCGACGCGCACTTCGCGCCCCTGCTCTTTCGCTTTCGCTTCGGTGAGGCCGACGCTGGCGACTTGGGGGTGCGAGTAGGTGTTGCCGGGGATGCGCTCCTTGATCATCGGATGCGGCTTCTGGCCGGCGATGGCTTCGACGCAAACAACCCCTTCGTGGCTGGCCTTGTGCGCGAGCCATGGGCCGCCGGTGACGTCGCCGATGGCGTAGAGGCCGGCGACGTTGGTTTTGCCGTAGCCGTCGGTGACGATGTGGCCCTTTTCGGTTTTCACGCCGAGCGCTTCGAGCCCGATGTTCTCGATGTTGCCTGTGATGCCGACCGCGACGATGGCGTGGCTGGCGGTGAGCGTCTCCTGCTTGCCGCCAGCTTGAACCACGGCCTCGACGCCGTTCGCCGTGGCTTTCAGCGACTTCGCTTCGGTGGAGGTGAGGATCTTCAGTCCCTCCTTCTCGAAGCGCTTCTTGGCGAAGGCGGAGATTTCTTCGTCTTCGACCGGTAGTACGCGGTCGAGCAGTTCGACCACCGTCACCTTCACGCCGAACGCGGCGTAGAACGACGCGAACTCGATGCCGATGGCGCCTGAGCCGAACACAAGCAAGGATTCCGGCCATTCCGGCGGCGTCATGGCGTCGCGATAGGTCCAGATACGCTTGCCGTCGGCCTTGAGGCCGGCGGTGGGGATTTCGCGCGCGCGCGCGCCGGTGGCGAGGATGACGTGCTTGGCGTCGTGCGAAGCGTCCTTGCCGTCCTTGTCCTTCACGATGACTTTTGGCGCAGCGCTCCCCTTCTCCAGGCGCGCTTCACCCATCAGCACGTCGACCTTGTTTTTCTTCATCAGGAACTGGACGCCCTTTTCCATGCGTCCGGCGACGCCGCGCGAGCGCTTCACCACGGCTTCGGGATTGAAGTTCACGCCCTCGGCGGAGAGGCCGAAGTCCTTGGCGTGCCGGAAGTTGCGATAGACTTCGGCCGAACGCAGCAGCGCCTTGGTCGGGATGCAACCCCAGTTGAGGCAGATGCCGCCGAGGCGTTCGCGTTCGACGATGGCGGTCTTCATGCCGAGCTGCGCAGCGCGGATCGCGGTGACGTAACCGCCGGGGCCGGAGCCGATGATGATGACGTCGTAGGTGCTCATGGAGGAAGGCAATAGGGCAGTGGGGCAATAAGGCAATATGTAAGCGCGCGATCGCCTTTGTGAACCTTTGTGGTCTTTGTGTCTTTGTGGTTTCAAACCACTAAGACACGAAGATCACAAAGGAGCACGAAGTTAGGTCAACCCGAACGCGTTGCGGATTCCATCGACGACGAATTGCGCCGCCAGCGCAGCGAGAAGAATGCCGAAGATGCGCGTGAGCATCGAGGCGATGGTCGGGCCCATGACGCGGGAGATCGGGCCGGCCAGCAGGAACGCGACCAGGCAGAGCGCGAGGTTGGCGCCGGCGCCCAGGAGCACCATGCCGCGCTCGAGAGCGGTTTCGTACTCGTTGAAGAAGAGCATCACTGAGGCGATCGCCCCGGGCCCGGCGATCAGCGGAATGGCGAGGGGGAACACCGAAATGTCATCTTGCTGCTCAGGATGCTTGGCCTGTTCGGCGGCGACCTGCTCGGCGCGCTCCTCGCGCCGCTCGCTGCGCTTCTCGAACAGCATGTCGATGGCGATGAGGAAGAGCAGCAGCCCGCCGGCGATGCGGAAGGCGTCGAGCGAGACGTGAATCTGTTCGAGCAGCCACGCGCCGCCGAATGCGAACGCAAGCAGGATCCCGGTGGCGATGGCGATCGACTTGAACGCCATCTGCCGGCGCCACGCGGGCGTCATGCGTGCGGTCATGGTCGTGAACATCGGCGCCATGGCGACGGGGTCGATGGCGACGAAGAAGGTCACGAAGGCGGCGAGAAGGACCGAGAGCACGCCGCTCTCTTAGCCCGATTCAGACCGGCCGCACCGGCAATTCGAGCACGCCGTCCTGCAAAGCGTCGAACAGCGCACCTATGCTTGGATGCGCAGTGTAGAGCGCGAGCGCCAGCGCGACGAGAACGAGCGGCGGAACAAGCCTGCGCATCCCGATCGCGCTACGGCCCGCTAGCGCCCCCAAGAACGCGCCCAACAACGAGCCGATCAGCATCGCGGCGACGGGCGCGGCGATGATCGCCGCGCGCAGCATTGAATCGGCCCCGGTGGTGAGAAGAGAACCGTGCAGCAGCAACAGCACGGGCGGCAGGAAAGAAGCCAGGATGAGCAGCGTCGTCAGCGCGCTCTTGCGATGGGCGTCGTCTTCCGGCGACCGCGGCGCGCCGGCCTGCTCGACCAGCGCCAGCACGAACAAGGCGGCGCATGCGGCGAAGAACCAAACGCCGGCAGTCGCGATCAGCTGTTCTGGCATGATGATTAGGGCAGTAGGGGAATAGGGGAATAGGGCAATAAGGCAATAGGGCGATGTGTCGAGCCAACGGCTGGCCGGGACGCGCCACAATCATATTGCCCTACTGCCCTATTCCCTTACTGCCCTAACTCTCTCTCGGCTGCGTTTCCATCAGCGCGCTGAAGCGCTCCCAGGGGAGGAAGTGCGCCGATTGCGTGCGCGCCACGCGCCAGCGCACGCCGCCGGTCGAGACAATGAGTTCGCCGATCAGCGCGCCGCCGTCCTCGCGCACCTCGAAATTGGGCGCCACCTCTTCGCGGCCGATAAGCGCCTTGCCGACGGACATGCGGACTTCGGACATGGAAGCACCTTAAGTGGCCGATCCCGTGACGAACATGTTGAGCAGACCAAACGCGCTGCGCCAAGTCACGTAAATCGCAAGCGCGAACACGGCGACGGCGAGAAACGGCGCAGCGCGGTTGAGCGTGCGGCCGATCGGCGGGGCGGCCATGCCGATGATCCAGCCGATCAGCCCGGCGCCGACAATGACGCCGCCGACGAGCGCAAGGATCGCGATCGGCGCGCCGGCGCCGACATAGAAGGCGTGCACGAGAAGCAAGAGCGGCGTCAGCAGGCTCAAGATGGTCACAAGCAGGCCAAAGCCGCGCGGTTCGGCGGCGGTTTCGCCCTCGGCGGGCTTGGGCTTGGCCGACTCGCAGATCATCACGAAGAATTGGCCGATAAGCGCCAAGCCCCAGAGATCGCCCGCGTTCACGAGCAGCTGGCTTATGAGCGTGCTGATGGAGTCCATGTCCCCCTCCCCTTCTTGCAGTGGAGCGGAGCGAGGGCCGGCGTGTCAATGACCCGCCCATTGACTCCGCGCTGGGTTTGCCGTCGCGTGGCGCGGCGGGAGGGCGGCCCAATGCCGGTTCTATTCACACGCGCGCACCTCGAGCGCTGGGCGCTGCTGTCCCAGATCGCCGGCGCGATCGCGGTGGTCGTGTCGGTCGTCTATCTCGGCCTGCAGATCGCCGACAACAACAAGCTCCTGCGCAGCCAGGGCCACTATAACGCGCTCTCGCTGGCGCAGCGACCGCTGGAGATGATGGTCGACAATGAGAGCCTGGCCGGCGTCGTGGCGCGCTGCGACGCCGATCCGCACGCCGTGAGCGCGACCGAATGGGGACGCTGCTCGAACTACTATTTCATGCAGTTCAATGCCTGGGAGTACATGTACTACCAACACCGCACCGACTCTATCCCGCGCCAGCTTTGGGCTGGCGCAGACGCGTACTTCAAGCAGCTCGTCGCAACACAGCCGGGCTATGGGCGCTTCTGGACAGAGTTTCGGAGCGCGTTCGATGAGCCGTTCCGGGGCTATGCGGACGTCGAGTTTCGGCGCGCGGCAGGCCCGGCTGCCGTGGGAGGCCCGTAATGCTGCTGCGGCGGGTCATCGCGCATTTCCGCAAACAAGAATGGACCGCCATCGCGATCGATTTCGTCATCGTCGTGCTGGGCGTGTTCATCGGCATCCAGGTGGCGAACTGGAACGAGGCGCGCGTGGACCGCATGCGCGCCGACAGCTATCTGGAACGCATCCATTCGGACCTACAGACTGATCTCAGAAATTTCCGTGACCGGATCGCCTTCTGGGGGGTCGTCTCCCACTACGGCCGGGCCGGCCTTGCCTACGCCGAGAGCGGCGACGCAGCCGCCACCAGTCAATGGGGCCTGGTGCTTTCCTATTTTCAGGCAAGCCAAGTCGCCGAATACTACACGACCAGCGCAACATGGGATGAACTCAAGAGTGCGGGCGAGTTGGGTCTCATTGCCGACGTCGATTTGCGCAATGCGCTCGCCGGCTATTACACGAACGCTGCGAACCCGGTGCTGACGGAACGGCCGGCCTATCGCATGCACGTGCGCGGCATGGTTCCCATCGAGGTGCAGGACTACATTTGGGCGCACTGCTTCCGCACGACGCCGCAGGGCGATCAGGCCCTGATCGATTGTCCGTCCCCCATCAGCGAAGCGCGAGCGGCGTCAATTGTGGACACGATCCGGAGCGACCGCACCCTGATGAATGAGCTGCGGTACTGGATGTCGACCATGATGGTGGCGACGAATCTCGGCGAAGATCGCGTCGCAAACGCGACAGAGCTGTCGCGCGCCGTCGCAGCCGAGCTGGAACGCTAGAGCAACATGGCCATCGGGTCTTCCAGGAAGCCCTTGAACGCTTTCAGGAACGCTGCGCCGAGCGCGCCGTCGACGACGCGGTGGTCGCAGGTGACGGTGACGCTCATCATGGTGGCGATGGCGAGCGCGTCGTTTTTGACCACGGGGCGCTTTTCGCCGGCGCCGATCGACATGATCATGCCGTGCGGCTCGTTGATGATCGAGGCGAACTCCTTGATTCCCATCATGCCCATGTTGGAGATCGTGAACGTGCCGCCCTGATATTCTTCGGGCTTCAGTTTCCTGTTGCGCGCACGGTCGGCGAGATCGGCCATTTCGTGGGAGATTTGCGCGAGGCCCTTGGTTTCCGCCGCCCATATGATGGGCGTGATGAGGCCGTGCGGGATGGCGACGGCGACGCCGATGTCGGCGTGATGGTGCATGGCGATGCCTTCGGGCGTGTAGGAGGCGTTGGCTTCCGGCACCATTTTCAGCGCTAGCGCCGCCGCCTTGATGCACATGTCGTTGACCGAGACCTTCACGCCGTTGTCGGCAAAGCGCTTGTTGATCTCGCCGCGCGCTTTCAGGAGCGCGTCGATCTCGATGTCGATGGTGAGCGGGAAGTGAGGGACGTCGCGGAACGAATCCGTCATGCGCTTGGCGATGGTTTTGCGCATGAGGTCGAGCGGCACGAGATCGTAGCTGCCGGGACGGATGCCCATTTGCTCGAGCGAACGGCGCGGCGCCGGCGCCTGCTCGCGCGCTTCGCGGCCCGTGGCGATCTCGCGGGATTCTGGGCGCGCTTGTTGCGCCGCTTCGCGGCGCGGCGGTTTTTGCGCCGCTTCGATGTCGCGCTTGACGATGCGGCCGTGCGGGCCTGAGCCCTTAATTCCGGAAAGATCGATGCCGCCTTGCTCTGCGAGGCGTTTGGCCAAGGGCGAGGCAAGTACGCGCCCCCGCTCCTCCTCGATGGAGGAGCTGTCAGCGCGAAGCGCTGACTGAGGAGGTGAGGCCCGGGGCGGTTGGGGTTTCGCCTCTTGAGGCGACTCCCCGGCCTTGGCGCGATCACCTCCTCCGCCCGCCTTCGCTCTTCGAGCTTCGGCGGGCGCCTCCTCCATCGAGGAGGAGGCGGGCGCTTTTGCTTGCGACGGCTTTGCGGCTTCGCCCTCGCCCTTCAGCCGCGCGATCGGCGTGTTGACCTTCACGCCTTGCGCGCCTTCTTCGACGAGCAGCGCTTCGATCACGCCTTCGTCGACGGCTTCGACTTCCATGGTCGCTTTATCGGTCTCGATCTCAGCGATGACTTGGCCGGGCTCGACGACGTCGCCGACCTTCACGTGCCATTTGGCGAGGTTGCCCTCCTCCATGGTGGGCGAGAGCGCGGGCATGGTGATGTCGGTCATCGGGCAGGCCTTTGTTCGATGGAGACCGGGATCGCATCGGGCGTCCAGCGGTGCAGGAAAGTAAGATAAGCGAGCGCGAGATAGACGAACGCCAGCCCCACCCACACGAAGGTGCGGATGGCGCTGTCGATGCTGAAGCCGTCGCCGCGCACGTCCGCGGACGTGGCGTTAGCGAGGATGGCGCGGCCGGCTGCGCTGAGGTCGCCCGCGGCGTCGATCTCGCGCAGGCGCGCGATGAGCCCCACATGCGTGGATTGCGCGCCCATCATGGTCGCCACCAGCAGGCCCAGGATGAGCGTAATGAACAGGAAACTGCCCAGGCGCGCCAGGAAATTGGCCGAGCCGATGAAATAGTTGAGCGCCACGATATAGGCCGAGACGATGGAGAAGATGAGCGAGACGGCCACCATCAGGATATTGGTGAACTCGACCAATTGCTCGACCACTTCGCCTTCGCTCATTGCGGCTCCTCCAGCGTCAGCGGAGTCCAACGCGATACCCGCCGCGCGATGCGCTCGTCGACGCTCTCGCCTTCGAGGCTGGTGAGCGTGGCGGGGAGGTTTTTCAGTTCGGCGATGTTGAGGCCGATGACGTTGATGACGCCGATGGGGCCGCGCGGGCTATCCATGTAGGTCGCGACGTACGTGCCGCACGTGGGACAGATGAGGAAGTCCGCGGTCTTGTGGCCGAAGCGATAGCGGTTGAGGCGCACGGCTGACGTGAGGCGCAGCGCGCCTCCCGGATCGCTGGCGGATTTGACGCCGCGCGTGGAGCAGAAGCCGCAGCCGTCTTGGCGGAGGCGGACGGGCTGGTTCGTCTCATACTCCGCGCGCACCGCGCCGCAATGGCATGCTCCGAGGTAGATCATGAGCCGAGCCGCCCTGAGTAGTCGCCATGCTCGGCCAACCGCTTTTTGAGCGCCTTGACCATTCTCTGCTGTAATTTCTGGGCATCGCGCGAGCCATCGTTAAGGCACATGGCGATGATGGCGTGCTTGAGAACATCGGCCGCAACGCTGCCCCACACCTCGGGCTCCTTGTCCCCGAAGATGTCTGAGTTCAGCGCAACGTAGTCCTCTCCATCGCAGACCCAGAAGCGCAACAACTCCCGAGCGTCCGCACGATCCAGAACCTCGCTGGGGATCTCTAGGTAGTGCATTAGCGATACGTCACCGCTTTCACCGCATCGACGATCTTCTCGACGCTCGGCAGCGCCAGCGCTTCGAGATTGGCGGCGTAGGCCAAGGGCGCGTCGACCTGGTGCACGCGCGTGGGCGGGGCGTCGAGATAGTCGAACGCTTCGCTCATGACGCGCGCGGCGATTTCGGCGCCGACGCCGGATTGGCCCCAGCCCTCTTCAACCGTGACGATGCGGTTCGTCTTCTTCACGCTTTCGATGATCGTCGCGGTGTCGAGCGGGCGCAGCGTGCGCAGATCGATGACTTCCGCTTCGATGCCTTCGCCCGCGAGTTGGTCGGCGGCTTTGAGCGCATGGCCGACCATGCGCGAGTGCGCGGTGATGGTGACGTCGCCGCCCTGGCGTTTCACCTTCGCCTTGCCGATGGGGACGATCCAATCGGGCACGTCGGGGATCTCGAACTCGACGCCGTAGAGCATTTCGTGTTCGAGGAAGATCACCGGGTTCGGGTTGCGGATGGCGGCTTTGAGCAGGCCCTTGGCGTCGGCGGCGTCGTACGGCGCGATGACGATGAGGCCGGGGACGTGGCTGTACCAGGACGAGTAATCCTGGCTGTGCTGCGCGGCGACGCGCGCGGCCGCGCCGTTGGGGCCGCGGAAGACAATCGAGGATTTGATTTGCCCGCCGGACATGTAGAGCGTCTTGGCGGCGGAGTTGACGATCTGGTCGATCGCCTGCATCGCGAAGTTCCAGGTCATGAATTCGACGATGGGCTTCAGGCCCGCCATCGCCGCGCCGACGCCGAGGCCCGCGAAGCCATGTTCGGTGATGGGCGTGTCGACGACGCGCTGTGGGCCGAACTCTTGCAACAACCCGCGGCTGACTTTGTAGGCGCCCTGATACTCGGCGACTTCCTCGCCCATCAGGAAGACGTCCGGATCGCGGCGCATCTCTTCGGCCATCGCGTCCCGGAGCGCATCGCGCACCGTGATCTTCACCTTCTGCACGCCGGCGGGGATTTCGGGATCGACGGCATGGGACGCGAGCGATGAAGGTTCGGGGCGTTCTGCGCGCATGGGTTCTTCGCGCATGTCCGGTCGCGGCTTTGCGCCCTGCTCCCCCTCGATGGGGGAGCTGTGAGCGCGCAGCGCTGACTGAGGGGGTGAGGGCCGCTGAGATTGGGGCTTCGCCTCTTGGGGCGACTCCCCAGGCTTCGCGCGATCACCCCCTCCGCCGCTTCGCGGCGCCTCCCCCATCGAGGGGGAGGCGGAGGGCGCGTCTTCCTCGCCATTGCTCAGCACCGCGATCGGCGTGTTGACCTTCACGCCTTGCGCGCCTTCCTCGACGAGCAGCTCCGCCACTGTGCCTTCGTCGACGGCTTCGACTTCCATCGTCGCCTTGTCGGTCTCGATCTCGGCGATCACCTGGCCGGGTTCGATCTTGTCGCCGACCTTCACCAGCCATTTCGCGAGATTGCCCTCCTCCATCGTCGGCGAGAGCGCGGGCATGAGGATTTGAGTCATCGTTCGCTCAAGTCCTATTGATCGACAGCGAAGATCACGGCCCGCCCACCGGCCGCCGCGCGCTGATAAAAGTCGCGCACTTCGCCGAACCAGCCGACCGTCGCTTCACAGTCTTCTTCACTCTTATCGTAATCGTACAGGTTCTGGTCGATGGCGAAGTAGCGTTCACGCATCGCCTCATCGCTGACTTGCGCAATCGCTATCGCGATGTCTTTCACCTGCCCCGGGCTCTTATAGACGACGTAGTACCAATTCTCATTCGTTAGCGCTCGCCCGCCAAGGATCGCGCCATGCAATGGCGTCCGCATTTCGTGGTCAAATAGATCATCGCCCAGCGCACGATGCATTGCATCCCAAGTCTTGTCCGTCTCCGCGAGCCACGGTCGGTCCCATTTCTCTTCAATCGAGTTCACGACGTAGTCGACAAGCTCCTGCTGTTTGCCGGCCCTACTTAGGACGCCGGCCTCTTCGTCCGCCGTTAATGCGAAAAGAACGCCTCGCGCGACCACGTCAGGCCCCCAGATAGATGTCGGTCATTAGTTCACTCGGGTCCGGCTCGGGGCTTTGCTGCGCGAATTCGGCCGACGCGGTGACGACGGCTCGGATGTCGCGATCGATGGTTTTCAGCTCGTCTTCGCTGGCGTGGCCGGCGTCGGTGATGAGTTTCTTCACGTGCTCGATCGGGTCGCGCTTGGTGCGAAATTCCTCGACCTCTTCCTTGGTGCGGTACTTCGCCGGGTCGGACATGGAGTGGCCGCGGTAGCGGTAGGTTTTCATTTCCAGCAGCATGGGCCCTTGCCCTGAGCGCGCGTGTTCAACCGCGCGTTTGCCGGCCTCGCGCACGGCGATCACATCCATGCCGTCCACTTCCTCGCCGGGGATGCCGAACGCGGCGCCGCGCTTGTAGAGATGGGTCTCGGCGCTCGAGCGCTGCACGCTGGTGCCCATGGCGTACTGATTGTTCTCGATGATGTAGACGACCGGCAGCTTCCATAAGGACGCCATGTTGAAGCTTTCGTAGACCTGGCCCTGGTTCGCGGCGCCATCGCCGAAGTACGTCAGGCAGACCTTGCCATCCTTGCGATATTTGTTGGCGAAGGCGATGCCGGTGCCGAGCGAGACTTGCGCGCCGACGATCCCATGGCCGCCGTAGAAAGCCTTCTCGATGCTGAACATGTGCATCGAGCCGCCCTTGCCTTTGGAATAGCCGTCGCGGCGGCCGGTGAGCTCGGCCATGACGCCGTTCGCGGTCATGCCGGCGGCCAGCATGTGGCCGTGGTCGCGATAGGCGGTGATGACCTGGTCGCCGTCCTTCAGCGCAGCCTGCATGCCGACGACGACGGCCTCCTGGCCGATGTAGAGGTGGCAGAAGCCGCCGATGAGGCCCATGCCGTAGAGCTGGCCGGCGCGCTCCTCGAAGCGGCGGATCAGCAGCATGTCGCGGTAGTACTGAAGCAACTCGTCCTTGGTCGCTTCAGCCGTGTGCGAGCCGTTCGGTTTGGTCGCGGCTTGAGCCATGCGCGTCTCCTCCGCCGCCACGTAACCCTTGGGCGCGCAAGGTTGTCCACACGCGGCGGCGCGCCTCTCTTATGCGGGAATGAGATAGCTCGCCAGCGAGCTTTGCGAACGTGCAATCCGCTTGCCGCCGAATGACCGCGAAGGCGGGTTGGGCGGGGATCCAGAGCCGCACGCGCGACGCATCTGGATCCCGTATGGCAGCCCGGCTCCCGCCTTCGCTCTTGGAGCTACGGCGGGCAAGCAAGGCCGGGCATGCGTCCGGGACGCGGTCAGTTGTCGAGCGTGAAGACCAGCTCTTGGCTGTCACCGGCGGCCAGGGTGATGCGGGCGCGTTCGTCCAGATAGTCGAGATCGAGCGTTTCAGGCCGCAGGCGCGCGGCGCGCGCCTCAAGCTGGGCGCGCTCCCGCTCCACCGTCGCCAGCCGGGACTCCAGTGCGCGTTCCTGGGCTTGCAGGTCGACGTACGCGACGAGCCCCTGGCGGCCCGTAACGGCATGCGCGCCGAGATAAAGAATGGCCGCACCCAGCCCCAGGCTGAGCGCTGCGGCCCCATGTTTCGCCATCGCACCGACCCCGATTCGGGGGCACGTTGAGTCGGGTTGGTTTAGGAATCGTAAAGACTCCAAAATATTCCTGGTTTGTTCTCGCGCAAAGAAAAGCTTTGAAAAACAGTCTTTTAGCCACGCTTCGCCAGATGTTGTGCTTGTGGCCGATGGCGAGGCCCAGCCGATAGCGGATCGCGCTCCGAACTGACGCTGAGAAAAAATTTCCTACCGCTCGGAAAAGAAACGGCGCGGAGGGCGTCCGCGCCGGTCAAGTCAGGAAGGAGGAAGGAGCGCTGTCAGCCGACGATCTGGGCGGCCTAGTGAAACGTCGCGAACGCGCCCGGCACGCAGGCGACCAGCGCAAGCATGAGGCAGCTGAAGCGGATCAACATGGCCGTACTCCCGTTTCATCGCATCGAGCGACGAAACGAACCTAGGCGCTCTCGCGCCCGCCCGCCGTGACGGCGGTCACCGGGCGTGCGATCCTGCGCTGCATGGCGCAGCGCAAACTGGCGGCGATCCTGTCGGCGGACGTGGCCGGGTTCGCCCGGCAGATGGAACAGGACGAGGCGGAGACCCTCATCCAGCTGAAACGCATGTTCGCCGACGTGTTCGAGCCGCGCGTGTCCAGCCATGGCGGCCGCGTTGTCAAATTCATGGGCGACGGCGCGCTGGTGGAGTTCGCGAGCGTTGTGGCGGCGGTGCGCTGTGCGCTCGAGGTTCAGGAAGCGCTCGCGGATGACAGCGCGATACGGCTGCGCATCGGCGTCAATGTCGGGGACGTGATCGCCGACGGCGAGGACATTTTCGGCGACGGCGTGAACGTCGCCGCGCGGCTGCAGGCGGTCGCCGCTCCGGGCGGCATCGCCATCCCGCACGCAGTGCGCGAGCAGATCGCCGGCAAGATCGATGCGCCGTTCGCGGACATGGGTTCGCACCAGGTGAAGAACATTGCACGGCCGGTGCACGTGTTTGCGTGGGGCGGCTCGAACTTAGAACCGGCGAGCGCGGCTTGCGGCGCGAACGAGCGAATCTCGATCTGCGTGCTGCCGTTCGACAATATGAGCGGCGATCCCGAGCAGCAATACTTCTCCGACGGCGTCACCGAAGACATCATCACCGACCTGAGCAAAGTCTCCGCGCTCTCGATTGCTTCACGCACGTCCGCCGCAGCCCTGAAGGGCCGCCGTCTCAGCGCCGCGGAAGTGTCGCAGCGCACGCGATGCGCCTACGTGCTGGAAGGCAGCGTGCGCAAAGCCGGCAATCGCGTGCGCATCACGGCGCAGCTGATCGACGGCCGCACCGACAGCCACGTCTGGGCCGAGCGCTACGACCGGGATCTCGGCGACATCTTCGCGCTGCAGACGGAGATCGCGGAAGCGATCGCGGCGGCGCTGAAGGCGCGCGTGCTGCCGGCGGAGAAAAGGGCGCTGGAGACGAAAGCCACGACGAGCAGCGAAGCTTACAAGCTCTTCCTTATGGCGAAGCACTATCACGTGATGGGCTCCGAACGCACGGATGAGATCGTAGTGCGCTTGTGCCAGCGCGCCGTTGAACTCGATCCCAAATATGCACGCGCCTGGGCGCTGATGGCGGTCGTGCAGACACGCATGCACTATCGCGCAGCGAACGATGACCCCGGCGAGAATGCGGCCAGTCGGGCGCTCGAGCTCGATCCCAACCTCGCCGAAGCGCACGCCGCCTACGCCCGCGTGCTGGCCAATTACCGTCGCTATGATGAGGCGGAAGCCGAACATCGGCGCGCGCTCGAGCTCGATCCGGACTCCTACGACGCCAATGCCCTCGGCGGGCGCACGTACACGGTCATGCATCGCCATGAGGATGCGATCCGGTGTTTCGAGCACGCGATCGAGCTCGACCCCAATGAGTTCATCGCATCGGCCATGGTCATTCAGAACTATGTCGCGCTGGGGGACACGGATAATGCACTGCGCGCTTCCAGGCGAGCGCTGACTCGCATCGAGAACATTATCGCCGCCGAACCCGATCACGGCACGGCGCTCGGCCATGGTATCGGCGCGCTGGCGTTCTTAGGCGAGACCCATCGCGCAAAGGACTGGGCCGAGCGCGCGATGCTCCTCGATCCACACAACCGCACGCTGCGTTACAATATGGCCTGCGCCATGACGAGATTGCGCGAATACGACCAAGCGCTCGATTATCTGGAGAACGCGTTGCAACAGTCAAATCGCGAAGCGCTCGATTGGGCCAAGGCGGACACCGACCTCGATCCGCTGCGGAGCTTGCCGCGCTATCATGCGATCATGGCGGAGACAGAAGCGCGCGTGGCGGCGGAAGAAGACGCGACATAGGGTGCAAAGCGTAGAGCGGGGGAAAAATGGCATTCTGGAACAGGCGCAAGCCCATTGAGGGGCCACAACATCATGAGCTGAAGCGCACGCTGTCGTGGCCGCACCTGATTGCGCTCGGCGTCGGGGCGATCGTCGGCGCTGGCATTTATGCGTTGATCGGCCAGGGCGCCGGGATGGCGGGCCCGGGCATTGTCGTCTCGTTCGCCGTCGCCGGCCTTGTGTGCGCGTGCGCAGCCCTCTGTTACGCGGAGCTTGCGGCGATGATGCCCGCGTCCGGCAGCGCGTATACCTACTCCTACTCGGCGCTGGGCGAGCTTGTGGGTTGGATCGTCGGCTGGGCGCTGATCCTGGAATATTCGGTGGTCGTGAGCGCGGTGGCGGTCGGCTGGTCCGGCTACGCCTCCGGCTTGGTGACCGGCTGGGGGCTCGCCATTCCGCAGATGATCCCGCTGGGCGAAGTCGCAGGCTATGCGCTGCACATCAACCCACTCGCGATCTTCATCATCTTCATCGTGGCGGGCCTGCTCATTCTCGGCACGCGCGAGAGCGCCTGGGTGAACTCGACGCTCGTCGTGCTGAAAATCGCCGCGCTCATCCTCTTCCTCGTGATTGCCCTGCCCGCCTTCGACGTCGCGCGTTTCACGCCGTTTGCGCCGTTCGGCTGGGGCTCGACGCCTCAGGAGAGCGGCACGAACATCGGGATAATGGCCGGCGCGGCGGTGATGTTCTTCGCCTTCTACGGGTTCGACGCCGTGTCGACGGCGGCGGAGGAAGCCAAGAACCCCGCGCGCGATCTTGCCATCGGCATAATTGGCTCGATGATCATTTGCACGCTGCTCTACATGGCGGTCGGCGCGGCGGCGATCGGGGCGATGGATTTCCGCCAATTCTCCGCCAGCGGCGAGCCGATTGCGCTCATCGTGCGCTCGCTCGGCCAAGCCGAAGCGGCGGCGATTATCGGCGGCGTGGCTTCGCTCGCCATTCCGACCGTGATCCTCGCCTTCCTTTACGGCCAATCGCGCATCTTTTACGTGATGGCGCGCGACGGCCTCCTGCCCCGCTCATGGGCGCGCGTGCATTCCAAACTGAGCACGCCCGTATTCATCACCATCTTCACGGCGCTCGTGTGCTCTGTGCTTGCTGGCTTGCTCACGCTCGGGGAGATCGCGGCGCTCGCGAACGCAGGCACGCTGGCGGCGTTCATCGCAGTGGCGGTCTCGCTGATGGTTCTGCGCCGGCGAGAGCCTGCGCGCGAACGGCCGTTCCGCACGCCGTTCGCCTGGATCGTGGCGCCGCTGGCGATCGTCGGCTGTCTTTATCTCTTCTCCAGCCTCAGCACTGGTACGATCCAGCGCTTCTTCATCTGGATGGCGATCGGCATCCCGGTCTACCTGTTATGGGGCGCGCATCAGAGCGCGCTGGCGAGGGCGAAGGCCGCGAGTTGAGGCCCTGATGCGGTCGGCTTGGCTTGCGCTCATCGTTTCGCTCGCGGCGGCCTGCACGGCGGCGCCGGTACCGAGCGTGCCCGAACGCCCGCACAGCTTCGTCGAAGCGGGTACGGCTGTACCGGGTCTCGTCGTCGACATGCGCTATGCGGGGTCGCGCAATTTCGTCGGCCGGCCCATCGCCGGCTACGAGGCGCCCATCTGCTTGCTGACGCGTGAAGCGGCCGCGGCGCTAGCCGCCGTGCAGCGCGATCTCGCTGCGTCGGGGCTTGGGCTCAAGGTCTATGATTGCTACCGCCCTGCGCGCGCCGTGGCCGATTTCGCCGCGTGGGCGCGCGATCTTGAGGATCAGGCAACGAAGCCGGAGTATTATCCGAACGTCGAGAAGGATCAGCTCTTCGCGCTCGGGTATATCGCCGAGCGCTCCGGCCATTCACGCGGGTCCACAGTCGACGTGACGCTGGTGGACCTCGCGACCGGCGCCGAACTCGACATGGGCACGCCGTACGACCTGTTCGATCCGCGCTCCTGGCCGAGCGACACGAGCGTCTCCGCCGAGGCGCAGGCGAACCGGCGCGCGCTGCAGGCGGCGATGGCCGCGCGCGGCTTCCGGCCGCTGCGCGAGGAGTGGTGGCACTTCACGCTGGAAGGCGAGCCGTATCCGGAGACGTACTTCGACTTTCCTGTGCGATAGCGGCCGCTATTCCTCTTCTGCCCCGGTGCGCGCGATCGCCAGGGAAACGATTCGGTTGATCAGGTCGGGATAAGCGATGCCGTCATGCAGCGCAGAGCGCGCGAATTCCTCGGCCTGCGCGACTTCCGGATTGGGGTTCGCTTCGATGAAATACGGCACCCCGTCTCGGCCCAGGCGGAAGTCGATGCGCACATAGCCGTCAAGTTCGAGCACGCGGCAGATGCGCTTGGTGATGTCGCTGATGCGCCGGGCTAGCTCCGGGGCGAGATCGAGCGCCGGCCCGTCGACCACGCCGCGTTCTTCCTGGTACCTCGGACTGCGCTTGACGCGCTCGGTGGCGATCGGCAGGGCGCCGGGCGCCAGGCGCTCGAACTTCAGTTCCCAGATCGGCAATACTTTCAGCCGCTCGTTGCCGAGCACGCCGACATAGAGCTCGCGCCCGTCGATGTACTCCTCTGCGATGGCCGCCGTGCCGAGATGCTCGTGAATGAAATGCACGCGCTCGACCAGCTTCTCATCGCTATCGACTACGGAGGCTTGCGAGATGCCCATGGAGGCGTCCTCGATCGTGCTCTTGACGATCAACGGAAACGGAAGCTTCGCCGGCCGCCTCACTTTGCGGGCGATCGGAAACACGGCGAACGCCGGGCTCGGAATGCGGTGATACTTGAGCAGCTTCTTCGAGAGGTCCTTGCCCTGCGCCAGGACGAGGCCGCGCGGATTGCAGCCGGTGTAGGGCACGCGCATCAATTCGAGGAAGCTGGCGATGTTCTGGCCGTAGACCGCCTCGCCGTGAAATTCGATCAGAAGATTGAACACGACGTCCGGGCGCCAGTTCTCGATCTCGTCGCGAATTGGCTTCAGATCGTACTGCACGCCGAGCGGGCGCACTTCGTGCCCGCATTCGCGCAGGGCTGCGGCGACGTCATATTCGCTCTTGATGTCGTAGGCCTGTTTCTGGCTCAACCCCTCGAGCGAATCGGGCGGAATCGCATCCGGATGACACAGCAACAGGACGCGCAGCTTCCTCATACTGCGAAGATTTGCCCGCGGCCGGCGCTGTAGAGCGACGTCACCGCCTTGGCGGAAAGCAGCGCTGTTAGTTCAAGACGCATGCGGCTTTCGGATCCCACGGCGCGCAGCTTCAAGATTCTCAGGCGTTGGAGTATATCCTCCAGAGCGGCGTCCAAAGCGAGGGGATACTCGCCTGTTTGATGCGACACCGCGCGCATGATCTTGCCGCGATGCTTTCGGATGACGCGCGAGGCGAGCGGCGCGTCGCGATGACGCCGGTCAGTGGAAAAGATGCGCAGGAGTTCGCGATCGAAGATCGACGGCGCTTCGACGGCGAAACGTTCCCGCTTTTCCCGATAGTGTTCGCCTAGCGTCGTGTTCAGGCTGCGCAACGGCTCCATTTGCGTGCGCGGCTTTGCCGGCGGTTTGACGCCCGAGAGTTCGTTCATCAGTTCGTCGACGTATTCCAGTTTCTTGAGCGCCGGCCAACCTCCGTAGCGCGTACGCCAATTCGAACGCGGCGTGAGCCACACGGCGAATGTTTCAGCGAAATCCTCGTCCGGATGGCATTGGGCGTACCAGCGTCTCAAGTGCTGCACGTAGCGGCGCGACGCCGGATTTGGCCGATAATGGTCGGGATATGGCTTTGAAGCGCTGCCGAACAGTTCGCGCCAGCGACGTCGGCGATGCAAGCCGAAGGCCCGCTGCACGACGTGTCCGGCTTCGTGCCGCAGGATGCGCATGCATTCGCGTTGCGTGCCGCCCTCCACTTCCAGAATCAACTTGCGCTCGAGGCGCGCCAGCCGTGGATGCGCAAGATAGAACGGAATGGCGATGCCCGGGGTGTCGTGCGGACTGAACCATTCGGTCGAAAGCCAAGCATGGGCGCGGACCCGGAGGCCTTTTTCCGCCAGTTCGCGATGCAGCGCCGCCAGCTGATCCTCTAGCCACGTGCCGGCGATGCTCAGCTTGAGATCGCGAAAGCGAAGCTCGAGCAGCTCCGCGTCATCATATTCGGCCCAGACCGGCTCGCGCGTTCGGGAACGGGATCGGCGCGGGCGAGTCATCGGCATGATGCTAGCCAAGCCGGCCGCGCGCGCAAATGTTCCGCCTAGCGCCCGACGATGGTCGTTGCGCCGGCGTATTCCGCCTGTTCGCCCAGCAGTTCGGCGATGCGGATGAGCTGGTTGTACTTGGCCGTGCGGTCGGAGCGTGCGAGGGAGCCGGTTTTGATCTGGCCGCAATTGGTTGCGACGGCGAGGTCGGCGATCGTTGCGTCCTCGGTTTCGCCGCTGCGGTGGCTCATCACCGCGCTGTAGCCGGCGCGCTGGGCCATATCGACAACATCCAGCGTCTCGGTGAGCGTGCCGATCTGGTTGACCTTGATCAGGATCGCGTTGGCCAGGCCCTGCTCGAAGCCGAGTTCGAGCCGGCTCATGTTGGTGACGAAGAGATCGTCGCCGACCAGTTGGCATTTGTCGCCGATGAGATCGGTGAGGGCGCGCCAACCTTCAAAATCGTCTTCGGCCATGCCGTCCTCGATCGAAACGATCGGGTAGCGCGAGACGAGGTCGGAGAGGTATTCCGCATTGGCTTCGGGGGCGAGCGACTTGCCCTCCCCTGTCAGCTCGTATTTTCCGTTCTTGAAATACTCCGTGGCGGCGCAATCGAGCGCGAGCGCGATATCGTCGCCAGGCGTGTAGCCGGCCTTTTCGATCGACTTGAGGATGAACCCGATCGCTTCATCGGCGCTGGCGAGGTTCGGCGCAAAGCCGCCCTCATCGCCGACATTGGTGGCGTGGCCGGCGTTCTTCAGTTCTTTCTTCAGCGTGTGAAACACCTCCGCGCCCATACGCACGGAGTCGGCAATCGTGCCGGCGCCGACCGGCATGATCATGAATTCCTGGATGTCGATCGGGTTGTCGGCGTGTGCCCCGCCATTGACGATGTTCATCATCGGACACGGCAACACGCGCGCCTGCAGACCCCCGACATAGCGGAAGAGCGGCTGGCCCGCCGCCGCAGCTGCTGCTTTGGCGACGGCTAGCGAAACCCCAAGGATCGCGTTGGCGCCGAGGCGGCTTTTATTTTCCGTGCCGTCGAGGTCGATCAGCACGTGGTCGATGCGGCGCTGATCTTCCGCATCCATGCCAATGATGGCGTTGCCGATCTCGCCGTTCACGGCTTCGATCGCATCGCGCACGCCGTTGCCGAGAAACCGGTCCGGCTCGCCATCGCGCTTTTCGATGGCTTCGTGCGCCCCCCTCGAAGCGCCCGACGGCACGGCGGCCCGGCCCATCGCGCCGTTTTCGAGATGAACGTCGACTTCCACGGTCGGATTGCCGCGGCTGTCGAGGATTTCACGGCCGATAATGTCGGCGATGCCGGTCATGGGATGCCTTTCAAATCGCGTGCGCCGTTTGGAGCGCCATGGACGTCAAAAGACAAGACCGTCCGGGCGATAGCGTCATGCGAAACACGCACCAACCATTGGGATCGGCGCGCCTTTAAGGCCACCTTCGGCTGAAGACCTCAGTCTTCCTTGGCCTTCAGGATCTGCTTGCCGCGATAGCGGCCGCTTTTGAGGTCGATGTGGTGCGGGCGGCGCAGCTCGCCGGATTCCGCGTCCTCGACATAGGTGTTCTTCGCCAGCTTATCGTGCGCGCGGCGCATGCCGCGGCGCGAGGGCGAGGTCTTTCGCTTCGGAACGGCCATGGCCGGAAATCTCCTGTTTCCCCGGCGGGGAAAGCGGGGCTGATAGTCGAAAGGTCGCCCGCCGGCAAGCCGCACCGGCCAGGGAAACATGCCGCCGTCGGAGCGTTCCCCGTCCAGGAGCCCACCCATGATCACCCGCGATGAACCGGAGCCGCCGGCGGACTTCCCTATCGACCGGGAGACGCGCGCGCCTATGACGCCCTGGTCGCCTCCGACGACCCTACGGACGCTTCGGACGTGACGGACGACCGGTTCGTGGACATCCTTGAGGACGAGGACGACAACCCTCTCGCGCAGGAGCTGCGGGCGGCGATTTCCGCACTCAATGTCGACGGTCAGACGGCGCTCGTCGCTCTCGCCTGGCTCGGTCGCGGAGATTACACGGCCGAAGACTGGCCCGAGGCGCTGAGGGCCGCCCGCGAACGGAGTGAGACCACCACCGCCACCTACCTCCTGGGCCTTCCGCTGCTCGGCGATTACCTGGCCGATGGGGCCGACGCGCTCGGCATCAGCGTGACCGCCGATGAGGCGCGCGGGCTGTTCGATCCCGACCTCGACACGCGCGGCGGTTAGCTTAGCCGTTCGTCGATGATGTCCTTGACGTGGTGGGAGTGTGTCGTAACGATGGCGCCTCACCGTCGCCGCCAAGATTTGGCGACGACGGTTTTGGGGATCCCGCCGGTGGGCGGCGGACGGGTGGAAGAGGACGCGGTGGGCGGTGGCGCTCACCGCGTTTTTCCAACTCCGACTTCATCGCATTCCGAAGCCTTCGCACAGACCCAAACGATGAGTGCGCTGCGCCGCGCGACGCATCGCGCCGACTTCAGCGATTGCTGATGGCGCCGCCCATCGAGGCCGCAGTCTGACGCGCGCGCGCCTCGCCCGCCACGTTGATCGCGCCGCCCATGGAGGCAGAAGCGTCGTAGGATTGGCTGGCGTGTGCGCGGACGTCGCCGCCCATGGATGCGGACGCGTTCACGGTGAGGCAGACCAGTTCATCGGCGCGGACGTAGCCGCCCATGGAGGCGGAGGCCGCGTGCGCTCGGCACGCCCCGGCGATGCGCACCTCGCCGCCCATCGACGCCGAGCTGGACACGGCATCGCATTCCGCGCCCGTCACGTTCGCCTCCCCGCCCATTGACGCGGCGGCGGAGAAGTCAATGCATTGTGCGCCAGCGAGGTTGGCGGAGAGCTGCGCGCCGCGCGAGGCGGCGACGCCTTCGATAGCGGGCGCAGTCACGCGAACGGCGGCGTCGAGGCGCGGGCTGCGTCCAAACAACGGACGGCGGGAGTCTTCGATGTAGAGCGTGCGTCCATCCACGCGCGTGCGGATGCGGCTCGCGTCCGCGCCGGTAATCTCGACGGCGTACTCCGAACCCACAGAGACGGAGACCGTGAGGCGGTCTTCCGCGTCAACGGCGCGGAAGCCGGATAGGGCGCGAGTCTCCGCCCCAGCCGGCGCGGCGAGCGCCACGGCGATCAGAGCAGGCGCGAAGAGACGGTTCATAGGCTTTCCTCCAAGTCTGGCGCGCGGCGGCTCGGCCGTTTCCGGCGCCCCTGAGGGGGAGATGCTCCGCAAAGCGAAAATGGATGCGCGAGCTAAGTGATGCTGCCGCGGGCAAAGTCGCGGGCCAGACCGCGCAGGAAGTCCGGGGCGCTTTGCCGGTCGAAGCCGATGGCGGCGGTATAATCCACAAGCGCGGCGTGTTCGCGTTCGTCGAACCGGCCGTCGGCGACGAACACGGAGAGCAGCGCCTTTAGGAGGGCCACCTTCTGATCGCGCGAGAAGGTTCGGGAGCGCGTCGACAGATAGGCGAGCAGTTCGTCTTTGGAGAGCCGGGCCTTGGCGAAAGCGGCCTCGACCACCTGCGGCGTGTAGGTCGGGCCGGCCAATTCGCCGATCGCGCGCGCTATCTCGCGCCGTTCGTCGTCGTTCACGCGCCCATCGATCCGGGCGGCGTTCACCAGAGCTTCGAGGGCGTAATCGGTGAAGCTCGCCCCCACCATGCGCTCGGCCTTTCGCGCACGCAGCGATCGAACAAAGGTGCGCAGGGCCAGCCAGGCGATGACGAGCACGACCAGCAGGAAGAGCGCCAAAGTCGCGCCCGCTCCGTCGCCTGCAAGGGGCGCGGCGGCAGCTTCCGTGCTCGTAGCGCTCGCGATCAGCGCTGCCTTGGTGAGTCCCATGACGGGAACTCACTGGCACGCCTCGCCGAGCGCGTCCACCGGCTTGACCGGTTAGGCGAGCGCCATAGCTCAGCACTGGAGGCCGGGGGCGCGAACGCGAGGCGCTGCCATGAAGATACGAGATGTCATGACCCGGGATGTGCGCACGATCGCGCCGTCCGACACCATTCGCCATGCCGCCGAGGTGATGGCGGAGATCGATGCGGGCGTCCTCCCGGTGGCCGAAAACGATCGGATGATCGGCATGATCACGGACCGCGATATCGCGATCCGCGCCGTCGGCGCCGGCAAAGGACCCGAAACGCAGGCCCGCGACGTGATGAGCCCGGAAGTGAAATACTGCTTCGACGACGAGGACGTCGACGAAGTTTGCGAGAACATGTCCGATCAGCAGATCCGCCGCCTTCCGGTCGTCAATCGCGACAAGCGGCTCGTCGGCATCGTGTCGTTGAGCGACCTCGCCAAGCGCGCCGACAGCGAGACGGCCGGCGAAGCGCTCGAAGCCATCACGCGGCCGGGCGGGCTGCACACGCAGGCGCCGGCGCACTGAAGGAGGCGCGTCATGCGCTGTGACGTTTGCGGCAACGACTACGACAAGGCGTTCCAGGTCACGCGCGACGGCCGCACCATGACGTTCGATGCATTCGAGTGCGCCATCCATGCGATGGCGCCTCGCTGCGCCCACTGCGAATGCGTGATCGTCGGGCACGGAGTGGAGAGCGACGAAGCGATCTATTGCTGCGCCAGTTGCGCGCGACAGGAAGGCGAGCGCGGGCTGCAGGATCGCGCCTGAGCCCGCGCGGCGCCATCAAAGGCTCATCGCTGTCACCGTGTTGCGCCGGCCGAGGAAGGCCGCGTTGAACATCTGCCGCGCCGCGTTCGCGCCCCGCCAGTCTCCGCGCGCGCGCCGCGCCTGCGAGAGACCCCAGTAGGCGTAGGCGTCGTTGGGGCTTTCGATCAGCGTGTAGAGGAATTCCATTTCCGCCACGGCGGGCTGATTGTTGAGCAGGTAGGCCGCGCCGAGCGTGCGACGGACCGGATAGTACACGTAAGGCGGTTCGGTGTACGGCACCTGCGCTTGCGCGTCGACGGCTTGACGCAATTCGGCGATGGCGGCCGGATAATTGCGTTCGGCCATGTGAGCTCGGCCGAGCAGAACGCGGCGATAGATGCCGAGCACGTCCTGCCCAGGAATGCCCGCTTGGTTCATGGCGGTGAAGTCGCCTGTCTGGATGAGACGTTGAAGGGCTTCGGCTTCGATGCGCGCCTCTGAGATGCGGCCGAGCCGGATCAGCGCCTCACCGCGCGCGTAGCGCCAAGCGCCCGTGACGTAATCGACGCCCGCCGGCGGCTGCTGCGCTGCGAGCACGCTTTCAGGGGGTGCGAACTGCGCTCTGGTGAACCAGGGGGCGGCCTTCACCGGCTGCGCCAGCACGACCGCCTGCGCCATTTCCATCGGCACGGCCTCGTCGAGCTTCTCGGCATACTCGAGCGCCATGCGCCCATCGCCGCCCATGGCGGCGCTCGCCTGCACGAAGTGCACGTTGTGTGGGTAATAGCCGTAGCGGTAGAGCGGCGAGGGATCGGCGCTTGCTATGTAGCGCTCGTCTGCATCGACGGCTTCGATGTTGGTGCGGATCGCGTCGCGGAAGCGGCCTACACGATAAAAGAGGTGCCCCGGCATGTGAACGAGATGGCCCGCCTGCGGCGCCGTGCGCGCGAGCCGTTCGGCTGCCCTTTCCGAACGCCAGGGATCGGCCGAGGCTTCCGCCAAGTGGATGTAGAGATGGATCGCGCCGGAATTGTCGGGGCTGCGCGCAAGCACCGTTTCAACACGGCGGATCGCATCGCCGGCGCGGCCCTTGGGTTCACGCCCGCCGGGCTGCCAATAATCCCAAGGTTGGGTGTCCATCACGGCTTCTGCGGCGAGCACCTGCATCAAATCGTTATCCGGGAAGCGATCGGCCGCTTGCGCCATGGCGTCGGCGAAGGCGGCGTCGAGACGCGAACGGTCCTGCGGCGGCGTGCGCGTATAGCGGGTCTGGATCGCGTCGATGAAGGCTTGCTCGAGCGGAGTGGCGTTCGCACGCAGCTCGTGCGCGCGCCGTGCGGCGGCATAAGCCGGTTCGTAATCGCTCGCCTCCATCGGCGCGTTGATGTTCGGGCCGAGCGCGAACGCTTCGCCCCAGAAGCACATGGCGCAATTGGGATCGAGCCGCTGCGCATGCCGGAAGGCGCGGATCGCCTCGGCGTGATTGAAGGCGTGCAAATAGCGCGCGCCCTGGTCGAAATATTCCTGCGCCAACGGGACCGACGTGGTGATGTCGAGATGCGCGTTGCCGAGCCCGGCGACGAGCGGCGGCGGCGCGTTGATGTCGCCCGGCAGCGTCTGTGCGTACGCCTCCGCCATCGAGAGCATGGAAGCGAGCCGCACCTGCCAGGCGGATTGGCCGCTGGGGCCCTGGGCGCAGAGCGCCGCGAACAGTGATCGGCCTGCGGTGTCGGCTGGCGCGATCGGCGCCGCGCCCGCAGTCAAGGCGAGCACGCACGCGGCGGCGCCGGCGAGCAAGGTCTTGCGCATGGGTTTCCCTCCCCTTGGCGACGAAAGCTCAGATTTAGGTACGTCTCAGCATAGGCCCGGGATGCGGGCCCGTGAACCGGACTCGCGGTGCAGTGGACAAGTACGGACCGCCGGCGCCCTCGCCGGCATTGGCGCGAAGCCCGGAGGGATGGAGCGCTCGGCTCCGCGCGCATGCGGCGCGGAGCGCCGCGCTCCCTCTTTGCGCCGTCAGCGGATGCCGGCGAGGGCGCCGGCGGTCCATATCGCGCGCAGCGCCAAGGGCTGCGCCCGCGCAGTGCGCGGCGCAGTTTTTCCACGTCCGGATGGGCGGCGAGCAGATCATGAGCTGTCGGCGAAGACGGTTGGCAGGAACGCAGCCGCGCGGATCGGGTCGGCTGGCGGCGCGGTCGCGACGAGGCGCGTCTGCTTGCGACCGATGGTGAGCAGCTTCAGGCAGCGCGCGATGCAGGGCTCGGGATCGGCGAGCACGGCGATGAGCCGGCGCACGCGCGCGGCAAAGCCCGCTTCGGTCTTTAGGCGCACCCGCGCGTAATTGAAGAAGCGATAGCCCTTGATGCGCTTGTGGCGAAAGCCCGCAGGCGCCGCGCGGGGACGGTGCGGACGCTGTTGCAGCGGCGGCGCGCGCTCGGCGGCCATTTCGAACACAACCGCCTCGGTGTTGCGCTCGCAGAGCCGGATGACACGATGCAGCAAGCGGCTGCGCCTCGGCGCACCCAGTCGCGCGATGACGCCGATGAGCCAGACCAGCACGCGCAGAATCCAGGCGTCGAGCGCTTGAGTTTCTCTTTGCGTTGGGTCTGGGGAGCGGAGGTTCGTCACGAGGCCAGTTTACGGCCGAATGCTCTCCGTCGGATTGGATCGCCCGCCTTTTGCGGGAAATCGCTATTCTTCAACGGCTTGGCAGAGCGCGGGGGCTCGATAAGCCACACCTCTATTGGGCAATTCTGTAGCGCAGATGCGCTCCTCTTCCCGCGCCCGCCCTCAGTCAGCCCTGCGCAGGGAGCCGCCTGAGGAGAGGTCGATGTTGCCTATGCCGGGGTTGCCGTGGGCGACGACGCCGCCGCCGCTCGAGGCGTCCACATCGAGGCGGCCGCTGGCGAACACGCGCGCGTCGGCCCCGGACGACACGTCAACACTGCCGTTCTCGCAGCGCAAGTTCTGCGCGTGAATGTCTGCGCCGCTGGAGGCGTCGGCGCGGAATGAAGCGCACCGGCCGCTGACGCGCAGGTCGGCGCCGGACGAAGCGTCAAGCTCGATGTCGCCGCCGTTGACGCCGGTCACGACGAGATCGGCGCCGCTCGAGGCGGAGAGGCCCTCGACACGGGGCATGGTCACGCGCACCTGCGCGCGCGGCGAGGAGCCCCAGGAGATGCCGCGCCGGCGCTCCACGACAAGTGTTTGGCCGGAAACGCGCGTGACGACGCGGTCGGCGCCGGGGCCGCTGACGTCGACGCTGAAGCTGGGGCCGACGGTGACCGTCACGTCCGTGCCGGCGCTGGCGCTGACACGGGTGAAGCCCGAATGGTCGCGCGGCTCGGCGGCTGCGGCCGCCGCGCTGGCGATCACAAGCGCACATCCGGCCAAAATCAATCGCATGAGAAGCTCCCCTGGCCTGCGGACGCACTGGGGGCGTCCTTTGGGTTGGGGATGCGGGGCGGACGGGGTTTGGATGCAGACGGAAAAGGAGCGCGGGTCTTCAGACCCGCATTTTTCCCCCGACGGAATCGACTAAGCGCGCGCTGACGCCGATGAGAACGGCCAATCGGCCGGACATGCGCACAATCCAGCCGCGACCGGATTGTTCTCTACATAAGCGATTGTCGTCGACAGGTGCTCGTTCGAGCGCATGAACCGGTCGAAATAGTCCGGGGCCCAGAGCCTTCCGGACCGGCGAAGCATAGCGTTTATCCGCGCGGCCGTGAATGCCTTCCAGCTCTTGACGATCTGGCTCAGAGAGTGCGCGCCAATTGGCTCTAGAACGACATGAACGTGATTTGGCATCACGCACCAAGCGATGAGCGCATAACGAGCGCCATCGAACCAGAGCAGCGCATCGACGACGATCTGTGCGGCCGCGGTATCTCGAAGGACAGCGCTCCCGGCGCCCGCATCAAGCAGTCTGTCGCAGCGCGCAAATCGCTCGATCCTACCTAGCAGCTCCATCTTTTGCAGCGCCTCAGCGGGCAGGCTATCCGCAAGGCGGAAGACAAGGTGCTGCACGAGTCCGTCTTCGTCGTAATGCGGGAGATATCCTCGACTGTGCCACCCGGGACGCACCATGGGGGTGTTCTTATCCGAGCGTCTGGCTCAGTCCAGCGGGGAAAAATGCGGGTCTGAAGACCCGCGCTCCTCTTCACACCAGCCGGCTCTGCTCCACCGCAGCCGCAATGAAGCTGGCGAACAGCGGGTGGGGTTCGAAGGGGCGGGACTTCAGTTCGGGATGATATTGCACGCCGATGAACCAGGGATGGTCGCGGCGTTCGACGATCTCGGGCAGGATGCCGTCGGGGCTCATGCCGGAGAAGATGAGGCCGGCGGCTTCGAGCTTGTCGCGATATTTGGTGTTCACTTCGTAGCGGTGGCGATGGCGCTCGGAGATGTGCGTGTCGCCGTAGATGGCGGCCACCTTGCTTTCCGGATCGAGCGCGGCGGGATAGGCGCCGAGGCGCATAGTGCCGCCGAGATCGCCGTTGGCTTGGCGCTTTTCGAGTTCGTTGCCCTTCAGCCATTCCGTCATCAGGCCGACGATCGGGTGCTTGGTCTGGCCGAACTCGGTTGAACTCGCGCCTTTGAGGCCCGCCTGGTTACGCGCGGCTTCGATGCAGGCCATCTGCATGCCGAAGCAGATGCCGAAGAACGGGATCTCGTGCTCGCGCGCGAAGGTGACGGCGGCGATCTTGCCTTCGCTGCCGCGCTCGCCGAAGCCGCCGGGCACCAGGACGCCGTGCACGCCGTGCAGGTCCTGATGCCAGGCGTCGCCGCGCTCCTCGAAGCGCTCGCTTTCGACCCAGCGGATGTTGACGCGCACATTGTTGGCGACGCCGCCGTGATGCAGCGCTTCGATCAGCGACTTGTAGGCGTCTTTTAGCTCCGTGTATTTGCCGACCACCGCAATCGTGACTTCGCCGTCGGGCGATTTGAGACGTTGGACGATCGTCTCCCATTTCGTCAGATCGGGCTGCGGCGCGACGCTGACGCCGAAGTGCTTGAGGAGTTCGGTGTCGAATCCCGCTGCATGATAGGCGAGCGGGGCTTCGTAGATGGTGCTGAGGTCGCGCGCTTCGACGACGGCGCTTTCGCGCACATTGCAGAAGAGCGCGATCTTCTTTTTTTCCTCTTCCGGGATCGGGCGATCGCAGCGGCAGAGGATGATGTTGGGCTGGATGCCGATCGAGCGCAGCTCCTTGACGCTGTGCTGCGTCGGCTTCGTCTTCATCTCGCCGGCGCTGGGGATGTAGGGCAGCAGCGTCAGGTGCACGAAGGCGGCTTGGCCGGGATCGAGTTCCTGACCGAGCTGGCGGATGGCTTCGAAGAACGGCAGGCCTTCGATGTCGCCGACCGTGCCGCCGATTTCGCACAGCACGAAATCGGCGCCGCCGTGATCGGAGAGGATGAAGTCCTTGATGGCGTTGGTGACATGCGGGATCACCTGCACCGTCGCGCCGAGATAATCGCCTCGCCGCTCCTTGGCGATGATGTCCTGATAGATGCGGCCGGTGGTGATGTTGTCGGCCTGCGTGGCCGACACGCCGGTGAAGCGTTCGTAGTGGCCGAGGTCGAGGTCGGTCTCGGCGCCGTCGTCGGTGACGAAGACTTCGCCGTGCTGATACGGGCTCATCGTGCCCGGATCGACGTTGAGATAAGGGTCCAGCTTGCGGAGGCGGACGCGGTAGCCTCGGGCTTGCAGCAAAGCGCCGAGGGCGGCGGAGGCGATGCCCTTCCCAAGGGAAGAGACCACGCCGCCGGTAATGAACACGTAGCGCGCCATTATCCTTCCACGTCAGCCCGGCCGCATTCTGCCCCGGCCCGGCTCGATGACGGGCTTATTGATCGGGGCCGGCGCGTTCGCGCCGGACGGCTTCCACGCCGTTGCCAATCTGAATGGATTCGGTCGGCGCGGCTGGATCATCCGTCAGGTTCACGCCCGAAACGGCCCCTGAGGTGTTCGGAATCTGCAGCCGCGGCTGCGCCGGCTGGGTCGTTGCGGGCGCGGTACGCTGCGTCTGCGTCGGCGCGGGCCGCGACGTGCTGGCGGGGACCGTCGCAGCCGGCCGCTGCTGGGCGGGCGCGCTAGTCAGCGGGGCGGCGCGCGTGGCGGCGCTATCTGGCGCGGGCGCGGCTTCGACTGGCGCCGGGACGGCTGTGGACGCGAGCTGGGTATCGGCCGGGAGGCTGCTCTCGGTGGGGTCTGGCCGGGTTTCGGGCTCCGCGGGCGTCGCCGGAGCTGGCGCGGGGGTGCTGGTCACAGGCGCCTCGCGCAGGCGGTCGAAAATCGAGCCCCCATCGGTGGAAGCGCCCGCGCCCGAAATCACTGTGAGAGAGATGGATGTCACCAAGAAAAAGCCGCCGGCGACGGAGGTCATCTTGGCCAGCGCGTCCGCCGCGCCGCGCCCGCTCATCAGCGAGCCGGCGCCGCCTCCGCCCATGCCGAGCGCGCCGCCTTCCGAACGCTGCAACAGCACAAGGCCGATGAGGCAGATGCTCACGAGCAGATGGATGATGAGGACGATGACTTCCATGGCCCGAACCGTCTCCCGCGCGCCAGCGCCCGCGTCCATGACATGGGCGCGCGCGAAAGGGCGCTCAATAGCCGAGGGCGAGCTTAAACGCCAGCCCGCTGCAGCGCACGCCTAACTGGCAGCCGGATGGGATAGGATTATGGCCGAGAAGTCCGCGGCCTTGAGGCTGGCGCGGCCAACCAGGGCGCCGTCCACGCCGTCCACGGCGAAGAGTTCCGCGGCGTTCTTGGGACTTACCGCGCCGCCGTAGAGGACGCGCACGCCGTTCGCCTCGTCGCCGAGGCGACCCACCAGGGTTTCGCGAATGAGCGCGTGCACTTCGGCGATTTCCTGCATCGTCGGCGTGCGGTCCCCGCCGATGGCCCAGACGGGCTCGTAGGCGATGACGAAGGCGGCGCCCTCCCCCGGCATGCTGTCGCGCACCTGGGTGGAGATCACCTCCCCCACCTTGCCGGCGGCGCGCTCGGCCTGGGTTTCGCCGACGCAGACGATGGGGATGAGGCCGGCCGCCATGCCCGCTTCGGCCTTGCGGCGCACGAGGCCATCCGACTCTCCGTGCTGCGAGCGGCGCTCGGAATGGCCCACGATTACGTAGCGGGCGCCCGCATCGGCAAGCATGGCGGCGCTCACTTCGCCAGTGCGGGCGCTGTCCTCGCGCACGGCGCTGCAGTCCTGCGCGCCGATGAGGACGCCTCTGCGCGCCTGGGCGGCCGCGGGCTGCACGTAAGGAGCTGGCGGGCAGATGAGCACGTCGATGCGCCTGCCGGCTGCGCCGACCGCTGCGTCGAGGGCGGAGAGCTCAGCCAGGCTGGCGGCGCGGCCATACATTTTCCAGTTTCCGGCGATCAACGGCTTACGGGCGCCTTGTGGCGTCATGCTGCAATTGCTCCTCTTTGGCGCGGTCACTAAGGTTCCGCGCCCTCTGGCTTATCGGATGTCTCCATGCTCGCACAAATGCGATCCTTCGCACGCAGCCCGGTCGCGTACCTGTTGCTGCTCGTCCTCATCGTCGCCTTCGCCATCTGGGGCATCCAGGACGTGTTCAGCGGCGTGGGCGCGCAGGATCTGGCCAAAGTGGGCGACCGCAGCATCCGGCCGCCGCAACTCACCCGCGAACTCGAGCTGGTGCTGCGTCAGGAGCGCAACCAGGGCAACATGATCACCCAGGCGGAGGCGGTCGAGGCGGGCTACCACCTGCAGCTGCTCGAAGACATGATCGCCCGCTACGCGATGTACGAGTACGCGGAGAAGCTGGGCGTGAGCGCCGGCGACGCCATGGTGGCGCGGCGCATCCGCGAGTTGCCGCCCGTCACCAATCCCGTCACGGGCCAGTTCGATCAGGGCGCGTACGACGCGTTTCTGCAGCAGCTGCGCTACACGCGACCCGAATTCGAGGAGACCATCCGCGGCGACCTCACCACCAACATGCTGATGGAGGCGCTGATCGCGGGCGCGCGCGCGCCGTCGAGTTTCGGCGCCATGGTGTTCACCTACGAGACGGAAACGCGCGTGGTGAGCATCGCCGAAGCGCCGGCCTCGGCCGTGGGGACCATCCCGCCGCCGAACGAAGCGCAGCTACAGGCCTTCTACGAAGAGAACCAAGAACGCCTGCGCATCCCGGAGTTCCGGGCGCTGACGCTCGTGTACGCCGATCCGGCCGACTTCATTGCGCGCGTAGACGTGCCCGAGGCGCGGCTGCGCGAAGAATTCGAGGCGCGGCGCGCGGCGCTCACGCGTCCGGAGCGGCGCACCTACGTTCGCCTCTCGGCGCAAAACGAAGCGCAGGCCAACGATGCGGTCGCACGATTGAGGCGCGGGGACTCGCCGCAAGCGGTAGCCCAGGCGCTTGGCCTGCAATTGACGCGCGGCGAGGATGAAGCGCGCAACGCGGTGCCGGATCGCGGCGTGGCGGACGCCGTCTTCTCGTTGCCTGCCGGCCAGGCGCGCGCAGTGCGCGGGCAGCTCTCGCCCTGGGTGGTCGTGCGCGTCGAATCCATCACCCCTGCCGTCGAGCCAAGCTTCGAGGCGATGCGCCCGGAGCTGCGGCAGGCCATCGCCGCCGACGAAGCCGCGGATTTGCTGAGCACGGCGATCGCCGGTTTTGAAGACGCGCGCGCCGCCGGCGCTTCGGTCGCCGAGGCCGCGCGCCAGCACGGGCTGAGAGTTGTCAGCGTGCCTGCAGTCGAGGCGCAGGGTCGCTCGCCGAGCGGCGAGCCTGTCGAGGCGCTCGCTGAGCAGCAGGAATTGCTGCGCACCGCGTTCCAGACGCCGGAAGGTGAAGCAAGCGACTTCATTCCGGCCGGCGATGCGGATGTCGTCGTCGCGGTCGACCGCATCACGCCGGCGACAGTGCGTCCGCTTGCAGAAGTGCGCGACACGCTCACCCAGGCGTGGCTCGGGCAGGAACGGGCCCGGCGCATGCGCGATCTGGCAAACGATATGATGCAGGCGGTGCGCGGCGGACAGAGCTTCGCCGCCGCGGCGCGCGCCAATCGCTTCAACGTCGTCGTGTCCTCGACGCCCATCGACCGGCGTTCGGCGGCGGCGCAAATCCCCGCTCGCGGGCTGCCGCCGCAGATCTTCGCGGCGGCGCAAGGCGATGTGGTCAGCGACATGCGCGTCGACGGCGGGTCGGTGTTGGTCGCGCAAGTGGAGCAGATCAACCGCATCGATCCGGCCGAGCAGCCGCAGGCGGTCGAGCAATTCCGCCTGCAAATGCAACAAGGGCTGATGCAAAGCTTCGGCCGGGCCGTGCAGGGCGAAGTGCTCGCCAACACGAACGTTCGCAGAAATGAGCGCCTGCTGAATCAGGTGTTCCCGCGCGGCGACCAGGGCGACGAGAGCCAATGACGGCGTTCGCCGGCGCGCTTTCGCCGTCGCCGGATGTGTTCGCGGCGGCGTATGCGGACGGCGGCGGCGTTGTCTGGACTAGCCGCGTCAGCGACTTGGAGACGCCCGTCTCGGCGCTGTTGAAGCTCGGGCCCGAGAAGGCCGGCGCGTTCCTGCTGGAGAGCGTGCAGGGCGGCGATTTTCGCGGGCGCTATTCGATCATCGGGCTCAAGCCCGATCTCGTGTGGCGGGTGAGGAACGGGCGCGCGGAAGCCAGCCGTGGCGGCTTTGACGATCGCGCGTTTCGGCCGCAGCGCGATGCGCCGCTCAAAAGCCTGCGCAAGCTGCTCCAGCGCTCGTCGCTCAAGCTGCCATCGGCGCTGCCGCCGATGGCCGCGGGCCTGTTCGGCTATCTCGGCTATGACATGGTGCGGCTGATCGAGCGCCTGCCGGACAAGGCGCCCGATCCGATCGGCACGCCCGACGCGCTCTTGGTGCGGCCCACGGTTATCTGCATCTTCGACAACGTCACGAGCGAGATCACCCTCGTCACGCCGGCGCGGGCGCGCGCCAAACAAAGCGCGGCGCAAGCTTACGATGCAGCGCGCGCGCGGCTGGAGCGCGTGCTGCGGCGATTGGGCAGGCCCCTGCCCCATCAGCGCGCGACCGAACAGCGCACCGCGCCTCCTTCGATCGAGCCGCGATCCAATACAACGCCGGATGAATACCGCGCCCTGGTCGAGACGTGCAAAGCCTATTGCCGCGCGGGCGATGTATTCCAGGTCGTGCCAAGCCAGCGCTTCTCTACGCCCTTCGCGGACTCTGCGTTTGCACTCTACCGCTCGCTGCGGCGGCTGAATCCTTCGCCTTTCCTGTTCTATCTCAAGTTCGCGGACTTCAGCGTGGTGGGTTCAAGTCCGGAAATCCTCGTACGCAAACGGGGCGAGACCATCACGATCCGTCCGATCGCCGGCACGCGGCCGCGCGGCGTGACGCCGGCTGAGGACCTGGCGCTCGAACAAGAGCTGCTCGCCGATCCCAAGGAGCGCGCCGAGCATCTGATGCTGGTCGATCTTGCGCGGAACGATTTGGGGCGCGTGGCAAAACGCGGCGGCGACGCCGGCAATCTCGCGGCGACCGCTGGCGCGGGTTCAAAGCACGTGCGTGTCACTGAGGCGTTCACGATCGAGCGCTACAGCCATGTGATGCATATCGTCTCGAACGTCGAAGGCGAAATCGCGGAGGGTTTGACCGCGCTCGACGCGCTGCTCGCGGGCTTTCCGCACGGGACCGTGACGGGCGCGCCAAAAATCCGGGCGATGGAAATCATCAACGAAGTCGAGAAGCACAGCCGCGGAATCTATGCCGGCGGCGTCGGCTATTTCGGCGCGGGCGGGGACATGGACACCTGCATCGCCCTACGCACGGGCGTGGTGAAGGACGGCATGCTGCATGTGCAGGCTGGCGGCGGCGTCGTGCTCGACAGCGATCCGGAGGCGGAGCTGCAAGAGACGCTGCATAAGTCGCGGGCGCTGTTCCGCGCGGCGGCGGAGGCGTGGCGCTACGGGTGACGGCCCACGGCGCGCACAATCTTCTACTCGACGCACGCCTGATACGGTAAAGTCGCGTGCATGCAGCGCAAACTGACGGCGATCCTGTCAGCCGATGTCGTCGGCTATAGCGGGCTCATGGAAGCCGACGAAGCCGGCACGCTCGCGCGGCTGAAAGCAAATCGCCGAGACATCTTCGATCGGCTGGTGGCGCGTCATGGCGGGCGGGTATTCAAGCTCATGGGGGATGGGGCGCTGGTGGAGTTTTCCTCGGCAGTGGCTGCCGTCAGTTGCGCGATGGCGATCCAGGAGGCGACAGAGGCTGCCGAACGCGACCGGCCGGAAGGCAAACGCATCCGTTATCGAATTGGCCTCAATCTCGGGGAAGTGATCGTCGAGGGCGAGGACATCTACGGCGAGGGCGTGAACGTTGCGGCGCGATTGCAGGCGCTCGCGCCTGTGGCGGGCGTCGCCGTCTCGCAAAGCCTGCACGATCAGGTGAAGGGCAAGGCGCCGCTCGACTTCGCCGACATGGGCGAGCAAACACTCAAGAATATCGAAGCGCCGGTGCGAATCTTTTCAGTCCGGCGCAGCGACGGCGAGGTTCCGACAGTGGAGAGCCCATCGAGATTGTCCATTTGCGTGCTTCCATTCGCGAACATGAGCGGCGATGCCGAGCAGGAGTATTTCAGCGACGGCATCTCCGAGGACATCATCACCGATCTTAGCAAGGTGTCGGCGCTTTCCGTGATCTCGCGCAACAGCGCCTTCATGTACAAAGGAAAGCACGTCGATCTGCCCAAAGTGGCGCGCGATCTGAAGGTGAGCCACGTGCTCGAAGGCAGCGTGCGCAAGTCGGGCGGGCGCGTGCGCATCACTGCGCAGCTGATTGATGCGGCGACCAACGGCCACGTCTGGGCGGAGCGCTACGACCGCGATCTCACAGACATCTTCGCGCTTCAGGACGAGATTTCCCAGGCGATCGTCGGCGCCTTGAAGCTGAAGCTACTGCCGGAGGAAAAGAAAGCGATCGAGCGGCGTGGCACTTCCAACCCGGAAGCCTACCAACTCTATCTCATGGCGCGACAATATCGCGACACCGGCAATTCCGGCAGCAAGCGCGCAGCCGACCTCTCGATCCGGCTTTGCCGTAGGGCCATCGAGATCGAACCGAACTACGCCCAGGCTTGGGCGCTGCTCGCCTTGTTGCTGGCGAACAGCAAACTGTACTTCGAAACCAGCAGGGAAGACGGCTCGGCCGAGGCCGAGCGCGCGCTCGCGCTCGATCCAAATCTCGCTGAGGCGCATGCGGCCAAGGCGCGTGTGCTCAACCGCAATGCACGTTATCAAGAGGCGCTTGTCGAAATCGAACGAGCCCTTGCGCTCGATCCGGATTGCTACGAGGCCAACCGCGAAGCCGCAATCTGGCGAACGGCGCAACACGATTATCTCAAGGCGATAGATTATTTCGAGAGAGCGGCGAGCCTCGTTGACAGCGATTATTACGCCGCCGGAATGGTGATTGCGATCTACCAGGCTGCTGGAGATCTCGAAGGCGCCAAGCGCGCCGCGCGGCGCGCACTCGATCGCATCGAGAAGCTTCTGGCGAATGAGCCCGATCATGGTTCGGCGCTGAGCTTCGGCGTAAATGCGCTCCTGGTTCTGGGCGAGGACGAACGGGCGAAGGAGTGGATCGACCGCGCGCTACTGCTCGATCCGGACAATATCAACATGCGCTATAACCTTGCCTGCGCGCTCATCAACCAGGGCGCCGACAAAGAAGCTGGTCTCGATCTGCTGGAGGCTTTAGCGGGCCGCGCGCAGCTTGAGGCGGTGAACTGGTGGAAAGTCGATCCCGACATGGACGCCGTCCGCGAGCATCCGCGTTTCAAGGCGATGCTGGCGGCGGCGGAGGCGAGGCTGGCGGAGGCGTAGCGAGCTTCCAAGCGAAAGCCGTTGATTTCCGCAAGTCGCCGGACGCGCAAGCCGGCTGCGGAGGCGTGGCGCTACCGCTGACCTTCCTCGGCAGGCATCGCCAGCTTCTCGGCGTCGTCAGGCGCCGGCGCCGCTCCTTGATTGGCGTCGCCGACTGGCGCGCCCTCAGCTTCTGACGAAGATGCGACCTCCGGCGCTGCCTCGGCCGGCGGATCGGGCTCGGCAGCGGCCTCTGTGGGTTCAGGGGCGCCGGCAGTGTCGCTGGCGGGCGGAAGGGCATCGCCATCCGGCGTCCGCTCGATCTCGTGCGCCTCCACTGGAGGCGGCGCCGTCTCGACCGACTCGGGCGCTTGCGTTTCGCTCGGTTGCGCCTCGACCGGCTGCTCTACCGACGGCTGCTCGGCCGGCGGCTGTTCTGCAGGCGACGGCTCCGGCACGGGGGCCAACGCCGCATCGAGCGCCGCTTGCGTGGCGGGATCGACCGCGCCGGTGACAGGCAACTCGTGTTCGTCCTGGAATGCGAGCACGGCGCGCCGCGTCGCTGGGCCGAAGACGCCGTCAACGGGACCCACGGCATAACCCAGTTGCGAAAGCGCGGCCTGGAGCGTCCGCACGCGTTCGCCCGTTGCGCCGCTGCGCAGCGCTTCGTCATTGGCGGCGCGCGCGAGCAAGGCTTGCGGATCGCGCACCAAGTCCATGGCCTTGTTGGTCCACTGGATGCGCAGGGCTTCGCCGTGCGCCGGGCGCGCGGCGCGCGGATCGCCGCGGTTCACGCCGCGAGAGACGGCGGCGCTGTCGTCGCGGTCGGCGTATGGCCCCAATCCGACATGTTGAAAGTAGGCGGCCGCCACCTGGATCGATTTTTTGAGATCGCGTTCGATCAGCTCCGGATCGTTGACGAGATCGACGCCGGCGACTTCGCCATACCTGCGGTAATTGTCTTTGCCGGTCAGCTGAAAGAAGCCGCGACCGCGATAGCGCCATCCTTCTCCCGATTCCGGCGGACCGTTGCCGAGCCGATCGGCGTACACACGGTTGGCGATGCGCTCCGGCTGCCGCTCATACTCGCGCGCGAGTTCTTCCGTATGGAAGTAGTTAGGAAAAATTTCGCGCAGGCGCGCCGCCGAGTAGTTCAGGTTTTCTACGCGCAGCGTCAGATAGCCCGTCTCCACTAGGCCCTGGCCAATAAAGTGGGCCAGACGCATCGGCGTGTTGATTTCGTACTGCTCGAGAAGCGGGTGCGATTCCAGAATTGCCCGCACGTATCGCCCGCGCGTCGAGGAGGCGTTCCAACCGCCGCTCCCGGGCAGCTGCTTCACGAGCTTGTTGAAATCGAGCTCTTCGATATTGCCGATGCTGAAGAAGCGCATGCCTTCCCCCCGGACGTTCTGCCCGCGAGCAACATAGTAGAGGCCTTTCTCGTTTGCACGCGCAGAGTTCGCGCCGGCGCACGCTGAGGATGCGGGCTTCCCGCGCGGCATGTGGCCGAGGCGGAGGCGTTTGCGGCTTGTGACGTCAGACCACTAGGGTTCGCGACACTTGCTGGCGTCAGTGGCTTCGCGATCGCCGTCGTCGTATTGCAGCGAAAGATCATCGCCGGTGCGGGATATGACGATCGCGGGTAAGGATCGTCCGGCTGCCACCTTGCGACGACCCAGTCGCCCGCGCCGAGCGGGATCGCCCCGCCCATCGAGTGTGCGCCTTGTTCCTGATGGCGTCGACGCCGCAGCCGCGCCCTATTTGCGATATCGGAAATTGCGTTAGAGTGGCGCCATGACCCGCTGGCCGGCCCCTGCGCGATGGCGCGTTTGACGACGCTCTGAACCGCTCGTCTTGCGCCCAGCCCGAGGCCGCCCATGATCCTGGTCATCGATAACTACGACAGCTTCGTCTACAACCTGGTGCACTACATCGAGGATTTCGGCGTGCGCGCCGAAGTCCGGCGCAATGACGCGCTGTCCGTTTCCGAGGCGCTGCAGATGAAGCCGCAGGCGATCGTGCTTTCGCCAGGGCCGTGTACGCCGAACGAAGCCGGCATCTGCCTGGATTTGCTGGCGCAGGCGCCGCACGATCTGCCGATGTTCGGCGTGTGCCTGGGGCACCAGGCGATGGGACAGGCGTTCGGGGGCGAGGTCGTGCAGGCCAAGGAGATCATGCATGGCAAGGTCTGCGCCGTGACGCATCGCGGGGGCGGTCTCTTCCGCGGGCTGCCCTCCCCGTTCAACGCCACGCGCTATCATTCGCTGGCCGTGCGGCGCGCAACGCTTCCCGATGTGCTGACCATCGACGCCGAAACGGCCGATGGCGAAGTGATGGGCCTCTCGCACAAGAGCCGGCCGGTGTTCGGCGTGCAGTTTCATCCCGAGTCGATCGCCTCCGAGCACGGGCACGCGATCGTCGGCAATTTTCTGGCGGCGGCCGGATTGCGATGAGTCTCGCCGATCTCAACGACAAGCTCGAGCGCGACGAGATCTCGCCGCAGGAGATCGACGCCGCGTTCGCCGAGATCATGGACGGCCTGGCGCCGCACGAGGAGATCAAGCGCTTTCTCGTGCTCACGACGCCGCGCATGTCCGATCCGAAGTGGATCGCGGGCGGCGCGCGGAGCTTGCGGGCGCGCATGGTGCGGGTGGCCGCGCCGGAGGGCGCGATCGATGTGTGCGGCACGGGCGGGGACGGCGCGCACACCCTGAACATTTCGACGGCCGTCGCGTTCGTGGCGGCCGGCTGCGGCGTGCCGGTGGCCAAGCACGGCAACCGGGCGATGAGTTCGCGCTCGGGCGCGGCGGACGTGCTGGAGGCGCTGGGCGTGAAGCTCACCGGTGACGTGCCGACGCTGGAGCGCTGTTTGCGCGAGGCGGGCGTGGCGTTCCTGTTTGCGCAGAACCATCACCCGGCGATGCGGCACGTCGCGCTGGCGCGACGCGAACTGGGCAAACGGACGATCTTCAATCTGCTCGGGCCGCTCTCCAATCCGGCGGGCGTCAAGCGGCAGCTGGTCGGCGTATTCAGCGCGGACTTTCTCGAGCCGGTGGCGCATGCGCTCAAAGAACTCGGCTCCGAGAAGGCCTGGATCGTACACGGCGAAGGCGGGCTCGACGAACTCTCGGCGCAGCACCGCGACGCAAATCATGTCGCCATTCTCGACGATGGCGCGATCACGCGCGTCACGGCTGCGGTCCACGCCGAAATCCATCCCGATATTCGCGGCGGCTCGGCGGCCGAGAACGCCGACGAGCTGCGCGCGCTGTTGAATGGCGGCGGGCGGCCCGGGCATCGCGACGCCGTGCTGGTGAACGCCGCCGGCGCGCTGGTGGTGGCGGGCCGCGCGAAGAATGTGCCGGAAGGCTGGCCGGTGGCGGCCCAAAGCCTCGACAGCGGCGCCGCGCGCGGCGCGCTGGAGAAGCTCGTCGCCGTTTCGCGGAGCGCGCCATGAGCGTGCTGGAGCGCATCATCGCCTACAAGCGCGAGGAAGTGGCGGCGCGGAAGCAGGCTGCGCCGTGGGGGAAGATCGAGACCCTGGCATGGGATGAACCCTACGGTTCGCCACGTCACTTTCACGACGCTCTCAACAAGTGCGCTGATCGCCCCGCGCTCATTGCCGAGATCAAGAAGGCGTCACCGTCCAGGGGGCTCATCCGCGCGGACTTCGAGCCTCCCGCCCTTGCCCGCGCTTATGCGGATGGTGGCGCTGCTTGCCTGTCAGTGTTGACGGATGCGCCGAGCTTTCAAGGACATGAGGACCATCTGATCGCAGCCCGCGAGGCATGCGCCCTGCCCGTACTGCGCAAGGACTTCATCATCGATCCATGGCAGGTGTTTGAAAGCCGCGCGATCGGTGCGGACGCCGTCCTCATCATCATCGCCGCTGTCGACGACGCGCTCGCGGAAGACATTTTTGACGCCTCCGTCGAGCTAATGATGGATTCGCTCGTCGAAGTGCACGACGAAGCGGAATTGGAGCGCGCATTGAAGCTCGGCGCCCATTTGATCGGCGTTAACAATCGATCGCTGGCGACATTCGAAACCGATCTTGCGACGACAGAGCGGCTCGCGCCGCGGGCGCCGCAAGATCGCTTGCTTGTCTCCGAGTCCGGCATCTACACGCGTGCGGACATCGTCCGCGTGCAGCGCGCGGGCGCGCGGGCGTTTCTCGTCGGCGAGAGTCTGATGCGGCAAGATGATGTTGAAGCAGCGACGCGAGCACTACTTGGCGGTTAACTAAACTGGACTTGACCTGCCTGCGGGAACGGATATAGAACGTCTCATCGTTCACCCTTTGGTCCCAGGTCATGCTGACAGCGAAACAAAAAGAACTGCTGCTCTACATTCACGAGCGGATCAAAGAATCGGGCGTTTCGCCCTCGTTCGATGAGATGAAGGAGGCGCTGGATCTGGCCTCCAAGTCCGGCATCCATCGCCTCATCACCGCTCTGGAGGAGCGCGGCTTCTTGCGCCGCTTACCGCATCGGGCGCGCGCGCTCGAAGTGCTGAAGCTGCCGGACAGCGCCGCACCCTCCGCGCCGCCGAAGGGCCGGGGCGCGTTCAAGCCGAGCGTCGTGGGGCAAAGCCGCGGCAGCAATGGCGGCGTGCCGATCCTGGGGCAGATCGCGGCCGGCGTGCCGATCGAGGCGCTGCAGAACGAAATCGGACGCATCACTCCGCCGGAGGAGCTGCTGGGCTCGGGCGAGCATTTCGCGCTCGAGGTCAAAGGCGACTCGATGATCCAGGCCGGCATTCTCGACGGCGACGTCGTGATCCTGAAGCGCACCGAGACGGCCGACAGCGGCGACATCGTGGTGGCGCTGATCGATTCCGAGGAAGCGACGCTGAAGCGGCTGCGCAAGCGCGGCAATTCGGTCGCGCTGGAAGCCGCCAACCCGAACTACGAAACGCGCATCTTCGGTCCCGATCGCGTGCGCATTCAGGGCAAGATGGTCGCGCTGGTGCGCCGCTACTCCTGATCGGCGGCGGCGCGCACGGTCCAGGCCCGGCGAATATGCGCGGGCCAAGCACGCTCGATGCGCAAACCCTCCTTTGTCTCGAAGATCATCGCGCCGCCGAGTTGGGCGAGGTCCGTCGCATCGAGCAGAGCGGCGAGCCCGCAGCGTTCGGCGTACTCCGCCGGCGCCGCGGTGCGGGCGATCACGATGGCGCCTAACGCGCACGCTTCGGAGAATCCCTCCTCCCGCCGCACGTACGCGAAGCGGCGTTCGCCGCTGCGCCAGGTGCAGAGCGCATCCCCGCACGCGTCCGGCGGCGCCAGCCGCTCGATCTGCGGCGGCGCGATCCCGAGCATCGCGCCGAGGCGATCGCGGGCGTAAGTGGAGCGGCCCGAGGCGATCAGGCGCCAACGCCCATCCTCGTTGTCGCGCGCGTAGATCGCGCGCAGATCCGCGTCGAAGGCAACGATGGGGCGCGGCGTGGCGGCGTAGAGCGCGAGGCTGGCGATGAAGATGGGAAGTGAGACCCAACGCAACGCGCCACGCCACAGGCAGGCCCAGAGGAGCGAGAACACACAGATCGCGAAGGCCGCATCGGAAGGGCGCGGCAGCGCGCGCACCGCTTCGGGCCGGTCGCCGAAGGTCTGGCCGACGGCGGCGATCATGTCGAGCGCGCTCGCCATTACTTCGAGCGCCGGATCGGCCCAGCCGAACGGCGCGAGCACGGCGGCTGCGCACGCGGCAGGCGCGACCAGGAAAGACATGATCGGCGCGGCGATCAGGTTGGCCGGCAGCGAATAGATCGCGAAACGCTGGAAATGGTAGACGGCGAACGGATCGGTCGCGAGGCCGGCGACAAGAGAAATCAGCAGCACGCCGCCGATGCCGCGCGCGCTGGCGTTGAGCGCGCCGATCAGCGGGCCGGGCGTCGGCAAGGCCGGCTCATGGGGCGCGCGCTTCAGCATTTCGAACAGCGCGACCAGCGCCATGGTGGCGGCGAAGGACATCTGGAAGCCCGGTTCGAGCACCGACTCGGGAAAGATCAGCGTGACCACGAACGCAGCCAGCGCCAGGCCGCGCATTGAAATCGCCGGCCGGTCGATCAGGATGGCGCCGAAAGCCACGCACGCCATGACGAAAGCGCGCAGCGCCGGCACGCTCGATCCTGAGACGATGAGATAGGCGGCGAGCGCGATGAGAGCGATGACGGCGGCAATCTTTTTAACGGGAAAGCGCAACGCGATCGGCCCGACGAGCGAAAGGCTCCATAGCACGGCGGCGAAGATCAGCCCGCCGACGACGCCCATGTGGATGCCAGAAACGGACAACAAGTGGCCGAGGCCGGAGTCGCGCAGCGACTCGTTTGTCGTCGTATCGATGGAGGAGCGGTCGCCAGTGACGAGCGCGGCCGCGATTGCGCCGCCACGGCCGGGCGCGGCAGCCTGGATCGTCGCGGAGAGATCGGCGCGCATCGCCGCAAGGCGAAGCCGTTGGCGATCCAGCCATGACGCCGGCGGCGCGAAAGCAGCGGGCCGGCATCGGCCGAAGGCGAATCCCGTGGCCCCGAGCTGCTCGAAATAGGCGCGGCGCGCGAAGTCATAGGCGCCCGGCGCCATCGGCCCGGGCGGCGGTCCGAGTACAGCGCGACATACGGCGGCGCGCCCGGCCGTCAGCAGGCCCGCTTCGCTCACTGAGACGCGCACGTAGCGCGGCCGCGCCTGGGCGCCTTCGATATCGCGCACGAGCAGACGCAAGCGCGGGCCGCTCTCGCTGGCGTCATTGGCGACAACCCAGCCTTCGATCCGCACCGGCTCGTCGCCGCCCGCATAGGGCGCCTGCGCCACGTTTGCCGCCCGCAGCTGCGCTGCGCACATGCCGAGCCCCGCCGCTGCAATCAGCGCGCACGCGCCGCCGGCGAGGTGACGCACCATCAGCGACAGCCCATCCGGCCGAGCGCCGGGCCACGCCGCCAGTGCAAATGCCGCGGGTGCGCCAACCAGCAACAGAATTGGCCCGAGCCACACTGGCGGATCGGCCGGCGCGGTGAGCCAGAGCGCCGCGCCAGCGATCATCGCGGGCGGAAGCCACAGGACCCACCGGTCGCGCTGGAGCGCGACAACGTCGGCCAGGGCGCGGCTAGGAGAAAGCGTGCTGCGCGTGCTAACAGGCGCACGCCTTGACCCGAGCCCGCCGCCTCCCGCTATGAGCGTCGTCACGCGCTTCGCCCCCTCGCCTACAGGCTACCTCCATATCGGAGGCGCGCGCACGGCGCTTTTCAACTGGCTCTTCGCGCGCAAGATGGGCGGCAAGTATCTGCTGCGGATCGAGGACACGGACCGCGCCCGCTCCACGCCGGAGGCCACGGAGGCGATTATTGACGGCCTCGCCTGGCTCGACCTCAAGCACGATGGCGAGATCACCTATCAATCCGCCGGGCTCGAGCGGCACCGCGCAGTCGCGGAGGAGATGGTCCGGCGCGGAACGGCCTTCCGTTGCTGCATGACGCCGGAAGAAGGCGAACAGGTGCGCGCCGCCGCTCACGCGGAGGGCCGCGCGCTGCGATCGCCGTATCGCGACGGCAAGCCGCCGCCCTCGCCAGATGCGTCCTTTGTGGTGCGCCTGCGCGCGCCTGACGACGGCGAGGTGGTGAACGACGATCTCATCCAAGGCGAAGTGCGCATCAAGGCGCGGGACATCGACGACCTCGTGCTGCTGCGCGCGGACGGCACGCCCACGTACATGTTGTCGGTGGTGGTCGACGATCACGATATGGGCGTGACGCACGTGATCCGCGGCGATGATCACTTGACCAATGCCGCGCGGCAGATTCCTATTTTTCAAGCCATGGGTTGGACGCCGCCGCAGTTCGCGCACGTGCCGGTCATCCATGGCGAGGACGGCAAGAAGCTGTCGAAACGCCACGGCGCGCAAGCCGTGCATGAGTGGCGCAATATGGGCTATCTGCCCGAGGCGATGAATGCATATCTGATGCGCCTCGGCTGGAGCCCAGGGCACGATAGGATTCTCACCAAGGAAGATGCGGTCGCCGAATTTGACATCCATCAAATCGGCAAGAATCCGGCCCGGCTCGATTTCAAGAAGCTCGATTCGGTCAACGCGCACTTCATGGCGCTCGCCAATGACGATCGGCTGACTGAGTTGCTGATCGAACGGCTCGAAGCCAGCCGCGGCGCGCCTCTGAGCGAGGCGGACAGCGTCATTCTCGGCCGGGCCCTTCCGGTGCTGAAAAAACGGGCGAAGACGCTGCTTGAATTGGCAGATCAGGCGCGCTTCCTGCTGGCGCAGAGGCCGCTTGTTCTTGACGAGGCGGCGAAATCCCACATGAAGGACGAGTTCAAGCAGCGCCTCGGACGCCTGCGCGAACGGCTCGCCGCCGCGCCCCAATGGGAGCACGCAGAACTCTCCAGCGTGCTTAAGGCTTTCGCTACCGACGAGGGCGTTGGACTGGGCCAGATCGGGCCGGGCCTGCGTGCGGCGCTGACCGGCGGGTCGCCTTCGCCCGATCTTGGGCAGACGTTGGAATTGTTGGGCCGCGAAGAAGCGCTGGCGCGGATCGCGGATCAGATTTGAGGACGTGAGCATGGATAGCAAACTGACCAAGAAGCCCTCCGCCACGCTCACCGTGAACAACAGGCAGCTCGAGCTTCCCGTGTATGGCGGCTCGGTCGGGCCAGACGTCGTCGATATTCGGAAGCTCTACAGCGAGGGCAAGGTCTTCACCTTCGACCCCGGCTACACCTCGACCGCCAGCTGCGAGAGCCAGATCACCTATATCGACGGCGATGAGGGCGTGCTGCTCTATCGCGGCTATCCGATCGACCAGCTGGCGGAGAAATCCAGCTTCATAGAGGTCTGTTATCTGCTGCTGCATGGCGAACTGCCGAATGAGAAGCAGCTGAAGGAGTTCGACCGCACCATCACCTATCACACGATGCTGCACGCGCAGTTCGACCGCTTCTTCGAGGGCTTTCGGCGCGACGCGCATCCGATGGCGATCATGGTCGGCACGGTCGGCGCGCTGGCGGCGTTCTATCACGACAGCACCGACATCAACGATCCGCACCAGCGCATGGTGGCGAGCCATCGGCTGATCGCGAAGATGCCGACCATCGCGGCGCGCGCGTTCAAATATTCGATCGGCCAGCCGTTCGTGAGCCCGCGCAACGAGCTCGACTATGCGTCGAACTTCCTGCGCCAGTGCTTTGCCGTGCCGGCGGAGGATTACCGGATCAATCCGGTGATGGCGCGGGCGATGGACGTGTTTTTCATCCTGCACGCCGATCACGAGCAGAACGCCTCGACCTCGACCGTGCGCTTGGCCGGCTCGTCCGGCGCCAATCCGTTTGCGTGCATCTCTTCAGGCATTGCGTGCCTGTGGGGGCCGGCGCATGGCGGCGCCAACGAAGCCGCGCTCAATATGCTGGAAGCGATCGGCACGCCGGAGAACATCCCCGACTTCATCAGGCGCGTGAAGGATCCGAACGACGATATCCGGCTGATGGGCTTCGGCCACCGCGTCTACAAGAACTACGACCCGCGCGCCAAAGCGATGCAGAAGCTCTGCCACCTGGTGCTAAAGGAAGTCGGCGCCGAGGACAATCCGCTGCTCAAGGTGGCGATGGAGCTGGAGAAGATCGCGCTCAACGACGAGTACTTCATCTCCCGCAAGCTCTATCCGAACATCGACTTCTATTCCGGCATCACCTTGCGCGCGATGGGCTTCCCCTCTTCCATGTTCACCGTTCTGTTCGCGCTCGCGCGCACCGTCGGCTGGATCGCGCAATGGACGGAGATGATGGAGGACGAGAGCCAGAAGATCGGTCGGCCGCGTCAGGTTTATACCGGCGCGCCCCGGCGCGATTACGTCCCGGTTGCGCAGCGGCGCTAAAAGGAGCGCGGGTCTTCAGACCCGCATCGTTTCCGCCGCTTCAGGAAATGCGGGTCCGAAGACCCGCGGTCCTTTTAGACTCTAGCGATTTGAACGCCGCCTTCAGCGGCGGTACAGGTGCGCCGGGACTAACCTCTGGCCGAGGGACAAGCCCGTAGGGAGGGCGCTCATGTTCAACAGACTGGCCGCGGCATGCGCGGCGGCGACCGCGCTTCTCGTGCTCGGCGCAGCGCCGGCTTTTGCCGGCGTCAATGACTTCGTCGGACAATGGACCAATCAGAATGCCGATACGGACGGCGTAACGCGCGTCGCCATAACGCGCTCGGGCGCAACGTTGCGCTTCAATGTGTTCGGGCGCTGTCATCCCACCGATTGCGACTGGGGCACAGCCAACGCAACGGCGTTCGCGCCGAGCGCGGGCGGCAACGTGATGAACGATGCGAACGTCGCCATGGCGACGTTCAACCAATCCTTCGCCCGCAAGACGGTGATCCTGCGGATCGTCGGCGCGAACCTGACGTATGAGGTGCTCACCGAATTCACCGATGGATCGGGCCGCGCCAACTATGTCGAACGCGGCCGTCTGCAACGCGCTCCTCTCGGCGGCGGCGGCGGCGCGGCAATCAGCGAGGACTGCGTGAGCTTCACGCCCGGCGCCTTGCGCGTGCAGAATGTCGGCGGCAGCTGGAAGATCGTCGAAGGCAGCCACTGGGTGGCCGATTTCGGCTCAAACCGAGCGGCCGCGGAACGAAGCCTGGCCATCATCCTGCGCTATGGCTTCACCTCGCAGTGCTTCGTCGATCGTCCCAACCCGGTGATGACGTATTGGCGGCGCGGTACGAACGTGCCGAGCTTGCCGACCGGCGCGGGCGAAGACTGCATCGCCGTCAACCCCGCCAACGTGCGCGCGCGCTTCGTGAGCGGCGCGTGGAAGGTCGTCGATGGCGACAGCTGGCTGCTGCACTACGGCGCCAACCGCGCCGGCGCCGAGCGCGCGGCGGCGCTGATTCAGCGCTACCGGATGAATAGGCAGTGCTTCGTGGCGCGGCCAAACCCGCCGATGACGTACTGGCTCGCGCAGCCGTAGCGCCAAAGGAGCGTTGTTAAGACGCGGCGGCTCCGCAAGGGGCCGCCGTTTCTCCTGATGGGCAACGCGCCTGATTTCCCAGGCTCAGTTTGGACCAGCCTTCCCTTTTGCGTCGCGCCTTGCCTCGCCAATAATCTCTTTGAGTCTCCGCTTATCTTCCCTGCTCATCAGAAGTGGTCGCGTAGTTTCTTTGATTGAGGTAGAGAAATCGTCGGTCCAAGCCTGCACGCGCTGAAGAATGGCTATTGCTGCCGATCTCGCTTCTCGTTGCGCGACATCGCCGATCTTTTCATTCTGCGTTCGCTTGATACTCTCTTCGATGAGCTGAGAGTACTTGGCGCAAATGTTGTCGAGCTTCTTCCTGTTGATGAGCTTTGTACCTTCGCCAACGCGCGGGATAACAGCGCGCTCCACCTCCTTCGCGAAGTCCAACTTGAACTTCTGAGCCCACGCATACGTTCGCTTACGCCGATCCTTCACAGCGCTATCTATTTCTTTGTCCTTTGCAGCCGCATGATCTTCCAGTCGCTTCGCGTTCTTTCCCCACCCATAAATCGACTCATGGAGTGACGGCGACTTCTTGGCTGGCCCGCGCCGGGGTCTGCTTTCGCGCTGGGCAGGCCCCTGTTGTGCCTTCTTGCCTCTTTCGGGCATCGGAGTCTCCACTAAGCCCGGCTGATCCCGAGCGCTTTCGCTTCGGGTGGCCTGTGGATAAGTCAGCTACGCCGATTTTTTTGCATCGGCAAGGCAACTGATTACAGCCCCCGCCGCAATGATCGCGGCTGGTTTGCCGCCGCGGCCCATTTTCGCGAGCGCTTCGTCCTGGCGGCGGACTTGGTCTTCGCGCGCGTCTTCGTCGTCTAGCAGCGGCGCGGCGGCGCGGGCGATGTTGTCAGCGGTGAACTTGGTCTGCAGGAATTCCGGCACGATCTCGGCGTCGGCGGCGACGTTCATCAGCGTCACGTACTTCCCCTTGAACACCAAGCGCGCCATCGCCCAGGTGAGCCAGTTGAGCTTGTAGCCGACGATGACCGGCGCGCCTTGCAGCGCGACCTCCGTCGTCACCGTGCCGGACGCGGCGAGCGCGACGGTCGCGGCGGCGAAGGCGTCTTCCTTCTCGCGCTCGTCGACGATGCGCGCGACGGCCGGCGCTTGCGCGACCACGGCTTTGCGCACGGCGCGCGCGGCGACAACGAGCAAGCGCACGTCGTTGCGGTCGCGGTCGAGCTGTTCTGCGGCGCGCCAGAGCGTGGGGCCGATGCGGCGCACTTCCGCGGCGCGGCTGCCGGGCAAGATGAGGATCACACGCTCTTTCGGCTTGAAGCCCTGACGCGCTTTGAGCGCGGGCCCGTCACCCGGCTTGTAGCGGCCAAGCGCGGGATGGCCGGCAACCGTGCACTGCAGGCCGTAGGGCTCGTAATACGGAACCTCGAAGTCGTGAATGCAGATCAGGTGATCCACCGTCGCAGCGAGCGTCTTTGCACGTCCGGGCCGCGTCGCCCACACTTGCGGGCCGATATATTTCACAAGTTTGATTTCAGGCGCGGCGGCGCGCACGCCTTGGGCGACGCGCAGCGTGAAGCCCCAGGAATCGATGAGTACGACAACATCGGGGCTGGCCGCGAGGATCGCCTGCACGGTCGCAGCCACGGCGCGTTTGACGCGGCTGTAGGCTAAGAGCCCTTCGACGAAGCCGAGCACGGCAAGGCCCGATATGTCAGCCTTGCTGGCGATGCCCTCCTCCTCCATCAAAGGCCCGCCAACGCCCATCAGTTCGACCGACGGATCGGAATCCTTCAGAGCGCGCGCGAGATCGGCGCCCAGCGCATCGCCCGACGATTCCGCCGCCACAAGGAAGATGCGTCCACTCAAGCCGCGTCCACTTCGTCTTTGCGGAAGCCGTACACGAAGAGGCCCGCGCGGTCGGCGGCGGCGACGATGTCGGCGCGCCGCACGGCCAGCGCGCCGCCGGCTTCGACCGCAACGCCAGCCAGACCGGCCGCGGCCGCGCCCTCGATCGTGCGCAAGCCGATGGTGGGAAGATCGATGCGCCGCTCCTGGATCGGCTTTGGGCGCTTCACCAGCACGCCGCGGCGCGCATCGGCAGAGCCGCGCAGGGTTGGGGGAAGCTCGGCGACGCGGCGCAGCATGGCGTCGGTACCCTCCTGGGCCTCCACCGCGAGCACGAGGCCGTCGGCGCTGACGACCCCTTGGCCGATGTCGAACGCGCCGATGGCGGCGGCGACCTTGGCGGCTTGGCGCAAGTCCTTCATCTGCGCGCTATTCGGCGCATGCGCGCCCCAGGCGCCGGCCGGCGCGAGCAGATCGGCCATCACCTCCTCGGCGCCCAGCACGCGAAGGCCGGCGCGTTCGTGCTCTGACAGCAACGCGCGCAAAAGCGCGTCGTCGCCTTGCGACGCGGCCGCGATCAGCGCCGGCAGCATGGCGCGCGCGCCGTCGTCAAGCTCGAGCGCCGCGAAGTCCGGCCGTGGCACCTGGCCGATCAGGACAACCGCGTCGCAGCCGGCATTGCGCATCGCCTCAATGCGCGCGCCCATGGCGCCGAGACCATTGGTCGTGCCCGGATGCCTCTCCAATGCAGGATCAGCGTAGGGGCTGACGCGGGCGACGAAGTACGGCGCGCCAGTCGCCGCGCAATGCTCGGCCAAAACCACCGGAAGCTCGCCGCCGCCCGCGATGACGCCGAGCTTGCGCCACCCGCTCATGGCTCAATCCCGCGGCATGCAGAGGGGACGCGCCGCGTCAGCGCGGATGAACTCGACGATCTCCATCACGTGCGGGTTGCTCGCATAGGCTTCGACGCAATCCTCGATCCGCTCCTGGAAGGTGCCTTCCTCGGCGAACAGGAGACGATAGGCGGCGCGCAGGTCATGGATCTGCTCGCGCGTGAAGCCGCGGCGCTTCAGGCCGACGACATTGAGGCCACCAAGGTGGGCGTGGTTGCCGATGGCAGAGCCGAAGGGAATGAGATCGGTGGTCATCAGCGCGGAAGCGCCGACGAACGAGTAGCGGCCGACGCGGCCATGCTGGTGCACGCCGGACAGCCCGCCGAGAAAGGCGTAGTCGCCCACTTGGACGTGGCCGCCGATGGTAGCGGTCTGGGCCATGATGACGTTGTCGCCAACAATGCAGTCGTGGGCGACATGGCAATTGCCCATGATCAGGCAGTTGTCGCCGATGCGCGTGACGGAGCGCCCGCGCACGGTGCCGCGGTGCAGCGTGGCGTGCTCGCGGATGACGTTGCCGTCGCCGATCAGGAGCTTGGTAGGCTCGCCCTTGTAAGACAGATCCTGCGGCGTGCCGCCGAGTACAGCGAACGGGAATACCGTGTTGTTCTTGCCGATCTCGGTGTGGGTCTCGATGAAGACGTGCGCGATCAACCGCGTGCCGTCGCCGAGCTTGACGCTTGGGCCGATCACGCAACCAGGTCCAATCTCGACATCGGCCCCAAACTCGGCGCTCTTGTCGACGACTGCGGTGGGGTGGATCTTCGCGCTCATTGCCCGTCCTTGGGACGATCGGCCTTCATCGCCGCGAACTCGCAGTCGGTCGCAAGTTCGCCGTTCACTTCCACGCGGCCGCGGAACTTGAAGATGTTGCGGCGTTGAAAGAGCACGTCCACCGGCATTTCCATCACGTCGCCCGGCATGACCGGGCGCTTGAAGCGTGCGTTCTCGACCGACATGAACAGGATCAGGTGCTTGGTGATATCGGCTTCCAGCGTCTTTGACATGAGCAGCGCGCCGGTCTGCGCCAAGGCCTCGATCTGCAAAACGCCCGGCATCACCGGCGCGCCGGGGAAGTGACCGGGAAAGAACGGCTCGTTGATGGTGACGTTCTTGATGCCGCGGATGGATTTGTTCGGGATGTACTCGACCGCACGATCCACCAGCAGGAAGGGATAGCGGTGCGGCAGACGGCGCAGGATTTCGCCGATCTCGATCACGTCATCCGTCGTCTTCTGCTGTTCGGTCAGATCATTCGCCTTCATTGCGCGCCCCTGACGCCTTGCGGCTGAGCCACGCGGCTTCGCGCAGCCACTTTCGTAACGGCTTGGCGGGATAGCCGCTCCACACTTCGCCTGGCGGGACGTCTTGGAACACCGCCGCGCCGCCTGCAAGCGTCGCTCCCGCACCGATTTTGCGGTGGTCGGCGATGCCGACGCGACCGCCCAACGTGGCGCCGTCGCCAATTTGCGTGGATCCGGAAATGCCGCCGAACGCCGCGATCAGCACGCCCCGGCCGATCGTGCAATTGTGGGCGACGTGGCAGAGGTTGTCGATCTTGGCGCCCTCTCCGATCACGGTGTCGTCGAAGACGCCGCGGTCGACGCAAGAATTGGCGCCGATCGTGACGCGATCCTGGACAATCACACGTCCCAGGTGCGGAACGTCAATTGGGCCGGATGCGTCACCCGCGACGCCGAACCCTTGCTCGCCGATGACGGCCCCGGCGAGGATGGTCACGTCATCGCCAATCAAAGAGAAGGAGATCGACGCGCCCGCGCCGACGCGCGTGCGCCGGCCGATGGCCACGCCGGGCCCGATCACGGCGTTCGGACCGATCTCAGCGCCCGCGCCGATCCGCGCGTCTGCGCCGACGACGACGCCCGGGGCCAAGCGTGCGTCCTGCTCGATCTGCGCCGAGGGATCGATGGCGTGCTGAGCAGCGAATGTCCGCGGGCGCGCCAGCGAAGCTACGAGGCGCGAAAAAGTTGCACGCGCATTGTCGGCCAGGATGAGAGCTCGCGCGTTCGGCGCCAGGTGCGCCATCGCGTGCGGAATCACGCACGCTGCGGGCGCGCTCTCCAGGGACTTGCCGCCCTTGCCGTCATAATAGCAGAGGTCGCCGGGTCCTGCGTGGTCGGAGGGCGCGGCGCTCGAGACGAGCGCCTCCGCGTCGCCGCCGATCTCGGCGGACGGCGCAAGCGCTCGGACCGTGAGCGGCCCGAGCGCCTCGTAGAACCGGGGGTCGATCATGCGCCCGCCATGCTGGCGCCGACGACGCCCGCTGTCACCGTCGGAGTTACTGTGCCGGCGCCTGCTGCTGTTGCTGCGGCATGCACTCGGTGTAGGGCCGACGCGTCACCGCAACGGACGGCACCGCTTGGTTCACTCGCTGGAGCACTTCGTTGGTGACGTCGAACTGCGGCGAGTGCATTTGCGTGGCATTGCTGTCCAGCACAACGCCCGCGCCGCGGCTTTCCATCACTTGGCGCACTACAGGCGAGATCTGCTGGTCGAATGTGCGCAGTGCGATCATGCGCGTGCACTCGAAATCGCCCTCTAGTTGAGCCCGGCGGCCCTGCACCTGCTGATAGCGTTGCGCGAAGGCCTGGACCTGGCTGTTGTCGCGGCGCTGCTGCTCCGTCATGTTGCGCGTCACCTGCGCGAGCCGCTGTTGCTCCTGTTGAAGCGACTGCATCTCGGGCCCGAGCGCCTGGGCTTCCTGGTTGATCTGCTGACCGATGGTTTGCAGCGAGGCGGCGATTCCTCGCCCGGCGTTCGATTCAGCCAGCACGCGCTGATAATCGAAGACGACGACGCTGGTCGAGTTGTTGTTGCGGTTACGCTGCGCGAACGCATCCGGCGTCGCCGCGAAGGCGGTCGCCGCAACAGCGCCCGCGCACACAATACTCATAAAACGCATGCTGCGCTTGCTCCCTTAGAAACGTGTCCGGGTCGAGAACCGGAACTCCTCAAGCCGATCGTAATCCTCGCTTGCGAGGGGGTGTGAGAAATCAAACTGCACTGGGCCGAACGGCGAATCCCAGAACACAGACACCCCAGCCACGGCCCTGAGAGAGGCCTCATCTTCGACAATGATCCGGTTTGAACCCGGAATGTCGACAGTTTGCCGGCTCGCCGAATCCACTATCCCCAGCGTGCCGAACTCGGTGAACAGGGCCGCGCCGATGCCGTATGATTCCGGCAGCGGCAGCGGCACGTCCAACTGAATCGTTCCAATAGCAAAGGCGTTGCCGCCAATCGCGTCGCCTTCTTGCACAATTTCCCCAGTGACGTCATCCACGAGCAGCTGACGCGGGCCAATGCCTGCTACGTCGAAGCCCCGGAAGGACGAACCGCCTTTGAAGAAGCGGTCGTTGATGCGGACATCGTCGCCGCCCCAGCCAAAGATGTAACCGGCGCTCAACCGGCCGCTCAGGCGCCAGCCTTGCCACGGCAAGCCGTAATAGACGCCGCCCTCCAGCTCCGTGCGCAGGTAATTTACTTCACCTCCAAGACCAGCGACGTCCTGACTGAAAGACAGGTCGAATCCGCGCGTGGCGCGGAGCGGATCGTTACGGCGATCCCAGTTGACCGTGTAGCCGAACACCGAAGTGAGGAACGTGCCTTCCTGATCGCAGAGCAGAGGCCGGCCCGTGTTCACAGGATCGCATTGATTGACTAGGGGCGTCGCGGGATTACCGTCGTGATCGACGAAGGAGTCGCGAATCTCAGTTTCGTCCTGGATGAGCGAGTATGTCAGCCCGAGGCTGGTGCGCTCGGCAACAGGGAAGCTCAGACGCAAGCCAAGGCCGGTAGACTGGTTCTCGAACGAAGACTGGCTAAGAAAATCCGTGCGCAAGGAATAGAGATCGAAGCCGGCGGACAGCTCCCGCCCCATGAAGCGCGGCTCGGTGAAACGCAGGTCAACCTGCTGACGCTGCGAACTGCTGGAAGCGCGAAGCCGCAGGAACTGGCCGCGGCCGCGCAGGTTGCGCTCGGTGATCGAGGCGTCGAACAGGAAATTTTCGCTCGAGGAATAGCCGGCGGCGAAGGCGAGTTCGCCCGTTGACTGCTCTTCCACTGTGACGGTGACGACGGAACGGTCAGGCTGCGAGCCGTCGCTATCCTCGATTTCGACGGTCTCAAAGAAGCCAAGCGCGCGAATGCGTTGGCGTGAGCGGTCGAGCAGCACGCGATTGAAGGGATCTCCCTCGCTCACTCGCATCTCGCGGCGGATGACGCGATCGATCGTGCGCGTGTTGCCGACGATATCGATCCGCTCGATAAAGACGCGAGGGCCCTCGTTCACTTCGAACGTGATGTTGACGACGCGGTTCTCGCGATCGCGCTGGATGTTCGGCGTGATGACGACGTTGGCGTAGCCGACCGTGCCGGCCACGTAGGTCATGGCGTCGATCGAATCTTCAACGAGGTCGCCGCGGAACACCGTCCCGCGTCGGATCGGCACGGCGGCCAGCAGCAGTTGCTCGGAAAGGCGGTCAAGCTCCGTCTCAACGCGGATCTCGCCAAACTCGTAGCGGACGCCTTCTTCCACTGTGAAGGTGATGAAGAAATCGCGCTGATCGGGCGTGAGTTCTGCGACGGCCGAGACGACGCGAAAATCGGCGTAGCCGCGGTTGTTGTAGAACTGACGGAGCTGCTCGCGATCGTATTCGAGCCGATCGGGATCGTAGTTGTCGTTGCTGCTGAAGAAATTCCACCACCTCGATTCAGTGGTGACGATCGCATCGCGAAGCGTCCGGTCCGAGAACGCCTGGTTTCCGATGAAATTGATGTCGCGGACGCCCGTCACCGGGCCCTCGTCGATCTCGAAAATGAGATCGACGCGGTTCTGGTCGAGTTCGCGGACTTGGGGCGTGACCTGCGCGGCGAAACGTCCGGCGCGGCGGTAAACCTCGATGATGCGCTGCACGTCGGCCTGAGCGCGCGCCGGCGTAAACACCGCCCGCGGCCGCGCCTGGACTTCGTCTTCCAGATCGTCCTCGTCGAGCGTGCGCAGGCCCTCGAAGATGACGCGATTGATGATCGGGTTTTCAATCACCGAGACCACGAGGTCCGAGCCGCGTTGTTCGATCTGCACGTCGGCGAACAACCCGGTGGCGAACAGCGTCTTCAGCGAAAGATCGATGCGTTCGGGATCGAAGGTGTCGCCGGGCCGCACCAGCATGTAGGACGTGATTGTCGCCGGCTCGATGCGCTGATTGCCTTCGACGACGATGCGGCTGATAGCGACGCCAGACGGCTGCGCTGCAGGGGGCGCGGGTCTTCGATTATCTTGGGCGTACGCATCCGATGCGCTCGCCCAAAGCGCTCCCCCGGCGCCGACCGTGGCGACAGCGCTGACCGCGCCCACCACCACATCCCGCAGAACCCGATTCATCAAGCCCTCAACGATCCAGCGCTCCCCAGCGCCGGGTTTCTAAGACCCCATCCCGTCTGGAAAGACAAGGACGAGGCGCCGTTGCTACGACCCCGGAAGGAGTCGAGTGATGTCGTTCCAGGTCGCGAACAGAAACAGACTCGCCATCACGGCGAATCCGGCTCTGTACGCCCACTCTTGCGCCGCAGGCGGCAGCGGTTTGCCCCCTCGCAGAGCCTCGATGGCGTAAAATAGGAGGTGCCCTCCATCGAGAATCGGAATCGGCAGCAGATTCACGAAGCCAACAGCCACCGACAAAACTGCGGCCAAACCAAGAAGGGCTAGCCCCAATGTCTGTAGACGCTCGGTCAGTGTGGCTTCCGGGACAGTCAGCGCGCTGGAGGCGACTTGTCCTGAAACATTGATGATGCCGAGCGGCCCGGCAATCTGATCGCCCGACTCGCGGCCGGCAAAGATCGCGCCGATATAAGCGCCGGTCTGGGCGATGATCATCCAGGTGTTGCGCGCGCCGACAAGGAACGCTTCGCCGACTCCATAGCGCTCAACGCGCCGCTCCGACGGCAGCGGCATCGGGCCGCTCACGCCAAGCACGCCCCGGCCTTCCAATTCCCGGGGGGTTACCATGAGAGAGAGCGTGCGTTCGCCGCGCCGCACCTCGACCGCGAGCTGACGTCCCGCGGACGGCGCTACTTGCGCCTGCAGCTCGGTGAAATTCGTCACGGCGCGCTCGCCTGCACGCGTAATCACATCCCCCGGCTGAAGCCCAGCCTCGGCGGCCGCGCTACCCGCCGCGACTGTCATGATGCGCGCCGGGAGCTGATTGGGGTCGGTGACGTCGCGGCCCGCGATGAGCGCAACCGCGGCAAAGGCAAAGATCGCGAAGATGAAGTTCGCGACCGGACCCGCCGCAACGACGAGCGAGCGCGTCACCAGCGGCTGGGCGTGAAACAGGCCTTTGCGGCGCGCTTCGGCGCGCACGGCGGGATCGTCGATCTGTTCGCGCGGCGCCGTGGACATGGCATCGGCGTCATCGGCGAACTTCACGTAGCCGCCGAGCGGGAGCGCTCCAACCTTCCATTGCACGCCGTGCCGATCCCGCCAGCCGAGCAGCGTCTTGCCGAAGCCGATGGAGAAGGTATCGATGGCGACCTTGCTCCAGCGCGCGACCTGGAAGTGGCCGAACTCGTGGACGAACACGACCACGCTGAGCACCAGGATGAACGAGGCGGCGTAAACCAAGACGTTCTGGATGCTCTGCAGCAATTCGGGCATTCGAACGCTTCCTCCGCGCCTTTAATTCTGTTCGGAGCGCCCGCCAGCCTTAAGCTGCCGCCAGACTTCCCGCAATGCGTTGAGCCGCGCGCCGCGCGGCCTGATCCACCGCCGCCACCTCATCGAAGGATGTGGGCGTTTTTGCGATAAGTCCTGCCTGGCTCCCCTCCAGCACTGCAACAGCCTCTTCCACTATCCGACAAATGTCGAGGAAGCGTATTCGCCCCTCCAGGAAGGCAGCCACCGCCACTTCGTTCGCGGCGCTGAGCGCTGTGGTTGCAGCCGCGCCCGCGGTCAGGGCGCTTCGGCACAGCCCAAGCGCGGGAAACCGCGCCAAGTCAGGGGCTTCGAAGGTGAGCGAGCCGAGCCGGGCAAGGTCGAGGCGCGCCGTCGACACCCGCGCCCGGTCCGGCCACGCCAGCGCGTAGGCGATCGGGATGCGCATGTCCGGGCTGGCCAGCTGGGCCAGGATCGAGCCGTCGATGTAGTGCACGAAGCTGTGCACCGTGCTCTCCGGATGCACGATGATGTCGATGTTTTCCGGTTTTATTCCAAAGAGATAGACGGCCTCGATGAGTTCCAGACCCTTGTTCATGAGCGTGGCGCTGTCGACGGAGATCTTGCGACCCATGTTCCAGCGGGGATGGGCGCAGGCCTCGGCTGGGGTGGCGGCAGCCATGGCTTCCCGGGTGGCGGTGCGGAATGGGCCGCCGGAGGCGGTCAGCGTGAGCTTCTCCACCCGTGGCGGGTGGGTCAGCACCTGGAAAATGGCGTTGTGCTCGGAATCGACCGGCAGCAGCGTCGCGCCGTGTTCGGCTGCGGCGCGAATGAACAGCGGTCCCGCGCAGACCAGGCATTCCTTGTTCGCCAGCGCCACCAGCGCCCCGCGCCGCACCGCGGCCATAGTGGGCGCAAGGCCCGCCGCCCCGACGATGGCGGACATGACCCAGTCTGCGGGACGCGTGCCGGCCTCCTCCAGCGCTGTGGGACCCGCGCCAACCTCGACATCGAGGCCCGCCAGGGCCTCGCGGGCGGCGTCCAAGAGCGCCGGGTCAGCGACGGCTGCGAACCGCGGGCGCAGGCGCTGACAGGCCTTGGCGAGGGCTGCGATGTTGCGGCCGGCCGTGACGGCTTCGACCGGCGTCGCCGTCCCCTGGGCGCGCAGTTCCTCGATCACCTGGATTGTCGACTCGCCCACTGAACCGGTGACGCCGAGGATCGAGATGCTGCGACCGTCCGCGCTCACAAGCCGTCTCCGAAGAGCGGCGCGAGATCCGCGCCGAATGCGAAGGCTGCGCCCGTGAGCAGCGTCGCGGCCATCAGGCCGTCGATGCGGTCGAGCACGCCGCCGTGTCCGGGAATCAGTCGGCTGGCGTCCTTCACGCCGAAGCGCCGTTTCAGGAAGGACTCGATCAAATCGCCCATGAGGCCCGTGAATGCGATCAATGCGCCGATGCCGAACCATGCCACGCGCAGCTCGGCGGGGGCCTGAAACAGAGTGCCGCAGCCCAGCCCGGCCGCCGCGCCGGCGATCACGCCGACGATGATGCCGGACCAGGTCTTCTTCGGTGACAGTCCCTCGGCCACCTTGGGTCCGCCGATCAGCTTGCCGCCGAAATAGGCGAAGCTATCAGCCGCCCAGATGATGGCGAACAGCGCGAGCACCGTCTCCAGCCCTTCCGCGCCGCGCGTGCGCAGCCAGAGGAAAACGGCGGCGGGCAAGCCGATGTAGATTGCGCCGCCGGCCGTTTCGATGACGCCGACAAGCGAACGCCGGCGCGTCGCGGACGCCGCGGCGCAAAGCACGAGCCACAACACCGCGAAATCGAGCCGCAGCCAGCTCGCCAACATCACCGCGCCGAGCGAGCCGGCGAGCGAGAAGGCGAAGGCCGGTACGAGCGTGTCAGGCTCGCTCATGCGCGCCCACTCATAACTCATCGCAACGACCGCGGCGCCGCAAGCGCCAGCGAGCCAAGGGCCGCCGAGCCAAGCCGCCAGCACCGCCGCCGTGGCGAGCACCACCCCCGACGCGACGCGGGCGCCGAGGTCGGACCAATCCGTGCGCTCGAGATGCGCTTCAGCCTGCTCAGGCGGAGGCAGGATCGGTTCCTCCGAAACGCCGTTCGCGACGGCGATAGATGTCGATTGCCTCCTGCAACGCCGCCCGATTGAAATCGGGCCAGAGCACGTCGAGGAACACGAGTTCGGTGTACGCCGCCTGCCAGAGCATGAAGTTCGACAGCCGCGTCTCCCCGGATGTGCGTATCAGCAGATCGGGCGGGGGAAGGCCGGCCGTGTCGAGATAGGATTCGAACAGGTCCGGCGTGATGTCGTCGGGCTTCAGCTTTCCTGCCGCGACATCGCGCGCGAGGCGGCGCGCGGCGCGGGCGATCTCGTCCTGGCCGCCGTAATTGAACGCGATGGTGAGGTGCTGCTTGTCGTTATGGCGCGTGCGCGCTTCCGCGTCTTCGATGATGTCGGCGATATCCTGCTGCAACCCGCGCCGCTCGCCGATCACCCGCACGCGCACGCCTTCCTTCACCAAGCGGTCGAGATCGCGCGCCACGTAAAGGCGCAAGAGATCGAACAGCGCATTCACCTCTTCCACCGGACGGCGCCAATTCTCTGTCGAGAATCCGAACACGGTGAGATGCGTGACGCCGAGCTCGCCGGCCGCTTCCACCGTGCGCCGCAATGCTTCGACGCCCTCGGAATGACCGAACGTGCGCGGGCGGTTGCGCTGCTTCGCCCAGCGGCCGTTGCCGTCCATGATGATGGCGACGTGGCGTGGGACGAGCGCCGGCGCCGGGGTGGGAGAAGGCTGCGCCATGCTGGGTGCTAGGTGCTGGGTTCTGGGTGCTGGGGATTCTCGGCGCCGGCGCTCTCCCTAGCACCCAGAACCCAGCACCCAGCGCCTACACCTGCATGATCTCCTCTTCCTTGTGCCGCAGCATTTCGTCGATCTTGCGGATGTGCTCGTCGGTGATCTTCTGCACTTCCTCGTTATGACGCTTGTGTTCGTCCTGGCTGATCGCGTGCTCTTTCTCGAGCTTCTTCAAGTGCTCCATCGCATCGCGGCGCACGTTGCGCACGGCGACGCGCTGCTGCTCGGCGTACTTGCCGGCGACCTTTGCCAGCTCCTGCCGGCGCTCGCCGGTGAGCGGCGGGATCGGAATGCGCAGCGTCTGACCGTCGATGATCGGATTGAGGCCCAGATTGGCGGAGCGGATCGCCTTGTCGACGGCGGAGACAACCGCCTTATCCCACACCTGCACTGAAATCATGCGCGGCTCGGGCACGGTGACGCCGGCCACCTGGTTCAGCGGCGAGGTCGTGCCGTAGGCTTCCACCTGCACCGGATCGAGGATCGTGGCCGACGCGCGGCCCGTGCGCAGGCCGCCGAATTCATGGCTCAGAGCGTTGATCGCGCCGTCCATGCGCTTCTTGTAATCGTCCAGCTTGAAAGGCTGTGGCTGCGCCATGGCTGTTCTTCCTAGTCGCTGATGGTGGTGCAGACGCCGCGGCCGGCTAGCACGTCGGCCAAAGCGCCGCGCTTGTGAATCGAGAACACGATGATGGGAATTCCGTTGTCGCGCATCAGGCTGATGGCTGAGGCGTCCATCACCTTGAGATCGCGCGCCAGCACTTCGTGGTAGCTCAGCTTATCGAAACGCGTGGCGTCCTTGACCTTCTTGGGATCGGCTGAATAGACGCCGTCGACTTGCGTGCCTTTGAGCAGCGCATCGCAGCCCATTTCGGCGGCACGCAGCGCGGCGGCGGTGTCGGTCGTGAAGAACGGATTGCCGGTGCCGGCGGCAAAGACGACGATACGACCCTTCTCCATGTGCCGCATGGCGCGCCGGCGGATGTACGGTTCGCACACCGTGACCATCGGGATGGCCGAGAGCACGCGCGCCTGGCCGCCGAGCGCCTCGATCGCATTCTGCATGGCAAGCGCGTTCATGACAGTCGCCAGCATGCCCATGTAGTCGGCGCTGGCGCGCTCCATGCCTTTGGCCGCGCCCTGCATGCCGCGGAAGATGTTGCCCCCGCCGATGACGAGGCAGATCTCCGCCCCGGTGCGCTGAGCATCGAGCACTTCCTGCGCCATGCGCTCGCAAGTGGCCTGGTCGATGCCGTACTGGCCCTCGCCCATCAGCGCCTCGCCCGAAATCTTGAGGAGGACCCGCTGGTAGCGGCGCGCGGGTGCAGGCTCGGGCATTTCGGCGAGGCTCATTTTGAGGACCGTTAGGCTGACGCGCCAGCATAACGCGTCCGCCGCCGCTGGCGCAAAGCCAAACGGCGGCGGTTCCGCGTCAGTCCTTCTTTGTCATCGAAGCAACCTCGGCGGCGAAGTCCTCGCTGCGCTTTTCCACGCCCTCGCCGACAGCGAAGCGCACGAAGCCCTTGATCTTGACCGGCGCGCCGGCGGCCTTCTCGGCATCCTTCAGCGCCGCTTCCACGGTTTGATCCGGGTTCAGAACGAAGGCCTGTTTCAGGAGAACGGATTCCTCGAAGAACTTGCGCAAACGCCCTTCGAGCATCTTCTCGATCACCTGCTGCGGCTTGCCCTGAGCCTTGGGATCTTCCTTGACCTGCTCGGCGAGCACGGCCTTCTCCCGCTCGACGCGGTCGGCGGGGATTTCGGCCTCGGTCAATGCCAAGGGATTCGCCGAGGCGATGTGCATGGCGACCTTCTTGCCGAAGCTCTCAAGAGCCGGCTTCTCGCCTGTGGACTCGAGCGCCACCAGCACGGCGATGCGACCGAGATGGTCCGCGCCGTCCACCTTGGAGTGCACATAAGCCGACACGACGCCGTTCTCGACGTTGAGCTTCGCCGAGCGACGTAGCGAAATGTTTTCGCCGATTGTGGCGATGAGGCCAGTGACCGCCTCTGAGACCGTCTGACCCTCGTGCGCCGCATCGAGCAGCGAGTCGTGGTCCCTGCTCTTCAATGCAAGCTTCGCGAACGCGCCGGCCGCTTTCTGAAAGTCGGCGTTGCGGGCGACGAAGTCGGTTTCCGAGTTGAGCTCGATCACTGCGCCGTGGTCGATGTCGAGCGCGATCGCCACGACGCCTTCCGCGGCGGCGCGTCCCGCCTTCTTCGCGGCTTTCGACAGGCCTTTCGCACGCAGCCAGTCGACCGCGGCTTCGAGATCGCCCTTGTTCTCTTCCAGCGCCTTCTTGCAATCCATCATGCCTGCGCCGGTTCTTTCGCGCAGGTCCTTGACCAGCGCAGCGGTAATTTCCGCCATGTTCGTACTCCTACGTAAGTCGCGTCAGTAATTCGCCGGATTGGGCCCTTCGAGCGGGGACTCCACCGGCGTGCGTTCGCGTTCGACCTCGCGCAGCACGGGCTCTGCCGGCGGCTTCGCGGCCGCGCCAATGTCCACGCCGCCCCGCACCTGGCTTTCCGTCAACCCATCGAGCACCGCGTCGGCGATGAGATCGCAGTAGAGCTGGATCGCCCGCGCCGCATCGTCATTGCCCGGAATCGGATAGGTGACCTCATCGGGATCGCAGTTGGAATCGACGACGGCGACGACAGGAATGCCGAGCTTCTTGGCTTCCTTGATCGCGATCGCTTCCTTGTTGGTGTCGATCACGAACATCAGGTCCGGAATGCCGCCCATCGAAGCGATGCCGCCAAGCGAACGGTCGAGCTTGTCGCGCTCGCGCGTCAGGTTCAGCACTTCCTTTTTTGTAAGGCCGACGCCGCCGCCTTGCACGATCGCTTCGAGCTCGCGCAGGCGCGCGATCGACTTCGACACCGTCTGCCAGTTCGTGAGCGTGCCGCCGAGCCAGCGCGAGTTGACGTAATACTGGGCGCAGCGCTGGGCGGCGCCTTTTATGTGATCGGCCGCCTGGCGCTTGGTGCCGACGAACAGCACGCGCCCTCCACCCGCGGCGACTTCGCGCACCTTCAGCAGCGCCTGGTGCAAGAGCGGCACCGTCTGCGACAGATCGATGATGTGGATATTGGCTTTCTCGCCGAAGATGTAGCGGTCCATCTTCGGGTTCCAACGGTGGGTCTGGTGACCGAAATGCGCGCCAGCTTCCAAAAGCTGGCGCATGCTGAACTCAGGCAGCGCCATACGTTTTCCCTTCTCCGGTTTGCCGCCGCGGGAGACCTGGGCTTGCCCAGACCGGATGGAGGAAACGGCCGCTTTCAGACCGCCCCGCCGCTCCCGCGTGCGAAGTGAGGCGGGGATATAGGGGGGAGCCTGTTAGGAAGCAACCCGGATGGCAGTCACCGCGCCCGGTTCGGGTGGTAGCGGTCTCGCAGCCTCGTCTGGCGAGAGACGAGCGGCTGCTCGACGCCAGCGATGAAGACCGCCGTCGGCGCGCTCTGCACCTCCAGCGGATCGCCGTCCCAGATGACCACATCGGCGATGTAGCCGCGCTCCAGCCGGCCAAGCTCGTTTCCAACGCCGAAGATGTCGGCGGGGCCGCGCGTCACGGCGGCGAAGGCTGCGTCCCAGGGCAGGCCGTTGGCCACGGCGTTGCCGGCGAGCTGCAGCACCAGACGCGCCTGGTGCGCGTCGACCGAGCCCGGCGCCGGCGCAATGGCGATCTGTACGCCTGCGCGGTGCAGCAGCATCGCGTTGTCCAACCGCGCGGAGAGCCGCTCGAACCGGTCCGGCAGGTTGGCGAGCGGATCGAGGATCACAGGGATGCGCGCGGCGGCGAGTTCGTCGGCGACCTGCCAAGCCTCGGCGCCGCCGTGGATGATGAACCGCAGCCCGGGATTGTCACGCTTGAAGCGGATGACGCGGCGAATGTCTGCGGCGCTTTCCACGTGTGCGAGGAAGTCGCCCTGGCCGCGGGCGAACGGTTGCAGCGCGGCTGCGTCGAGTTCGCTCAAGACGGCGCCGCCCTGCCCGCGCTGATAGCGCGCCGGGTATTCGCGCGCATCGCGCAGCGCCGCCTCGAACGCGGGCCAAACAGCGGCGCGCGAGCCGCCGGTGCGGCGCGCGCCCGTCTCGCCGAGTTCGACGATCATGAAGGCGCGTGGGCGAAACACGCTGTCGGGGCGCCCGCCCATGGAGACAAGCGCGCCGCGTCCGCCGAACAGCGTCTGCGTGCTCGATGGCGCGATGGCCGCGCGCGTCACGCCCTCCAAGCGCGTAACGGCGACGGCGCTGACGCTCGGGTTGAAGGCGCGGCCTGCATCGGCTGCGGCGGAAATGGAGGCGCTGTCGACACTGGCGTCGTTCGGCGCGCCGGAGCCGGAAATCTCCGAGAGGCCCACTTCGCTCATCGCCGCGAACGCGCCGGGCGTGACGTAGCGGCCTTGCGCCTCGATCACGCGCGAGCCGCCAGGCGCGGCGATGTTGACGCCGACGGCGCGGATGCGCCCGTCGACGATCAACACGTCGCCGTTCTCGATCGTCCCGGCCGCGCTGTTGGTGACGACGCGGCCGTCGCGGATCAGCACGGTTTGCGCCGCTGCTGGGCTGACAAGAAGAAGAGCGAGCAGAAGTGCGCAGAACAGTCTCATTGTGCGCCCTCCAGATAGCCTTGGCCGAGTTCGAAATCCGAGGGCGGATCGCGCTGGGCGCCGCGTTCGTAAACCAGCGCGCCATCCATATAGACTCGCTCGGCGACCGCGTAGCTCGAGAGCGGATCGGCGGACCAAATCACCACATCCGCGCGGCGGCCGGGCTCCAGCGTGCCGGTCTCATCGTCGATGCGCAGCGCGCGCGCGGGATTTCGCGAAACCCAGCTCCAAGCCTCCGCGCGCGTGATGTTCAGTCCGGCGCGCCGTGCGTCGGCGAGCGCCTTGGCCGCTTCCTGGTTCAGGCGCTGGATGCCGACTTCGCTGTCCGAATGCACGATGGCGCAGGCGCCGGCTGCGTGCACGAAGGGGATGTTCTCGCGGATGCCGTCATAGGCTTCGATCTTGAAGCCCCACCAATCGGCCCACATCGCCGCGCAGATCTCGTTCTCCGCGAGGATGTCGGCGATCTTGTATGCTTCGACCGCGTGATGGAAGGCGGCGATCTCGAAGTCGAACTCGCGCGCAATCTCGATGGCGTTGACCATCTCGTCGGCGCGATAGCAATGCCATTGCAGGATGATGTCGCCATTGAGGACGCCCGCGAGCGTCTCAAGTTCGAGATCGCGATCGGGCGGATCGCCCTCACCCTCCTCGGCATTGCGCATGCGCCGCGCATAACGCTCCGCATTGGCCCAAGCCTGGCGATATCCGGCGACGTTGCCCATGCCGGTCGCGGGCGAGGTGTTGCGTCCGCCGTAGAGGCGCGCGGGGTTTTCGCCGCACGCCATTTTCAGACTCTGCGGCGCGCCGGGAAACTTCATTTCCTGCACCGTGCGCGCCCCCAGCACAGGGCGCAGCGTCACGCCGCGGCCGCCGAACAGGTTCGCCGAGCCCGGCAAGACGTGCAGCGTGGTGACGCCGCCAGCGACGGCGCGATAGAAGCCGGGGTCCTGCGGCCATACGGAATGTTCGGCCCACACCTCCGCCGTGTTGGGCTGGGTGGCTTCGTTGCCGTCCGAGGTCGCGCTGATGCCGGGAGACGGATAGACGCCCAAATGCGAATGCGCGTCGATAATGCCGGGGGTGACGAAGCGGCCCGTCGCATCGATCACCGTCACGCCCTCGGGCGCGCTCAGATTCTGACCGACCGCCGCGATGCGGCCGTCCTGCATCAGCACGTCTGCGCTGGCGAGTTCGGCGCCGGCGCCGTCGAACACAGTGGCGCCACGGATCAGCGTCGGCACGGAGGGCTGGGGCTGGTAGGCCGAGGCGAACGGCTCGGGGCCCTCGTCCTCGGTCTCGTCCTCGCCGACGGTAGCGCACGCCGCCAAGGCCAGCGACGCAGCCAACGCAATGAGTGATCGCAAACGCATGGTCCCTCCCGCTGCGCCGTATCTGAACGGCTCGCGCGCGCCAGGACAAGAGCTTGCACGCCTCTCGGGAGAAATCTGCGACAGTCTGCCGGTTAATGCGCGTTTACATCACGCGTTCGACGCCGCGCGCCGCTTTGAGCGCAGCGCGCGCGGCGGGTCCTGCGGGCGCGAGCGTATTGGTCGCCAGCTCGATCTCGCGCCCGTCCTTGAGCTTCAGCAAGAGACGAAGCGGGCGCGCTTCGCCTGCACCGGGTTTCGGGAGCGCGGCGATGGTTTGCGCGAGTATCTCGAGCGGCGCGCCTTCGCTGACGACGATGCGCAGATCCTCCGTCGTGCGCGCTTCGGCGGCTTCCACAGACTCGAACGTGTCGCCGGCGAGTTTGAGATCGCCGTCGCGCCAGCGCACGCGGCCGCGGAACACGTAAGGCTTGCCAACTTCCAACATCTCTCGCGCCGCCGCGACGTGCTCGGGCATCACCAGCGCCTCGAAATCGCCGGTCGGATCGGACATCGAAACATAAGCGAGCGTCCCGCCCGACATGGCCGGGCGATACTGGATGCGGCGAACGACGCCGGCCATCGGATAGGCGCGCGGCTCGCTCTCGCCTTCCTCCAGGATGTCGGCGTAGGTCGCGTAACGCTCGCCCGCATCGAGGAAGAAGTTCGAGAGCGGGTGGCCGGAAAGATAGAAGCCGACGCTCTCGCGCTCGGCGTCGAGCTTGTCCTGAGCGGACCAGGCCGGCGCTTTCGGAAAAGCAGGACGCGCGCTGGGTTCTTCGGCGCCAAACAGGCTCGCTTGCGCGCTGGCCTTTTCTTCGGCGACGCGCTGGGCGTAGGCGGCCAGGGTTTCGCACGCCGCGAGCGCGCGGGCGCGGTCAGGTTCGATGGAGTCGAACGCGCCCGCTTTGGCCAGGTTTTCCAGCTGCCGGCGATTCACTGCGCGCGGATCGATCCGCTCGGCGAAATCGTAAAGCGCCTTGAAACGGCCGCGCGCCTTCCGTTCAGCGGCGATGCTCTCCATGGCCGCCACGCCGACATTGCGCACGGCGCCCAGTGCGTAGCGTACCGCCACGCCCTCGCCGGTCTGCTCGACGCTGAAGTCCGCTTCGGAATAGTTGAGGTCCGGCGGCAACACCGTGACCCCGATCCGTTTGGCGTCCTGGGCGAAGCTCGCGAGCTTGTCCGAGTTCGAGATGTCGAGGCTCATCGAGGCGGCGAAGAAGTCGACGGGATAATGCGCCTTCAGATACGCCGTTTGATACGCGATCACGGCGTAAGCGGCGGCGTGGGATTTATTGAAGCCGTAGCCCGCGAATTCCTCGACCAGGTCGAAGATGTGCGCGGCGAGGTTCTCGCTCACGCCGCGCTGCTTTGCGCCCTCGATGAAGCGCGATTTCTGCTTGGCCATTTCGGCCGGCTGCTTCTTGCCCATGGCGCGGCGCAGAAGGTCGGCTTCGCCCAGGCTGTAGCCCGACAGCACCTGGGCGATCTGCATCACCTGCTCCTGATAGACGATGACGCCATACGTCTCTTCCAGGATCGGCTTCAGCGTGGGGTGCAGATAATCCGGCTGCTCGCGGCGGTGTTTCACATTTGCGAAGCGGTCGATGTTCTTCATCGGGCCGGGGCGATAAAGAGAGATAAGCGCGATGACGTCCTCGAGGCAGGTGGGCTTCACCTTGCGCAGCGTGTCGCGCATGCCTTGGCCTTCGAGCTGGAACACGCCGAAGGTGAGGCCCGACTGCATCAACCGGTACGTCGCCTCGTCGTCGTAACGCGGATCGTTGAGATCGACTTCAATGCCGCGCGCTTTCAGGAACTTCACCGCGCGGTCGATCACATCGAGCGTCTTAAGGCCAAGGAAGTCGAACTTCACCAGCCCCGCCTGCTCGACCCACTTCATGTTGAATTGGGTCGCGGGCATGTCAGAGCGCGGATCGCGATAGAGCGCGACGAGCTCCTGCAGCGGCCGGTCGCCGATGACGACACCGGCGGCGTGGGTGGAGGCGTTGCGGTAAAGGCCTTCGAGCTCGAGTGCGGTGTCGATCAGCTCGCGCACCTCGGGCTCGTTCTTGCGCGCTTCGCTGAGCTTGGGCTCGATTTCCATGGCTTGCGCGAGCGTCACCGGGTTTGCCGGATTCGCGGGCACGAGCTTGGCGAGCTTGTCCACTTGGCCGAACGGCAGCTGCATCACGCGGCCGACGTCGCGCAGCACGGCGCGCGCTTGCAGCGTGCCGAAGGTGATGATCTGGGCCACGCGATCCGCGCCGTATCTATTCTTGACGTAGTCGATGACTTCGCCGCGGCGCTCCTGGCAGAAGTCGATGTCGAAGTCGGGCATCGACACGCGTTCGGGATTGAGGAAGCGCTCGAACAGCAGGCCCCAGCGCAACGGATCGAGATCGGTAATCGTGAGCGCCCAGGCGACCACAGAGCCGGCGCCCGAGCCGCGGCCGGGACCGACGGGGATGTCGTTCGCCTTGGCCCATTTGATGAAGTCCGAGACGATCAGGAAGTAGCCCGGAAACTGCATCTGGGTGATGACGCCGAGTTCGTAAGCGAGGCGTTTTTCGTATTCTTCGCGCGGTGCGGCGAGGCGATCGCCGAGAGCTTCCAGGCGCGCTTTGAGGCCGGCTTCGGCTTGCGCCTTCAGCTCGGCAGCCTCGTCTCGGCCACCCTTGGTGTCGAAGCGCGGCAGGATCGGCTTGCGCGTCTCGACGCGGAAGGCGCAGCGGCGCGCGATCTCCGAGGTATGCTCGATCGCCTCCGGGAGATCGGAGAAGAGCTCCATCATTTCGGCGGCGCTCTTGAAGTAGTGCTCCGCCGTAACGCGCGGGCGGTCCTCCTCGCCAAGATACGAAGATGCGGCGATGCACAAGAGCGCATCGTGCGCGCGGTGCTTCTCGCGCGTCTCGAAACGGATGTCATTGGCGGCGACCAGCGGCAGGCCGAGCCTGTAGGCGAGCTCGATCAGCGGGCCTTCGCTTTCCGCCTCGATCAGCTCGCCATGCCGGTGCAGCTCGACGTACAATCGGTTGTCGAAGGCGGCGGCGAGCTGATTCAGGGCCGCTTCGGCGAGATCCGCCTTACCCTCGGCTATCAGTTGCGCGAAGGCGCCCTCGCCGCCGCCGGTGAGCCCGATGAGGCCTTCGCTGTGCGCGAGCACGCGCTCGAACGCGACATGAGGCTCGTCATGACTGGCCGTCTCAAGAAAGGCCGCGCTCGAGAGCCGCATCAGGTTGGCGTAGCCGGCCGTGTTCTGCGCGATGAGCGCGAGGGCGCCGTCGACGCCGCCCTCGCCTTTCACACTGAGCGCGAGCCCCACGATCGGCTGCACGCCCGCTTCGGCGGCGGCTTCGGAGAATTCGAGCGCGCCGAAGAGATTGTTGCTGTCCGTGAGCCCCAGCGCCGGCATCTCGTGCTTGGCGGCAAGCTTTACCAGCGTCTTCACCTGCACTGCCGATTGCAGCAGCGAATATGCGGAGCGGGCGCGGAGGTGGATGAAGGGCTGGGGCATGATTCGTCCGCCTGAATATAGGCGCGAACCTATCCAAGTGGGACCGCGCAGCTCCAGCTGCGCCCAGCGCGCGCAGCGCGCTTAATCTGAGATCTCTGTCAAAAGCGCGGCGTTGCCGCGCCGGCGCAGCTGGAGCTGCGCGGTCCCATTCCCCGACTAGCTGCGCCGCACCAGCTTGCCGTGATCGAGCGCCATCACCCGGTCCATGTATTTCGCCAGCTCGAGGTTATGCGTGGCGATCAGCGCGGCGGCGCCTTCCTTGCGCACGAGGTCCGTCAGCGCGGCGAACACCACCACGGACGTGTCCGGGTCGAGATTGCCGGTCGGCTCGTCGGCGAGGATCAGCACGGGATTGTTGACCATGGCGCGCGCCACCGCGACGCGCTGCTGTTCGCCGCCAGAGAGCTGCGCGGGCTGGTGATGGATGCGCTCGGACAATCCCAACTGTCCCAGCAGCCGTTCCGCTTCCGCCAGCGCTTCGCGGTGCGGGCGGCCGGCGATCAGCGCCGGCAGCGCCACATTGTAGAGCGCATCGAACTCCGGCAGCAGGTGATGGAATTGATAGACGAAGCCGATCTGATTGCGGCGGATCGCCGTGCGCGCTTCGTCGCCCAGGGCCCAGCCGTCCTGGCCTGCCACGCGCACCTCGCCGCCGCTCGGCTTCTCCAGCAGACCGGCGGCGTGCAGCAGCGAGGATTTGCCCGAGCCGGAGGGGCCGATGAGTCCGACCACCTCGCCCGGGGCGATGTCCAAATCGACGCCATTCAGTACGGTGAGTTCGCCCTCGCCGGACTTGTAGCGGCGCGTCAGGCCGCGAAGCGTGAGGACGGTTTGCGTCGTGGTGGGCGTGGCGACGTCATTCATAACGCAGCGCCTCCACGGGATCCAAACGCGAAGCCCACCAGGCGGCGGCAAGCGTTGAGCTGAACGTCACGAGGATGGTGAAGAAGGAGATCATCGTCACCTCGCCCCACTCCACTTTCGCCGGCAACGTCTCGAGAGAATAGACTGTGCCTGGGAATGGATCGAAGCCTGTCGTCGCCTCGATGAAGTTCTGGATCGGGCCGATGTTGAGACAGAACAGAATGCCCAACACGAGCCCCAGTGAGAGACCGATCACGCCCAGGCTCGCGCTCGCCATGAAGAAGACGCGCTGAATGGCGCCCTTCGTGGCGCCCATCGTCCGCAAGATAGCGATGTCGCGGCTCTTGTTCTTCACCAGCATGATGAGTCCGGTGAGGATGTTGAGCGCGGCGATGGCGACCAGGATCATCAGGATCAGCCGCATCACGTTGCGCTCCACGACGAGCGCATCGGCAAGGCCCTGGCTCTTGGCGCGCCAATCGTAAACGAAAACGTCGGGTCCAAGCCGCGAGCGCAATTCCAGCATCGCCGCGACCGTACGGTCCGGATCGCGGATGCGGATCTCCAGCTCGTCCGCGCCGTCGCCGCGGCCGAACAGGATCTGCGCCTGTTCGAGCGGCATGTAGATGAGCGCGGAATCGAACTCGGCCATGCCGACGTTGAAGACGCCGCCGATCAGGAAAGATTTCCGCCGCGGCGTCAGCCCGAACGGAGTCGCCGCGCCCTGCGGCGACAGAATCGAGAGCGCCATCCCTTCGCGGACGCCGAGCGAGGCGGCGAGGCGTTCGCCGACAAGGATGGTGGGCGAATCCACGCCTTCGAACCCTTCGAGCCCGCCGCCCGGGCGGATTCCATCCATCACGATGGGCAGCTGCTGCAGTTGCGCGCGCGGGATGCCGCGCACAATAACGCCGGCGGCCATCCCATCGGAGGTAGCGAGGCCCTGGGCGTTGATGATCGGCGTGACGTGCAGCACGTCCGGCGCCTCGCGCGCGAGCGCCGCCATGCGGTCGATCTCCGCGCCAGAGAGGTTGCGCGTGTCGACATAGACGTGGCCGTTCACGCCAAGGATGCGCGAGAGCAACGTCTCGCGGAACCCGTTCATCACCGACATGGTGATGATCAGCGCCATCACCGCAAGCGTGATCGCGACCACGGAGATGACGGAAATCAGCGCGACGCCGCCGTGCTGGCGCTTGGCGCGCAGATAGCGCGCCGCCAGCATGCGCTCGAACAGGCCGAAGGGGATGCTGCGTCCGTTGCTCATCAATAGGCCCGCGCGATCAATATCTCTTCGACCCCCGGCTGGCCGGTGAAAACGCACTTGCCGAACGTCGCGGGCTGCCTCAGCGGCGCGTTGCGGATGGTGAGCTTCAGCGCCTTCAGGCGCTCGCCCACCTCGTCCAACGCGGCGCCGGTGGGACGCGACCAGGAGACGCGGGCCCAGCCTTTGAATTCGGACTCGTCCTCCCCCGCCCCATAATAGCGCTCGAGATCGGCGAACGTCTCGAAGCCGCCGCGGATGTTTTCCTCCATCCGCGTTTTTGCTTCTGCGAACAGTTCTCGCTGCGCTGTTTCCAGTAGAGCCGGTGCCCGGCTGACGAACTCCGAGTGCGCCAGCGTGTGCGATTTGACCTTCTCGCCCTCGCGCAGCGCATTGCGCTTGACGAATGTGACCTGCCCATTGGCCGCGTCGCGCGGACCGATCTCGCAGATCAGCGGTGCGCCGCGACGCACCCAATCCCAGCGCTTGTCGGCGGGACGCGCATCCTTTGTGTCGACAAACGCGCGGATCGGCTTGCCGAACGCAGCACCAGTGTTCAGCTCCGTCGCCAGCGTCTGGCAATACGTCATCAGCTCGGCGTCCTCCGGCTTGCCGCGCAGCATTGGCACGATCACGATCTGCCGCGGCGCGGCGGCAGGCGGCGTACGCAGGCCATCGTCGTCGCCGTGCGTCATGATCACGGCGCCGATCATGCGCGTGGACATGCCCCAGCTCGTGGTGTGCGCCAGCGACATGCCGCCGTCCTTGTCCTGGAAGCGGATGTTCTGCGCCTCGGCGAAATTGGTCCCCAGATAGTGCGAGGTGCCGGCCTGCAACGCCTTGCCATCCTGCATCATCGCTTCGATCGAGTACGTACGCACGGCGCCCGGGAAGCGCTCGTTCTCCGGCTTCTCGCCCTGAATGACGGGGATGGCGAGGAAGTCCTCCGCCAGGCTGCGGTAGAGTTCGAGCGCGAGCATCGTCTCTTCCATCGCGTCCGCCTCGTCGGCGTGCGCGGTGTGGCCCTCCTGCCAGAGAAACTCGGCCGTGCGCAGGAAAAGACGCGTGCGCATCTCCCAGCGCATGATGTTGCACCACTGGTTCAGCTTCAGCGGCAGGTCGCGGTAGGACTTGATCCAGCGGCTGAACGCATCGCCGATGATCGTCTCTGACGTGGGGCGAATGATCAGCGGCTCGGTCAGCTCGGCATCGGGATCCGGCTTCAGCCCGCCGTCGACCTGTTTCAGCCGATGATGCGTGACGACCGCCATCTCCTTGGCGAAGCCTTCGACATGCTCGGCCTCCTTGGCGAAGAAGGAGAGCGGGATGAGCAGCGGGAAGTAGTAATTGTCGTGTCCGGTTTCCTTGATGCGCCGGTCGAGCTCGGCCTGAATCAGCTCCCAGAGCCCCATGCCCCAGGCCTTGATGATCATCGAGCCGCGCGTCGGCGAGTTCTCGGCGAGGTCAGCCTCGCGCACGACCGCCTGATACCATTCGGGAAAATCTTCCGCGCGCGTGACCTTGAGCGCATGCATGGGGTGGGATGTCCTTTCGGGCGACGGGAATAGACTGCGCCGCCCGCGGCGGCAACGCGGCCTTACGGCCCGTAGACGCGGAAGAGGTCGACCGAGATCGCCCAGGCCACGCCGAGCCACAAAACCGCCGCGATCCCGCTCGCCAGCGCCATCTTGAGGCGGAGGCGATGGGACTTTGGCGCGCCGCGCTCCACGCCGGGGACGGATTGCTCGTCCGCCTCGTGCAGGCTCTGCGCGCCCAGCGGCAGCATGGCGAAGAAGGCCAACCACCACAGGATCACGTAGATGGCGAGCCCGAGGAAGAGGTTCATGCGTGCGCCGCCTTCGGGGTTTCCATCAGCTCGATCAGCACGCCGTTGGAGTTCTTCGGGTGGATGAAGATGATGGGCGTGCCGTGCGCGCCGATGCGCGGCTCGTTCAGCACGGTGGCGCCCTTGGCCACCATCTCGTCGCGCGCGGCGTAGATGTCCGCCACTTCGAAGCACACATGGTGCTGGCCGCCCTTGGGATTGCGCTCGAGGAATTTCGCGATCGGCGAGTCCGCGCCCAGCGGCTCGATCAACTCGATCTGGCTGTTGGCGACGTTCACGAAGGCAAACTTCACGCCCTGCGCCGGCAGCTCACGGGTCTCCGTCATGGCGCTCTCCGGAACGCTGTAGAGATCGCGATACGTCGCCTTCGCCTCCTCGATCGACGGCACAGCGACGCCCACATGGTTCAAACGGCCGATCATGCGTTCCTCACAAGGCGCTACCGAGCCAGACGCCTGCGCGTATCCAGACCCAACTTGCCATGAGCATATTCGAGATCGCCCATGTAATGAAGAACGGCGTCCCGCCACGGTGTCGCAAGAGGAGCCAAAGTCCAAGGATCACGCTCGCAGCGAGCCCGAGATTCAGTGGCAACATGTCTCCGAATTCGTACGATCCTGGCGCGCCTCGCTGCTGCCCGGCCCAATAGATCATAGCCAGCCAAGACAGCGGCTGAAGGATCAGAGGAAGCCAAACCCTGCCGAAGGCCGAAACCGCGGCGCGGCCCCAAAACAGTGCGGCGGCCGCGATAGAAACCAGTACCGCAACCGCCGGCCACGTGGCGAACGCGATGTTCATATCCGCAGCACGCTCACGTCGACCAGCGGGCGCTTGCTCCAAAGCCGTTCGGCCGCCTTGCGCACGGCCCGCACGAGCACCGCCTCGACCATATCGTCATCCTCGCGCTCGGCGTGATTCAGCTTGTTGAAGGCGGCCGCGGCTGTGCGCTCCAGCTCGTCCATGGCGACATCCAGATCGTCCTCGTCCTGCATGGCAAGGCCGCGGACCGAGACGTTGGGGCCGGCGACGAGGGCGTTCTTGCCGCTGACGGCGAGACTGACGTTGATGGCGCCCTCCGCGCCGAGCCGACGGCGATCACGCAGCGCTTCGTCGTCGGACTCGATGATCACTGTGCCGTCAACGTAGAGCCGACCAGCCGGGACTTCGTCGATCTTCTGCACTGGCCCAGGCGCGAGGCGGATGAGGTCGCCGTTTTCCGGCGCGATGGATTCCGGCACCTGCAGCTCTTTGGCGAGGCGCACGTGTTCCAGAATGTGCCGGCGTTCGCCATGCACAGGGATGGCGATGCGCGGGCGCGCCCACTGGTACATCTGTTTCAGCTCGTCGCGCGCCGGGTGGCCGGACACGTGGATCAGGTGCTCGTCGTCCGCGGTGATCAGGTTCACGCCGCGCTCGAGGAAGGCGTTGTAGAGCGCGTGGATCGCCGACTCGTTGCCAGGGATGACACGCGAGGAGAAGATCACCGTGTCGCCTTGCCTGAGCACAACGTTGCGGTGCTCGCCGCGCGCGATGCGGGAGAGCGCGGCGCGCGGTTCGCCCTGACTGCCGGTGCAGAGGAAAAGAACGTGCTCAGGCGCGAGCGAGCCGGCTTCGTCTTCGTCGATGATCTGGGGGGCGTCAGCCAACAGCCCCACGCTCTTCGCCGCGGCAACGATGCGATGCATGGAGCGGCCGACCAGACACGGCGTGCGGCCGGCCGCGCGCGCGGCGTGCAACGCTGTTTCCACGCGCGCCACATTGGAGGCGAAAGCCGTCACGGCGACGCGTCCGGTGCAGCGGGCGATGACTTGCGTGAGTTTGTCGCGCACTTCCGCTTCCGACCCGGCCGAGCCCTCTACGAAGACGTTGGTGCTGTCGCACACCATCGCGAGCACGCCCTCATCGGCCATGGCGCGCAGCGTGATTTCGTCGGTGGTTTCGCCGATCAGCGGATCGGGGTCGATTTTCCAGTCGCCGGTGTGCCAGATGAGCCCCAGCGGCGTGCGGATGGCGAGGCCGTTCGGTTCGGGGATGGAGTGCGTGAGCGTCACGAAATCGATCTCGAACGGCCCGAGCGTGAGCGCGCCCTTGAGCGGTATCTCGGTGAGTTTCACCTTCTCCAGCAGATTCCGCTCGCGCAGCTTCTCTCGCACCAGGAACGCCGTGAACGGGGTTGCGTAAACAGGCGCCTTGAGGCGCGGCCAGAGCCAGGCCAGCGCGCCGATGTGATCTTCGTGCGCGTGCGTCAGCACTATGCCGAGGATGTTGTCGCGCTCTTCTTCAAGATAGCTCGGGTCCGGGAGCACCAGCTCGACGCCAGGAAGTTGATCCTCGCGCCCAAACGTGACGCCGATATCGACGACGATCCATTGGCGCTGGTCGGGAGGCCCATAGCCGTAGGCGTTGAGGTTCATGCCGATCTCGCCCGAGCCGCCGAGCGGCAGAAAGACGAGTTCGTCGCGTGCGTGCGCCGGCTTCACAGTTTCCCGCCGTTGCGCCGGAAGATCTCCAGGAGGCCGCGCGAGGTGAGGTCCTGGTCGAAGTGATCGATGCTGGGGAAAGCGCCTTCGAAGAGCGAAGCGACGCCGCCAGTGGCGATCGTCTTCATCGGCGCGCCGTACTCAGCTTTGATACGTCGGCACAAGCCCTCGATCATCTCGATCGATCCCCAATAGATGCCCGACTGCATCGCCGTGACCGTGTCCTTGCCGATGACGCGGCCCGGGTCGCGGATCTCCACCCGCGGCAGCCGCGCGGCCGCATCGTGCAACGCCTGCAGCGACAGATTGATCCCGGGCAGGATGACGCCGCCTTCGAAAGCGCCGTCGGCGCCGACGATGTCGAAGGTGGTGGCTGTGCCGCTGTCGATGACGATGGCGGGTCCGCCGTATTGGATGAAGGCGCCGATGGCGTTCACGAGGCGGTCGGCGCCCGCCTCGCTCGGTTTGTCGATCCGCACTTCGATGCCGAGCTTCAAGCCGTCGTCGCCGATCACCATCGGCTCGGCGCGGATGTAGCGACGCGACAGGTTGCGCAGATTGAACAGCGCTTGCGGCACCACGGTCGAGATGATGCAGGCGGAGAGATCGGCGAAGCTCAACCCCGCGAGCGCCATGATCTGCGTCAGCCACGGGGCGTATTCGTCAGCCGTGCGGCTGGAGTCGGTCGAGGCGCGCCATTGCGCGCGCCAGGTCTGTCCGTCCCAGACCGCGAACTTGGTGTTGGTGTTGCCGACGTCGATGGCGAGAAGCATGGGATCAGGCCGCGTTGGAGAAATAAACATCGCCCGCCGCGATCAGACGGCGGCCGAGAGGCGTGTCGAGTTCAAGCTCGCCGCGCGGCGAAAGTCCCGCAAGCTGTCCGCTCAGCGTTTCGACGCCGTGCATGACGTGGGCGGGTTGGCCGAGCCCATGCGCGCGCGCGAGCCAGGCTTGGCGCAAAGGCTCGAAGCCATCGCTCGCGAGGCGCGCGGCCCAGTTTTCGAGGCGCGGGCGCAGATCGGCGAAGAACTGCAGCGGCGCCGGCGTTGGAGAATCCGGCGCCAGCGCCTCGCGCAGGCAAATGGTCGGCTGATCGATCGCCTGAGGCGCCGCGGCGATATTGACGCCGAAGGCGAGCGCCGCCCAGGCGCCGCCGCCAGCCGCCGAACCGCTGTCGATCAGGATGCCGGCGGCCTTGGCGCCGCCGATCAGCACATCGTTCGGCCACTTCAGCGTCGCCGGCGCGCGCGCGCCTGCTGCTTCGAAAGCCTCGGCGATCGCGAGCCCGGCCGCAAAGCCCAGCAACGCGATCTTGTGCGGGGGTCGCGAAGCGGCGAAGAGATGGGTCGCAAGCAGGTTGCCGTCGAAGGAGAGCCAAGCGCGCCCCCGGCGCCCGCGTCCTGCGGTTTGGCGCCGCGCGATGAGCCAGACCGGCCCAAGCTCGCCGCGCTCGGCGCGGCGGCGGGCCTCCAGCAGCGTGGAGTCGATTTCTTCGAACGTCTCGACAGGCGCGCCGCCGTCGATCATCGCACCAGCCTTCGTCAGAACCACATCCGCACGGCGGCTTGGGTCCATTGTTCGATCGCGCCGAGCGCCAACACGAGGATGGGGAAGGTCAATGCTGCGGCGGCCGTTGCCGTCACCATGATCGTGCCGGTGGCCGGCTGCAACTGCTCGGCGGGCGCGCTGAACCAGATCGAGGCCAACAGGCGCAGATAATAGGCCGCCGCCACGACCGCGGCGACGGCGCCTAGCACCGCGAGCCAAACCAGGCCCGCGTTCACGGCGGCGGTGAAGACAAGCAGCTTGCCGATAAAGCCGGCAAACGGCGGAATGCCAGCGATGGAGAACAGCAGCATCGTGAACAGCGTCGCCATCCACGGCCGACGCTGCGCGAGACCTGCGAGATCGGCGACCGTCTCGGCTGGTTGGTCGTTGCGGCGCATGGCGAGAATGAGGGCGAAGATGCCGATATTCGCCGGCAGATAGAGCGCCAGGTAGACGAGCGCCGAGGACGGCCCCTGCTCCGGCCCGCTGGCGAGGCCCATCAGCGCAAAGCCCATATTGCCGATGGAGGAGTAGGCCATAAGGCGCTTGAGGTTCGTCTGCATCAGCGCCGCCACCGAGCCCCAGACCATGGAGATGGCCGCCAGCGCGGCGATCACTTGTCGCCACTGGTCTTCAAGCCCGGCGAACGGCTCGTAGAGCACGCGCGCCATCAGCGCGACAGCCGCCACTTTGGGCGCGGCGGCAAAGAACGCGGTGATCGGCGTGGGCGCGCCCTCGTAGACGTCGGGCGTCCACATGTGGAAGGGCGCTGCGCTCATCTTGAAGCCGATGGCGCAGAGCATGAGCACAAGGCCGAACACGAGTCCCAGGCCGCCTGCCCCTTCGCTCACCGCCGCGGCGATCGCGTCGAAGCGGATCGAACCGGTGAACCCGTAGACGAAAGACGAGCCGAACAGCAGCAGGCCCGAGGCGATCGCGCTCAGCACGAAATATTTGAGGCCCGCTTCGGACGAGCGCGCGTCGTCGCGTCGCCAGGCGGCCAGCACATAGGCGGACAGGCTCTGCAGCTCGACGCCGACATAAAGGCTGATCAGGTCCTGCGCCGAGACCATTACGAACATACCGAGCGCGGCCAGCACAATCAGCACCGGGAATTCGAAGCGGCGCTCGCGGGTCTGAATGAAGTGATCGGCGCCCAGCGCCAGCGTCGCGGCCGCCGAAAGCGCGATCAGCACTTTCGCGATCACGCCAACGCCATCGACCACCATCGAGCCTTGGAAGATCTGCACCGGCGCGACAGGGCTGTTCGCGAGGGCGACGCCGCCGGCCGCGATCAACACAGCGATCGCGAGGGCGGACAGCCAGCCGAACGCCTTCTCGCTCGACCAGGCGCCGACGATGACGGCGAGGAGGGCAAAGCCGGCTAGGATGAATTCGGGCCACGCGTGCTGGTAGCTCGCCATCAGGTCCTGCGTCGGGGACATCATGGCGTAGCTCCGGTTGCGTAGGCTGCGGCGATGGCTTCAGCGGAGCTGCGCGTGAAGTCGAGCACGTAGCTGGGGGCCAAGCCCATCACCAGCGTGGCGATCACCAGCGGAATGAACGTGATCCATTCGCGCGCGTCGAGGTCGGCGATGCCGTCGAGCTTGGGGTTCTCGATCGTGCCGAACGCAACCTTGCGGTAGAGGGTCAAGGCATAGGAGGCCGAGAAGATCACGCCGAGCGCTGCGCCGGCCGCGACCCAGGCGTTCACCTGGAACGCGCCGACCATGGTGAGGATTTCGCCCGGAAAGCCGCTGGTGCCCGGCAGACCGACATTGCCCATCGTAAACAGCATGAAGATCGCCGCGTAGACCGGCATGCGGTTCACCAAGCCGCCATAGAAGGCGATCTCGCGCGTGTGCATGCGGTCGTAAACGACGCCGACGCAAAGGAAGAGCGCGCCGGAGATGACCCCATGCGACAGCATCTGGAAGATCGATCCCTGGATGCCCTGCACCGTGCCGGAGAACATCCCCATGGTTACGAAGCCCATGTGCGCGACCGACGAATAGGCGATGAGCTTTTTCATATCGAGCTGGCGGAACGCCACGAGCGACGCCCACACGATCGCGATGACGCTCAGCGCGAACATCAGCGGCGTGAAGAAGTGCGATGCTTCCGGGAACATCGGCAGCGAGAAGCGCAGGAAGCCGTAACCGCCCATCTTCAAGAGGATCGCCGCAAGCACGACCGAGGCCGCCGTGGGCGCCTCGACGTGCGCGTCCGGCAGCCAGGTGTGCACCGGCCACATCGGCAGCTTCACCGCGAACGAGGCGAAGAAGGCGAGCCAGAGGAAGAGTTGCAGGTTGAAGTCAAAGCCTGTGGTCTGTGCGTACGCGGTAAGCTCTTCAATGCTCGTCGTGCCGGCGATGGCGATCATGGCCACAATCGCCACCAGCATCAGCAGCGAGCCCAAGAGCGTGTAGAGAAAGAACTTGAAAGCCGCATACACGCGCCGCTCGCCGCCCCACACGCCGATGAGGATGAACATCGGGATGAGGCCGCCTTCGAAGAAGATGTAGAAGAGGATGATGTCCTGCGCGCAGAAGACGCCGAGCATCAGCGTCTCCAGGAGCAGGAACAGCACCATGTAACTGGAGACCTGCTTCGTGATAGTCCAGCTTGCCAGGATACAGAGGGGCGTGAGGAACGTCGTCAGGAGGACCAACGACATCGCCAGCGAATCCACGCCCATCCGATACGCCGCGCCGAACGCCCACGGCGCGTGCTCCACGAACTGGTAGACCGGGTTTGTGAAATCGAACGCGGCGAACGCTACCAGCGAAACCAGGAACGTCGCGATGGTGACGATCAGGGTCAGCAGGCGGACGCCGTTGTCGTAGCCGACGTCGGACCCGCGCAGCGACATGCGCGACAAGAGGATCAGCACCGCGCCAGCGGCGGGCAGGAAGGTGATGATGGAGAGAAGCGGCCAGCCGGCGAACATCTCGTTCATTGCCCGCCTCCCATGCCCGCGTAGATGGCATAGGCGCCGAACGCGACCGCCGCGATCAGCATGATGAAGCTGTAGTGATAGACAAAGCCGGTCTGCACGCGGCGCAGCACGCGCGAGAAGAAGCGCGACGTCGCCGCCATGCCGTCGGGGCCGAGGCCGTCGATCACGCGCTGGTCGCCGACTTTCCAGAAGAGGTCGCCGAGCGCGCGCGAACCTTTGACGAGGAAGAAGTCATATATCTCGTCGAAGTACCACTTGTTGTAGAGGAAGGCCCACACCGGCCCCTTGGCCATCGCCGTCGCCGCGCCGGGCCGCCACAGATAGAAGATCACCGCCAATACGAAGCCAATGACCGTCACCGTCAGTGGCGCCCAGATCACCCAGGCAGGAAACTCATGGTGCTCGCCATGCGCGAGCGGCACGGCGTGATCCCAGAAGCCCTCCGCGTTCGCGCCCATGAAATATGGAAAGAACAGCCAGCCCGCGAAAATCGCCCCCGCCGCCAGCACCAACAGCGGCGCCAACATGACCCATGGCGACTCATGAGCCGGCGCGGCGCCGTCGGAGCGCGGACTCGGGTGATGATGTACGTCGCCATGCGAGGCAGGATCGACATGTGCAGCGGGCGACGTCTCTTCCTCGTGCCCCTCCTGACCGTGGCCGGGCGCATGCTCGGCGTGATGGGCGCCGCCGCGGTACCTGCCCTCGAACGTCATGAAGGCGAGACGCCACGAGTAGAAGCTCGTCAACATCGCGGCGATGACGCCGCACCAGAACGCGAATTGCGCGCCGATACCATGCGAGCCGTAGGCCGCTTCGATGATGGCGTCCTTCGAATAGAAGCCGGCAAAACCGCCGAGGCCGGGAACGCCGAAACCGATCAGCGCCAGCGTGCCGATGACCATCATCGCCCAGGTGATCGGCATGGGCTTTCGCAGGCCGCCCATGTTGCGCATGTCCTGCTCGTGGTGAAGGCCGACTATGACGGACCCCGCGCCCAGGAACAGCAGCGCCTTGAAGAAGGCGTGCGTGAACAGATGGAACATCGCCGCGTTATAGGCGCCCACGCCCGCGGCGAAGAACATGTAGCCGAGCTGCGAGCACGTGGAGTACGCGACGACGCGCTTGATGTCGTTCTGCGCGAGCCCGACGGTGGCCGCGAACAGCGCGGTGGTCGCGCCGATGATGGTGACGAATCCGGCTGCATAGGGCGCCAGCTGATAGAGTTCGCCGGCGCGGCAGACCATGAAGACGCCCGCGGTCACCATCGTCGCCGCGTGAATCAGCGCCGAGACGGGCGTCGGGCCCTCCATCGCGTCGGGCAACCACACGTGCAGAAAGAACTGCGCCGACTTGCCCATCGCGCCGATGAAGAGCAGCGCCGCCACCGCTTCGACGACGGGGACTTCAAAGAGGATCAGGTCGAAGGTCAGAGTCGGATTGGCCGCAGCCGCCGCGAATACGGCGTCGAACTGGATCGAGCCATAGGCGAGGAACGCCGCCATGATGCCGAGCGCGAAGCCGAAATCGCCGACCCGGTTGTTCACGAACGCCTTGATCGCTGCGTCGTTGGCGGAGCGCTTGTGATACCAAAAGCCAATCAGCAGATAGGAGGCGACGCCCACGCCCTCCCAGCCGAAGAAGAGCTGCAGGAAGTCGTTCGCCGTCACCAGCGCGAGCATCGAGAAGGTGAAGAAGGAGAGATACGAGAAGAACCGCGCCTTGTGCGGGTCCTCGCGCATGTAGCCGATCGAGTAGACGTGAACGAGGAAGGAGACCGTGTTCACCACCACCAACATGACGGCCGAGAGCGCGTCGATGCGCACGCTCCAGGTCGAGGTGAAGCCCGCGACGTCGATGAAGCGGAAGAGCTCCACGACGCGTTCTTGTCCTTCGCCCCAGACGAAATCGGCGAAGATCGGCAGCGACAGGGCGAGTGACAGGCCCACCGAGGCAGTGGTCACGCCCATTGCAACCTTGTCGCCGATATAGCGCTGCAACAGCCCCGCGATCGCCGCAGCGAACAGCGGCGCCAGCACGATCAGGACTTCGGGTGAGAACGACACGCCCTAGCCCCTCATCTGATTGATGTCTTCGACGGCGATGCCGCCGCGATTGCGGAAATAGGTGACGAGGATAGCCAGCCCGACCGCGGCCTCGGCCGCCGCCACTGTGAGCACCAGCATCGCGAAAATCTGACCCTCGAGGTTCTGCAGGAAAGCGGAGAACGCCACGAGGTTGATGTTCACCGAGAGCAGCACCAGCTCGATCGACATCAGGATGATGATGACGTTCTTGCGGTTCACGAAAATGCCGAACACGCCGATCGTGAACAGGGCGGCGGCGACGAACAGATAGTGGGCGAGCGTGATCTCCATCAGCCGAGCCCCTGCCCCGGTCGCACATCTTTGAGCTCGACCGCCTCCGCGCGGCGACGGCCCACTTGCGCGGCGATGTCCTGCTTTTTCACGCCGGCCCGGTGGCGCAGCGTCAGCACGATGGCCCCGACCATGGCGACGAACAGGATGAGGCCCGCCATTTGAAAAACCAGTATGTAGTCGGTGTAGAGCACGCGTCCGATGGCTTCGGCGTTCGTCACTTCGGCGGGCTGATCCGGCGGCAAGGCGATCGGCGCGCCCTCGGACGAGAGCGCGGCGTTGCCGACGAGGACCAACTCAGCGAGCAGCAGCCCAGCGATGATGAGGCCGACCGGCATATAGGAAAGGAAGCCCTGCTTCAGCTCGGCGAAATCGACGTCGAGCATCATGACCACGAAGAGGAAGAGCACCGCGACGGCGCCCACATAGACGACGACGAGCAGCATCGCGAGAAATTCGGCGCCCAGCAGCACGAACAGCCCTGCGGACGTGAAGAACGTCAGGATCAGGAACAGCACGGAATGCACGGGATTGCGCGCGGCGATCACCGCGAACGCCGACACGATCGCAATCGCCGCAAGCACGTAGAAGGCGATGCCCGCCAACATCCGTTCCGCTCTCCCAACCCGATTGCGCCGTCCCGCTTCTGCGCGCGGCGCCAAAGAAGGCGCGTCCTACCTGTAGGGCGCGTCCAGTTCCAGATTCTTCGCGATCTCCCGCTCCCAGCGATCGCCGTTCGCGAGCAGTTTTTCCTTGTCGTAGTAAAGTTCCTCGCGCGTCTCGGTGGCGAACTCGAAGTTCGGCCCCTCGACTATCGCATCCACCGGGCACGCCTCCTGGCAGTAGCCGCAATAGATGCACTTCACCATGTCGATGTCATAGCGCGTGGTGCGGCGCGAGCCGTCCTCGCGCGGCTCGGCTTCGATGGTGATGGCCTGCGCCGGGCAGATCGCTTCGCAGAGCTTGCAGGCGATGCAGCGCTCCTCGCCATTTGGATAACGCCGCAACGCATGCTCGCCGCGGAAGCGGGGCGAGAGCGGGCCCTTCTCGAAAGGATAATTCACCGTCGCTTTGCGGCGGAAGAAGTATTTCATGCCGAGCGCAAAGCCGCCGATGATGTCCAGCATTAAAGCGCCCTTCGCGGCTTGGAGCAGACGCGACATGCTATCCTCCTGCCACGGCGGTTGCTGATGCGGACTGCAAGAACGTGACGTAGTACGCAATGGCGGCGACGGCTGCGAGCGACGTGGGCAAGAAGATCTTCCATCCCAGCCGCATCAGCTGGTCGTAGCGATATCGCGGCACGATCGCCTTCACCATCGCGAAGATGAAGAACTGGAACCAGATCTTCGCGTAGAAGATCAGCATACCGACCGCGCCGGTCCAGAACGGATCGAGCCCGAGGCTTTCGATCGGCCCCCACGGCAGGTGCCATCCGCCAAGGAACAGAATGTTCACCATCGCGCACATGAGCACGATGTTGAGGTACTCCCCGATCATGAAGAGCAGGTACGGCGTCGACGAGTACTCGACCTGATAGCCGGCGACGAGTTCGGATTCCGCCTCCGGCAGATCGAAGGGCGGCCGGTTCGTCTCCGCCAGCGCCGAGACGAAGAACATCACGAGCATGGCGAACATGGTGACGCCGACCAGGATGTTGCCTGGGAAGTCGGCGAGATTGAACAGGCGGAAGCCGTGCCACATCCAGATGCCGTCGCGCTGGGCGTCGACGATGGTGGTGAGGTTGAGCGAGCCGACCAGCAGCAGGACCGTGATGATGATGAAGCCGATCGAGACTTCGTAACTCACCATCTGCGCGGCAGAGCGGAGGCCGCCGAGGAACGGGTACTTCGAGTTCGACGCCCAACCGCCCATGATGATGCCGTAGACGCCGAGGGAGGAGATGGCGAAGAGGAAGAGAATGCCGACATTGAGGTCGGCGATCACCACGCCAGGCGCCCACGGCACCACGGCCCAGCCGACGAAGGCGAGCACGAAGGTGATCAGCGGCGCGAGGATGAACACGGTCTTGTTCGCGCCGGCCGGGATGACGATTTCCTTGAACACGAACTTGAAGAAGTCTGCGAAGGACTGCAGCAGGCCGAAAGCGCCAACCACGTTCGGCCCCTTGCGCAGCTGCACCGCCGCCCAGACTTTGCGGTCGAACAACAAGAGAAAGGCGAGCGAGAGCAGCAGGAGGATCATGATGCCGAGGATCTGCCCCGTCTTCATGAGCCCCCACTCCCATTCGACTGGGAGCTGGATGAACGGAACGTAGTCGGCGTTCGGGTTCATTCCGCCGCCACCTTGTAGGCGCCCGCGCGCAGCCGCGAGCATTCAGCCATCGTCTTCGAAGCGCGCGCGATCGGGTTGGTGAGATAGAAGTCGGCGATCGGGCTGCGCAGGGGCTCGGGCGACAGCTCGCCTTCGGCGCCCAGCTGCGCCGGATCGAAGCCGGCGAGATCGGCCGCGCCCGGCGCGTAATCGACCTGGCCGAACGTCGGGTGATCGGCGATCATCTTGGCGCGCAACTCGCCGAGCGAGTCATACGGCAGAGTCTTGCCGAGCACGCCTGACAGGGCGCGCAGGATGGTCCAGTCTTCCTTCGCGTCGCCTTTGGGAAACACGGCGCGCTGGCCAAATTGCACGCGGCCTTCGGTATTGACCCAGGTCGCCTCCTTCTCGGTGTACGCGGCGCCCGGAAGGATGATGTCGGCGCGATGCGCGCCCGCATCGCCGTGCGTGCCGAGATAGATGACCGTGCCGGACTTCGGCAGCAGGACTTCGTCGACGCCGAGAAGGAATAACGTCTCCATGCCAGCCTTGAGCATCTGTCGGGCGGTTTTGCCACCGGCGCCGGGCAGAAAGCCGAGGTCGAGGCCGCCGACGCGCGCGGCCGCCGAGTGCAGCACGTTGAATCCGTTCCAGCCCTCGCGCACCACCGCGGCCGCCGCCGCGAGCTTGCCGACCGCGCGCAGCACCGCTGCGCCGTCTGTGCGCGCCAGCGCGCTCGCGCCGACAATAATCATCGGCCGCTTGGCGACGCGCAGTTTTTCGACTGTCTCATCGCGCAGGCGCACGTCGGTCAGGCTCATGCCGAGGTGCGCGTAAGGATACGTGAGGTCCACCGCCTCGCCGATCAGCGCGACTTCGACGCCGCGCAGCCAGGCTTTGCGGAGGCGCGCATTGAGCACCGGCGCTTCAAGGCGCGGGTTCGTCGCGATCAACAAAATCGCATCGGCTTCATCGATGCCGGCGATGGTGGAGTTGAACAGGTAGCCCTGGCGCGGGCCGCCGCCGAGCGGCGCGCCGTCCGGGCGGCAATCGGTGTTGGGCGAGCCGAGCGCGCGGAAGAAATCGAGCGTGGCCTTCATGCTCTCGGCGCAGGCGAGGTCGCCGGCGATGGCGCCGATCTTCTTGGGATCGCCCGAGAGCGCCTTGGCCGTCGCCTCGAGCGCCTCGCCCCAGCTTGCCGCGCGCAGCTTGCCGTTTTCGCGGATGAAGGGGCGATCAAGACGCTGGCGGGCGAGCCCGTCCACGGCATAGCGCGTCTTGTCGGAGATCCACTCTTCGTTGATCTCCTCGTTGACGCGCGGCAGCACGCGCAGCACGGCCTCGCCGCGCGCGTCGACGCGGATCGCCGCGCCCATTGCATCCATCACATCGACGCTCGGCGTTTTCGACAGCTCCCACGGGCGAGCGTTGAAGGCGTAGGGTTTGGAAGTCAGGGCGCCCACGGGGCAGAGGTCGATCACATTGGCGGAGAGTTCGCTCGACAGGGCCGATTCCAGATAGGTCGTGATCTCCATGTCCTCGCCGCGGCCCGTCGCGCCGATCTCCGGGACGCCCGCGACCTCGGTGACGAAGCGGACGCAGCGCGTGCACTGGATGCAGCGGGTCATGATCGTCTTGATCAGCGGCCCCATGTACTTCTCTTCGACCGCGCGCTTGTTCTCATCGAAGCGCGAGCCGCCGCGGCCATAGGCGACGGTCTGGTCCTGCAGATCGCACTCCCCGCCCTGGTCGCAGATCGGGCAATCCAGCGGGTGATTGATCAGCAGGAATTCCAGCACGCCTTCGCGCGCCTTCTTCACCGTCGCGCTCTTGGTGACGAGCTCGTTCAGCTTGTCGTCGCGCGGCGGGGGCAGATCCTTCACCTGCTGCGCACAGGAGGCGACCGGTTTCGGGCCCGGCTTGCCGCCGACCTTCACCTCGATCAGGCACATGCGGCAGTTGCCGGCGATCGACAGCCGCTCATGGTAGCAAAAGCGCGGAATCTCGGCGCCTGCAGCCTCGCAGGCCTGCAGCAGCGTCAATTCGGGAGGAACGTCGACTTCAACGCCGTCGACGAGAATCTTCGTCATCTGCCGAAACCGGTTTCGCGGGCTCGCGCATGGCTGATTTATCGGTTCGCCGCAAGTGGGCGAAACGTCCGCACTGCCAAGCGCTTACGGGCTTCGCGGGCGCGAATCGGCATGCGCGCGAAGTCAATCGCGTCGAGGAGAGCGCGGCCTGCCGTGCAGGCTCGAGGTGCATGCGGTAAGATACTGACCAAACACAGTTTTTACCGGAACGGCCCAAAGCAGGATGCGTTGGATTTGCAAGGGCGGACAACACCAGAGGTGTCTTCATGCCGAACAACCCACAACAGCCGAACCAAGAGCGCGAACGTGAGCGCCAAGCCCAACCGGGCCGTCCTGACCGCGAGCAAGACATGGATCGCGAAGAGCGCGAACGGCGCGAACGCGAGCGCAAAGAGCCGCGGCAGTAACGCGCGTTCAAAGCGACGAGCAAAGGGGCGGCGTGAGGCCGCCCCTTTTTTTTCGCGCCACGCAATGAAGCCTCTGCGGTCGCAGAATCAGACCGGACCGCCGGCGCCCTCGCCGGCAATGTGGGTTGGGGCAATCGCCATACGATGCAGACCGCCCTAACGGAGATGCCGGCGAGGGCGCCGGCGGTCCGGTTTAGCGCGATGACGCGCGTAGGCTGAAGATCGCGGCGGCTCAGACCTTCGTCAGCGCGCCCGCGCCCACCACGGTCACCCACTCGCGCACGCGCCAGGACTTCACCACGCCCTGCGTGACGTATGGATCGGCGCGGGCAAAGTCCTCGGCGACCTGCGCGCTTTCGCCCTTGAACAGCAGCAGTCCGAACGGCGGATCCTCCTGCGGCACCGCCCCGCCCAACTGCAGCTCATCGCGCGCCACGGATGCGCGCGCATACTCCAGATGCGCCGGTCGCAGCGGCGCGCGGCGTTCGACGTAATCGGGGACGTAGTCGTAGATGAGGAGAAAGTGCTTCATCGAATGTACCCGAATCCTATTGTGGGCCCGTATTCCTCTGGGTCATCGGAGGTCCAGACTTCAACTGGTTGACCCGTCTGCTTGGCTAAGCTCCAGCGCCAAAAGTCCGCAAGAGTTGGCATGAACTCGCGAAGCCTCTCTGTGAGCTCGGCCGAACGCGCATCATCGTCGGGCATCCAGGCAACATCCCATAAGTGAACGTGGTTCAACACATATTCGCGTTGGGCATCGCTGAAGCGCTCCTCAAACCATTCCTCCAAGTGTGGATTATCGAGCGCTCGCCGATTCAGAAGACACCCGCGATGCTCCACAGCCTTCGGATTAAGCGCCTCCACGTCGCTGAATTCATCAACAATTGCTTTGAAGATCGAAACAGCTTCCGGCCTCCACGACCCCACGGCTTGCAATAGGTCGGAGGCGGCCGGTTTCGACACCCCTACTCCGCCGCTACCGGCGTGCGTATCTGGTGGACGCCTTTGGCGGCGCGATAGCGGTCGATGCGCTGCTCGATCTCGCTGCGGAAGCAGCGGATGAGGCCCTGGATCGGCCAGGCGGCCGCGTCGCCAAGCGCGCAGATGGTGTGGCCCTCGACTTGGCCGGCGACGTCCAGCAGCAGGTCGATCTCGCTGTGCTCGGCCTCGCCCTTGGCCATGCGTTCGAGCACGCGCCACATCCAGCCGGTGCCTTCGCGGCACGGCGTGCACTGGCCGCAGCTTTCGTGCTTGTAGAAATAGGCGATGCGCGAAATGGCGCGGATCATGTCGGTGGATTGATCCATCACGATCACCGCCGCCGTGCCGAGGCCAGAGCGGTGCGGCGCGGCCATCAGCGAGTCGAAGTCCATCAGCATGGTCTCGGACTCGGCCGCCGTGATCATGCGTACCGAGGAGCCGCCCGGGATCACCGCTTTGAGATTGCCCCAGCCGCCGCGCACGCCGCCGGCGTGCTCCTCGATGAGCTGCTTCAGCGGAATGCTCATCGCCTCTTCGACGTTGCACGGCTTGTTCACGTGGCCGGAAATGCAGAACACCTTGGTGCCGGTGTTGTTGGCGCGGCCGATGCCGGCGAACCACTTGGCGCCGCGGCGCAGGATGGTCGGCACGACGGCGATCGACTCCACGTTGTTCACCGTCGTGGGGCAGCCATAGAGGCCGACATTCGCTGGAAACGGCGGTTTCAGGCGCGGCTGGCCTTTCTTGCCTTCGAGGCTTTCGAGCAGCGCGGTTTCTTCGCCGCAAATATAGGCGCCGGCGCCGTGGTGCATGTAGAGATCGAAGTCCCAGCCATGCACGTTGTTCTTGCCGATGAGCTTCGCGTCGTATGCTTCCTTGATCGCGCGCTCCATCGCCTCGCGCTCATAGACATACTCGCCGCGAATATAGATGTAGCAAGCGTGCGCCTGCATCGCGAACGAGGCGACGAGGCAGCCTTCGATCAACAGATGCGGATCGTGCCGCATCATGTCGCGATCTTTGCAGGTGCCAGGCTCCGACTCGTCCGCGTTGACGACAAGATAGTGGGGTCGCTCCTTCACCTCTTTCGGCATGAACGACCACTTCAAGCCCGTCGGAAAGCCCGCGCCGCCGCGCCCGCGCAGGCCGCTTTCCTTCACTTGCGCGATGATCCAGTCGCGCCCGGCGGCGATCATGTCGGCCGTGCCGTTCCACGCGCCGCGCTGCTTGGCGCTCTCCAGGTCCGCGCCGTGCACCCCGTAAAGATTGAGGAAGATGCGATCCTTGTCCGCGAGCATGCGCTACCTTCTTGAACCCAAAATCATGAACAGCCGAAGCCCAAACCAAACCGCGCCGATCGCAGGCGCCGCAACCCATCCGCTCGTCAACGGCCGCTGCTCGATGACGGCCATGTACAGCGCCACGCCGATCAACGCGACCGTGACCAGCGCATAGATCAACACCGCGCCTTGCTGCGCGACCCCGCCCAGGCCGATCGGGCGCTCGATGTCGAGCTTCCGACGGGGCGGCAGGTGCGGAGGGCGCTCCTCACTCACGCTTTTTCCGGCAGCCCCGGAAGCACGAGCGGCTTGGCCAACGATCCGTCATAGAGCGAGGGATCGGTGAGCGTCTTCGGCCCGCCGTCCGGCGCCGACGTCTGCCGGCCGATTGCGGAGCCTGGCGCAATCTTCTCGCCGCGCGCCAGCTTGTCCATCAAGGCTTCGAGTGCGTCCGGCGACAAATCCTCGTGGTAGTAGTCGTCGATCGCGACGACCGGCGCGTTCACGCACGCGCCCAGGCACTCGACCTCCTCCCAGGAGAACATGCCGTCTTTGCTGACCGCGTGCTTGTCGCCGATCCGCTTCTTGCACACCGCTTTCAGCTCCTCGGCGCCGCGCAGCATGCAGGGCGTGGTGCCGCACACTTGCAGGTGGTGCTTCCCGACGGGCGCCAAGTGGAACATCGTGTAGAAGGTCGCCACCTCCAGCACGCGCATCACCGGCATGCTGAGCAGCTCGGCGATCGCACGCATGGCCGGCTCGCTCACCCAGCCTTCCTGCTTCTGCACCAGCCACATGATGGGAATGACCGCCGATTGCTTGCGCTCGGGCGGATACTTGGCGAGCCACACGCGCACTTCTGCCATTGTCGCGGGGGCGAACGCGAAGCTCTCAGGTTGTTCGGCGGCGAGGCGGCGTACGCTCATGATGCTCTCATTTCTGTGTGCGCGGACCGAGGCGCTCGACCATCGCATCCACGCGCGCCTTGTGCAGATCGCGCAACAGCGGGCCCGTGATCGGCGCAAAGCGCAGTCCGAACACCACGGCCATGCCGACGAGCACGGCGGCGATGACTTGGAGTTCCTGCGCCATTGGCGAGGCGAGCAACAGCATCAGCACCAGGGGTATCGGCGCCAGCAATCCGATTATCTGGATGGTGATCGCCAGCAGATAGCGCCGCGGCCCGCCCGGATAGTGCGCCCGCGTCCGTGGACGCAGGAAATACATCGCGGCGATGGCGAGCACGATCGCGCCGGCGACCCAAAGGCCGACGGTCGCGTAGAACGATCCGGCGTTCATCGCACTCATGCCGCCGCCTTTCGCCCTTCGATCGCGTCGAGCTTGGCGAGCGCCTCGTTGGCGTCGTCGCGAGCCTTGAGCAGCGAGGCGCGCCGGTATGCACGCATGTAGGTGGACAATAGCGGCGCCCGCAGCAACGCGCCGCGCCGGATGACGATAAGCATGATGAGCGCCGGAAGAAACGCCAGCGCCGAGGAATCCGGCGTATCCGCCACGCCCGTGGCTTCCATCACGCGCATGCGCAGCGGCACGACGACGAAACCGATCAGCAGACCGATGGCCAACCCCTGGATCGCCGCGCCGGCGCGCACGCGCCCGGGATGATGCTCGACGTGCACCGGCTTGAATGCGAAGAAGGAGTGAATCAGGAACGCGAGCATGATCACGAGGGCCACAATGCCCTCGATCCACAGCATCATCGGCGCGCCGGCCGCGTTCACCGATCGATCTCCCCGAACACGATGTCGAGCGAGCCGAGCACGGCGGACACGTCCGCCAGCATGTGGCCGCGGCACATGTAGTCCATCGCTTCGAGATGCGGGAAACCGGGCGCGCGGATCTTCAGGCGGTAAGGTTGGTTGGAGCCGTCTGACACCAGATAGACCCCGAACTCGCCCTTGGGCGCTTCCACCGCAGCGTACGCTTCGCCAGCGGGCACGTGGAAGCCCTCGGTGTAGAGCTTGAAGTGATGGATGAGGGCCTCCATCGAGGTCTTCATCTCGGCGCGGCGCGGCGGGGCGTACTTCGAGTTCTCCGGCAGCACCGGCCCCGGTGTTTTGCGCAGGAGATCGATGCACTGAAGCATGATCTTGGTCGCCTCGCGCATCTCCTCGATGCGACAGAGATAGCGGTCGTAGCAATCGCCGTTCTTGCCGACCGGGATCTTGAAATCGAGTTCGCTGTAGATTTCGTAGGGTTGGGATCGGCGCAAATCCCAGGCCAGCCCCGAGCCGCGCACCATCACGCCTGAGAAGCCCCATTTGATCACGTCATCGGGCGTGACGACGCCGATGTCGACGTTGCGCTGCTTGAAGATGCGGTTGTCGGTTAAGAGGCCCTCGATGTCGTCGATCACGCGCGGGAATTGATTGCACCACGCTTCGATGTCGTCGATCAGCGCCGGCGGCAGGTCCTGGTGCACGCCGCCGGGACGGATGTAGTTGGCGTGCAGGCGCGAGCCGGAGGCGCGCTCATAGAAGACCATGAGCTTCTCGCGCTCCTCGAAGCCCCAGAGCGGCGGCGTGAGGGCGCCCACGTCCATCGCCTGCGTGGTGACGTTGAGCAGGTGATTGAGGATGCGCCCGATCTCGGAATAGAGCACGCGGATGATCGAGGCGCGGCGCGGGATGTCGATGCCGGCGAGCTTCTCGATGGCCAGGCAGAACGCGTGCTCCTGGTTCATCGGCGCCACGTAATCGAGCCGGTCGAAGTACGGGATCGCCTGCAAGTACGTCTTATATTCGATCAGCTTCTCGGTGCCGCGATGCAACAGCCCGATATGCGGATCGACGCGCTCCACGATCTCGCCGTCCAGTTCGAGCACCAGCCGCAGCACGCCGTGCGCCGCCGGGTGTTGTGGGCCGAAATTGATCGTGAACGTGCGGCGTTCTTCCGGGATGGGAGCAATGCCCTCGGCCATGGCTCAGGTCTTCCTCGAAATGTCGTGGCCGAAGCCGAGCAGATGCCCGTCGAGATCGCGCACCTGAAACCCGCGCATCATGTACGGCTGGTCCTCGGGCGCGCAGACGATGTCCGCGTCTTTGGTCTGGAACTCGGCATGCAGCGCGTCGGCGTCGGTGACGTCGACATAGACGCTGAAGCGGCCGTCATAAGCGCCGTTCGGACGAAACTGATCGCCGGCGCCGACCTGATTCAACATCAGCGCGACGCCATCCCGCCACATGATGGTGAATGTCGGCGGATCGCCCCAAAAGCGCGCGGATTTGAAGCCTAGCTTGTCGGTGTAGTAGGCAGCCGCCTTCACCACATCGCGCACGAGCAACACGGGCGTCGCATCGGTGATCCGCGCCGCACTCATGGCTTTTGCTCACCCTCGGGCTTGGCTTTCTCGTCCCCCGGCAGGGTCATGCCCTCCCAGGGGGAGAGGAAGTCGAAGGTGCGGAAAGCCTGCTGCAGCTTGACCGGCTCGTACACAACGCGCTGCTGCTCGGGATCGTACCGCACTTCGACATGGCCGGTGAGCGGGAAGTCCTTGCGCAGCGGGAAGCCCTGGAAGCCGTAATCGGTGAGGATGCGGCGCAAGTCGGGATGATTGGCGAAAAGGATGCCGTACATGTCGAACGCTTCGCGCTCGTACCAGTCGGCGCACGGATAGACGCCCGTGATCGAGGGGACCGGCGTCTCGTCGTCCGTCTCCACCTTGATGCGGATGCGCTGGTTCAGCTGCATCGACAACAGGTGGTAGACGACGTCGAAGCGCTTCTCGCGCTCGGGATAGTCCACGCCGCAAATGTCGATCAGCGTCGTGAAGCGGCAGCGCGGATCGTCGCGCAGAAAGGTGATCACCGAAGCCGTCTGATCGGCGCGCGCCGTCAGCGTCAGCTCGCCGACTGAAACCTTCTGATCCAGGATGGCGTTTGTCATCGACGCGCGGATATGAGCGCCGAGATCCTCGAGCGCTTTCGTCATCGGATGATGTTTCCTTCGCGCCGAATTTTTCGCTGCAGCTGCAGCACGCCGTACACCAGCGCCTCCGCCGTGGGCGGGCAGCCCGGCACGTAGATGTCGACCGGCACGATGCGGTCGCAGCCGCGCACGACGCTGTAGCTGTAGTGATAATAGCCGCCGCCGTTGGCGCACGAGCCCATGGAGATCACGTAGCGCGGCTCGGGCATCTGGTCGTAAACCTTGCGCAGCGCCGGGGCCATCTTGTTGGTGAGCGTGCCGGCGACGATCATGACGTCGCTCTGACGCGGGCTGGCGCGCGGCGCAAAACCGAACCGCTCCAAGTCGTAGCGCGGCATCGAGGCCTGCATCATCTCAACGGCGCAGCACGCAAGCCCGAACGTCATCCACATCAGCGAGCCCGTGCGCGCCCAGGTGATCAGATCGTCGGCGGCCGCGGTGAGGAAGCCTTTGTCGGCAAGCTGATTGGAGAGCCCCGTGTAGAACGGATCATCCTCTTTGACAGGATATCCGCCCTCCACCGAGGCTCGGCCCGCTTCGCCGTAAGTTTTGATGTCGTTCATTCTTCGTCGCTGCTCGCGAACCTATTGCCTACTGCCCACTGCCTCATTCCCACTCCAGCGCGCCTTTCTTCCACTCGTAGATGAAGCCCACGGTGAGCACGGCCAGGAACAGCATCATCGACCAGAAGCCGAACACGCCGATGTCGTCGAGCGCCAGCGCCCACGGGAAGAGGAAGGCCACTTCGAGATCGAAAATGATGAACAGGATCGAGACGAGGTAGAAGCGCACGTCGAACTTCATGCGCGCGTCGTCGAAGGCGTTGAAGCCGCACTCGTAGGCCGAGACCTTCTCCTTGTCGGGGGCCTTCGGCGCGATCACCCACGCGGCGATCAGGAAACCGGCGCCCAGCACGGCGGCAAGGGCGAAGAAGATGACGATTGGCGCGTAATCGAGCAGGTCGAGGCCCATGGGTTCCACCTAGTCGCGTTGGCGCGACAGCGCCAGAGACCCGGCGCCGCAGCTGCGAAAACGGCGCGGACGCTAGGGGCGCCCGCGCCGGGTGTCCATCTCCTAGTGTGTCTCGGTCAGCCGCTGCTTTCGGCGACCGACCCGGTGGGCGCCTTCGCCTCCCGATCGCCGGCTTCCGTCGTGCGCTCTTCTTCCGCCGGCGTTGCAGGCTTCTTGACCGTTTCGCCCTCCGGCATTGCCGAGTCAGCCGCTTCGTCCTTCGGCGTCGCCGATTCTGCCTCTGTGGCAGTCTGATCGGCAAAAGCAGGCGCAGCTGCCAGGGCGGCAAGACTCAAGCTCGCGGCAATCGTCTTCACGATGTTCATTGCATCTGCTCCCTCGTTTGACCGGCGCGGGCCAAACGACGCCCGCATGGCCGGCGTAGCTGGAAACGCGCAGCGAGGTGGGAAGCGGGGAGTACCGTTTCAAGACCGCCGGAAGCGGCGCTGGCGCGAGTGACGGGGCTCGAACCCGCGACCTCCGGCGTGACAGGCCGGCGCTCTAACCGACTGAGCTACACCCGCGTCCGTTTTGCGCGAGAGGCAGGGGGTTAGGCCAAGCCGCACCCCCGGTCAAGCGCGCGAAACCACGCTTTCATCTGCATAGATTAAGGCCGCGCGGTCTCCCGCGCCACGTCTGCGGATTGCTGTTGAAGGACGGCGTCAGCCCATTGCCGCGTCGGCGCGTTGAGGCGCAGCAGGGCCTCCAGCCGCTCGTTCGGCGCCAGCACATGCGCGCCGTCCGCGTCACGCACGCCCACGAACGCGGCCCCGCTTTCGGCGTCGATGGCGACGACGCCGACGCCGTCCGCGCAGCCTGCCTCCGCACAGCCGCGAAACACCAGCGCCCGAGCACCGCCGCCCTCCAGCATGGCGCCCGAAGACCTAGCCATCGCCCGCATAAGCCGGCCACGGTCGGCGACGGTCAGGCCGAGCGCTTCGGGGTTGAAGCGCGCATCATGGCTCTGGAGGAACTCGAGGTAGCTCCGCCCGGCATAGTTCTCGACATTCGGGACGGGCCTGGCATGCGCCGCTTGCGCCGAAGCGGGGCCCGGCGTCGGCGGACGCTCGGCCAGCCGCTCGCAGCCGGCGGCCGCCAGCGCCAGAACGACCAAACTGACCCTCAGCCAGTTCATGGGCCCATCCTAGCACCCGATTTGGGCGGCCGCGAAGCCGCGCCTGCGGATCGAGGACCGACCTACCTTCCGGCTGCGCTGGTCGCAGAGGTTTCACTTAGGTGCGTACTGGGGGGAGTTTTGGAGCGGGTAGAGGGAATCGAACCCTCGTCTTCAGCTTGGAAGGCTGCGGCTCTACCATTGAGCTATACCCGCGCGCGCCCGCTGGCCGGGTGCGCGGAAATCACAAGCCAGAAATCAGAAATCAGAAAGTCTGGCCAACTCCTGTTCCTGACTTCTGGCTTCTGACTTCTGGCTTCTCACCGCCGAAGGCGGTGGTGGAAGGGGCTGGATTCGAACCAGCGTACGCTCTCGCGGGCAGATTTACAGTCTGCTGCCATTAACCACTCGGCCACCCTTCCCCAGGTGTCAGCAAATCAGGTGTCAGGTGTCAGATATCGGATGACGCCGCCACCCTGACACCTGATACCTGACACCTGACCTCTGAGGAGCGCGTCATATAGCCAAGCCCCCTCCCCCGCTCAAGCCGGACCGGCCGCGCCCTGTGAATCCCCTGCCGCGCCGCGAGTTTGAGGCTGAGACCGGCGGGCCATCTTGGATTTGGGGCGTGCATGCGAGCCTGGCGGCGCTGGCCAATCCCGCGCGGCGCATCGAGCGTGTGGTGGCGACGCGCAATGCGGCGCAGCGGCTGCCGCACGGCGTCGAAGCTCAAATCCTCGAGCCGGACGCGATCGACGGAATGCTGCCGCCGGGCGCAGTGCACCAGGGCTTGGCCGTGCGCGCGTTTCCGCTGGAACCGCTCGAGCTCGAGCACGCGTGCGGGCCTCCCGACGGGCGCAGCGTGCTCATCCTCGATGGCGTCACCGATCCGCAGAATGTCGGCGCCGCGTTCCGCTCGGCGGCGGCGTTCGGGGCGCGCGCGGTGGTGCTGCAGGACCGCAAGTCGCCACCATTGACGGGCGTGCTGGCGAAGGCTGCCGCGGGCGCGATCGAGCTCGTGCCGCATGTGCGCGTGGTCAATCTCGGCCGCGCCGTCGAGAGGCTGCGCGCACTTGGCTATCTCACGGTCGCGTTGGAGGGCGAATCGGATCTGACGATCGCGGATGCGCTTTCAGACGAGCGCTCGGCCGTCCTCGTGCTGGGCGCTGAAGGTAGAGGCGTACGCCCAGGCGTCGCTGAGGCCTGCGAGAAGCCGGCGCGCATTCCCATCGCGCCAGCGATGGAGAGCCTCAATGTTGCGGCCGCCGCCGCAATCGCTCTTTATGAAGCGCGCCGCACGCGCTAGTGCGCGGCCGCCGACTTCTTGAACAGCATGCCTTTGATCAGGAAGAATACCGCGATGATGATGGCGTAGCCGACGAACAGCACGCCGGTGCTCGTCCAGAACGGGGTCTCCATCAATGGTGGCAGCGTAAAGGCGCCGCCGTTGAGCACAGGCGCGAGCCTGTCGATGGCGATGTGAACAACCGTCGCCACCAGCGCGACCGGTATCCACTGCCGCCACGAGTTCACAAAGATGACCGCCGCCAGCGCGATGAAGATGCCCTTCGGATTGTTCGCGTTGGCGAAACCGTCGCGCAGAATGTCCAGTATCTGATTGACGTATTCCATGCCTCGCCCCTCACGATGCCTGCGCCGCCGTCCCCCTGGGCCGCAGCCGCAGCCCTGGTTTTGTACGGTGGAATAGACGCGGCGTCCAGCCGCACCCTAAGGGTTCCGCCGCCCTGCACATCAATACGCGGTCAAAACGCGAATGTGCGTCAGCCGCCACCGAAGCGCGCGGCCCATGCCGCGACGTCGGCGTCCTCGATCTTTTTGAACAGGACGTCTGGCGGCGTGAACGCCTCGCCCGGCGTCAGGAGATCGAGTGGTTCCATGTCCGGAGTCGGCCACCTGCGTTCCTCAGCGGCGAGGCCCAACCGCTCCATCACTATCATCGCCGCATCGGGAATGAACGGCTGCGCCAAGATCGCGAACAGCGCAGCTGCATTGAGGCCCGTACGGACGCCGACGGCAGCCCTGTCGCGGTCGGTCTTGATCGCCGTCCATGGTGCGGCGACCTGAAGGTACTCGTTGCCGGCGACCCAGATCGCGCGCAATTCAGCCGCGGCTTTGCGCATCTCCATCTGCTCATGGAAATGCGTGAGCGCGGCGAGCCGTTCGCAGACCTCGCTTGCGAACTTCGCTTCCGCCTCGCCGGGATCGCCGCCTTCCGGAACCTTGCTATCGAACTTCGACGCGCAAAAACGCGTAATGCGATTGACGTAGTTGCCGAACACGTTGGCGAGGTCGGCGTTCACGGTCTGCTGGAAGTGCTCGAGCGTGAAGGCGGCGTCCGATGATTCCGGCGCGTTCGCCATCAGGTACCAGCGCCAGTAGTCGCTCGGCAGCAGCTCGAGCGCCTGATCCATGAAGATGCCGCGCTTCTCGCTGGTCGGGAACTTGCCGCCGTACCAGGTGACCCAATTGAACGCTTTCAACCGGTCCACCAGCTTCCACGGCTCGCCCGAGCCCATCATGGTGACGGGGAAGCTCACGGTGTGGAAGGCGACGTTGTCCTTGCCCATGAACTGGACGTAGGTCACGTCGCGCGCTCCCTTGTCTTCGCGCCACCAGCGCTCCCAATCGGCGCCGGTGGCTTCGCTCCATTCCACGGTCGCGCCGATGTATTCGATCGGCGCGTCGAACCAGACATAATAGACCTTGTTCTCGAAGCCGGGACGGATCTTGCCGTCCTTGGTGACTTTGATGCCCCAGGCGAGATCGCGCGTGATGGAGCGGTCGATCAGCCCTTCATCGAGCCATTTGTAGGCGATCGAGCGGGCGAGCGGCGGCCATTCGGTCGACTTGTCCACCCAGGCGCGGATGCGCTCCTGCATCAGCGGCTGCTTGAGGAAAAGGTGCGCCGTATCGCGCGCTTCCACGTTGGTCGAACCGGAGATCTTCGAACGCGGATCGATGAGCTGAATGGGATCGAGCAGCGTCTGGCAATTGTCGCATTGATCGCCGCGCGCACGTTCGAACCCGCAGACGGGACACGTCCCCTCCACATAACGGTCCGGAAGGAAACGCTTGTCGTCGATTGAATAGATCTGCTTGGACACGCGTTCTTCGATCAGGCCGTTCCGCTCCAGCACCTCGCCGAAATGCTGCGTCAGCCGATGGTTCGGCGGATTGGACGAGCGTCCGAAGTGATCGAAGGAGAGGCGGAAGCCGTCGCAAGCGTCTTTTTGAATCTGGAATTGCTGATCGCAGTAGGTTTTCACGTCCTGGCCAGCTTCAGCCGCGGCGAGTTCGGCCGGCGTGCCATGTTCGTCAGTCGCGCAGATGAGCAGCACCTCGTGGCCCTGCAGCCGACGGAAGCGCGCGTGCACGTCCGCTGGCAGCATCGAACCAGCGAGATTGCCGAGATGCTTGATGCCGTTGATGTACGGAAGCGCAGACGTAATGAGGTAACGGGCCATGTGGCCCGCTACCTAGGACGCTTCCCCAAGCGCAGCAAGCTCACGCGATCGGGTTCGCCTTCAGCCGCGCGTAGGCTTCGGCCATCTTCACGTCGTACTGGTTGGCGGCGTAGCCCGGGCCGTTGTAGCGACTGGCGAAGCCCGCCCAGTCCTTGCGCTGCAATTCGTCGGCAAGGCCGTTGGCGCGCACGAAGCCTTCGAAAGCTTCAAGTTGATCCTTCTCCGAACGAGCCAGCTTGGCGACGTATTCGTGCGCATTCGCCATCCCGAGGTTCGGGAAATTCTGACCCAGCACCTGGAAGCGGCCATAGCTCGCGCTTTGCAGTGCTTCCTCGGGCGCGAGCGCGTAGGCTTGTTCGAGCTGCGTCCAGCGATCGGCCTGCGAACGCGGATAGCCGCCGGGCGTGCGGTTGGAGATCGTGGGGTGGCTCGCATCGTATTGCGAATTGGTCTTGCGCGAGAAGAGATGGCGCTCGAACAGAATGATCGGTCGTCCATCCTGGCCGAATCCGCCGAGTGGACCCGACTCCACTTCAGCCACGGCCGCGACCGCTTCCCACTCGCAGCCCAAGCGCGCCGCAACTTCTTCGAAATCGGCACGACCCAACGGCGCATCGCTTTGCTTCTTCAGCGACGCCAGGAAGCCCGGTCCGGGCTGCGGCGCTGCGGGCGGCGGCGGCGTCGAGGGCGTTGCCGGCGGCGGCTCGGGCGGCGTTTCCGGAGGCGGCGCGGGCGGCGTGGCGGGCGGGGAAACTGGCGGCGCGGCGGGCGGAGGCGGCGGCGAAGAGGGGCGCGAACTACGGCTGCCGAAGATCAAACGAAACAGCGCCTCAAAGAAATTCATGCGTCCCCTCCCGCTTTTCGCGTCATGCCGCTCAGGCGTCCGCGAGGGTTATAGCCGCCCAGGCTTCAAACCGTAAACGAGGCGGCTCGCGCCCATTCGGCTCGAGGTCGTCACCCTATGGCCTTAGGTGCGACCCTGTCACGCCATGGCTCAGGGCCTTACCGGGCGCAGTTTGGTGGGCGGTGAGGGGATCGAACCCCCGACCCTCTCGGTGTAAACGAGACGCTCTACCGCTGAGCTAACCGCCCGTTGCGCTTTCCTCTGGCCATCCGCGCCGTCGCGCGCAAGGGCGCCGGCAGGAACTCGCCGCAACTCTTGCAATGCCGCGCGTCGAGATCGTGGCGGTCGAGCCCGCAGCTCTCGCAGCGCAAGATCCTTTGCTGCGGCGCAAACACCTTCTGCGCGACCGAGAAGAACAGGCTTATGCCGGCGATCATGAGCGCCACCGAGAAGAGCCGCCCAAGCGCCGTATCGATGGTGATGTCGCCGTACCCGGTCGTGGTGAGGGACGTCACCACGAAATAAATGGCGTCGACGAAGTTGTTGAGCTTGGGGTGCTGCCCCAGGAAGAACGCTTGCGTGACCCCCGCAGCGATGAAGACGAACACGAAGAGCGTGACGACCGCCTTCGTCAGCTCTTCGACGTAAGTGTCATCCCACTTGCCCCGCGCCAGCACGTTCCAGAAGCGCTCACGGTGCACCAGCGTCCACAGCCTGAGGATGCGCAGGAAGCCCCAATTGTGCAGCACCGTGGGGAAGAGCAGCGTCGCCAGCACGACGAGGTCGAGCTAGGTGCTGGGGTACTTCAGCCAACGTCGCAGGGTGCCGAACGCAAACAACCGCGCCGCCAGATCGATCGCGAGAAATGCCGCGATGGCGGCGTCGGCGGCCCAAAACCATGGTTGTTCGGCAATGAAATGGCTGCCGATGAAGAAGCCGATGATCAGCAGATCCAGAGCGAGCAGCACGCCCTGAAAGCGCAAGGCCGTCTGCGTGTGCCCAAAGTACAGCGCGCGCAAGCGCGAGCGGAATCTGGCGCGCCAGCGCCGTCTCACGCCTGATGACTCTGCATCTTGGCGAAGAAGTCGGCGGCCTTGGGATCTTCGCCGGTCTTCTCCGCCGGCACGTTCTCGCAGAACTTAACCCAGGAGAGACGGCTCTCGATCCCGTACTGCCTGACGATCGGGGTGGCCTCCGGATCGTCGAGCGATCCGATGGTGACGTAGAAGCGCGCTTCCGGCACATCATAAGTGAAGGAGAGCGGCGTGCCGCAATCGCGGCAATAACCGCGCGTGGCGAGATTGGAGCTGGCGAAGAACGCCGGCTCCCCTTGCGTCCACGCGAATTCGGACTTCGGCGCGCCGGCGAGCGCCGCGAAGAGCCCGCCCGTGGCGCGTTGGCACATGCGGCAATGGCAGACGTGGCTGTTCTCGGGCGCGACATAGAGGGCGTAGCGCACCTTGCCGCACTGGCAGCCGCCCGTCGCGACGGGTGTTTTGACTTGGCTCATGGCGCCGCTCTAACCAGCGGCTAGGCTTTGAGCAAGCAGGCGCATCCATGAACGACACAGCAGAACCGAAGGCGGCGCTCGCGGGCGTGCGCGTGCTCGATCTTTCGCGCGTGCTGGCGGGTCCTTGGGCCACGCAAATGCTCGGCGATCTCGGCGCTGACGTGATCAAGATCGAAAAGCCCGGCGACGGTGACGACACGCGCCATTGGGGGCCGCCCTTTCTCGCCGGCTCCGACTGCGAACACGGCGACGCCGCCTATTATCTCTGCGCCAACCGCAACAAGCGCTCGGTGACGATCGACTTCGCCAAGCCGGAAGGCGCCGCGCTCGTGCGCAGGCTCGCGCCGCACTGCCAGATTTTCGTGGAGAACTTCAAAACCGGCGGGCTCAGGAAATACGGCCTCGACTACGCGAGCATCTCCGCCATCAATCCCTCGATCGTCTATTGCTCGATCACCGGCTTCGGGCAAACCGGCCCTTATGCGAAGCGACCCGGCTACGACTACATCGTACAAGGCATGGGCGGGCTCATGAGCCTCACCGGCGAACCCGCCGGCGAGCCTATGAAATCCGCGGTCGCCGTCGCCGACCTCTTCACCGGCATGTACGCGGTCACGGCCATTCTCGCTGCGCTGCGCCACGCCGAACGCACCGGCGAAGGCCAGCACATCGATGCGGCGCTGCTCGATTGTCAGGTGGCGATGCTGGCCAATCTCGGCGCGAGCTACTTGCTGTCAGGAGAAGCGCCGCAGCGGCTCGGCAACCAGCATGCGTCCATTGCCCCGTATCAGGTGCTCGCAACCGCTGACGGTCACATCATCCTCGCCATCGGAAACGATCACCAATTCCGCTCCTTCTGCACTGTCGCCGGCGTTCCGCTCGCGGACGATCCCCGCTTCGCCAACAACGACGATCGTGTCATGCATCGCGTGGAGCTCACGGCCGCGCTCGCGGAAATCGTCATTCAGCGGAGCACGGATGTCTGGATCGCTGCGCTCGAAGCGGCGAACGTCCCCTGCGGGCCGATCAACACGCTAGATCGCGTGTTCGCGGATCCGCACGTCCAGACGCGCGGCGCGGTCGAGACCGCGAGGCGCGCGGACGGTCAAGAACTACGCCTTGCCGCCAACCCGCTGCGCATGAACGTCACGCCGCCGAGCACGCGCCGCGCGCCTCCCAGCTTAGGAGAGCAGACGGAACAAGTACTGAAGGGCCTGCTCGGCGCCACGGAGCGCGAGCTCGAAACATGGCGAGAAGGCGCCGTCATCTAGGATTCATCGCCGCCAATTCAGCTGTAATCGGGAACGGCCCCAGCAAGCAGGCGTTTCGCCGCCAGCATTCGGAGGAACATCATGCGCTTTGCTGGAACCCTGATTGCGTCGACCGCCATGCTCGGGCTGACCGCCTGCGCAGGCATGACGCCGAGCGAACGCGGCGCGTTGACAGGCGCGGCCGTTGGCGGCGCGGCTGGCGCCATTCTCGGAGATGATGAGGCGGCCCTTGCGGGCGCCGTCGTCGGCGGCGCGGCCGGCTGGTACCTTGGCTGCCGCGAAGAAGGCCGCTGCGGCAACGTCGAAAACCGCCGCCAGTACTATGATCGGCGCTCGGGCCGGTACTATTTCTACGACCGGCAATCGGGACGGTATTTCTACGAAAACGGTCAGCCTTATCCGTAAGACTGGTACGCTCGTAGAATAAGGGCGCCGCGCTTCGAAAGAAGCGCGGCGTGCCTGTGTTTGTCGCTACGCGGATGGGTGGGTTCGCCTACCGCCAGCGCCTGCCAAGCGATAAACCGTACGATTATTGACATTTTCACCGAACTCCCCCATCTCCCGCCTGTCCGTTGTGCGCGCCGAAAGGGCGTGCGCCCTTTCGCGGAAGCCCCCGCCTCGATCCGCGAGGCGATGTCGGCAGAAGCGCCAACCCAAGCGTCCCCGCTCCGCTTTCCGCGCGAGCAGCGCCGCGAGCGAGAATGAATGACCTCTGAAACGACCGCGCCCGCAGGCGCTGAAACTGCACAAACCTCCATCACATTCGACGATCTCGGCCTCTCTCCAGAAACGCTGCGTGCGGTGCACGAGAGCGGCTACAACACGCCGACGCCAATTCAGGCGCAGGCGATCCCGCAGGTGCTGAAGGGCCGCGACGTTCTCGGCATCGCGCAAACCGGGACCGGCAAGACCGCCGGCTTCACGCTGCCGATGATCGACATCCTGGCCGCCGGACGCGCCCGCGCGCGCATGCCGCGCACGCTGATCCTGGAGCCGACACGCGAGCTGGCCGCCCAGGTCGCCGAAAGCTTCGACAAGTACGGCAAGTACCACAAGCTGACAAAAGCGCTGCTGATCGGCGGCGTCTCGTTTGCGGATCAGGACGCGCTTTTGGCGCGCGGCGTCGACGTGCTGATCGCAACGCCTGGCCGCCTGCTGGATCACTTCGAACGCGGCAAGCTGCTTCTGACCGGCGTGCAGGTGATGGTGGTCGACGAAGCCGACCGCATGCTCGACATGGGCTTCATCCCCGACATCGAGCGCATCTTCAAGCTGACGCCGTTCACGCGCCAGACGCTCTTCTTCTCAGCGACGATGCCGCCGGAAATCACGCGCCTGACGCAGCAATTCCTGCACAACCCGCAACGGATCGAGGCGGCCAAACCGGCGACGGCGGCGGCCACGATCGACCAGCGCGTCGTCAAACTGCCGGGTGGCGATCCGCGCACGCGCCGCGCCGCCCTGCGCGCGGCGATGACCAGCGCCAATGTCCGCAACGGCATCATTTTCTGCAATCGCAAGACCGATGTGGACGTGGTCGCGCAATCGCTGAAGCGGCACGGCTTCAACGCGGCGCCCATTCACGGCGACCTCGACCAGTCGCTGCGCACGAAGACGCTTGATCGGTTCCGCTCGGGCGATCTGCAATTCCTTATCGCGTCCGACGTCGCCGCGCGCGGGCTCGACATTCCGGATGTGAGCCACGTGTTCAATTACGAGCCGCCCAGGAGTCCGGACGATTACGTGCACCGCATCGGCCGCACCGGCCGCGCGGGGCGCCAGGGCGCCTCGTTCACGCTCGTGGCGCCGAGCGACAAGAAGAGCCTCGACGCGATCGAGAAACTGATTGGGAAGCAGATCGAACCAGCGCAGATCGAGGGCGTTCCCGAAGCGGCGCTGGGGGACCCGCGAGACTCCGGCGGCCGCGGCCGCCGCGCCGAAGAACTGAAGCGCGAGCACGCACGTCGGCTGTCGGAAAAGAAACAGCGCTACATGAAGCGCGACGCCGAACGCGGCGAGGCGGCGACCGAGCCGGTCTCGAAGCAAAAGCCGAATGAAGAGGCGCGTCCGGAAAAGCGCGCGGAACAGCACCGCGAGAAACGCCCCGAATCGCCGCGCAAGGAACCGCGTCCGCCGCGCGAAGGGCGCTCGCCGGTCCAAGGGTTCGGCGACAACGCGCCGGCGTTTCTGCGCCGCAAGTAGTGCGATCCTGGGACCGCGGACGTCCCGTCCGCATTTCTCATACCTTCGTGCGGGCCAGAGGCCCGCGGTCCCAGACGCGTCAAGGCTTCAGGCGCGCATTCACCTGCTTGCGGAAGGCCTCGCCGTACGGCGGGCGCAGCATGGCGATGAGTTCGCTCGCCGTCTGACGATACACCGCTTTCTCATGACTAAACTCAACGAAGCCACGTTGGCCGTGATAGGCGCCGATGCCGGACGGACCTACGCCGCCAAACGGCAGATCGTCCATGCTGAAATGGAAGATCACGTCGTTGATCGTCACCCCGCCCGAATGCGTGCGCGAGAGCATGGCCTCACTTTCTGACTCGTCGTCGCCGAAATAGTAGAGCGCAAGCGGGCGCGGGCGCGCATTGATCTCGCCGATGGCTTCGTCGAGCGCCGTATAGGTGCGGATCGGCAGCACCGGGCCGAAGATCTCCTCCTGCATCACCCTCATGTCATCCGTGGCGTTGAGAATTAGCGTCGGCGGGATCTTGCGATGCTCCTGCTGACTGAAGTCCTCGTTTGCCGGATTGATTTCGACGACTTCGGCGCCTCTCGCTTGCGCGTCGCTAACGAGACCGCGCACGCGATCATAGTGGCGCTCATTGATCATGGAGGTGTAGTCGGGATTATCCTTGATGGTCGGGAACATCTTTGCCGTCGCCGCTTGCACTGCGCTGACGAACTCACCCACCTTCTCCTTCGGCGCCAGCACATAATCCGGGGCAAGGCATACTTGGCCGGCGTTCAGCGTTTTGCCTGCCATAATGCGCGCCGCGGTCTTCGCCATGTCGGCGCTGCGGCCAATCACGACCGGCGATTTGCCGCCGAGTTCGAGCGTCACCGGAGTCAAGTTCTCTGCCGCGGCGCGCATCACATGCCGGCCGACCGAGGTGGCGCCGGTGAAGATGAGGTGATCGAAAGCCAGGCCAGAAAACGCTGCGCCGACCTCCGGGCCTCCCAGGATCACGGCGATCTCGTCTTCGTCGAAATAGAGGTCAATCGTTTGCGCCAGCAAAGCCGATGTCGCCGGTGTGAATTCCGACGGCTTCAGCATCACGCGATTGCCGGCGGCAACAGCGCCTGCGATCGCGTCCATCGCCAGTTGCACCGGAAAGTTCCAGGGCGTCATGACGCCCACCACGCCCTTCGGTTGATAACGCACCTCCGCCCGTGCGCCGAGGACGCCGAGCGCCGCCGGCGTCACTTTCCGCCTTTGCGGGCGCATCCATTTGTCAAGCTGCGCGCGCGCCAGCTTGAGCGGGCCGATGGCGGCGGCAATGTCCGTCAGCAGCGTCATGTCGCGCGAGCGCGCGCCGAAGTCGCTGCTAATTGCGTCGACGAAATCATCCTTGTGCGTCAGCAAGAGGTCGATGCAGCGCGTCAGGCGATCCTTCCGAAGCGCCGGACTTGGGGGCCCCTTTCGCGTTTGCGCCGCCTTCTGGAAGTCCAGCACCTCCCGCATGCGCGCCTTTGTTTCTTCAACGGAAGGGTCGACGGGTCTGTTCATCGGGCCGCTCCTCTTTCCGTAAGCTTAGCCCTTAACGCAGGCGTAAGCGCAATTACCATTTTTTACCGTCTCCTAAGCGGAATTTACCACTCGTCCATATCCCGGCGCATAGCGTCCGAGCGGACATCAGATTCACGGATCGATCCGGGCGTGACCGAGCAAGACACTTTGATGCAGGGCCCCGGCGGCGCATTGGTCGGCCAGGAAACGCTGGACCTGATGCGCCTCCATGGCATTCCTCCAACCAGCGCCAATTACGAGGTCTGGCTGGCGTATCGGCTCGGCCGCAGCTCAGCGCTGAGGGAAACGATCGACGCGCGCATCGCCTCAGGTGAGGGCTTCACGCCCGAGTTCAACGCGCACGTGCACGAGCAGTTCTTTACCGGCCTCGGGGCCTCCGCGCAGATTGTGCTCGCCGGTGAACAAATCGCGCGAGATCTCAGCCAAGTGCTAGCATTCTTGAGAGACGCGGAGGCCAAGAACGAGGACTACGGGCGCACGCTCGAGTGCGCTGCCACCGACCTCAATCGCGGCCTGACCCCCGACCAGATCCGGAAGGTCGTTTCGAGCCTGGCGGCCGCCACACTCGACATGGCCAATCACAACCAGCACCTGAATCAGCAGCTGCAGCGATCCACGCGCGAGATCGAGGGGCTGCGCTCCAGCCTCGAATCGGTCCGTCTTGCGTCTCTCACCGATAGCCTCACGGGTCTGGCCAACCGGCGCATGTTCGACGAGACCTTGCGCATGCGCATAGATGAGGCTCGCGCGCAGCGCACCGAACTCTGCCTGCTGCTCTGCGACATCGATCACTTCAAGCGCTTCAACGACACCTGGGGACATCATACGGGCGACCAGATCCTGCGCTTCCTCGCCAGCGCCATGCAGGCGCATGCGCGGCCGGACTTCCTCGTGGCGCGCTACGGCGGCGAGGAGTTCGCGATGCTGCTGCCGCGCATGAATGTGCGCGCAGCGGCGCACGTGGCGGAAACGCTCCGGGCGGCGATCCAAACGAAGCGGCTGCGCCGGCGCTCGACCAACGAAGACCTCGGGCAGGTCACCATATCCATCGGCATTGCGCGGCTGCAGCCGGGGGACACGCCGCAAGGCTTCGTCGAACGCGCCGACGCCTGCCTCTACGCCTCCAAGCGCAACGGACGCAATCAAGTCAGCACCGACGTCACGCCCGTGCTTTATGTGGCGTAGCTGACGCGCCGGCAGCGGTTTCGCCGTCTTTTGCTTTCCTGCTAAGCTCGTCGCCCGAATTGGGCGGAGTGCGGCATGGCCAAGGTAAAGTATGAGCAGGACGGCGCGGTGGCGATCGTGACCATGTCGGATCCCGCAACACTCAACGCCATCGCCGTCGACATGACCGAGGAGCTGGTCCAGGCGTTCAATCGTGCGATCAGCGACGCGCGTTGCGTCGTGCTCACCGGCGAAGGGCGCGCGTTCTCATCCGGCGCCAATCTCTCGGGCGGGCCGCCGCCCATGGACTCAGACGGCCAGCCCGATCTCGGCGGACGGCTCGAACTGACCTTCAATCCGTTCGTCAGCCTGCTGCGCGACCTGCCGATTCCGTATGTCAGCGCGGTGAATGGCGCAGCCGCCGGGATCGGCTGTTCTTTCGCCCTGCTGGCGGACCTGATCGTCGCCGCCGAGAGCGCCTACTTCCTGCAGGCATTCCGCCGCATCGGGCTCGTGCCGGATGGCAGCGCCACCTATCACCTGCCCCGAATGATTGGACGCGCACGGGCGATGGAGATGATGTTGCTCGGCGAGCGGCTGCCGGCGAAGACGGCGCTCGAGTGGGGCCTGATCAACCGCTGCGTGCCAGATGCGGAGCTTATGTCCGCAGCGAAGACGCTCGCGATGGAGCTCGCCAGCGGGCCCACCAAGACGCTCGGAATGATCCGCCGTCTCGCCTGGGCCTCGCTCGACAACAGCTGGGCCGAACAGTTGCAAGCTGAGCGGCAGGCGCAGCGAGCTGCCGGCCGCACTGAGGATTTCCGAGAAGGCGTGCAAGCTTTCTTCCAGAAGCGCCCGCCGAACTTCAAAGGCGCTTAACCGCGTCTTGCTAGGCTGGCCTGATGCAGGAGCTGGCGTGGCTGGCGGAGATCATCCGCGTCTGGCTGGAGGGCGGCACGTGGGCCGACCTACAGGCGACGCCGGGATTTCAGAGTCTGATCACGCTGGCCGCGTGGCTCGTTCCTTCGAGCCTGATCCTGATCGGCATCGGCGGCTGGACCGAGTGGCGCGAGACCCCGATCGCCGCGTGGTTCGGCTTTGCCCAGCGCGATCCGAATGAGGATTGGGCCGAGAAAGCGCGCGACGTTGACAAGGACGGCATGCCGGACTTCTGAGCTAACGCTTGCTCTTCGCGATCGCGCTCTTCTTCGCGGCTGGCTTTTTCGCTCTCGGGGCCTTGGCTTTCGCCTTCGCGACGGCCAGCGCCTTGCGGCCCCACTCTGCAGCCAGATCCGGATCGTCGAGCGCGGCGTCGGGCAAACGCCAATAGCCGAGGTCGACCTTCTCGCCCTTGCGCGGGCCGCTCTGCGGCTCCCACACGAAGGGACCGGAGCCTTCCGCCCTAAGCTCCTCCTTCAGCGCCTCGTCTGCTTTGATGTGGATCGTGTCGTCGGCGAGCAGCAGGAACATGAGGCCTTCGGCATAGCCGCCGGCGCCGCCGAACATGCGCTTGACCTCGACGCGCCCCACGCCGGCGAACAGCTCCTTCACGTAATCGTGGAAGCTGTCCCCCGCCATGCGCTCAGCTTTCCAGCTTGGCCGGCTCGATGGTGACGCTTTCGCCGCAGCCGCAAGCGTCGGTCTGGTTCGGATTGCGGAAGACGAACTTAGAGGAAAGCCGGCCGGTCTCGTAATCGATCTCAGAGCCAAGCAGGAACAGCACCGCGTCCGCCTTCACCAGGATGCGCACGCCCTTGTCCTCGACGAGTTCATCGAACGCGTCGGGCGCCTCGGCGTAGGCCATCGTGTATTCCATTCCGGCGCAGCCGCCATTGTTCACGCCCACGCGCAGATAGGGCTTGCCGCCCTTGGCCATGATCTCCTGCACGCGCGCGGCGGCGGCGGCGGTGAGGGTCACGATCTTGGGTCTCGGCCTTCTGCTCATCTCACAACATGTTCAGTTCAAGTTTGGCTTCATCGCTCATGCGCGCCGGCGTCCAGGGCGGATCGAACACCAGGTTCACGTTCGCCGACTTCACGCCTTCCACACGCCGCGCCGCCGCCTCCACCCAGCCCGGCATTTCGCCGGCCACCGGGCATCCCGGCGCCGTCAGCGTCATGTCGATGTCGACGTGGCGGTCGTCGTTGATGTCGACTTTGTAGATGAGGCCGAGCTCGTAGATATCAACCGGGATCTCCGGGTCGTAGACGGTCTTGAACTGCGTCACCAGGTCATCGGTGATGCGGTCAAGCTCGGCCTTCGGCAGAGCGGATTGCGGAGGGGAAATGGCGCCGTCCATGATCCTTAGCTCAGAAGCTTGCGGGCCTTGTGCAAGGCCTCGATGAAGACATCGACTTCTTCGAGTCGATTATAGCATGCGAAACTCGCGCGCGCGGTGGCGGTAACGCCGAGGCGCTGCATCAGCGGCTGTGCGCAATGGTGGCCGGCACGCACGGCGACGCCCTGGCGGTCGAGGATTTGCGCCACGTCGTGCGGATGCGCGCCTTCGACGGAGAAGGCGACGATGGCGCCCTTATCCGGCGCCTGGCCATGGAGCTTGACCCAGTTGAGCCCACGCAGCGCGTCCATGGCGCGATCGCGAAGCGCTGCCTCGTGCGCTTCGATGGCGGCGCGGTCTTGGGCCGTGAGCCAGTCGATGGCGGCTTTCAGCGCGATGGCTTCGAGGATCGGCGGCGTGCCGGCTTCGAAGCGGTGCGGCGGCTCGTTGTACGTGACGCGCCCCTGCTCGACGATATCGATCATCTCGCCGCCGCCCTCGAAGGGCGCAAGCGCGGCGAGGCGCTCGGGCTTGCCGTAGAGCACGCCGATGCCGGTGGGGCCGTAAAGCTTGTGGCCGGTGAAGGCGTAGTAGTCGACATCCAGCGCCTGCACGTCGACCTTGGCGTGCACGACGCGCTGGCAGCCGTCGAGCAGCACCGGGACGTTCTTGGCGTGGGCAACGGCAATCGCTTCGGCTGGCGCGCCGACGCCGAGCACGTTGGACATGTGCGTGAGCGCGATGATCTTGGTGCGCGGACCGATCAGCGCATCGAGCGCGGCGAGATCGATGCGGCCGTCATCGTCGATGTCGAGCCACTTCAGCACCGCGCCCTTGCGCTCGCGCAGGAAGTGCCACGGCACGATGTTGGAATGGTGCTCCATGACGGAGAGCACGATCTCGTCGCCGGCTTGGATATCCAGACCGGCGGCGACGATGTTGATCGCCTGCGTGCCGCTCTTGGTGAAGACGATGTTCTGGGGCGTCGGTGCATTGATGAAGCGCGCGACGGCAGCGCGCGAGGCCTCGAACGCTTCGGTCGTCTCGTTCGCCAGTGCGTGCAGCCCGCGGTGCACATTGGCGTACGCGCCGCGCATGGCGGCGGCCATCGCCCCGATCACCGCTTCCGGTTTTTGAGCGCTGGCGGCATTGTCGAAGTACACCAAGGGGCGGCCGTGCACCTGACGCGACAGGATCGGAAACTCCGCGCGCACGGCTTCGACGTCGAAGGGGCGCTTGATGAGGGGTGCGTTCATGGCCGCGCCTCCCTGAGCCAGGCGCCGATGCGGCCCGTGAGTTCGTCGCGGATGGCCGCCTCCAGGTCCTCCGGAATCGCTTCGACAAGAAACGCTTCGATCAGCATGGCCCGCGCCTCCGCCTCAGCTAGGCCGCGCGAGCGCATGTAGAAGAGCGCCGTCTCGTCGAGGCCGCCCGCAGTGTTGCCGTGCGCGCACTGTACGTCGTCGGCATGGATCATCAGCTCCGGCTTGGCGAAGATCTCCGCGCCATCTTCCAGCAGGATGCCGTGATGATATTGGCGCGCGTCCGTTTTCTGCGCGTGCGGCGCGACGACGATCTTGCCTTGAAACACGCCTCGCCCGCGCTTGGCGGCGACGCCTTTGATCAGCTGGCGCGTGGTGCCGCCGCCGACTTTGTGTTCGATGACCGAAGTGAGATCGGCGTGGCGTCCGGTGGCGCAGAGATATACCCCATTGAGTTCGACGTCAGCGCCTTCGCCTGCAACATCGACAAAGGTTTCAACGCGCGCGAGACGGGCGCCGTCGGCGAGGGCAATTTGGCGGTATCGTCCGCCCGCTTGGACGATGACGTTTGCGGAGAAAAGTGCGATATCGCCACCGCTCTGCAGCACGACGCAAGTCGCTTCGGCGCCTGGCTCCACGACGATATCGCGGGACTTCGCATCAAGGCCGCTCTGTCCGACACGCTCAACAATGAACACCGGCTGGCCCGCTCGAACGACCGATCTGCGTCGCCGCCCGAACCCGTGCGCCAGCGCGCCGATAACGTCGTCTCCGTTGGCGATCCAGGTGTCTTCGAACGCCTCCGGATCCGGCTCCGGATAACGTAAGTCCGGCGTGATCGCTGCGCGTAAATCGCTCCAGCGCCATGCCTCGTCCCGTCGCGTGGGCGCGCCTTCGACTGCAAAGTCATTGGCTTCCATGACCGAGCCGACAGCGCCGCTCGCAGCCATCGCCGAGACGAGCGCCTGCTCGCCCTCAGTTAGGGCTGTGCGACGCGCGCGCGCCATCACGCCGCCCTCAGATACTTGTCGTAACCCTCGCGTTCGAGTTCGAGCGCGAGTTCGGGGCCGCCGCTCGCGGCGATGCGGCCGCGGGCGAGGACGTGGACGCGGTCGGGTTTGATGTAGTCGAGCAGCCGCTGATAGTGCGTGATCACCAGCATGCCGCGGTTCGGCGCGCGCAGGCCGTTGACGTTATCCGCCACGATGCGCAACGCGTCGATGTCGAGGCCGGAGTCGGTCTCATCGAGGATGGCGAAGCGTGGCTCCAGCACGGCCATCTGCAGCGCTTCGAAACGCTTCTTCTCCCCGCCGGAGAAGCCGACATTGATCGGCCGCTTCAGCATGTCCTCATCGATCTTCAACGCCGCCGCCTTCGCCCGCATCAGCTTCAGCAGCTCGGGGGCGGGCATCGGTTCGAGCCCCCGCGCCTTGCGCTGCGCGTTCAGCGCGGCTTTCAGGAAGGCGATCGCGGACAGGCCCGGAATTTCAACGGGATATTGGAACGACAGAAACAATCCCTTGGCGGCTCGTTCTTCCGGCTTCAGCGCAAACAGATCCTCGCCCTCGAGCGTGGCCGAGCCTTGCGTGACGTCATAACCGTCTCGCCCGCTCAGCGCGTAGGCGAGCGTCGACTTGCCGGACCCGTTCGGCCCCATCAGTGCATGCGTTTCGCCCGCCGGCACATGCAGGGTTACACCCCTGATGATCTCGGCGCCGCCGACCGTGACATGGAGGTTCTTGACGTCAAACACGTCGCGCGTCCTTTCGGTAGTCCGCGACAGTGCGAGTCTTGTCGCCCTTGATGCTCGATAGTCCGATGAAGAGGCTCGCGCCGACTATCGCCGCCACGGCGAACAGAGCGGCGCCCAAAACAAGCCGGCCGCTCGCGCCGAGCCAGGCGAACGCTACGCCGCCGAGCACGAGCAGCGTCACGTAGGCCGCGACGATCGCGTAGCCCTTCCAATGCACCGGCGCCATCGCATTACGCGGACTGCCGACGGGAAACCGGCGCGCAAACCAGTATTCGGTCATGGGCACAATCCTGGCGTCCATTGACCAGCGACGTCGCCGCGCCGGCAAAGCGAGCGGCGGTACGCGTTGGTGGGGAACCATCCTTCCGGCTCGCGCCGGAACTCGATGCGCACGTGTCCGGCCGCGACGGAATCATCCGGGATGTTGGCGCGGACAATGTCGGCCGTCGCCGTTTCGCCTGCTTCGCGGATGGTGAGGCTGACGGAAGCGCCCTCCTCGTGCGCCTCGGGCGAGCCGACCAAGGGCACGATCGCTTCCTGGATGGTCGGCGCGCCAAACACGCCAAGCTCGCTAGGCTCCAGTGCGGCGAAGTCGCTCGATGGCGTCTCGAGCAGCGGTCCATCCACCTGCGGCAACGGCGGCAGCGCGCCCGCCTCCTCCTCGTCGTCGTCAAATCCGTTCTCGATCTGGGAAGCCGGCCCTCCCTCGCGCTGTTGCGACGGTTGACCGCACGCCGCCAGCGCAAGCGCCGCAAGCCCCATAATCCAATGCGAGCGCCTCATCATCCGACACTCCCCTCCAGGCTGACTTCAAGCAGCTTCTGCGCTTCCACCGCGAATTCCATCGGCAGCTTCTGCAGCACCTCGCGCACGAACCCGTTCACCAGCAACGCCACGGCTTCTTCCTCAGGCACGCCGCGGGCACGCAGGTAAAAGAGCTGGTCTTCCGACAGCTTCGTGGTCGTCGCCTCGTGCTCGAACTGCGCATCTGGCGTGCGCGTCTCGACGTAGGGAACCGTGTGCGCAGCACACTGATCGCCGATCAGCAGCGAGTCGCATTGCGTATGGTTGCGCGCGCCCTTGGCATTGGCATGCGCCGAAACAAGCCCGCGATAGGCGTTCGACGAGCGGCCGGCGGAGATGCCCTTGGAGATGATCCGCGAGCGCGTGTTCTTGCCCAGGTGGATCATCTTGGTGCCGGTGTCCGCCTGCTGACGCCCGTTGGTGACGGCGATGGAGTAGAACTCGCCTACGCTGTCGTCGCCGCGCAGGATGCAGCTAGGGTACTTCCAGGTGATGGCGGAACCAGTCTCGACTTGTGTCCAGCTGATCTTCGAGCGCGGCCCGCGGCAATCGCCACGCTTGGTCACGAAGTTATAGATGCCCCCTTTACCTTCGGCGTCTCCCGGCCACCAATTCTGCACGGTGGAGTATTTGATCTCGGCGTCATCCAGCGCGACGAGTTCGACCACCGCCGCGTGCAACTGGTTCTCGTCGCGCATCGGCGCGGTGCAGCCTTCGAGATAGGAGACGTAGGCGCCCTTATCGGCGACGATCAGCGTGCGCTCGAATTGACCCGTGCCTTCCGCATTCATGCGGAAGTAGGTCGAAAGCTCCATCGGGCAGCGCACGCCTGGCGGCACGTAGACGAACGAGCCGTCGGAGAAGACGGCGCTGTTCAGCGTCGCGAAGAAATTGTCCGTCGTCGGCACGACGGAGCCCAGGTATTGGCGCACGAGCTCTGAATGCTCGCGGATTGCCTCGCTCATCGAGCAGAAGATGACGCCGGCCTTCGCCAGCTCCGCCTTGAACGTCGTCACGACGGAAACGCTGTCGAACACCGCATCAACCGCGACTTTCGGCGCGCCTTCGACGCCGAGCAGCACTTCGGCTTCTCTCAACGGAATGCCGAGTTTTTTGTAAGTTTCCAGGATCTCCGGATCGACTTCGTCCAGACTCTTGTACTTCGCCCCGCTCTTCGGGGCCGCGTAGTAGCGGGCGGACTGGTAATCGATCGGCGGGTAGTGAACGAGCGCCCAGGTCGGCTCGTCCATCGTCAGCCAGCGGCGGAACGCGCCAAGCCGCCAGTCCAACATCCACTCTGGCTCGCCCTTCTTGGCCGAGATGTAGCGGACGATGTCCTCGTTGAGGCCCGCAGGCGCGAGTTCCTGCTCCACGTCGGTGACGAAGCCGTGCTTGTATTTCTCGGCCTCCAGGGCGCGCGCGGCTTCCACCGTGCCGCGGTCGATGGTTTCCTTCACCGCGCTCATGCCGCCGCCCCCTGAGCGCGGCGCGCCGCGACTCTATTCAGCGCGTGAAGCACCTCGTCGACGTCACCTTCCTTCGACTCATGTCCAAAGCTGACGCGCAGCGCCGCCTTCGCAAGCTCGGGCGCAACGCCCATCGCCGCCAGCACGCGGCTCAATCGCACTTTCCCGGAGGAGCACGCCGCGCCCGAGCTGATCGCGACGCCTTCGAGATCCATGGCGATCACGGCTGTCTCGGCGGCGAGGCTCGGCAACGCGAAATTTGATGTATTTGGCAGGCGCGGCGCATCCGCTCCGAAAACAACTGCGTCACGCGTCAGCCCCGCTTCGAAGCGATCGCGCAGAGCGCGCACGCGTTCGGTCTCGGAAGTCAGATCGCGCAGCGCCCACTCGGCCGCGACGGCGAAGCCGACGACGGCCGGCATGTTCTCGGTTCCTGGGCGGCGCCCACGTTCCTGCCCGCCGCCAAATCGCGCGATGGCGAACGGCGCGCCCGGCGCGAGCACGAGTGCGCCAGCCCCGGGCGGGCCGCCGATCTTGTGGCTGGAGACGACTAGATAGCTCGCGTCGAGGTCGCTGATATCGACTGGGATGCGCCCGAACGCCTGCGCTGCGTCCACAAGCAGCAAAGCGCCGTGCTCGCGGCAGAGCGCAGCAACACACGCAATCGGCTGGACAACGCCCGTTTCGTTGTTGGCGAGCTGCACGGAAACGAGCGCAGGCTTCGGCGCTTCCGCGAGCAGCGCTGCAAGCGCCGCAAGATCGATCAACCCGTGTGCATCAACCGGCGCAATGCGCGGCGATTTCAGAGCGCGCGTCGCGTGCTCGTACACAGCATCGTGCTCGACCGCCGAGATGATCAGCGATGCCGCGCCGGCGCTGGCCAACACCAAATGCAGCGCTTCGGTCGCGCCTGACGTGAACACCACGTTTTCCGCGCTGGCGCCCAACATGCCGGCGAGTTTTTCGCGCGCATCCTCGATCCGCGCGCGTGCTCGTCGCCCCACGCTGTGCACCGACGAGGGATTGCCGCCCGCCGCCAGCGCGCGCGACATCGCCACCGCCGCCTCGGCCCGGAGGGGAGCGCCGGCGTTGTAGTCGCAATAGACGGGGGTCTTCTTGTTCATCATTCCTATTCTGCGGCCACCCGCGCGCTGCCGTCGAACCGCTGCTCCAGCACGTCGGCGAGCGACACCGAAGCCAAGAACGCTTGGATGCGGTCGCCCATCTCTTGCCAGAGCCCGTGCGCGATGCAGCGGCCAGTGCGGCCGATGCAACTCTTCGTCGATCCCGCATCGCAGCGTGTTGCTTTGATCGGCTCGTTCACGGCGGCAATGATCTCGGCCACTGTCACCGCATGCGCGGCGCGCGAGAGCCGATAGCCGCCGCCCGGTCCTCGAACGCCAGAGACCAGGCCCGCACGCCGCATCCGTGCGAACAGCTGCTCCAGATACGAGAGCGATATGTCCTGCCGGCGGGCCACTTCCTGCAGCGGCACCGCCCGCTCGGCACCGCCGTGCAACGCCAGATCCGCCATCGCCATGACCGCGTACCGGCCCTTCGACGTCAAACGCATGCCTTCTTCCCTTCCCGCGCCCTCGCACGCCCCCAAATTCATGTGCTAGAAGCCGCCCCCTCCAGGGGCCGGGCCTGCCGCCTTATCTAAGCCGAGAGCTAAGATACCCAAGTGTTTTGGTCAAGAATTAGCCGCCGAGCCACACGGTCGCGGCTGGGGTTGCACAAATGCCGGAAGTGATTTTCCCAGGCGCCGCCGGGCGCGTGGAGGGCCGTTACCAGGAGCCGTCCAAGGAGGGTGCGCCGATCGCGCTCATTCTGCATGGCCATCCTCGCGCGGGCGGCTCCATGCAGGATCGGGTTACCGTTCAGCTCTACAAGCTGTTCGCCGATTACGGCTTTGGCGTCCTGCGGTTCAATTTCCGCGGCATCGGTCGCAGCCAGGGCGTGTTCGACAACGGTATGGGGGAGTTGTCCGATGCCGCGTCCGCGCTGGATTACTTGCAGAGCCTCAACCCAAACGCTGAGCAGTGCTGGGTCGGCGGCTACTCGTTCGGGGCCTGGATCGGGCTACAGCTTCTGATGCGCCGTCCGGAGATCGACGGATTCATCGCTGTCTCGCCGCCGGCAAATCATTATGATCTTTCGTTTCTCGCGCCTTGCCCCGCTTCTGGCGTCATCATCTACGGCACGCGCGACAGCGTCACGACCGCGCAGGATATGGAGCGCGTGATCAGCCGTATCCGTACGCAGAAGAACATCAAGGTCGAGGGCCAACCTGTTGAAGGCGCCGATCACTTTTTCCGCGGTCGGGATCCGAGTGAAGATCACCTGGCAGATGTCGAAAAACACGCGCGCGCCTACCTCGAGCGTAGGCTCGCCGCACCCCCGAGGCCGCCCATCGCGAAGCGTTAGTCGCGGAGGAACGCCGGTTTCGGACTGCTGGAGAAGCCCTCCGGCCCCGCGTCTTCACCATCGTTGCGGTCGCGCGGCGGACGCTCGCGGCGCTCGCGACGCTCGTCTCGTCCCTCTGCGCCTTCACGGCCGACGCCTTCGCGCGCCTCACGCTGATCGCCGCCTTCGCTCTCGCCGGGCCGATAACGCCGGCGCCCGCGGCGACGGCGGTGGTCGCCATCACGCTCAAACTGCTGTGGCTGTTGGCCCTGCGGAAATTCGACGTCCGGCTGGTCGCCAGCCTCGGCCGCGGCGCCAGCTTCTTCGCCCCCTTCGTGATCGCCGCCCGCGGCTTCTTCATCCTCCCCGCCCTCGAAGCGCTCGTTTGCCGGCGGCGGCGTCGGGGTCGCCGGCTGCATCGAGCGCACGAGGCGGAAGTAGTGGTCGGCATGCTGCAAAAAGTTCTCGCTAAGCACACGGTCTCCCGAAGAGGCGGCATCGCGCGCCAACTGCAGGTAGCGCTCGTAGACCAGTGAAGCCGGCCCGCGGACTTTGCCGCCCTCCGGCCCCGAACTCTCCATTGACCGGTTCGGGTTCAGGTGTTGGCCATTGTGATGCCCGCCGCCCGGCCTACGGCCGCGGCCCCGCTGACGCTTCATTGAGAGTTCACCATTCTAGTCGTTGTGGTCCATTGAGGGCCGAGAGCCGCACAAGGGCAGAGCCCCGCCGAATCCCGCGCCTCGTTTCAAAAGCCAATCGCCCGGTCTTTCACGCTTCGGGCCTGCCACTCGGCGATTACGCCGTTCTGTCCTGACCTCTTGCTGAGGAAGCTGCGGCGGCGATGGGAGCACGCGCGCCTCACGAAACCGATGTGCCGGTCCAGCCCCCTCGAACCGCCTGGCTGTCGATTCCGATCCCCAACGTAATGCCTCGGGTTGGCTGATCCAAGGGGTTTTTCATCCCCCCGCGCTCATGCCGCACGCCGGCCCCATACAACGCGAGGGACGCCCGCAAGGTCCCGGCGCGGCGGTTCGGCGGATAAGCCCGCCGACTGGGCGAGCGCGAATACGGCCCCTGCTTGGCCCTGCCCCACTTCGAACGCAAAGACGCCGCCTGGGCGCAGCAGCGCCATGAGCCGTGGGATGATTGCCCGGTAGGCGTCCAGGCCATCGGGGCCGCCGTCTAAAGCCAATCGAGGCTCGAAGCGCGCCACCTCCGGCGCAAGCGCGTCGATATCGCTCGTTGGGATGTAGGGCGGGTTGGAAACGACGGCGTCAAAGCGCTCCTGAGGATCGATTTCCCAGTCGCCCTGCACCAGTTGGGTGCGGTTGATCATCCCCAGAGCCTCTGCGTTTGCCCGCGCCACGGCGAGCGCCTCTGCGCTCAAATCGACGCCGACACCGGTCGCGTTCGGGCGCTCCGAGAGCACCGCAAGCAGGATTGCGCCCGAACCGACGCCGAGATCGAGCACCCGCGCTGGCGGGTCCGGCGCGATCGCCTCAAGGACCGTCTCTACCACTAGTTCTGTCTCCGGCCGCGGGATGAGCACAGCGGGACCGATGGCCAGATCGAGTGTCCAGAAATGCTTGCGTCCGATGATGTGACCGACCGGCTCACGCCGTTCGCGGCGCCGCGCGAGCGCATCAACGGCCGCGACCTGCGACTCTGTCAGCGAACGGCGCGGATCGGTGACGATGTCGAGGCGCGAGACGCCCGCGCCCGTTTCCACCAGCAGGCGCGCGTCGAGCACTGGCGTGTCGACGCCCGCCGCTTCCAGCCGTTGACGCACATCCGTCCACAACGAGACCAGCGTCGCCGTCACGCTTCCTCCTCGAGCGCAGCGAGCTTCTGCGCCTGATCCTCGGCGGCAAGGGCATCCAGAATGAGATCCAACCCGCCGCCATCCAGCACCTCCGGAAGATTGTAAACCGTGAGATTGATGCGGTGGTCGGTTACGCGTCCCTGGGGGAAGTTGTAGGTGCGGATGCGTTCGCTGCGGTCCCCCGAACCGATCTGTCCTTTGCGCTCGGCGGCGCGCGCGGCTTCGCGCTTCTCGCGCTCCAGATCGTAGAGCTTGGCTTTCAACACATTCATCGCTTGCACGCGGTTCTGGTGCTGCGACTTCAGCTGACTGATGACGACGATGCCGGTAGGCAAGTGCGTGATGCGCACGGCGCTGTCGGTCTTATTCACGTGCTGCCCACCGGCGCCGGACGCACGCATCGTGTCGATGCGGATGTCCTTGTCGTCGATGACGACGTCGACATCGCCTTCGGGCTGGGGCAGCACAGCGACCGTCGCCGCCGAGGTGTGAATGCGCCCGCCCGCCTCCGTCTCAGGTACGCGCTGCACGCGGTGCACGCCGCTTTCGAAGCGCAGGCGGCCGAAAACGCCGGTTCCCGTTATGCTGGCGACAGCCTCCTTGATACCGCCCAATCCTGTCTCCGAAAGACTGTCGATCTCGAAACGCCAGCGCCGCTGCGCAGCATAGCGCTGGTACATGCGGAAGAGATCGCCCGCGAACAGCGCGGCCTCCTCGCCGCCTGTGCCCGCACGCACTTCGAGGATCGCCGAGGCGCTTTCGTCCCTGTCCTTCGGCGCCAGCAGCAACAGCGCGCGCTGCTCCAACTCGGGCAGGCGTTCCTTGGCCGCTTCCAGTTCTTCGCGCGCGAGCGCCGCCATCTCGGCGTCGCCGTCCTTCACCATCGATTCAAGGCTCGCGATTTCGGCGCGGAGTGCTTTCACCTCGGCAACCGCTTCGACGAGCGGCTTGAGCTCTGCATGTTCCTGGCCGAGCTTGACGATCTCGGCGCCGTCAGTGGCGGCGGCGAGCCGTGCTTCAACACGCTCAAAGCGATCGACCGCCTGGTCGAGGCGGCGCTCAAGCCTTTCAAAAGCCGACATCAGCTACATCACGTCAGTGAAAATCTCGGGCTCGACTTCCGCAATCTGCGGATCGTCGAAGGCGATCTGATCGGCGCCGCGCCGGGCGTAGGGCACGATCACTTCCACCGCTTTGCCGTTGGCGCCTTCGATATGAAAGCAGAGGGCGCTGGCGTCATCGCTTCGCGCCCGGCCATCGAAGACAAGACCCGCCGCGATCAGTCCATTTTCCTGCTCGTCGAGACGAAAACCGGCGATGAGGCCGGAGATATGGTCGGCGGGGGCGGAGCGTTCGATCGGCAGATCGACGTTCGTGTGGATTTGTTCGCCTGTCTTGCGGATGCCGGCCCCGAACGGCGCAAACGACGTGCCCTCCTTCAGCGCGCGGTGGGCGGCGTCGAAGAGATATTCGTACGTGTCCTGCAGGTGCCGCTGCAGCATTCTCAATCCTCGTTCACCGCAGAGGCTCGGCGGAACGTCCGCGCACGATCCTCGACCAACTCAACGATATGGTCGATCATCGAGGCGTTGTCGATCTTATGGTCCGCCTTGCCAGCCACGTACACCATGCCCGCGCCCTTGCCGCCGCCGGTGAACCCCAGATCGGTCATCAGCGCTTCGCCTGGGCCGTTGACCACGCAGCCGATGATGGAGAGCGTGATCGGCTCCGAGATGTGCGCGAGCCGGCGCTCCAGTTCGTCCACCGTGGCGATGACGTTGAAGCCCTGACGTGCGCAGGAGGGGCAGGCGATGATCGTGACGCCGCGCTGCCTGAGGCCGAGGGACTTCAGGAGGTCGTGCCCGACCTTCACTTCCTCCACCGGATCGGCGGCGAGAGAAACCCGGATCGTATCGCCGATCCCGGCCCACAAGAGGGAGCCGATTGCGACCGAGGACTTCACCGTGCCCGCACGCAGTGCGCCCGCTTCGGTCACGCCAAGATGCAGCGGCGCATCCGTAGCTTCTGCGAGCATCTGGTAGGCAGCGACCGTGAGAAAGGCATCCGACGCCTTCACGCTGATCTTGTAGTCGCGGAAGTCGTGCTCTTCGAGAATGGCCGAGTGCGCGAGCGCGCTTTCCACCATGGCTTCCGGGCATGGCTCGCCGTACTTCTCGAGAAGGTGCTGTTCGAGGGAGCCGGCGTTCACGCCGATGCGGATGGCGCAGCCGTGATCCTTGGCTGCCTGCACCACATCCTTCACCCGCTGCGCGTTGCCGATGTTGCCAGGATTGATCCGCAAGCACGCCGCGCCCGCAGAGGCCGCCTCGATGGCGCGGCGATAGTGGAAATGGATGTCGGCAACGAGCGGAACTTTGGCGGCGCGGACAATGTCCGCGAAGGCAGCCGTCGAGTCCTCGTCGGGACAGGAGACGCGCACGATGTCGGCGCCTGCCTCTTCGAGCCGTCGGACTTGATCGATCGTCGCCGCTGCGTCGGGCGTCGGCGTATTCGTCATGGATTGGACTGTGATCGGCGCATCGCCGCCCACTTCGACGCTGCCCACGCGGATCTTGCGCGAGCGCCTGCGCTCAATCCGCCGCCACGGGCGGATGTGGTGAAGATCGGCCGCCGAGCCGTCCATGATCGCATCAGTCCTTTCAGGTCGGAGATAGCCCTTCGGGCGATCGGCTAACAGCCCTGCCGGCCGCGGCTCAGCTGCGTGGCGGCGTGACCTGCGCCTGCACCAGCGGCTCGATTTCATCAATTTGCCGGCCCAGCACGGGCATGCCTGGCGTGCCCAGCAGGCCCGCTGAGGCGCCATTCACGTAGAGTTCGAATGCGCCGCCGTCACGGGCGTGAAGGGTCCACCCCGGGCTCGGATCGGGCCGGTAGACATCGCCCTGCCGCAGAGTCCGCGACAGGAACACTGTGCCGTCGGGGCCGCGCGCCTCGAGCCACGCCTCGGTCAAGGCGCGAATCTCAACCACTCGCCGCTCCACCGCCGGTGCGGCGGGAGCCGAAATGTCCCCGCTCGCGGCCGCCGGCGCGGCTGCGACTGCTGGTTCCGCGGGGTTTTCGCGATCGGGCCGCATCTCCCAGGCTCGCCAGCCCACGAACAGCAACGCTCCAACCACTACGACAGCGGCCAAAGCCCACGGCCTCTCTTTGCGGCGTTTGGGCGCGCGCGTCCGAACTTGCGGCCCGGCCTCATCGCGGGTGAGCGCACACTCGTCCTGGAACTGGTCGACGATCGCCTTTTCATCGACGCCCAGCTCACGTGCGTAGGAGCGCAGGAACGCCAGCGCATAGGCTTTGCCCGGCAGGAGCTTGACGTTCATGTCCTCGAGCGCCTCGAGGAATTCGCGCCTCACTCGAATCCGGTCAGCTACCTCGTCGAGAGACCAACCCCGTTGTCGGCGCGCCTCTGCCAGCTTCCGCCCCGCCCGCCATGCCGGATCGAGCTCTGGCGCGGGCGCAGGCGGCGTCCGCTGCGGACCCGCATCGAGCGCCTCCGGCTCGTCCTGTGGCGGCGTGGGTAGCTGGTGAAGCATCAGTGCGGGCGGCCCCTCCTCGAGACCATACACTTACAAAGGCAAATTTTGAGCCATCGACGAAGCTTAATCGCGAATCGGGCTTTGCTCAACGCAGCACGTCAACGCATCACAGCGGGCATCCGTTCTGGGTCGCAAATTCTGTGAGTTCTGCACGTATGGATGCGGCGCCCGAGTTAATCATTCGCGCAATCGCCTCGGACGCCCGGCGCGCGTCGAGCGAGAGGATGAGTCGCTTGACGGGGCCGATGCCGGATGCGGGCATTGAAAGCCGGCGAAACCCGAGCGCCGCAAAGGCCAGCGCCTCGAGGGTCCTGCCTGCCGCCTCGCCGCAGATCGACACCTGCATGCCCGCGGCGTCAGCGTCGTCTCGAATGCGCTTGAGGAAGCGCAGCGCCGCCGGCGACAGGATGTCATAGCGCTCATAGACGCGCGGATTGCCGCGATCGGCGGCGAAGAAGTACTGCATCAGGTCGTTCGTGCCGATGGAAAGGAAATCGGCCCGGCCCCTAAGATCGCAGATGCCCCAGGCGAGCGCTGGGGCCTCCAGCATCACGCCAACTTCGACATGGTTCGGCATTCTGCCGCCGCGCGACTGACGCCACTCGAGTTCGCGGTCCACGAGGGCGCGCGCGGCGTCAAACTCCGCCACCGTCGTGACCAATGGAAACATGACGCGTAGCCGCCGGCCCGCCGCGGCGTTGATCAGCGCGCGCAGCTGATAGCGCAGGAGCGCCGGGCGGTCCAAGCCGATCCGGACGGCGCGCCAGCCGAGGGCGGGATTTTCCTCCCTTCCCGCAGAAACATACGGCAGCACCTTGTCGCCACCTAGATCGAGCGTCCTGAATGTGACCGGGCGCACGCCCGCAGCCTCCAACACGTCGCGATAGAGCGCGGTCTGCGCCTCGAGCCGCGGCAGCGTCTCCGAGACCATGAATTGGAATTCCGTGCGAAAAAGCCCGATCCCCTCGGCGCCCACGTCGTCCATGTGATGCACATCGAGCGCCAGGCCCGCGTTCAGCATGAGCGTCATGCGTTCGCCGTCTTGAGTGACAGGAGGGACGTGCTTCAGTCGCGCGAATTCAGCCGCCCGCTCCGACCGCAACGCAATGCGTTGGCCATAGGCGGCGAGCACCTGTGGCTCCGGGCGCAGACGCACCTCGCCTCGTTCGCCATCCAGGACCAGCGGGTCGCCGTCCTCGACCCTCGAGAGCAGGCCCGCCAGCGATCCCACCATCGGCACGCCGAGTGCGCGCGCTACTATGGCGGCGTGGGCAGTGTTGGCGCCCTCCTCCAGCGCCACGCCCTTCAGGCGATCCGCGCCATAATCAAGCAATTCGGCGGGACCGAGTTGGCGTGCGACGAGAATAGCGTCTGGCGGCATCGGGCGCGCGGTCGCGCCGTCTACTCCAGCCAACGCACGCAATAGGCGGTTGTCCAAATCCTCCAGGTCGTGCAGCCGTTCGCGGAGATAGGGATCGCGCGTAGCGTTGAACTTGGCGCGATGCTCGCCGCGCACGCGCTCGACGGCGGCGTCGGCCGACAGCCCGGCGCGGACGCCATGCTTCAGCTTGGCTTCCCAGCTGGGATCGGAGGCCAGCATCAGGAAGGTTTCGAGCACCTCGCGCGAGACGCCTGAGATGCGGCCGGGATCGCCGTCCAGCATGTCCTGCAGCGCGCGCCTGACCTGTGCGAGCGCGCGGTCCAGCCGTTCCTCCTCTTTGACCGGATCGTCGGCGATCACGCGCCCGAGCGGCGCGTGCGGCTCGTGCAGCACCGCCGTGCCGATGGCGATGCCGTCCGAGAAGGCGCGCCCTTGCAGCAGGTCGGGGCGGCTCGGGCGCGCCTCCACCTCGGCAAGTCCCGAAAGATCGCCGAACGCGCCGGAGGCGACCATCTCGGCCAGCACCATAGCGATGGTCTGCAGCGCCTCGACTTCGTCTTCGCCATAGGTGCGCTGCACGCGGTTCTGCACGACGAGCACGCCGAACGTGCGCTCCGACCGCACGATTGGCACGCCGAGGAAGGCGTGAAACGGCTCCTCGCCGGTCTCGGGGCGATAAGCGAAGCGCTCGTGGCTTTGCGCATCGGCGAGATTGAGCGGCTGCGCCGTCTCGGCCACGAGCCCAACCAGCCCTTCGCCGTGCTTCAGACGCGTGCGGTGCACCGCTTCGGGCTTCAGCCCCTGGGTCGCGAAGAGCTCATGGAATGCGCCGCGGGTCAGATAGATCGAGCAGACATCCGCGACCATCGTGGCCGCGACCATCGAGACGAGCCGATCCAGGCGCTCCTGCGCCTGTCCGCCGGTTTCCATGATCTCCCGCAATTTGCGCAGGAGGATCCTGGACCCGCCAATGCTCGCCGGGGCGACCATGACGATCGTTCCGTCCCTCTAACATCGGGCGCCGCGTCAGACGGCGTCCAAACCATAGGCCGTGTGCAGCGCGCGCACGGCAAGCTCTGTATACGCCGCATCGATCAACACCGAGATTTTGATCTCGGAAGTGGCGATCGCCTCGATGCTGATGCTTCTTTGCGCAAGCGCCTCGAACATCGTGCGCGCCACGCCGACTTGGCTGCGCATGCCGATGCCTATGACGGACACTTTGGCCACATCGCGGCGAATGTGGACGTCTTCCACGCCGATCTTACCGCGCTCCGCCTCGATCGTTTCGGCGGCGCGCGCGGCGTCGCGATCGGGGCACGTGAAGACAATGTTCCGCCGGCCGGGCTGGCGGGCCTCGGTCTGCACGATCATGTCGACATTGACGTTGGCGTCGGCAAGGCGGCCGAAGATTTCCGCGGCGCTGCGGATGTCGTCGTTGACGCCCAGCAGCGTGATCTTGGCTTCGTCGCGCGAATAGGCGACGCCGGAGACAACTTGCTTTTCCACGATCTCATCCTCGGGACAAACCAGCGTGCCGGGATTGGGCGCGCCCGGCTCGACAAAACTTGAAAGCACGCGCACCGGCACGCGATGCGCGAAGGCGAGCTCCACGGAGCGCGTCTGCAGCACCTTGGCGCCCAGCGAGGCCATCTCCAGCATTTCTTCGTAGGAGATCTTCTCGAGCCGCCGCGCCTTCGAAACGATGCGTGGGTCGGTGGTGTAGACGCCGTCCACGTCCGTATAGATGTCGCAGCGCATCGCTTTGAGCGCGGCGGCAATCGCGACCGCGGAGGTGTCGGAGCCACCTCGCCCGAGTGTCGAAATCCGGCCGTCGTCGGTGACGCCCTGAAAGCCTGGGATGATGGCGACGACGCCGCTGTCGACCGACGGGCCGAGCGCTTCGACATTGATGTCCGCGATGCGCGCCTTCGCGTGCGCGCGGTCGGTGCGGAACGGGATCTGCCAGTTCTGCCAGGATCGCGCTGGGATGCCGAGGCGGCGAAGCGCGAGCGCCACCAGGCCCGTCGTCACTTGTTCGCCCGCGGACACGACGACGTCGTACTCGTCGTCAAATTGATCGGCCGCTAGCGCGGCGCCATTGCCGCCCTTCCCGGCGACGCCCTGGGCCAGTTGCACGAGCTTATCCGTCTCCCCGGCCATGGCGGAGACAACGACCGCGAGCCCGCAGCCCGGCTTGCGTTCGGCCGCGACAAGGCGCGCGACGCGGGCGATGCGGTCCACGTCGCCCACGGACGTGCCCCCGAACTTCATCACCAGACGAGACATGGAAGCTGTTGCCGGACCCGAAAGCGCTATGGATCGGCCCTTACCATGCTCCGGTGCGGCGCGATACCGGCTTGACCGGTCGGGGTTTTGGCCTCGATTCATTTGTATGGCCAACGCCACCATCGACCCCGCCGAGGTAGAGAAGTTCAGCGCGCTGGCGGCTGAATGGTGGAATCCGAACGGTCCCTTCGGCGCACTACACCGGATGAACCCGGTGCGCCTTCAGTACTTGCGCGATCTCGCCGGTGAGCACTTCGGCGCATCCGGAGCGAAACCGCTCGCGGGTCTTCACGCGCTCGATCTCGGCTGCGGCGGAGGCTTGGTCTCGGCGCCGCTTGCACGCATGGGCGCGAAGGTCACGGCCGTCGATGCGTCGCAAGAAGCAATCGGAGCTGCGCGCACTTACGCAACTCAAGCCGGCCTTGACATCGACTTTCGCTGCATGACGGCCGAAGCGCTGGTCGAGGAAAGCACGCGCTTTGACATGGTCGTCGCGCTCGAAATCGTCGAACACGTCGCTGATGTGAAATCCTTCCTCGCCTCCGCAGCCGCGCTCGTGGAGCCCGGCGGGCTGCTTGTCCTCTCCACCATCAACCGCACGCCGAAGGCGCGCGCGCTCGCCATTGTCGGCGCCGAGCGCATCCTCAAATGGGCGCCCGAAGGCGCGCACGATTACGAGAAGCTGGTCACGCCCGAAGAAATCCGCGCCGGCGCGCCTCTCCTGAAATGGAACGAGCCCGTCGGCATCACCTACAATCCGCTCGGCCGCGGCTGGTCGCTCTCGCGCGACGTGTCAGTGAATTACCTCATCGCCGGCATGAAACCGGCTTAACGGCTCGTCGAACGATTCCAGGACAACGATGCGTCCGGCGTCTTCGAGGTCGCGGATTTGAAAGCCTTCGGCCTTGTAGCGCTTGCGCGCATCGGCGCCGCGCGCGCGGGCGAACCACTCGGCCGTGGTGAGATCGCACTCAGCATCGATGGAGACGCAGACGGCATCTTCCTCGTCAGCTTCGGTCAGGTATTCGACTCTGTAGCGCACGGCGTCTCCTCCCTCCCAGGATCGCCATCGTACCCCGCCCCCAACGGCCGCGCGTCTGCCGGTTAGCTAGTTCGCTCGGCCTAGTCCAATGAACTTCAGTGAACGGAACTCTCACCCAAGGGGACTTCGCGCGCTTCCATGACGCGCGTGACGCGAAGTTCCCGTGAATAGGCGCCGAGGTGGCCGTATTGGCCGGGCGGTGAGAGCCGTCCTTCGACGATCAAATGAGCGCGCCCCCAAGGACCGCTTTCGCTGAACGGCGCGCTGAGCTGATCCCAGACGGCGCCGTCTCCGGCGAGCCAGTAAGGGCCTTCGCCGGCGTCCGTCGTGAAGGCGCTGGTTTCGAAATGCCAATCCCACGTGCCGGAAAAGCGCTGCGTTTGACTCGCGGAAGCGGAAGCGCACGCGGCGAGGAGAAGGCCGAGCAGGCTGACGAGAAAAGCGCGTCTCATGGCGCTGTGTGATACCGCCGTGTTCGGGGCGAAACTACGTCGGCCAAGTTCAGCTTCAGTTCAGCTTCTTCGGCTGCACGGGCGCGAGTTCTGGGGGCAGGGGCGAAGCGGGAATCCCCTCTTCCGCCAGCTCGCGCGCCTCTTCCGGCGTCGCTTCGCCCCAGATCGCGCGCTCTTCGCTTTCGCCTGCATGCATCTTGCGCGCTTCGTCGGCGAACCTGTCGCCGACATAGTCGAAGTTCTCTTTGATGTGCTCACGCACCTTCTGCGCCATCGCCATGGCGACGGCGCGCTCCTTTTGCGCCTCTTTCTTGCGCGAGGTGCGGACGGCCGGCGCCATCGGCGCCTTCGTCACGTGCTTCGAGCCGCAGTGCGGGCATTCGATCAAGCCGGCCTCGGCCTGCTTGTCGTAATCGGCCATCGAGCCGAACCAGGCGTCGAACTCATCGCCGTTGTCGCACTTGAGGTCGTACCGGATCATGGTCCCGTAAAATCCCGCCCGCCTTGCCACGCGGGAATTTTGGCGCGGGCGGCTTGGACGGAATCTAGGTCGAGATCGGCGACGATTAAACCCGGTTCGTCATGCGGGAGTGCAGCGATGACCTTCCCCCACGGATCGATGATCATGGAATGGCCCCAGGTTGCGCGCCCGTCCTCATGCCGCCCGCCTTGCGCCGGGGCGACGACGAAGCAGTGCGTTTCGATCGCGCGGGCGCGCAGCAAGACTTCCCAGTGCGCCTGCCCGGTCGGCACTGTGAAGGCGGACGGCACTGCGATGATTTCCGCCCCCGCCTGCGCCAACTTTGCATAGAGCGGCGCAAAGCGCAGATCGTAGCAAATGGTCATGCCGATCTTGGCGCCCATCGGCCCTTCCACGACCACGGCCTGCCCGCCGCCTTCGACCGTGTCGCTCTCGCGATAATTCTCGCCGCCGCCGAGCGTCACGTCGAACAGATTGATCTTGTCGTAGCGCGCCGCGATCTTGCCGTCGGGCGTGAAGAAGAACGAGCGGTTGAACACCTTGCCTGCGCCCGTCGCGATCGGCGCGGAGCCGAGCAACAGGTACACACCTAGTTCCTGCGCCGCGCGCCCCCACGCAACGAGTTCAGCGTCGCACTTTTCCGGGCCCACTGCCGCGAACAGGCGTTCGCGGTCGCGGTCCATGCGCACGGTGTTTTCCGGCGTTGCAATGAACCGCGCGCCCGCCGCAGCCGCTTCGCGCAGGAACGGCATCGCCACGGCGCGGTTGACGGCAGGCTCGATGCCGGAGCGCAATTGAACGGCGGCGACACGGAGCTTGCGCATCACGTCCCCGCCAGCAGCGGATCGAGCGCGCCGCGCTGCTCCAAAGCATGGAGATCGTCGCAGCCGCCGACGTGAACATCGCCGATGAAGATTTGCGGGAAGGTCCAGCGGCCCGAGCGCGACACCATCTCCTGGCGCTTTTGCGGACAGCCGGTTGCGTCGATTTCCGTCACATTCGCCCCTTTGCGTTGCAGCAGCGAAATCGCCCGCATGCAGTACGGGCAGAACGCGCGGGTATAGACCGTGACGTCAGGCATCTGCGACTCAGCATCCTGTCACACAAGGATATCTGTCGGCCTAACGACGCGCGCCAGTGTCAGGCCATGCACTTCTGCAGCCCCCGCTTTACGCAATGCACGGGCGCACGCCTCCAGCGTCGCCCCCGTGGTGAACACATCGTCAACGACGACGATCGTTTTGCCCTCGAAGCGCCCGCTCGCCTTGATCGCCCCGCCGACATTGCGCCGTCGCTCCGAGGCGGAGAGTCCCTCCTGGCTCTTGCGGCGCTTGAACCGCGTGAGGGCGCCTGGTTTCCAGTGCTTGCCGGAGGCTCGTGACAGCGCCTGCGCCAGCCAGGCCGCCTGGTTGAAGCTGCGCACGGCAAGCCGCGTCCAGTGCATCGGAGCGGGCGCGATGAAGTCGGCGCGCTGCAGCGCCTCGCCGGCGGCGGCCGACATCCAGCGCGCGAAGACCGGCAAGCCGTCGCGCCGGCCGCCGCGCTTGAGGTCGAGGATCAGGCGGCGGGCGTGGTCGTCATAGACGAGCGCGGCGCGGGCGCTGTCGTAGGCTGGCTTGCGGCCGGAGCACGCGCCGCAAATGGCGTTCGGGCCCGCGTCGTCCGGCAAAGGAAAGCCGCAGCGCGCGCAAAGCGGATCGGCGAGGAACTTCAGTTCGCCCCAGAGCGCCGGCTCGATCACGCCGGGGCGGTCGACGATCTCTTCGGAAAGCAGCGACCGCGGCGGCCAGATGAGATCCGACAGCCGCGAGACGATGCCGCGTTTCCGGAAACTGGCCGTCGCGCGATAGGATGACGTCATGTCCGCGCCCCCGCGCCCATTCGAGCCACGGCTAGTGCGCCAGCGCAAGCGCCGCGCGCGTGCGGACTTTCGCGAGGCGGCGTTCCTCCACCAGCGCGCGGCGGCGGACTTGGCCGAGCGCCTGGAGGCGATCCCGCGCCGGTTCGAGCGCGTGCTGGCGCTTGGGGGCGAAGGCTTGGTTTCGGCGGAGATCGCGGCGCGGCCGGAGTTGGCGGCGCGCGTGGGGGATGTAATCGAAGTCAGCTTGGCCGATGCTGATCCCGAGCACCTGCCGTTCGCGGCGGGCGCGTTCGATCTCATCGTCGCGCCGCTGGCGCTTACCTGGGTGAACGACCTGCCCGGTGCGCTGGTGCAGCTCCGCCTCGCGCTGAAGCCGGACGGCTTGCTGCTCGCCTCGCTCTTCGGCGGCGAGACGCTGAACGAGCTGCGGCTTTCGCTGCTGGAAGCGGAGTCCGAACTCACCGGCGGCGCCGCGATGCGCGTCGCCCCGTTCGCGGATTTGCAGGACATCGCCGGCCTCTTGCAGCGCGCCGGCTTCGCCCTGCCGGCCGCGGACCGCGACATCGTCACCGTGCGCTACGGCGAACCCATGCGCCTGCTCGCGGACCTGCGCGCCATGGGCGAAACCGCCGCGCTCGCCGAACGGGCCCCGCGCACCCTGAGCCGCCGCATCCTCGCGCGCGCGTTCGACATCTATCGCCAGCGCTTCTCCGACGCCGACGGCCGCATCCGCGCCACCTTCGAAATCCTCACCGCCACCGGCTGGGCGCCGCACGAGAGCCAGCAGAAGCCGCTGAAGCCGGGGAGCGCGAAGACACGGCTGGCGGATGCGCTGGGGACGACGGAGCGGAGCGCGGGAGATAAGCCGAACAAATAGCGTTGCACTTTCGCGCGGGCATTCATTGAGATTGGCAGGATGGGGCCTATGTAGACCGTTCACCACGACGGAGAGACACATGGATGCCGACGCTGTTATTGGTCAGCTGGATGCTGAACTGGCTCAAAAAGACAAGAATATCGGCATACGCATGGGCCTAGGGCCTGTACCTAATTAGCGAATGCTGATTCACTCGTGCGCAGGTGATTTGCCGCGCGAGGGGATCATGCGCAAAGGACTGTTCTGGCTCAACGACAAGCAGTGGGCGCGGATCAGG